>Ga0209402_10000083_pt1 | contig 109319 bp, 104 predicted proteins | sample ArcticOcean_MG_C_3_FD_187437 | JGI IMG/M metagenome (GOLD analysis project Ga0209402, IMG submission 187437) | Marine microbial communities from western Arctic Ocean - ArcticOcean_MG_CB8_126 (SPAdes) (version 2) | ecosystem: Environmental > Aquatic > Marine > Oceanic | place: Arctic Ocean...
CGCAGGCCGCATCGTCAGGAAAAAGTCGCTGGAACCCCGGAAGCGATTCCGGGAACGGAAGGTCATCTCGGTCGAGAACGTCCACAGCCGCCTCCTATCCGCTTGACGCCCACCCTAGATGTAGGGGGTGTGGGTGTCAAGCGGATAGGCACGGTTCGAACATCCGGTTATTTGACGGCGGCGCCAGACCGCCGGGCTCATTGGCGGCAATACTTGGACTCCTTTGGAGAGAAGAAACTCCGGATTGGAATTTGTTGGCGTAGCAGTGTGCATAATCGGGCGCGTGACTACCAATATCTGGAACCTGACGAAATCAGCCAGTGTTTTGGACCGGGTTTTCTGGTGGTCAATCTGCAATATGATCACACCCGGGAAGAAACCGATCTTTTGGGAGAAGCTAGTCGGGAACGTGGTTATCAATTAGTGACGCCACCGGATATTGATTTGCGTAATGATCTCGACGACCTGACGGCGCTGTGCGCGGAATGCGATATTGTCGTGACGCCGCTGATTTCAACGGCATTCATGGCAGGCGCCGTGGGCACTCCGACTTGGGTATTTCGGTCTTCCGATAGCGGGCTGATCTGGCAGCAATTGGGAGCGCCGTTTGTACCCTGGTTTCCATCCATGCGGATGTTCTTTCGGTTCCCGACCGATCCATGGTTGCTGACGATCGAAAAAATGAGGCAAGCCCTTGATGAGGTGGCTCACGTGGACCAGGCTTGCTTTCGAACCATCGAGCAAGTGAACATACCGGATAGCTCCCACCAGAACCGTTACCCGGAGCCTAAAGGTCTCGCGTTGCCGACGGAGGGGATTGGATCAACGGATTAAGCACGTTCATCCGTTATTTCAAAAACTTCTTCGAACCAATATTCTTGCAAATTTCCGCCAACACCGATCCGGTCGATGACCGCGAACAAGCCGGGCTCCGTGAGCGGGGTTAGCACGCCGTGCCAGGTGCCACGGTGAAAATTTACTCCTTGCCCCGGCGCGGTAACAAAGGCCAGCGGCGTCCCTGGCACGCCGCCGTTATCTGGTGCGACAATTACTAGAAAGGGGGCCTGCGACATTGGAATGAATGCCTGAGAACCCAGAGGGTGCCGTTCCATCAACTCCAAGCGATAGGGCAGCGAGCGCGGCACAGCTTTGAACAGGCTGATGCCAGCGTGACCATCAATGGTTTCCGGGGCGGCCAGATTGTGATGGCGGTCGCACAATCCATGGTTGATGATCTGGTCGGGCTGATCCTTGAGCGTGATCAGATCTCCGAATTTAGAAAAAGCGATGGCGGTTATTGGATAAATTTGCAGGGTGCGGCTCATTCTTGGTTCCGTCCTATATGGCGAAAAAGGTGGCTGACCCAGCGAGCCTGAAATAGTAGGTCAGGCCCCAATACTGCCGATAGTGAAATCCGCCCGCGTGAGCAGCGCCGGTGATGTTTCGAATGGGGGATTGGGGATTTGTGCCGATCATCGCCACTCTCTTCTATTTTTGTTCGCGATGGATGGAACACGCGGACCGTCGCCCCGCTTTCTTGCAATCGCTCTGTTCACTGATAGGTTGTGGTTGATATGCCCGGGGCACTGAGGAACAGATTTGCACGGCTTTGATCGCCAAAGCGTTCCCCCGACCGGAGGATGAGTTCGATGTTTGATCCAATAGTCCTGGGTGTTTCACCCTTGGAATCGCGCTGGCAAACGCTGGACCCGTTTTTATTCTGCGTTCACCACGACGACGCCTATCCTCCGGGGAATGAAAATATGGGGCCGAAGGCGACCTTGGCTGGCCGCGATATCGGTCAGGATTTCAGCGGTCGCGACGGTTGGAGCATGTATCACGGCGACCGGGTTCCGGGCTTCCCCCAACATCCGCATCGCGGTTTCGAGACGGTAACGATCGCTCGACATGGCTTCGTCGATCATTCGGACTCCCTGGGCGCCAGCGCACGGTTCGGGGAAGGTGATCTGCAATGGATGACCGCGGGACGCGGCATAGTGCATTCGGAAATGTTTCCTTTGGTGCATCAGGACCAAGCGAACCGAACCGAACTCTTTCAGATTTGGCTGAACCTGCCGTCCAGAAGCAAGATGGCCGAGCCTTATTTCTCGATGTTCTGGAAGGATGGAATCCCGATCTATACGGCGACCGATGCGGCGGGGCGCGAAACCGCCGTGGTCAGCTATGCCGGCGCGCTGTCGGACGGTCAAACCCCACCCAACCCACCGCCGGAATCCTGGGCGGCCTCGGCGGAGAATCGAATTGTCATCTGGACCATCAAAATGGCGCCGGGGGCGACCTGGACCGTGCCGGCCACGGATCATGGATGCACGCGGCGGTTGTTCTTTTTTCGCGGCGCCCTGGCTAATGTAGCTGGCCAGGATGTTGCGGTTGGAAACGCCGTAACCTTGTCCGCGGGCGTGGATATAGACCTTTCAAACAAATCCGAGGAAAGCGAGTTTTTGCTCTTGCAGGGCCGCCCGATCGGCGAGCCGGTGGCGCAATATGGTCCCTTCGTGATGAATAACCGGGACGAATTGCGTCAGGCCTTTGAGGATTATCAGCGCACCGCTTTCGGTAGTTGGCCCTGGCCGGACCACGCTCCGACCCATCCACGCCAAAGCACACGTTTTGCCCGGTACCCCGACGGGCGTACCATAACCCCGACCGACGCCGCCTGATGAATTGGACATTATCACAACGAGACCCAAGCCCCAAGACCGGAGGCATTATACCAATCTTTGTTGAGTGAGCTTTGGAAGGAGTTTCGATATTTAGCGGTTCGTGATTCTATAGTGCGAGCTATTTGGGTTGCCATGGCTGAGCCGTTACCACTTCGTGATGATTTTGATGCTTTGACACTCCGGGTTCTCGCGAAGGCCTCGGTCGATGTAAACCAAACGCGTCGATCGCTCGTGCTGGCGGCCGTCCCGACGAGGCGGCGCCGGTTGGCGGTGTTGGCCGTCAGGTGATTCAGGACTGGGTCCTGCGCTTCAAGGCCGTCGGACCGGACGGCCTGATCGATCGTAAGGCGCCCTGTTAGCCAGACAGGCCCAATGATGAACATTACCAGTCGTTGACCCGCGTTCGCCGGAGCTCAATCCCGTCGAGAGCATCTGGCGGTTCATGCGGGATAATTCGTTATCGAATAGGATCTTCAAATCACACGACGACACCGTCACGCTCAGTTGCGAAGCCTGGAACAAGTTGATCAAGAAACCCTGAAAGACCATGTCCATCGGGCTGCGGGATTGAGCGCATGAGTTACGGTCAATGCAGGTTGGTATTAGACCTAAGGAATAATCGCGTCCTCTCTCAGTTCCTGGAGTAATTTTAGATACATCGTCTGGCTATCGACGACTTTGTTCCAACCGGCCTGGCGAAGCTTGGTGGTGGAGGACATGATGTCGTAGTCGGTACCGTAGAGCCAATCGGCGAAACTCCAATTGGCCAATGCTTCCAGGCGATAGTCGCGCAGGTTGTGTTTGACGCGGATTTTCTCCCACAAAGCACCTTTATTGGCCATATAGGCAACCAAATTGAGGGTCTGCACGGGGCCGGGCGTGGTTCCAAAAAATCGCGCGAATTCGGGCCACAACTGCTCCCATCGAATAAAGTCGCCATTGGTGACGTTATAAGCTTCATTGGCGCATTGCGGAGCCGTTGCGATCCAGGTCATCGCCTCGGCAAGAAAAGTTGCTTCGGTGGTCTGATACAACGCTGAAAAGGCGCCCGGCTTGCCTGGAAATCTGAGTGGCAGGCCTAAATGGGCGCAAATCGATCCGTAGGTAGCCAGAATGGTAAGTTGAGAAATAGGACTTCCTACCGCAAAACCACAAATGCCATGCGGGCGTAGCGCGGACCAGGACCAGGATTGTCCTCGTTGATGGGCCTCCAACCAATCCTGTTGCGCGTAATAAAAGCACGGCACCAGGGAGCGCGGATCATCTTCCCTGGCCGGGGTCTTGTAGGGCCCTACATGGCAGCCGTACCACTTGCTGCCATGCACCAACTGGACATGATCCAAGCTTGGTAATGTCGGAAGTAATGCGGCGATCAAATTTCTCAGCATTGCGAGATTTACATCGACCTCGTCAGCGAAAGTCAGGCGCGGCGCATAGGCACAATAGAAGACATGGGTGATATCGTGGATGTCACCTAAGACGGTGCGGCAAGCGTCGGCGTCGGTGAGATCAAGTTGATGGAAGCGTGCGTCCGTCTTGAAATCCGGCGCCCGTCGCGACAGCCCAATAACATTCCAGTCATCAAGCTCATTAAGATAGGTCATCGTGGCTCGCCCGACGACCCCAAGAGCGCCGGCGACCAACGCGGTTTTCTTTGCCATGTCTTATGCCCCAATCGGTCCAAAACAATGTCCCACCCAATTTACAGCACAATGGCGGCAGTGCGCAGGGGCAGTGCGAAACTCCGAAAATGGCGACCCCGAACGGTGTATAATTGCCGGCCCGGCAATGTAGGGCTGGAATGCCGGCAACTTTGGGCTAAGCTCTGATAATATTTCCGGCGAATGCGGAGTGAGGGGGAGAAGTGCCATGCAATCCGTTGCCAGCACAGAGGCGAAGGAAGTAGTGGTCACGCGGGCCGGGGGCACGGGGCGGCGGGTTGACTATATCGGCAGCCCGGGCATTATCGACGAAAATCCTCAGGCTTTTCTGGTCGACCGGCTTTATCCGGATGCCCGGATTGATCCGCATTTTCACGACATCGATCAGTTCCAGATTGTCGTCGAGGGAGCCTGCAGGATGGGCAAAAAAGCTGCCGATGCAGTGACCTTTCAATACGCCGACGCCTACACGCCCTATGGCCCAATCGTTGGCGAACAGCAGGGCTTCGCCTTCTTTACCCTCAGACCCATCGCCAGCGGTGGCTTTTTCGCCATGCCGGGCAATCGCCACAATATGCCGGGCCGGGCCGGCCGTAATATCGCCGGGTGGTTTGACACCAGCCGACCGGCGCCGGCGCCGGGCGCGGTCGTGCGCGAGGCGTTGATGCCGGATACGGCGGATGGGCTCGACGCCGTTGGCATCCGCCTTGGGTCGGGAGCGGAAATCGATGGCCCCGTTTCAGATGCTGGCGGCCAATACTATCTGGTCTGTGAAGGTGAAGTGCGACAGGCAGTAGCTGGAGGGCAGGAGGGTAAAACCCTGACGCGTCACTCGCTGATCCATGTCCCGTCCAATGAAACGTCGCCGACGTTGCGGGCTGGCGCAGCCGGCGCCGAGATCCTGGTCGTTCAGTTCGCCCGCCCGTCCGAGCGTCCTGGCTCCAATCCGAAGATGCTGGCGACCCGCGACCCAACCGCCTACATGAAACGCCCTGACGGCTCGGGCCATTAGGTTCGAGACCGATGGGAACTAACTGTCTTGGTTGCTTCACCAAAGCTGAGCCGATAGCGCGATGCTGACAATCACCCCGCTTCATCCCTGTCTCGCAGCTGAAGTCACCGGTCTTGATTTGGTCGGTGGTCCCAATGATCAGGATTTCGAGGCAATCCGCGCCGCCTTCGACGCGTATTCCGTCCTGGTCTATCGAGACCAGGATATCACCGACGTCGAACAGATCCGCTTCACTGAACGTTTTGGACCGCTGGAGGGAACCAAGGTTGGTACGCCTGGGGCTGGCAGCCCCTTGGCGATGATATCGAACCTTGGCCCCGACCGAGAGATTGTCCCGCCGGACCATCGCCAGATTATCAATGGCCGGGCGAATGGCGTCTGGCACGCGGATAGTTCGTTCAAGCCGGTGCCGGCCTGGGCCTCGATGCTGTCCGGGCGGATCATTGCGCGGACCGGCGGCAATACCGAGTTCGCATCGATGCGCGCGGCTTACAAGGATCTGCCGGAGCACTTGAAGACGGCGGTCGAGGGACGGATCGCGATCCATCACTACGCCTATGGCCGCGACAAATTGGACCTAAATCTGATCACCGACGTTGAACGTGAGCTCCTGCCGCCGGTGCGCCAAGCCTTGGTGTTGAACCGCGGATCGCTTGGTAAATCGCTCTATATCGGCGCACATACCGCCAGGATCGAGGGTATGGCGGAAGACCAAGGGAGCGCCTTGATCGAAGAACTAAAAGCGTTCGCCACCCAGAGGCGTTATGTCTATAGCCATGTCTGGCGCCCGCATGACCTGGTCATGTGGGATAATCTCGCCGTGGTCCATCGGGCGATGGTCTATGACGACACCCGCGAGAAACGACACATGGTCAGGACAACCCTGGCCGGATGGCCGACGATCCCAGTCTCCTAGATCGAGATCTCGTCAGGCTGGGTTTCGAGCGATGACCTGCTTGGCGATGATCAATTTCTGCAGCTCGTTGGTTCCTTCGCCAATCGCCAGCAGCGGGGCGTCGCGGTAGTAGCGTTCGATGTCAAACTCCTTGGAATAACCATAGGCGCCGTGTATTCGCATGGCTTCCAGACTGTTCGAAAGTGCTGCCTCGCTGGCCACGAGTTTTGCCATCCCGGCCTCCATGTCACAGCGTTCACCCTTGTCATAGGCGCGGGCCGCCTGCTCGGTCAAAAGACGGGCGATCTCCACTTGGACCGCCATGTCGGCAAGCTTGATTTGAATGGATTGATGTTCGCAGATCGGCTTACCGAAGGTCTTGCGGATTTGGGCATATTCGACGGATTTCAAAAGACAGGCCCGGGCGATGCCGACACCGCGGGCCGCAACATTGATCCGGCCTAGCTCGAGGCCGCCAAGGATCTGTTGAAGGCCACGCCCCTCGCCACTGCCAACCAGGTTCTCGCCGGGGACAAAAAGATCGTCCATGATGAACTCACCGGAATCGATGCCCTTATAGCCGAGCTTCTTCATCCTTTTATCTACTTTGAATTCCTTGCTTTTCTCCACCAGAAACAAGCTCATGCCCTTATGGCGCGGCTCGGCTTCCGGGTTGGTCTTGGCCAGGATCGCCAGCACCCCGCCTTCGACGGCATTGCTAATCCAGGTCTTGGCGCCATTTAACACGTAGCCGTTGCCGGACTTTTCGGCCCGGGTGCGGATACCCTGTAAATCGGTGCCGGCATCCGGCTCGGTCAAGGCGATGCCACCGCGCAGCTCGCCACTGGCGAAACGCGGCAACCATTTGACTTTCTGCTCTTCCGTGCCGGCGCGCTCAACCGTCGCTGCCATAATCAAATGCGAGTTGAAGATGCCAGAGACCGACATCCAGACCGTCGACACTCGCTCGACGATCTTGGCGTAAGTTGAGGCCGAAAGACCAAGCCCGCCATATTCCACGCCGATCGTGGCCCCGAACAGGCCCATATCGATCATCTTGTCGACGATCTCCTGGGGATAAGTGTCCTCGGCCTCCAGATCGTGGGCGTAAGGCGCCACGTCGCGTTCCAGGAACCGGTCGACGCTGTCGAGGATCATGCGCTCCTGTTCCGCCCGCTCTTCGACCGTGAACTCTTCCACTAACGTCATTTGTTTTCTCTCTCAAGCTGAAGTTGGTTTTGCCTAGGCCTCGCCCAAGCTAAAAACTTGTCGTTATCCCGGCGAAAGCCGGGACCCATTCCACCAGCGTTTCAAATGCCTGCCGGGTCGAATTTTTCAACCGCCACCCCGGGGATCGTCCGCTAGAGGAATGGGTCTCCCCGTTCGCTGGGATGACGGTCCAAATTGACTAACGCTAGTTCTCTATTCCATGGCCGCGTTTGGCGACCAGCATGGAGCGATCAAAGCTCATGAACATTGCGCCGTCGGCTTTTTTACCGATGGTTCGTACTGAGACGATGCCCTGGGTCGGGCGCGATTTCGACTCGCGTTTGTCGAGGACTTGGGACTCGGCATAGATCGTGTCGCCGACGAAAACCGGGGCCGGCAGTTTGATGTCGGTCCACCCGAGATTCGCCACGGCTTTCTGGCTGACGTCGCTAACGCTCATGCCGGCGACTATCGAGAGGGTCAGGCATGAATTCACCAACAGCTTACCAAACTCGCTGATCTTGGCGTATTCGGCATCGAAATGCAGCGGATGAGTGTTCATCGTCAGCAGGGTGAACCAGGAATTGTCGGCTTCATTGATGGTTCGACCGGGGCGGTGCTCGTAGATATCACCGATCGTGAAATCCTCAAAATAGCGGCCGATATCCTCGCGAAATCGCCGCTCTCCCTCGGTTCCTGGCACCGGCGTGCTGGCATAACTCACGGATTTCTCCCCCAATTTTCGTGCGGCCGGTCTTTGTCGGCTCAATCCTCACCAGCCATCCGGATCGCTGTCTGCTCGGTGCGGGTAAGCTCTAGCATTGCCACGACCGAACCGGCCTTTTCCAGACCAAGCACAGCATCGCTCAACGCGTCACGCTGGACTAAGTCGAGGTAGGGAGAGACTAAGTCATCGAATTTCGCCCGCGCCTCGCCTGAGCTCATGAAGTTGTCCGGCTCGCCCTTGGGCACCACGACCTTTTCTTCAAAAGTGCCGCGCGGCGTTTTAATCCGCACGATGCCGGACATATTCGCCGGATATTCGGCCTCTGCCCAAGGATCGGTAATGGTGCTGAACTTGGCAGCCAGCGCAATGGTCTCGTTGTCATTCAGATGTTTGGCGTAGTCGTCCCAGCCCATGGTGCCTTGGCGTAGGACCACCGCACCACAGAACGGCATCGAGAACTGGCCATCGACAGCGCTAGTCGGATGACGCTTAAAGTCGTCATCCTCGCCAATGATCCGCCAACCGGTATGTGGCAAGCCGACCTCGACCGCGTCGACCTCGTCCGCCTTGATGTCATTGGCCAACCGCGTCGTGGCGATGGCGGCCATCGCCGCATGACTGTAGCGGCATGACGGATAGGGTTTGACGCCGATATTCATTGTCTCCCAAACCGTTCCTAGGTCCGCCGCCGCCCGGGCGTTGTCTGAGTTTGGCGCATAGGATTGCAGGAAGCCGTCCTTGCCCTCGATCGATCCGGCGGGGCCAACAAAGCCCTCGCGGGCCAACGAGGCTGCCAGCAGGCCGTTATGCCCGGCATAACCGACCTGAAAACGCTTGGTCCATGCGCCATCGGCAAGAAATCGCATCGAGCCGGAGCTCTGGCATTCGGCGATGCCCAGCGCGCTTTCGATACCCTTTGCGTCGAGATTGAAGATCCGCCCCGCTGCCGCCGCCGCGCCAAACACCCCGCAGGTTGCCGAGGGGTGATAGCCGCGCTGATAGTGCTCGCTCGGGTTCAGCGCCAGGCTGAGCCGGATCTGCACTTCGTAGCCGGCGACGATCGCCGCGATTACCGTCTTGCCATCTGCGCCGACCATCTCGGCCGCTGCCAGCGCCGCCGGTACGATTGGCGCGCTGGAATGGATCGAGCCTGAGGCATGGGTGTCGTCGAAGTCCAGGCTATGGGCCAGAGTACCATTGATCATCGCGGCGGCGGGCGGCGTGTAGGTCTCGGAACTACCGATCACCCGACTGGCCCCGCCGGCATAGCCCAGCGCCTTACTGGCGGCGATCAACGCGGGTGTCGACTCTGCATCGTGGCGTGCTCTGAGCGTATTACCAACGATGTCCATGATCAGGAATTTAGCCCGCTCGGCGACTTCGATCGGTAGCGCATCATAGGTGATGTTGGCGGCGAATGCAGCAAGTTTAGCGGTCTCGGACATCGACTATCCTCCGGCGATTGGTAAAGGAATTTGCTAATAAACTAGGACCACCACCGGAACTCGTCAATTCATCGGCGGGCGACGGCGTAGGGCATGGCGAAAAACCAGTCCGCTGATGGCGATGACGATGAAGATCCGCACGATTTGAAACGCCACCACCAACGGGACCGCAAGGCCCAGCACCTTGGCGGTAATCGCCATCTCCGCCATGCCTCCCGGTGCCACGGAGAGGATCAGCGATGAGATCGGTAGTCCAGTCATCATGCCGACGGTGATGCCGAACAGGACGTTGAGGCCAACCAGGGCCAGAGTGCTGATCGCCGCCGGTGCGATGAAAAATTTTAGGCGGAGCATCATTTCTCGGCGATAGCGGAGTCCGAGAGTGCTTCCGATCAGAACTTGCGAAATATTAAGCAACTCGCACGGTATTCCCGAGAGGTTGATTCCCATCGTTGAGATCAGGGCGGCACCGGCCAGCGGCCCCATCATCCAGGCGTTGCCAACCCTCAGACGTGCCAGACCACCGCCCAGCACCAAGCCGATCAGCAGCAGCAATGGGAAGCTTGCCGGATCAAACGGAATTCGGTTGATTTGGAAAAGGGGTTCCCCGGTGGCGCCAAGCCAGGTGAGGCCGATTGGGATGGTGGTTACTACACAGAGCACCCTGAGCGATTGGGCCAGAGCCACCGGACCGCTTTCGCCGCCATAGCGTTCCGCCTGGACCGACATTTCGGCGACACCGCCGGGTACGCAGGAGAAATAGGCAGTTGCAATATCCGTGCGGGCGGTGCGTTGCAGTAGGAATGCCGCGACCAGGCCAAAGCCCATCGACGCAAGCGCGCTAAACACCATGATCCCAATGTGGTCGGTGACGAACAGCGCCACGGGCAGGGTGAACTTGAGGCCAATGCCGGTACCGAGCAAAAGTTGGCCGGTCTGCCGGCTACCCCACGGCGTCGACAGCGAAAGACCGGTAAGACTGAGGGCACCGATGGTGAGCAACGGACCGAGCAGCCATGGTAGCGGCACTCCGATTAGGTTAAAAGCCCACCCTCCCAAAGCGCCGGCGCCGAGCGTCGCGAGCTGTATGGAAAAGCATCTGAATTTTAGGTTCACGCCTTAGGCTCAATCCAGGGCGTGCCAGTTGGTTCGCTCCCTGGGGTAGCGAACAACGTTAGAGGGCCTTCACGGCGCCGCCGTCCATGTCGATCACCGAGCCGTGCAGTAAGCTGCCTTTTTCCGAAGCGACGAAGAGCGCAAGATTGGCAATGTCCTCGGGCTCGCCGATCCGGGTCGCCTGGAAGGTGTCGCGGACCTGGTTCATTGCTTCGCTCTGGGATATTGCCTGCTCGGTCATCATGCGCTCCAGGGTGCGCTGCAGGCGCGGTGTGCGTACCGGGCCGGGATTGATCGCATTGACCCGGACCCCGTCGGCACGCCCGCGCTCGGCCATCGCCTTGGTGAAGTTGTGACAAGCGGAATTGACCGGCCCGCCAATGGTGAATTCCGGGCTGCCGTATCGCGCGCCCACGCCAATGATATTAAGAATGCTGCCGCCACTGCCTATCAAATGCGGCCAAGCGGCCCTGGTCATGCGCATCATGGCGAAGAATTTGAGAGCGAAGCCATCGACGAAATCCTCGTCGGTCAGCTCAAAGAAATCCGCCCGTTTGGTGGCGCCGGCGTTGTTGACCACGATGTCGAGGCGCCCGAAGATCTGCGTCGCCGCTTCGATGGCCTTGGTCGGGGCGTCCGCCTCGCGCAGATCGCTCGCCAGGGTTTTGACCTCACGGCCGGTTTTGGCGCGGATCCGCGCTGCGGTTTCCTCAAGCACTGAGGCGGTCCGGGCGATGATCATGACCCCGGCTCCATTGTCGGCGAATGCTTCCGCGATGGCGGCACCGATCCCTTGGCTGCCTCCGGTAATAATAGCGGTTTTGTCGCTTAACATGAGGGCTGACTCTCAAGAGTTCACGATGAGATATTTTAAGTCCGCTCAGCGCCTTGGTCAAACGATCGACGTTGGGTGGTTTGTGGTTGTGACGGATGCGGTGCGACCACTCAGATTGATCCGAATCCATCGGACACCTATAATTCGGTATGATTTACAGTGTTGATCAACAGGCTCGAACGCCGGAATTATTCCTTGAGATGGCGTGCCGTAATCCAGCGAATAAATCGATCCTTCAGCGGATAGGGTACCTTGGAGCAAAGGATGCCTGGTTGGTGGCCGGATGCCTTTATCAGAGCTTGTGGAATATCCTGTCCGATCGTCCCGTGACCGAAAATATCAAGGACTATGACGTTTTTTACCACGACGCCGTGGATACGAGTTACGCGGCGGAGGATGCGATCATCCGGCGTGGGGCGGCGCTTTTCGCGGATCTGGGGGTTGAGGTCGAAATTCGCAATCAGGCTCGTGTTCATCTCTGGTACGAAGCGCGTTTTGGTCATCCCCGCGCGCCACTGCGCAGTAGCGAGCATGGCATATCGAGTTTCCTTGTGACCGGCACCTGTGTCGCCATCGGATCGGATGGCAAGGGCGGCTATCGGACCGCTGCACCCTATGGCCTGGACGAGATGTTTGAAGGCGTGCTGCGGGCCAACAAGCTCTATGCCCAACGCGATCTCTTTGAGGCGAAGGCGGAAAGCTATGTGGCGCGCTGGCCCTGGTTACAAACCGTCGGGTGGGATGACACGGCTTAGAAGAACTCGAAATCCGAACTTATGAAGTAGTTGACGGAGACCCCCTGGAAGGTGATGGAGTTGCCACCGCCCAGATCAATCACCGCCGGGCCCGCCGCGCCGTCGGTGATCCGGGTCAGCATTTCGGCGCCGGTGTTTAGGCCGGTTCCGTTGATGTTTGTCTGAATTTGGAATTTGTCGAAAAGCATGGAGCGAATTGGTCGGTGACGACGTCGTCGCCGCTATCGGAGGTGAAGCGGTATTTGTGGAAACTCGATCCTCCAGCCGTCCCATTCTGGGCTTCGACCGCCGCTGAGCCGTAGATATTTTGTGCAGCGGCGATGGCGTGGCCGATCTCGGGCACCGCCACGGTCTTGAAGTTGACATTGCCGTTACCGACATTGCCTTCGTCGACAACATAGGATTCGGCAGTATCGAAGTCGATTGTCGAGCTGGCGCTAACAAAACGGAAAAAGGCCTTGGCCAGGGTGTCGGATACACCGTAAATCGAAATAAATCCTAGGCGGATATCAACCGAAGCGGCATTATTAACCTCGACGAAGTCGATGTTGGCGACGGCCTTCCAAGCGTCGAAGGCCTGACCTGTGGGGCTCAGAAACTCTCGAGTAATGAAGCTCTTGAAACTGAACGGCTGTTCTGCAAAATTAACAGTCGCGATGTTCTAAATGACTTGACCACCGGATGTGCCAAGGGCCTCGCCGCCCCATTTGATGCCGTGGAGCACGAAACTAGCCTCGGCTTGGGTCACCATACGAAGCTCGCGATAAACCAAATTGCCACAAATCCGCTCATTCAGCCGTTCCCTTCGGACTTCTCACGAAGATCATCCATATCCCTTGCCGGGTGTTATCCGACAAGGAATATGGAGTGCGAAATATGTGGTATTTCACAAAGTTTCGACAAAGTCTGGCGGTTGGAATTTGGCGTCACCGGCTGACGTTTGCCAGACCATTGTCGAAGACGGGTGTTGAGTACGGTTTTGGCCCAACCGAAACATATTGCCGTTTTTTGGGTTCATAGGCCAAGTTTGACGGGATGATCTTGACGCCCGCGCAACGATCCCCTAGGTGACACGGGGCAGCAACTTTGCGTCACGGGATTATGGCGATACTTCCAATTATCTGGGCTCCGGATCCGATTCTTAAGACCAGGTGCGCGAAAATTTCCGAGGTTGACGCCGAGATACGCCGGTTGATGGACGACATGCTGGAGACCATGTATGCCGCCCCCGGCGTTGGATTGGCCGCGCCGCAAGTGGGAGTAACCCGTCGGGTGGTCGTCGTTGACTGCGCGCGTGCCGATGAGGAGCCAAGGCCGATCCGTATGGCCAACCCGGAACTGCTCACGGTCTCCGAGGATGAAGCCATTAACGAGGAAGGGTGTCTCTCTTTGCCGAGCCATTACGCCGATGTAATCCGGCCGGCTGGCGCCAAGATCCTCTACCTTGACGAGACCGGCGTGTCGCGTGTGATCAAGACCGAAGGATTGCTGGCGACCTGCATCCAGCACGAGATCGACCACCTCAATGGCATATTATTCGTCGACCACATCTCGGCCCTGAAGCGGAACATGATCTTCAAGAAGATGGTCAAGGCGAAGAGGGAACGGCACCTCGAGTCGGCCGACTGACCTATCACCTTTAATGACGGATCCAGCCTCCTCGCTAAAACTAGCCTTCATGGGCACACCGGAGTTTTCCGTCCCAACTCTGGCAGCGTTGCTCGACGCAGGTCATGCGGTTTGTGCCGTTTATACCCAGCCACCACGACCCGCCGGCCGTGGCAAGCGGGACCGACGGTCTCCTGTCCATGACTTCGCCGAGGCACGGGGTATCCAGGTTCGCACCCCTGCCCGGTTTAATGATGAGGCGGAGCACCACTCCTTTGCGGCACTTGAATTGGACGCTGCGGTGGTCGTCGCTTATGGCTTGATCCTGCCCCCGGCAATCCTTGATGCGCCGCGGCTCGGGTGTATCAACGTGCATGCGTCTTTGTTGCCGAGATGGCGCGGAGCGGCACCGATCCAGCGGGCGATCATGGCCGGGGACACTGAGACCGGCGTTTCGATTATGGGTATGGATGAGGGCCTCGATACCGGTCCCATGCTTTTGACTGAGCGTCTGGCGATCACCCCGACGACCACCGGTACGACTTTGCACGACGCCTTGGCTGCAATGGGCGCGCGGCTGATCGTGCCAGTGATAGAGGGGGTGGCGGCGGGAACCTTGGTCTCCAAGCCGCAACCCGATACGGGTGTCACCTACGCGCCGAAACTCTCTCGGGAGGTGGGCCGGCTGGACTGGAGCCGCCCGGCGCCGGAACTTGAGCGGTTGGTGCGGGCGCTTGATCCCTGGCCTGGCGCTTGGTGTCTGGCGGATGGCGAGCGGTTGAAGGTATTAGCGACGGAGGTTGTCGATCTCGGTCGATTGACCAATGACCCGGGAGCCGTGCTCGACCTGGCCCTGACAATCGCGTGCGGCGACGGCGCGCTGCGGCTCACGCGGGTGCAAAAACAAGGCAAGGGCGCGATGGAGGCTGGGGCCTATCTACGCGGCAACCCGGTTGCGCCGGGCATGGTGTTGGAATAAGGCAGCCCTGAAATCAGCTACGCTAAAATCAATCGTCACTGCCTGATAGCGGCAGCCGAGAGCTTCCGCGAAACGCTGCCTCCTGACAAATTCTCGGGCGCCGTCCGCCAGGCGCCGCGCTGCATCGCTTGGAGTGTCATGGTGGTGGTCTCGAACATCGGTTTAGGTAGCGCCCCGATCGGGTGCCAAGCCCAAGCCTCCAATTTGTCCGGCTCCAAGACTCGCGGTTTTCCATCGAGAATCTCGCGGCGAAATTTAATATCAATGTAGGGCGAGCCGTATGCCATCGTGTTGGAGACGCAGAGCGGCATCAGTATTTCCCTGGTGATCACCAGGCCGGCCTCTTCCGCGACCTCGCGTACAGGCGCAGCTATCGGGTGTCTCACCGAACTTCAGATGCCCGTCGACCCAGCCAGAGGTCCCCGCGACGGAGAATCATCTTCGGGCGTGTGGGATGCGGCAGGGAGCTGTTCATCCCTTGGCCCAGCGCGCCGCCGCGTCATCGTCGCTGGATTTGGAGTCGACCCAATTGTCACCGTCGGGCGTACCTTCGAGTTTCCAGAAAGGCGCCTTGGTCTTTAACCAGTCGATCAGGAAATGACAGGCCTCGAACGCCGCCTCTCGATGCGCCGAGGCGCAGGCGACGAGCACGATCTGGTCGCCCGGTTCGAGGCGGCCATGGCGGTGGATGATCAGGCTGGCATCCAGGGGCCAACGCCGATTGGCTTCTTCCTCGATTGCGGAAAGCTGCTTTTCCGTCATGCCTGGGTAGTGCTCTAGGGTCATTGCCGACACACTCTGGCCGCCCGCTATATCTCGAACCAACCCGACGAAGCTTGTTAGCCCACCGATCTGGTGATTGCCGTTGGTTAGCGACTTGAGCTCGGCGCCGACATCGAAGTCCTTGCGCTGCACCCGGATCATCGTATCAGCCTCCGGTGACCGGTGGAAAAAACGCAATCTCATCGCCGGCGATAACCGGATGATCGAGTTCCACATAGTCCTGATTGACCGCGACCCTGATCAGGGACGGATCTGAGAACGCATCCGCCGCACCGCTACCGCGCAGTTTCAGCCACTCGATCAGGTCCGCGACGTCGCACACGCTGTCCGGTGGGCTGACGGTTTCCTCGCCGGTGCCGGTCTTGGTTCTGACCCAGGCGAAATACAAAAGTTTCACAATCCCACCTCACTGAACGGTAGATAATCGACTAAATCACCCTCGCCTATGCTGGTGATATCTTCGGAAAGTTCGATGAGGCCATCGGCAAAGACCATGGATGACAAAATCCCGGCGCCGTCGCGTTCGTATTTCCGAGCGACGTGGCTCCCAGGCGCCCTGGTTTCAAGTCGGACCCGAACATATTCGCGGCGGTTCCGTTTCTTCTTGTAGCTGAAGCCGGCCTGCACTTGAAATAGACTTGGCGCCGACGCCTCCGACCCGGCCAAGCGCAGGACCAAAGGGCGGGCGACGCGCAGGAACGTCACCATTGCAGCAACCGGGTTGCCCGGCAAACCTATAAACGGCGTGCGCCCCACTTGTCCTAGCGCAATCGGGCGCCCGGGTTTGATCGCCAAGCGCCAGAAATGCAGCGAACCGGTGTCTTCGACCGCGCCGCGCACATGGTCCTCGCCACCAGTCGAAACCCCGCCCGAAGTAAGGATAACGTCATGGTCAGCGGCGGCGGCGGATAACGCTGTGGCGATTGCCTGGCGGTTGTCCGGAAGAATGCCGAGATCGTCGACATCGCAACCCAAGCCCTGCAAAAGCGCGGCAAGAGTGAAACGATTGGAGTCATAAATCGTCCCGGCGGCCCGCGGCGTACCGGGGTCTCGTACTTCGTCACCGGTGGAAAAGATCGCGGCGCGAAGCGACGTGTAGACCAGAAGCCGGGATCGGCCGAGTGCTGCCGCGAGACCGATCTCCTGCGGGCGTAGACGCTGGCCAGGGCGCAAAACGACGCTGCCGACCGGTACGTCCTCGCCAGCCGACCGGCGGTTCGCCCCCCGACGAATCCCGGGCGGGATCATCACCATATTGCGGGCTTCCCGGCAATCCTCTTGCATCAGCACTGTATCAGGGTCTTGGCCGTGAGCTCCAGAGCCGCGAACTCCAGATGGCATCACCGCACCGGTGAAGATTCGGATCGCTTCGCCCCGGACCTGGTCGCGCGGTAACGGATGGCCCGCCGCCGCGCGGCCAGTGATAGGCAATTTGGTCTCGCCATCGCCAGCGAGGTCATCGAAGTAAACCGCGAAGCCATCGACTGCGGAATTGTCATAGGGTGGCACATTTTCGGATGCGCTCACGGCCTCGGCAAGAATACGGCCACAGGCCCGCGGGAGCGCTACGCTTTCCGGCTCGGTCACCGGAACCAGGACTCGCGCCAGATGGGCAAGCGCCTCGTCGACCGGTGTCAGGTCGCCTCCAAAGGCGAAGCAATCGTCACTGAGTTGAGCCATTTCGACAGAATATCACAACCGGCCGCGAAGCCCAGCGCTGGCAAGCACAAAATCGGCGATCACCGCGACATCATCGCGGTCGAAAACCCGGACTTTTGACTCCGGTAAAGGCACATCGCTGGCGATCGCCAGGACATACGGGTCGTCCGGTTGCAGCAACGGTTTGCCATTATCCTGCCGATAGACCTCAAGCTTGTCGTGCGGGTGATGCTTAAAGCCTTCGACCAGGACCAGATCAACCGGACTCAATCGCGCCAGCATTTCCTCCAGACCAAGCTCCGCATCGCCGCGGTTCTCATGCAGCAATGCCCAGCGGTGGGTCGACGATATCAACACCTCGCGTGCGCCGGCCTGGCGATGCTCATGGGAATCCTTACCCGGCTTGTCGATGTCGAAGTTGTGATGCGCGTGCTTGAGGGTCGAGACCGAGACGCCACGATCCGTTAGAACCGGAATCAACCGGCGCAGCAAGGTCGTTTTGCCGCCACCGCTCCAGCCGGCGATGCCGAAGACTTTCATAGTTGATCCTTCATTGGGCTTTTGCTCAGCCGGCATCGCGGGTGGCGTCGGCTCCGATCTCTGCCGATGAGGCGGCTCCCGACTCATCGGATTGCGAGTTGGGTTGATCGTCGATCGCGTTCGCGTGCAACAATCCTGAACGGAGATAGTCATAGCCGGTCCACAAAGTGAGCAGCGCTGCGGCCCACAAACAAACCTCACCAATCATCACCGATGGTATTTCAGCGGGACTAGCAGTCCCGACGATGAGAAAGCCGAGCGAGAACATTTGTAAGACCGTCTTCCATTTGGCTAGGCGACTGACTGGCAGACCGACCCGAATTTCCGCCAAATACTCACGTAGCCCTGATACCAGGATCTCGCGTAGCAGGATGATCACCGCCGGCAGGACGCTCCATCCGGTAATGTAACCGAAGGAGCAAAGCACCAGGAGACAGCCACTAACCAAAAGTTTGTCCGCGATCGGATCGAACAGCCGACCCAGAGAGGACTGTTGGTTTAGCGTCCGTGCCAGATAACCATCCAGATAATCCGTCACACAGGCCAGAGAATAAATCCCAAGCGCCACCCAACGCAAGGTCGGCGTGCCGATCCAGATCAACGCGATCAATGCCGGAATGACCGCGATGCGGGACATCGTCAGCATATTCGGCAGCCTTTTCATGTGTTCAGTCCTGGTTGCCGCGCCGTAGGCGGTCCAAAGATGTAGGTCACGGTCACAATTTACACCAGTTAGGCGTCATCGTGAAAATAATCGTAGATGCGTTTGGCGACTGTCTTGCTGACGCCATCGACGGATTCCAGGTCAGTGAGCCCGGCTCTCGATACCGCTCGGGCCGAGCCAAAGTGGTGCAGGAGGGCCTTCTTGCGTTTTGCGCCAACCCCTGCAATGTCATCGATGCCCGTGTGCGAGATTGCTTTTGCCCGTCGAGCCCGATGTGTTTCGATGGCGAACCGATGTGCTTCATCCCGCAGCCGTTGTAGATAGTAAAGAACGGGGTCGCGTTCGGGCATCGAGATCGGTGATTTACCAGGTCTGTGAAAGCGTTCACGCCCGGCACCCCGGTCCGGGCCCTTGGAAATAGCCACGAAAGGGACATCTTCGATGCTGAGCTCGCGTGCGAGCTCGATCGCCACTCTCAATTGTCCCAGCCCGCCATCGATTAGCACCAGATCCGGCCAACTTCCTCTGTCGCCGTCGGGATCTTCCTTCTGTGCGCGGGTAAAGCGTCGGCGAAGCACCTGACGCATCATCGCGTAATCGTCGCCGCCTTGGATCATTGGCCCCTCGGGCGTTTCGGGCTCAGAGGCCTGGTCGTTTTTTGTGTTGGCGTTCTTTGAACCAGGACCAATCACATTGCGAATGTTGAACTTGCGGTAGGCATTCTTCATGAACCCGTTCGGCCCGGCGACGATCATCGCGCCGACGGCGTTGGTGCCTTGGATATGACTATTGTCATAGACCTCGATTCGCTCCGGTGCTGCCTTAAGTTCAAAGGCTGTGGCAACACCCTCCAGCAGGCGCCGATGCGACGCGGTCTCCGCCAATCGCCGGCCAAGTGCGTCGCGAGCATTGGTCAAGGCGTGTTCGAGCAGCTTACGCTTCGAGCCCCGTACGGGCATCGCCAGCTCGACCTTACGGTCGGCTCGGACCGACAAGGCTTCGGCGAGCAATGCTTTCTCTGCCAGCGCGTGACTGACCAAAACCAGGCGAGGCGGTTGCTTGTTGTCATAGAATTGGCCGATGAAGGCGGCTAACACTTCGCTCGGATCATGGGATTTGTCATGGCTGGGAAAATAAGCACGATTGCCATAATTGCTGCCGCTGCGGAAGAAAAACACCTGAATGCAGCTTGCGCCGCTTTCGTTGTGAAGCGCGAAGACGTCGGCGTCGGCAAGGCCTTCGACATTGATGTCCTGATGCGCTTGGATCTGTGTCATGGCCCGAATTCGATCGCGGTACAGCGCCGCCGTCTCGAAATCCATCAAATCGCTGGCTTGCTGCATCCTGTTGGCCAGCGCGCGTTGCACGGCGCCACTTTCTCCGGATAGAAAGCTGCGTGCCTGGTCCACCAACTCACCATAGCCCTCGGCGCTTATGTAGTCGACGCACGGCGCAGCGCAGCGCTTGATTTGATACTGCAGGCAGGGCCGGGTCCGGCTGTTGAACACTGCGTCAGAGCAATTGCGGATCAGAAATGCCCGTTGCAGCGCGGTGATCGTCCGGTTGACGGCGCCGGCCGAGGCGAAGGGGCCGAAATAGCCTCCGGGCCGGGTTTGGGCGCCGCGATGCTTGATGAGGCGGGCCCATTGATGGTCGCCGGTGATTAAAATGTGCGGGAACGATTTGTCGTCCCGCATCAGGATATTGTAACGCGGTTTCAGTCGTTTGATCAGGTTGCTTTCTAGAAGCAGCGCCTCCACCTCGGTGTGGGTGGTGACGATGACCATCGATGTGGTTTCGCTGACCATCCGGAAAATTCGATGCGAGACCTTGGCCGGGGTCGTGTAGCTAACGACGCGCTTTTTCAGGTTGCGCGCCTTGCCGACATAAAGAACGTCACCATTGGCATCCAGCATCCGGTACACACCGGGCGACGAAGGTAGAGTACGCACCTGCGTCTGGACAACTGCGATGCCGGCTTGGATATCTGGACGCGGTTTCGCTTTGCTCCCGGGGTCCTTGGCGGCGCTTTTGCTATCCGTGTTGGTCTCGTTCATGGCCTCAATGTCGCTAGCCTGTCTGGCGTCGTCAACTAGGTAGAGAACACCGCTTAAGAGTAATCCACCACGCTTGTGGAAAAGGCTGTGGGTAACCATCCGAGATCGGCCTCACGGCCCCGTGCTTCCTTCACATTGAACCAATTGTCTAAAAAATAGGCAATTATGTTAACTTATTGAAAGATAATAGTTTTAGGGAAGTCAAGCTGAATCAAGAGTCTGGTGGCCTTTCTATTTGCGATGCGGCGGTGACGGGGCCGGCACTAAATTGGCTGTGTATAATTAGCAGCTATCGAGCCGAAGGTTTGCAGCGTGAAAACATCACAAATTAGAGCATTGATGCAGGATGGTAAGTAAACGCGAGCCGCGTGTTGGGCCCGCCCTTAAGTTACGATTGCAATTGCTCTGCTCGCGATCGTTGGTAACGGCCACTTTGTCGCGAGGCATGGCGTTACCCCGGGGATGACGCGTTCATGGCGCTTGCACCGCCCCGCCGGCTATGTCAGACGACAACCGGACCGCGGTGGTGGTGCGATGTTGGGACAGGCGGGCAATGACGACGCAAACCAGGGGAGCGGTTCTGATTACCGGCGCGGCGCGGCGCATAGGCGCAGATATGGTCCGGGCGCTTGCGCGGGACGGCTGGTTCATTTGTATTCATCATAATAGGTCCGGCGAAGCGGCGGCCGATTTGCTCAGCGAGATTTGTGACGCCGGCGGCGCTGGAAAGCTGATCAAGGCCGATCTTGCCGATGCGCGAGCCGCACAATCGCTGATTTTTGAGGCGATGAAAGATGCGCCTGAGTTAACCGTGTTGATCAACAACGCTTCACTTTTCGAATTCGATGATATCGGCTCGTTGACGGCGGAGGCGTTGGACCGGCATTTCGCGGTCAATCTTCGTGCCCCAATCCTGCTTAGCCAGGCTTTCCTCAAGCTGGGGGCGCCCCAGCGCGATGGCTGCATCGTCAATATGCTAGACAACAAGATTTTCGCGGTCAATCCGGACTACCTTTCCTATACCGTCAGTAAATTCGGTCTGCATGGCGCCACCCTGGCGATGGCCATGGCGCTAGCACCCCGAGTACGAGTCAATGCCATCGCACCGGGTATCACCCTGGAAAGCGGCGGTCAGGGCGAGAAAACTTTTCAAGTCGGGCGCCAGATGAGCCCCTTGGGCCGGGTCTCCTCGACACAGGACATCGTCCGCGCGGCGCGATTTATCCTGGCCACGCCCTCACTTAACGGTCAGGTGATCACTATCGACGGCGGGCAGCACTTGCAAAAGCTTCCTCGCGACGTCGCGTTCATGGATGCTCCCTAGCGGATTGGAATGCGTTGAACCATGCCCATCACATCGACAAAATTGTTCCTCCAGGATTTCGCCGTCGAGGCTGATATCGGCATTCATGATTTTGAAAAGGCTGAGCCGCAGCGCCTGTTGATTTCGATTGAGCTGGAGGTAGACAGCACCGAGCAGACTGGTGAGGATGATATAGCCTCTGTCCTTGATTACGATTTTTTGCGGCAAGAGCTCCGTGAGCTCATCACCGCACGGCGATTCAATCTGCAGGAAACTCTCTGTCGGGCGATCGTTGGTATCGTCGCGCTCCGCAGTGACGTTAAACTCGCTATCGTCTCGACCCGAAAGCCGGACGTCTATCCGGATTGCGTCGCCGTCGGCGTGGAGATGACCTATCGTCGATAGATGGGGCGATCGTGGATTGGGCTCTGGTGTGGTGGATTTGAAGATCGCTTGTTTATCGGGGTCGTGGGCGTTGCGAATTTCGGATTAGGGGCATTAGCCAGCAGCCAAAAGAATGGCCTTTAGAGGATAGAATTGGCTGTAAATATAACAGGCATAGATCACGAAGAAGCTCATCGCTAACGGTCTGCTAAGACGGCGCAAGGTCACCACCGCGATGACGAAGATGCCGGTGATGGCGGCCATGACCCAAAGATCCGATAAGAGGACTTCTGGCGGAATGGTAAGCGGCTTCGCCATCGAAACCGTTCCAAGAATTCCCAGGGTATTGAAGATATTGCTGCCGATAATATTGCCCAGCGCGACATCATTGTGCCGGCGGATGGCGGCGACCAACGTTGTCGCTAGTTCCGGCATCGAGGTGCCGATCGCCACCATCGTAATGCCGATGACGGTCTCTGAAACGCCCATCGCTTCGGCGATTTCTATGGCCCCATTAACCAGGAACCAGGCCCCGGAGATCACCGCGACCAGACCACAGACCGTGTGGGCCCAGGCTTTGGTCTTGGTTCCCTCGACGGTCTCGAATTCGTCGGCTTCCTGGGCGTGCAGCCCGGCTTCTTGACCGACCCGCCGGTCGTCGTAATAGCAATAAGTCAAATAGGCCGCGAGACAGAAAAGCATGACTGCGCCATGCCAGAACTCGATCATGCCGTTCCCGGCCAGAGCGATGAACACAAGGGTCGCGGCGAATAGGACGAAACAGTCGCGTCTGAGGGATCGGCCAGTGCAGATAAACGGGCAAATCACGCCGACGGTGCCGATCATCAAAAGAATATTGGCGATGTTGCTGCCGATGACATTGCCAATGGCAATGCCGGGGGATCCGTACAGCGCCGCCTTCATGCTGACGAATAGTTCCGGGGCGGAAGTCCCAAAGGCAATCACCGTCAGACCGATGACATGGGGGCTGATCCCGGCCTGGCGGGCGATCGAAACGGCGCCCCTAATCATGAACTCAGCGCCGAAAATCAGCAGTACCAGCCCGCCAAGCGCATAAAAAGTCGCGGTCATCGGGACATTCCTGACAACGTGTGCCCCGAAAGGTCAGTAAGGCTTTGTTGCGGCCTGGGTTTGTAGCCCGGTTTGTTGAAAATCGAGCAGCGAGGAGTGGGTGTCGCGAAAGGGTGGTGGCGCAAGCAATAAAATCCCATGCCGGTCATGCGTGCGCCCGTTTCCATCGCGCAACTCACCCCTTCTCTCCTAACACTCAACCCCTCAAGGGTCCAGGCGCTGCTCATCGTGAATGACGACATCAGAGATATATAGACAATGAAAATGCGATTCTAAGGGTCGGCGGCTTCTTTTGATTTTTTGAAGCGAAAGAAGATTGAAAAACCGCGCCGTTCAGGCTCGATGTAGATTGGCCGGGTGGGCTGGAGGACCGACTGGCGGTGTGGGGGTCGGGCGGTGACCGGCCTGCATCTCCCGGACCAAAGTCAACAGCCTTTCAAGCCGTCGATCCGGCATGCCTATTTCGGTAAGGTGCCCGACGGTATTGATCAGATACTCCAGGCAGGGCCCGGCGGTACCGACGCCCTGGATGACCAAAGCTGCGAGTTCTTCGGCGGTCAACGCACCGGCATATTGCGGATGAGCGCGGTCGACGACATAGCTTTGCGCGGTAATTCGGCGCCCTGTCGTTTCGCCGTTGATCACGCTCATCGCTAGTCTTGACGGTCGGTAGACGCCGGTGATCATCTCGCGCTCGTCCAGATAGGCCAATACCTCGGCCGCCTGATCTGGTGCGATACGATAGGCGATACCGCGGCAGGAGCCTCCTCGGTCGAGGCCCAGAACCAAGCCCGGGCTACGGGGCGAGCCGCGATATCGGTGCGACCAGACACAAAATTGGCGATGATACCCATGCACCCGCGTGACGACGTGCTCAACGAACGCGAAATCCGGTCGCCACATCAGCGAGCCATAGCCGAAAACCCAGATCTGGTCTTCTGGAAGCGCTTGGTCTTTTGGAGCCATCTTGTCCTCGGGAGTCAATCGATATTTAGAAACCAACACGACCATGGCTAAAAAATGCTAAGGGGAAGGGCCGATGGAGACATAGTCTTAGAAATAACCGGGTGGCCGTCGTCCGGCAACCCAACCAACGGAGAATTCGCCGTGCGACGCGTTTTGCGGATCACTCTAGCAGTTGTGATTGGCGCTGTTGGCTATAGCGCCGCGTGGTGGTTCGTCGCTGAGCAAACGAGGACGACGATCATCACATGGCTCGACGGATTGCCCGCTGAACAACTGTCGGTTACACCCACCAAAATGCGCCGTGGCGGGTTTCCTTTTGCCGTACGTTGGACGTTTGCCCGACCCCGGGCCAAGGCGCTTTGGGCTTTGGGTGATCTTGCGGCGAAGGCGGCGTCACTATCCCTGACGGTTGAGATCTGGGCGCCAAGGGTTATTCAGCTGCGCGCCGATGAACTGGTAGTGGCGGTAAACCATGCGTCAACCAGCCGAGCTTGGCGGTTTGGCGCCGAGGCATGGTCGGCGACGTTCGAGCCGGGACCGGCGCAGGTGGCAGACCTGCGGTACGAACTCACCGATCTCCTGGTCGATGAAATCCACTCCAGCGGCGCGCCTATGGCGGCCCAGCGCCTGGCCGCGGCGCAACAGGCAAGCGGTACGGTACGAATTTCCCCGCGACAAGAGGGCAGCGGCCCGCTTGCGGTCCATTCAGTGTCTCTTGATCTGGCGGCGCTCAACGCGCCGGCGATGAAATATTTCACCCCGGACGGCGCGGGTCGGATCCAAGCGTTGGTTCATCTGCGCGGCGATTTCGGCGATGCGAGCATCGAAGATGTGGTGGCGTGGCGAGACGCCGGCGGGGTCTTGGATATCGAGTCCCTTGACATCGATTGGCCGCCGGCGGACATCGCGTTCAACGGTACTCTGGCGCTCGATGAGCAGCTGCGTTTGCTCGGTGCTGGAAGCGCCGATATTCGCGGCCTGCCGGGGCTGATCGACACAATGGCCGATCGCGGGGAGTTGAAGAATTCCCAAGTAACGATCGCCAAGCTGGCGCTTGCTCTGATGACCCGCCCGGCCAAGGATGGCGGCGCGCCGATGGTCCGGCTACCGCTCACCGCTCAGAATGGGCGACTGCGTGCGGGGCCGTTTACGCTCAGTCGGTTAGCCTCGCTTATCCGGTGACGGTGGTACTTCCTGACGCGCTTCGACAACGCCTCGACGGATCGCCTGGGTGCGGGTGAACAGATCCTGCAAGGTCTGTCCCTCGCCCCAGCGAATGGCCCGCTGTAGCGCTGTTAGATCCTCGGTGAAGCGCTGCAAGATCTCTAGCACCGCCTCGCGATTGTTAAGGAAGATATCGCGCCACATGACCGGGTTCGAGCCGGCGATCCTTGTAAAGTCTCGAAATCCGCCAGCCGAGAATCGAATCACGTCATTCTGCAGTTGCTGTTCGAGGTCCACGGCCGTGCCGACGATTGTGTAGGCGATGAGATGCGGGACGTGAGAGGTCACTGCCAATACCTTATCGTGGTAGTCCGCCTCCATTTCCTCGACAATCGCGCCGATAGCTTCATAGAGTTGACGCAAACGAGCGATCGCCTCCGGGTCTGTGCCCGGCGGTGGCGTCAACAACCAATAGCGGCCATCGAACAGTTCGGCGAAGCCTGATTCCGGGCCGGAATGCTCGGTCCCGGCGATCGGATGGCCTGGCACGAAATGCACAGTATCAGGGAGGTTTGGCCCCATGTCGCGGATCGGCGCCCGCTTGACGGAACCGACATCACTGACGATACAGTCGGGCTTCAGATGCGGCGCCATCGCCTTGGAGATCGCCCGGTAGGTGCCAATCGGCGTGCATAGGATCACGCAATCGGCATCAACCACCGCGTCCGCCGTTTCGCCATGCACTGAATCCGCCAAACCAAGCTCGGTTGCGCGTGCCCGGGCGGCCTCATCCAAGTCGGTGATCGCCAAGTGACCAACCAGATTGCCCTGGCGTTTGATCGCTCGGGCCAGGGACGAGCCGATATGGCCGATCCCGATCAAGGCCAGGCGCTGAAACAGCACGCCGCCGGGTTGTTTTTCAATCTCGCTCATGACCCCACGCCTCATTAATTCAGAAATTCAGCGACCGTATCGACCACGATCCGCATCTCTTCCTCGGTCCCGATCGATAGGCGCAGGAACTCCGGCGCGCCATAGCCCGCCATCCCTCGCGTCAGGATGCCTCGCTCGCTTAGATAGGCGCCGGCTTCGGTCGCCGTATGACCGGCCTCGTCCGGAAAGCGCACCATCAGGAAGTTGGTGACGCTTGGCAGACATTTAAGACCCAGCGCCTCGAATTTTGCTTTGGTCCAGGGTTGCCAGGTCTCGTTATGGGCAACCGAGCGTTCGACAAATTCCTTGTCCCCAATCGCCGCGATTGCCGCCGCCACGGCGCCTCGGTTGGCGCCAAACGGTTGCTTGACCACATGCATAGCGTTGATCACGTCTTGTGGCCCGTATCCCCAGCCGAGGCGCAGACCGGCCATTGCGTAGAGCTTAGAAAAGGTGCGCAGCATGATCACATTTTCCGCGGTCTCGACCAGCTCGGAACCATCGGAATAGTCGTTACGGGAGACGAATTCGGCATAAGCCGCGTCGATCACAAGCAACACATTCTCGGGCAGCTCGCGTTGCAGGCGGGCGACATCGCTGCGCGTGAGATAAGAGCCCGTCGGATTGTTCGGGTTGGCCAGAAAAACAATCCGGGTGCGCTCCGTAACCCGCTCCAGAATTGCATCGACGCTGATCCGGTAATCGATGTCCGGGGCCGATACTGGGACGCCGCCGGCCACCGTTGCCGACATGGGGTACATGATGAAGCCATACTCGGTGTGGATCACCTCGTCGCCTGGATCGATATAGGCTTGGCAAAGCGCCTGGATAAGTTCATCCGAGCCACAGCCGAACACCATGCGCGCCGGGTCGAGGCCATAGGCCTGGCCAATCGCCTCGGCCAGCGCCTTGGGCTCTTCTTCGGGATAGTGGTGGACCTGTGCAGCCACTGTCGCCAAGGCTTGCATCGCTTTCGGGCTCGGGCCAAGCGCGCCTTCGTTGGCGGACAGGCGAATGATTCGGCCGACTGCCGGCGCGCTCAGATTGGGCTGATAGCGAACCATGGCGGCAATGGTCGGACGAGGAGTGGGGGCGGGCATGTTTGCCTCCGAAAAGTCTAAAGCGTCGCTGGATCAGGGGGCGATGGGGATGGCGTAGGCACCGAGCCGAAGCCAATTGTCATCGCCCGGATGTTCGGGATGCTCGGCGAACCCGTCGACCTCGACGAGATGCCAGGTTTTGCCATTTTCCCAGCTGTCGATCACCCGTCCATTGCTTGCCGCGTCTTCCCTTGGGATCGCGAACAAGGTGCGGTCATCGCCCGAGGGTTCCGGCTCCTGTGGGGCGATGATCAGGACATCGACGGCCTTGCCCGGGCTGATAAAAAACGGAAGCCGCGCGATGATGCGCGGCTGGGAACCGGAGGCTGTTTCGAGAAAACGCGGCCACCAGCGCCAAGTTTTACCACTTTCGATGCCCGGTAGAATGCCGATTTGCGCCGAACCACTGGTAACCGCGTCAACCACGGCGGCTGCGTTGCTCAGGCTGATTAGGGAGGAGGCGGTGCCGCAATACTCGTGTGCCAGCTCGTGGATGGCCGGTTCCGGTGCGAAGACCGCAGCTGTAATCGATACCTGTTGGTTTAGATTAGCGCTTAGGATCTCGCGCCAGATCCGAGCGATCGATTTTGGCGACAAGGGATCGCGATTGCGCGTTGCCAACTGCCGCATCACCTGCGCCTCGCGACCCGGCCGAAGGTTCGGCCCGGAAGCCCCCGCCTTGGCCTGGGCGACCTCGTGGCCAATCTCCACGCGCCGGATCAACAGATCGTGCAACGCCACGTCGATCCCGTCGATTTCACGTCTTAGTTGGTCCAGTGTCGCCACGATCAACCCCCGGCACGCCCGCGACGACAGAAACTTCGTCTCCAGCGGGTAAGGCGGCTAGGATTAATCCCGCCCCTGCCCGATTGCAAGCGGGCTTGCCGTCGCGTGGTCCGCGCGGGGACGGGCAACTGTCTGAGCGGTGGGGATTTGTGTCGCTGGACCCGGCAGCAAAGCCCGGGCGCGGGCGCGCAATGGGCGTGGTTTGGTGGTCGCGTAAATCTGTTTTCTGGCCTCGATGATTACCACGCCGCCGAGCTGTTTAAACCAGCGGGCGCCGATGTCTTCCAACCCATAGGCGGAGCGCTGCACCACCTTCCAGGGATACGGCGGCACGTAGAGCGCCCGGGTCGTCAGCGTCGGAGTAAACATATTGGCCTGGAGGACGCGGGACAGCTGAGAGGGAGAATAGGGATGGCCATGGCCGAACGGCGTACGTTCGAAACGGGCCCATAGACCACGGCGATTCGGCACCACCACCAGCAACCGGCCATTACCGGTCAGCACCCGCCAAATTTCATGCAACATCGGTTGGAGTTGCTCGCTGCATTCCATACCGTGGACGAGGAGAACCCGATCGACCGAGACATCTTGGAGCGGCAACTCGCTCTCATCTGACAGGGCCACTAAATTGCGGCCCTCACGGGGCCAGTGCAGCACTCCTTGTTGGGTTGGCATGAGGGCGAAAACCCGCTCGGCCTCGTCGCGAAATGGCCTGAGGTAAGGCGTGGCATAGCCAAGGCCAAGTACCGTCATGCCGCTGACATTAGGCCAAACTCCACGGATGCGGCGGCGTATCAGGCGACGCGCCACCTGACCAAGACTGGTGCCGTAGAAATCCCAGAGATCGACCGCGTCGTTGTACATACCCGCTCCATCGCCGTCCTGCCGCCCTGAGGCGTGCCTGCTGGTCCCGTTCTAACCGACCCGATAGGTCTTGATCACGTCCGGGTCAGGCTCGATCCCGAGGCCGGCACCGGAAGGCGCACCGAACACGCCGTCCACGGGATCATAAATGCCGCCGGTATAGAAATCGGCTTCGGGATTGATGAAGATTCGCTCGATCAGCCCGGGATTAGGCAGCGCCTGCGCCAGATGCAGGGTCGCTAGAAAACCGGGACCGAAATACGGCGAATGCGGCATGATCTGCACGCCGAATGACTCACAGAGTGCCGCTACTTTGCGAAATTCAGTGATGCCGCCGACTTTGGTGACGCTGGGTTGGGCATAGTCGACGGCGCCGGCCTCCAGCATGTTGCGGAACTCGAAGGCGGTGCAGGCATTCTCGCCGGCCGCCACCGCGACGCCGGTATCCTCGCGGAGCTTGGCCAGCGCCCGGAAATCCTCCGGCGGATTGATAGGTTCCTCGATCCAGTGAATGTCGTATTCACTGAAGGCGAGGGTCATTTCCCTGGCTTTTTCGGGGGTCCAGGGACAATTCGTATCGACCATGATCTTTAACGCATCGCCGCCGGCCTCACGTGCTGCCCGGACTTCCGGAACTGCTATTTCATGTAATTTGGCGAGGCCATAGCCAAGGCTGACCGCATGATTGACCCGGTCGGCTACCAGCTCCGGGTCTTCGTAGCGGAACAGACTGGCATAGGCGGGAACCTTGGTATCCCCGGAGGCGCCAAGCAGACGATAGAGCGGCATGCCCGCCGCCTTGCCGGCAATGTCCCAAAGCGCGATATCGATCCCGGAGATAGCAAACATGGTGATGCCATAACGCCCGAAGATGTGCAGGGCCTGCTGCAAGTCGTGGCTGATCCGGGCGATATCCCGCGGGTCGCGCCCGATCACCCGGGGCGCCACCATATGCTTGACCGCTTCGGCGACCGCCCGGCGACACTGAAAGGCGAAGGCGTCGCCCCAGCCGGTAATACCTGCATCGGTCTCGACCTTGATCAGACAGAAATCGAGTTTTCCCCAATTCAGGAAGCCGACCTCACCCGACGTGGTGACGCCCCGGTCGAAGGGCATTTCTAGCTCAATGACCTCCACATTTGTAATCTTCATGGCCTAATCTCCGTTGCTGGTGGCGATCATAACCGTGGCATTGGCCCCGACGAAAGGTTGATGGTAGGTTGCCTCGTCTTTAAGGGTGACTAGTCGACAAACGGAGATATCCGCATGGCCCCGTTCGAGATCCTTTTGGTTCCGGCAATGTCGGACAATTATGTTTATCTCGCGCATGATTCGGATAGCGGGGTGACAGCGGTTGTCGATCCCTCCGAGGCGGCGCCGGTCGAGGCGGCCCTGGACGCGCGTGGCTGGACCCTGACTCACATCCTGAACACCCATCACCACCACGATCACACCGGCGGTAACGAACGGCTGGCAAAGCGTTTTGGCGCTACTCTGATTGGCCCGAAATCCGAGGTTGCCCGGATTGCCAACATGAACATCACCGTGGGCGAGGGCGATACGGTCGATGTCGCCGGCCACAAGGCGGTGGTCTATGAGACGCCTGGTCATACGCTCGGCCACATCGCTTTTTGGTTCGCCGACTCCGACGCGTTGTTTTGCGGTGACACTCTGTTTGCATTGGGATGTGGTCGGGTGTTCGAGGGTACGATGGAGCAGATGTGGAACTCGATGTTGAAGCTGCGGAGCGTGCCGCCAACGGCGCGGGTCTTTTGCGGTCACGAATATACACTGGCGAATGCCCGTTTCGCGCTTAGCATCGATCCGGATAACGTGCGTCTGCAGGCTCGCACCCGAGAATTCGAGGAGATGCGTGGCCGCGGCGAGCCGACGATCCCGACGGTGCTGGTCGACGAGCTTGATACCAACCCGTTTTTTCGGGCCGATGACCCGGCGCTGGCTGCGGCCATTGGCATGACCGGCGCTGATCCCGTCGCGGTTTTCGCCGAGGTGCGCTCCCGCAAGGACAAGTTTTGATTTTGATGACTTTGGTTTTAATACGGGCGCCCGTATCCAACTTCCAACCAAGAGGCTAGCGTGATGAAATTATTCCACGGTGGGAGCTCGCCCTTCGTTCGCAAGGTGATGGTGGTGGCGCACGAGACCGGGCAGATAGATAAGTTGGAGCTGCTGGACGGCGGCACCACGCCGATCGAGACCAACCCTGAGTTGGCCAAGTTCAATCCAGTTGGCAAGATTCCGGCTCTGATCCTGGCCGATGGCACTGGGTTGGCGAACTCGCCGGTGATTTGTGATTACCTCGACAGTCTGCACCGTAGCGCCAAGATGATCCCCGCCTCGGGCTCGTCTCGCTGGGAAGCTTTGCATTTTCAGGCGATCAGCGATGGCCTGATGGATGCGGCGGTGAACAACCGCTACGAGACCATGGTGCGTCCCGAGACCCTGCGCTGGGACGCGTGGAGCGCCGGCCAAATGGGCAAGGTCGATCGGGTCGTCGACGCGCTTGAGGACTCCGTCGACATCCTTGGTGACCGGGTTCATATTGGCACCATTAGCGTTGGTTGTGCCTTGGGTTATCTTGATTTTCGCTATGGCGACCGTAAGTGGCGCGGCAGCCATCCGAAACTGGCCGCCTGGTTCGCCAAGTTCGAGCAACGACCGTCCATGCAAGCGACTATGCCGCCGAAGACCTGAGGGAAGGCGGGGCCGATGCGAGGATGGTGGGTTATGCCGGGCTTGACGGGGATGATAGCTGGCGGAACGGAACTTAAACCACCCGCCGCGCCTTCAGCGCCTGAGCTAAGGTCCCGTCGTCCAGATAATCCAGCTCGCCACCAACCGGCACGCCGCGGGCTAAACGCGAGATCTCGACGCCGCAGCTGGCTAGGCGGTCGACGATGTAATGGGCGGTAGTCTGGCCGTCGACCGTGGCATCCATCGCTAGAATGACTTCTACCACCTCCGGTGGCTCCGCTCGGGCCGCCAGACCGTCGATGTTGAGCTCTTCGGGGCCGACGCCATCGAGCGCCGAGAGCAGACCACCGGTGACGTGATAGCGGCCTTGGAAGACGCCTGCGCGTTCCAGTGCCCACAGGTCCCCGACCTCCTTAACCACACAGATCCGGGCCCGGTCGCGGCGCGGGTCCCGGCAGATATTGCAGGGATCGATGGTGTCCAGATTGCCGCATTCGGCGCAGGCTACCACCTTGTCCGCCGCGAGCGACAGAGCTTCTGCAAGCGGCCGCATCAAGATGTCTCGGCGTTTTAGCAGATGCAGCGCCGCCCGGCGGGCCGACCGTGGCCCGAGACCTGGCAGCTTAGTCAGCAGGTGGATAATCCGGTCCAGCTCCCCTGGCCCGAAGCTCTCGGCCATGGCAGGAAACTCCTAGAACGGCAGCTTGAAGCCCGGCGGCAGAGACAGGCCGCCGGTCAATTTCTGCATTCCCTCCGCCATGTGCTGGTCGACCTTAGCGCGGGCATCATTGACCGCCGCCATGATCAGATCCTCCAGCACCTCGATATCAGCCGGGTCGACGATCGAGCGGTCGAGGCTGATGCCTCGCATCTCACCCTTGCCGTTCAGAGTGACCCGAACCATTCCGGCGCCGCTGGTGCCGTCGACTTCCAGCGTCTGCTGTTGCTCCTGCATGGACTGCATCTTCTCCTGGATGTCCTGCATTTGCTTCATCATCTGTCCGAGATTCTTCATGCCTTTTCCCTTAACCGGCTTGCTATCGACCGTTAACCTTCGTTGACCCGCACTTCCATGTCGTCGTCGTCATCTTCTTCTTCTGTGGAAGGGTCGACCAGCGTCTCGGCCTCGCCAATATCGGGTGGAACGAGCGGACGTACCGCCTCGACGGACGCGCCGGGGAAGCGCCTAAGAACCGCCGCAACCACCGGATCGGTAGAGGCTTCTTCACGGATCTGCGCCTCGGCGGCGTCCTTGCTCTGAAGCAGGGTGGGCCCGCCGGCATCTTGGCTAAGAGTGACGCTCCAGGGCCGGCCCGTCCATTCGATCAGCATCTTGCCGAGGGCCCCGGCCAAGGCCTCATTGACCTCCCGGTCGCCAGTAATCTCCAGAATTCCCAGCTCCACCCGAACCGGTCGTACGGCTTGCACCAGCTTGGCATGGAGGACCGCTTCGCGCTTAGCGGCGAACAGCGCGACGATTTCCTCGAAAGTGCTGGGACCAACCGGCTCCTTGGGCGTGCCAGGAGATGTCAGCGGATGCGTTTGCGTGGTTGGGGTCCCGCCGAATAGCGGTGCCGGAACAAGATCAATACCAGTGGCCACGACTGCGACGGCTCCCGTCGGGGGCGTTGGCGTTGGCGTCGGCTCCGCCGACGTCGGGTCCGTGGAACGGGCAATAATGCCGCCGCTTTGCAACGTTTTGAGGGCGTCGGCCGGGCTCGGCAGGTCCGAGAGATGCGCCAGCCGGATCAGTACCATCTCCAGCGCCGCCAGCGGCGACGGCGCCTGCTGAATCTCGGTGATGCCCTTCAGAAACATTTGCCAGGCGCGACCGAGATGCGGCGTACCCAGGGCCTCGGCCAGTGCGCCACCGCGCGTCCGCTCGATTTCCGAAACGTCCCGTCCAGCACTGCCCGGTGCGACCTTGAAGCGGGTGACGAGATGCGTCGTCTCCATCAGGTCCTGGGCGATGACCAGCGGATCGGCGCCGAGGTCATGCATGGTGTTCACCCGAGCCAGCACTTCGGGCAGTTTCCCACCCATCAGATCCTCGAACAGGTCCATGATTTCAGCCCGGTCGGCGAGACCAAGCATCTCTTGAACCAAGGTTGGCGCGATCGGGCCGGTGGCCAGCGCCATCGCCTGATCCAGCAATGACAATCCGTCGCGGGCGGAGCCGTCGGCCGCGCGGGCCACCAGACGCAACGCCTCTTTCTCGGCCTCGACGCCTTCCTTGGCGCAGATTGAAGTGAACAGGCCGATCAAGTCGTCAATGCCGATGCGCCGCAGATCGAAGCGTTGGCAACGCGAAAGCACGGTGATCGGCACCTTGCGGATCTCGGTCGTCGCGAAGACGAACTTCACGTGATCCGGCGGCTCCTCCAAGGTTTTCAGCAACGCATTGAACGCGTTGCGCGAAAGCATGTGGACCTCGTCGATGATATAGACTTTGTACCGCGCCACGACCGGTCGATAGCGCACGCCGTCGATGATTTCGCGGATATCGTCGACGCCGGTCCGACTGGCAGCGTCCATCTCCATCACATCGACATGGCGATCCTCGGTGATCGACCGGCAATTGTCGCAGACGCCGCACGGATTGACCGTCGGTCCGCCCTTGCCATCGACGCCAATGCAGTTGAGGCCCTTCGCGATGATTCGTGCCGTCGTGGTCTTGCCGACACCGCGTACGCCCGTCAGTACGAAAGCGTGCGCCAAGCGGCCCTGCTCGAGCGCGTTGGCTAGGGTACGGACAAGAGCATCCTGGCCGATGAGGTCGTCGAAGCTCTGGGGACGGTACTTTCGAGCGAGAACCCGATAGTCCGCAGCACCCCCGGCAGGGCTCTGGGTGGTAGCGCTGTTGTTCATATCAGGATCTTAGAGGGTGAGCGGAAGGTTGGAAAGCGACCCAAGCCGAATCTCGTTACGGCTGCTTCCTTCCGGACCTGACCGGGTTGGCGAGGAGCCCGTCCACCCCAACCTTCCTGTGCGAGATGTATGGGGCGAGGCGCGGGAACGCAAGAGGGGAACACAAGAAAAGAGCGGTCCTCAATCGACGATGAACAATTTCGCACCGGTCTCGGTCACCGAACGATGCGCTGCGTCGCCGTTGTCGGAGACCTGATAGCTCATCCCCGGCGTGAGGGTGATGCGGCGACCGTCTTGCAGTTCCGAATGCAGCTCACCCTCGAGAACCAATAGGATATGGCCGCGGCTGCACCAGTGGTCGGCAACATAACCCGGCGTGTATTCAACCATCCGAACCCGGATATCGCCGATATCGAGGGTACGCCAAAGCGCCTTGCCGGTCTCTCCTGGATATTCAACCACCGGCACCGAACTCCAGTCCGTGGTGGTGAAGGGCAGTGTCGGGATTTTCATAGCGGTTCTCCTCAGTGACCAATGAGATTGTATCCGACGCCGGGATAATTATCATCACGCCAATTAGCTGAGTCAGAGGCTGGAGATTCGGAGAGATATTTCAGCGTGAGAGAGTCCGGTTGTCGGTCGATAGGCGCCTGCGCCCTTTGCGCCGTTGGCGTGATCATTCTCTCCGGTCTGATCCCGCGTGGACGCGGCGACAAGTTTCCGATGGTGCACATTTGCCCAAATAGAGACCCGTGCAAGCGCCCCCGCGATTTTACGCTCCAATTCCTTAACCTCGTACGACCGCTCTTGGCACTGGAGCGTAGTGTGAATCGAGGGTAGCGATGTGCCGCATAAGTGACATAAAATAGGACGTCGCGCTCGTCTCAAGATGACCTGGAGTAAATGTCGTGGTTGAAGCTGTGAGGCATTTTTAACCGCTGTTCCTGCTTCGTATTTATACCCGGCTTGCGCTAAAGCCCCGACGAGAGGCGCAGCGGCAACCCCGCTGAGCCGATGCACAGCGTCGTATTGTAGAAGGGTTGGCTATTCCACCGTCTCTGCTAGGATCGCGGGAGCGTTCGTCGCCATGAAGCCGCGGATATGGCGCACCGCGAGTTCTATCTTCCGGTCGTTCTCTTTCCAGGGGTAGAGGCTGACCTGCGCGTTCGGCGCGAGCAGGGCCGTCTCCATCGCTGCCGCGTAGGGATGGGCCGGGACGTCGTCCGGTAGGACCAGCACCGGCGTCCGGCAGTTGCGCACGAAGTCGCGGTCGACGGTGAATACGAAATCTGCCCGCTTAGTATACATGTTGTTAAGGTAGTCAGAGACCATCTCCATGGTGAATTCGGGCCGCCGCTCGCAGAACGCGGGCGCCCAGCCTTTAATGTTATTTTGGTAGAAGATATCCGGCACGTTGGAGCTGTAGCCACTCGGGTGCACGAGCACCGCGGACACGACGCGGGCGCCGGCGCGCTTAAGCAGGTTCCAGATCATCGGACCGCCGATGCAATAGCCCATCACCATGAAGCGGTCGATCCCGAGATGGTCCATCAGGCTGAGTTGGTCGTCGGTGAAGCCGTCCCATGTTCGCTCGATCTCGAGCGGGCCCTCCGACTGGCCATCATTGGCGTTGCGCAGGTCCAGCGCGATGACGCGATAGATGTCGCTGAATTCCTTCAGAGGATTGAAGGCATGGTTTGCGAGCCCTGCTATAGTTGCATTCAGCCCGCCGCCGGGAATGACCAGCAGCGGGAAGCCGGAACCGGCCTCTTCGTAATGGATCTGCACGGGACCGTTTTTATAGATTGGCATGGCGGTTCTCATTTCCCGATGAGGTAAACTGCGTTTGTAAAAGTGGTTTCCAACCTGCACGCGCACAATCACGCCTATCAAAAAGGGTTCCCTTCGCCGTCACAACCCCTCATTTGGCATCGCTGGTCGCGGCGACGATACCCGGAATGGAGTTCGTACAATGACGAAGAACTACACGCCGCCAAAAGTCTGGAAATGGGAAGGTCAGAAGCAGGGGCGGTTTACCAGCACCAATCGCCCGACCGCCGGCGCGACCCACGACAAGAAACTTTCCGTCGGCAAGCACCCGCTGCAGCTCTATTCGCTCGGCACGCCGAACGGCGTGAAGGTCACAGTGCTGCTGGAGGAGCTTTTGGCGCAGGGCCACACGGGTGCTGAATACGACGCCTGGCTGATCCGTATCGGCGACGGCGACCAGTTCGGCAGCGGTTTCGTTGCGGCGAACCCAAACTCCAAGATACCGGCGCTGATGGACCACAGCACCAATCCGCCAACCCGGATCTTTGAGTCCGGCGCGATGCTGCTGTACTTGGCTGAGAAATTCGACGCATTCCTGCCGAGCGATCTGGCGCAGCGGCCGGAATGCCTGTCCTGGCTGTTCTGGCAAATGGGCAGCACCCCATATCTCGGCGGTGGCTTCGGCCATTTCTACGCCTACGCGGAGGAAAAACAGGAGTACCCCATCGACCGTTTTACGATGGAAACTAAGCGCCAGCTCGACGTGCTCGACCGGCGCCTAGCCGACAACCGCTATATGTGCGGCGACGAATACACCATCGCCGATATGGCTATCTGGCCGTGGTATGGCGGGTTGGTCATCTTCGACCAGTACGGGGCGGAGGAGTTCCTCGACGCCAGGAGCTACGCCAACGTGCTGCGCTGGGCCGAGGAAATCCACGCCCGTGAGCCAGTCAAGCGCGGCCGCATGGTCAACCGTGTCCGCGGCGAACCCTATGAACAGCTCCGTGAACGCCATGACGCCGGGGATTTCGAAACGATGACCCAGGACAAGGTTGAAGCGGCGGACTGAAGAGGGCGCCTGAAATCTCAATGACGTGGTTGCACGTGCAACCACGTCATTGAGGCGAGAGCCGAGCTCGCCGAGTTCTGCGCGTTCCAACTCGACATGCGCATGCCAATGCTGTTGGACAGCATGTCGAACGAGGTCGATAAACTTTACGCAGCCCTGCCGGAACGGCTTTAAGTGCTCGACAGTGTAGGCGCGGTGACCTTCCGTACCGTCGTTGGTTCGCCGGGATTTGATGTTGAGGCTTGGGACGCCGCGGTTAAGGACGCCGTTTCGTTCGCGCTCGATCATGCCGCTTTACGATTTGTTTAATGATCGTAAAGCAGTCCTGCGCCAAGCTCGCCAACCGGCCCCGGTTTCCCGTATATGTTACCGTTATCTGCTGAGCGCGATACCGGTGCAAACCCAGGCCTCAAGGAATAATACGATGGAAATGGTTCGCTTAGACCCGCCCGCTGAACTGACGATGCCTATCGGTAAAGCAATGTTTAGCCAGCGCGCGACACGTCGGCTGGATTCAAATCGCCCGGTCACGGACGGGCAACTCGAAATCATTCTGAATGCGGCCTCTAAAGCGCCGAACGGTGGCAACGTCCAACCCGCGCGGTATCTGGTTATTCGGAACCGCGATGCAATCAACGAGTTTGGCAAGCTGTATTTCGAGGCCTGGTGGGCCAAACGCCGCGATGCGTATGGTTGGACCTCTAAGGCGGATATCCCCGAGGGCTCCCAGTACCATTTAGCGGCGCTGCTCGCGGATGAAATGATCAACGCGCCAGTGGTGGTTTTGGTTTACTCGGAGCCTTCCGGCGTCGCCGCGGCCTCAACCTTCCCTGGGGTACAGAACTTGCTGCTTTCGGCCCGTGCGTTAGGCTTGGGAAGCGTCCTGACCACCCTACATGCTGAAGTGATGGAGCGCGTTAACAGGATGTTCGGTGTACCCGAGGAGATGGTTTTTCACTGCTGCATTCCAATCGGCTACCCGCGCGGCAAATTCGGGCCAACGAGCCGGCTGCCCACCAGCGCGACGACCTCGTGGGAGAGTTGGGGAAACCCTCCACCATGGAAGTAATTAGGGCTAAAAAAAAATCGACTTACGCCAATAAACTTCGCGACGACGCATCAAATGGGAATGTCACGAAAATTCAAGAGGCGATTGAAGGATATCAACAAAAAAGGCTTTCGATGGCGTTGGATCTTACCAGTCGCGTTTCATCGAAGGAGAACGAAGTTTCAGGGATCGAAACTCAGGTGGCCCGATCGTGCACCGTTGTCTCTTCCTGGCACATCAGCGAAGGGTGGACCGAGGAACGCGACGTCCGCTGATCACCGTATGAGCAACATTAAATTGGACGCAGCGTTGGTCCCAAGACGGCCCGCTGTGGAAAACGCGGGCCGTGTATAGTCTCGGGCTTCCTGGCTATCATTCCTTTCCAATTAACGCGATAATAGACGGAATTTCTATCGCTAAGGCCCTGTTTGACGGCGCACTGTATACCGCTTCGTCAGCTTCGGCGGTCGCGGTTCGACATCGGTAAAAGCGAGATCGCCATGCAAGCGGATTATGTCATCGTCGGTGCGGGCTCGGCCGGCTGTGTGCTAGCCAACCGCTTGACGGAAGATCCGGATACGCGCGTGATCCTGCTTGAAGCGGGCGGCAAGGACTGGAATCCTTATATCCACATTCCGGCCGGCTACATCAAGCTTTTGGACCATCCCACGCTCACCTGGGGCTTCAAGGCCGACAAGAAATCGGGCTTGAACGGCCGCGAGATACCCTATCCACGTGGCAGGGTATTGGGCGGTTCAAGCTCGATTAACGGCCTGATCTATGTCCGCTCCCAGCCTGAGGATTACGACCACTGGTCACAGCTCGGTAATCGCGGTTGGGGCGCGAAGGACGTCTTTCCCTATTTCCGCAAAGCCGAAAACTGGGATGGGCCGGCCGACGATGTACATGCAAAGGGAGGGCCGCTGTTCACATCCCTTACCCGCGACCAGCCGGAACTGTGCAAGGCCGCGGTCGAGGCGGGCCAGGAAATGGGCTGGGAATACCGCGAAGACTTGAACGATCTGCCGCATCGTCTGGGCGACCACATCGGCTGGGTGCAGCAGACGCGGGGCGGTCGGTTCCGCGCCAGCGCCGCCCGATCCTATTTGCGCCCGGCGATGAACCGGCCGAATTTTAAGGTTGTCACGAACGCCATGGCGCATAGGCTGATTCTGGACGGCAAGCGCGCTGTTGGGATCGAATTCTCGCGCGGTGGTGTCATGCAACGCGCCGATGCGGCAGCCGAGGTTATCGTTTCCGCGGGCGCCATTGGCTCCCCTCATATCTTGCAATTATCCGGCATCGGCGATCCTGACCATCTCGGCCGCATCGGCGTTGACGTGCAACATGAGTTGCGCGGCGTCGGCAAGAATTTCCAAGACCATTTCATCGTTCGGGTACAGGCCGACGTAAAAGACATCGCAACTTTGAATGAGCGCTCCCGCGGCATCCGTTTCGCGGGAGAGTTGATGAAGTACGCCCTGCAAGGGCGCGGGCTGCTGACCTATGCCGCGTCGCTAGTAGCCGCCTCGGTGAAGGTGTTACCGGAATCGGCGACGCCCGACGTGCAGGCGCTTTTCTCGTCGGGGAGTTTTGCCCCCGGACCGAAGCGACAGCTCGACACGAAACCCGGCATGACGGCCGGGGTGTGGCAGATGCGCCCGGAAAGCCGGGGTTATGTCGAGGCCCGCTCTCCCAACCCGTGCGAGCAGCCGACGATTAACCCTAACTACTTGGCGGAGGAACGGGACCGACGGACTGTCATCGCCAGCATCCGGCTGGCAAGGGACTGGTTCAATTCGCCCGCTCTGAAACGCTATGTGATTGCCGAGAATGTTCCGGGGGCGGATGTCCAGAGCGACGACGAGCTCCTGCACTATGCGCGCCAGTACGGCACGACGGTATTCCATGCGACTTGTTCGTGCCGGATGGGTCCCGATTCAATGTCGGTGGTGGACGACCGGCTGCGTGTGCATGGGATGGAAGGGCTGCGTGTCATCGATGCCTCGGTTATGCCAGCGGTGACGTCGACCAATACCAACGCGCCGACCATCATGATCGCTGAGAAAGGTGCGGCGATGTTGAAAGAGGATGCACGCTCGCGGTAATCTAAATAGCATTCTCCCCGTCATGGTGCGAAGTGCGGCCGGCACCCATGACGGGTTCGTGCTGATCAATCACCGGCGCTTATATCCGCCAGGGCGGTGCGGCACCTATCCCAGCTCATGGGCGACCACGAACGCCGTTATGCATTGAATGTCTCAAGGTATATAATTTTGAAATAAGAAACATAATACTTGGTCGTTGCGTCAAAAATCATGGGCTCTTCAAGTGGCCTGATATCCGGCACTACAAAACCTTTACCGGCTCCATACAAAAATCCAACCAATGGCCGCGCCCGAATTTCCCGACCTTCAAAAGTTGTGGTAATAAGCTCGCCCTGAACAACGCCTAAGAAATTCATGTTTGGTAAAGTATCTGGTTTTGTCATTTGCTTAGGCTGTCGCGCCGCATACAGGATCCAGGCAAGCAAAAATGCCAGGGTGTTAAGGATTAGGAGCAGATTATGGCGGGGACCGGCCAGCAGGGCGTTGATGGTGTGTCCGGCGAGGAGGTCTCGGTCAAGCCGTCCATCGGTTTTCATGTGCTCGATAGCGTGGCATAGCCGGCATCGAGACCAAAGAAAGCGGGCTGACCCGACATCTCATCCTCCATCAAACCGACGAGCCAAGTGAATCAGATCATCGACGATTTGACGGGGCTGTTAGAGGCGCCCAGACGTCGAATTTACATGGGATTACCAGGACCGCGTTGGAACAAGCTTGTGTCTACAGGCTTCTCATGATTTTGGCCGTGAGTTCAATACTTCTAATATGAACAACCGGGACTGGCTGGGTTTTGTGCCAACATCGTGATTGGCTTTGCCACCGATATTGACAACAGACCCGCATGCCGGCCAACTCAAGGAAAACCACATCAGGGCTTTTTGAACCCGCTCGATCTACTAGGCGCGATGAAGGTGGGGAGTCCGATTTTGAACGGATATGCCATGCATCTGTTTCAGCAAAACACTCCAAGCGATTTCGACGCAGCGCTGGGGCATCTCCCGATCATAGATCTGGGATCGTATCTGAACGGCGACACCGGTGCGCTCGATCTGGTAGCGGCGGACATCGCACGAGCCTGCGGCGCCACGGGATTCTTTTACATATCGAACCACGGTGTTCCGCCGGCGCTGATTGACGCAACCTTCGCGGAGTCGCGGCGCTTCCATGCGCTACCACTGGAAGCCAAACAGGCTCTGGCGCTGGACTCAAACAATCTTGGTTATCTACCGATGAATGCCAGCATGCAGAAACACTCGACGGTACATAAGGCGACCAAGCCAAACCAGAACGAATCCTTCTTCGTCACCCATGATCGCGGCACGGATCACCCGGACGTCGTCGCCCGCCGGCCGTTTCGTGGCGTCAACCGCTGGCCGATTGGCGTGCCTGGGTTCTGCGAGGGAGTGATGAACTATTTTTGCGCACTAAACGCGCTGGGGCAGCGGTTGCTGCCGGCGTTCTCGGTGGCGCTTGGTATGCCGGCGGATTTCTTGGACGCCTATTTCGCCGACGAAAATAACGCCACGCTTCGCATGCTGCATTACCCGCCGACGGTCATGGAGGACAATGATTTTGGCACCGCGCCGCACACTGATAATTCCTTCATGACCATCCTGGCGCGGATGGACGTGCCAGGCCTCGCGATCCGCCTGCCGTCGGGTGAGTGGCTGTCACCGCCGCTGATTCCGGACACTTTTCTGGTGAATATCGGAAATGTATTGCGGCGGATGTCGAACGATCGCTTCATGTCGACGCCGCATGGCGTCATCGTCGACGGTAAAAACGATCGCTACTCTCTGGCCTATTTCCACAGCCCGAACCCCTACGCCACCATTGATGTCGCGCCGTCCTGCATTTCCGCCAACCATCCCGCTAAACATGAGCCGCGGCTCTACGCTGACCTGATCCACGAATTTTTTAGCGCGAACTATTTCCACCAAAAGGATCACAGCATAATTAAGATGGAAAATCGCTACGAGTAGAGAAAATCAGAGCAACCTCGGTGGAGTTATTACCTGAGGACTGCTCTCTCCATCGGTGACCAAGCATAAAAAGACGATTTCATCTAAGTATTTCGAAGGTAAACTGTTTGCACCCCTGCGACCAACGAATCGAGGGCCGCGATGTCTGGTCTTTACCGCAACGGCGACATTAAGTCGGACGTTGCGTTGGTCTCAAGATGAGCCGACCTGGGTATCGAAGTAACTGCAAATCGCTGCTCGTCAAACACCTGACATGGCCTAAACTAACGACAGGTATGAACTGTGGGGCCTGGTCCGTTCGGTTGTACCCCTTACCAATCGCCGAGAAATCAAATGCCAATTATCGATGCGCAGGTCCACCTCTGGCGCACAGGGATCGCAAAACCTCCCCATCGGGCCACGCCTTACCTGGTCGAGGATGCAAACCACGACATGAACGAAGCCGGCATTGATGGCGCGGTTCTTCATCCTCCCGCGAGCTGGGATCCGGAATCAAATGAGCAGGCGGTCGAGGCCGTATTGGCCTACCCCGAACGCTTTGCAATTCTTGGCTACCCCCCGTTCGACACGCTGGAAGACCGCACGCTCATCAAGACCTGGAAAGAGCGACCCGGCATGCTTGGTTTCCGGTTTTATTTCAGCCAGCCAGACAATCAGGCCTGGCCGTTGGACGGCACCTTGGGTTGGCTTTGGCCAGCCTGCGAGAAAGCCGAAATGCCACTGGCCCTGCTTGCGGGCGACTGGCTGCCTCTGCTGGCCCAAATCGCGGACGGTCATCCGGCGTTGAAGCTGATGGTGGATCACATGGGTGCGCTCAGGGGCGCTAAAGGCGACGCGGCATTCCCTAATATGAAGGAACTGATGGCACTAGCCCGTTATCCAAATGTCGCGGTCAAATTGACGGGGGGGCCGTTTTATGCGGACGACGCCTATCCTTTCAAAAGTCCTTATAAACACTACCGGGCCATGTACGACGCTTTCGGCTCTCGCCGACTCTTTTGGGGGACAGACATCACCAAAATGCCGTGCTCATGGAAGCAGTGTGTCACTCATTTTCAGGAAATTGATTGGATTCCAGACGCTGATACGAAGCTCATCATGGGCGACGCCCTCTGCGATTGGATTGGTTGGAAGAGGTGACGCCGGGATGCAAAAGAGCGTAACGGGTTTGGTGACCGTCGAAATAGACGATCCACCCGTCCTTAGGCTCGTTCGGAGCCATGCGACATGCAACCAATGATGTCCACTATGTTGTACTGGCTTAGTGGAGTGCTCCGGCAGAGACAGTCGGCCTCAAGGCCGAAGTGTGCTATGCTCGATCATCAGGCGACGCTTAGTCTTTATCAAGGGCAAAGGAAACAATCGTGGCAGACAAAATTAGGGTCGGAATTGTCGGTGCAACCGTTACACCAGGCGGGAGTGGCTGGGGCGCTAGCGCCCATGTGCCAGCATTACAAGCGTTGTCTGCCTATGAACTAAAGGCCGTTTGTACCGCTCACGAAGAGACCGCGCGAGCCTCGGCCGCGCAGTTTGGTGCCGAGCTCGCTTTTCACGACATGAATGAGATGGTCGCGCACCCCGATGTTGACCTCATCGCGGTTGTTGTTCGCGTGCCATTGCACCAACAGCTGGTAATGGCCGCGATCGAGGCTAACAAGCCCGTATGCTGCGAGTGGCCTCTGGGGGCTAATTTAGTTGATGCGACGAAAATGGCTGACAGCGCCAAAGCCGCCGGGTTACTGACTTTGGTTGGTTTACAGGCGCGAAGCGATCCAGCCGTGATGTATGCTCGGGACCTCGTTGCTAACGACGAAATCGGCGATGTCGTAACCGTTAACCTGAGCGTGATGGTCGGTGCGATCACTGAGCGCGGGGATGGGCGCATCTGGCAGGGGATTCGCGCGAACGGCGCTAACCCCATGACCATCCCGGGCGGACACTCCATAGATGCCCTGTGCTACATCCTGGGAGAGTTCGCCGAGGTCAGCGCACGGGTAACGACTCGCATCGATATGTGGAAGCACGCGGTAACGGGGGAAGACTTTCCCGTAGATGCACCGGACACCGTCACCGCCGCGGGAGTGCTCAAAAGTGGCGCCGAAGTATCCTACCAAGTGGCTAGCGTCCCTTACAATGCGAGCGGTACTCGTATGGAGATTTATGGTCGCAAAGGAACCTTGGTGCTGACCTCAAAGTCCGTCAACATTGGCCCTAGTCGACTCCACCTCGCCACCGGTAATGGGAAAATGGTGGAGATAACTGCCCCTGACAGTTACCGGCTTATTCCAGAGGATATGGCTGCCGGCCCAGGGAGAAACGTCGGGCAGGCCTACGCCCGCTTTGCCAAAGCCATGCAATCGGGGACAGCAGGTTCGCCTGATTTTAACGATGCTGTTGGTCGGCACGCGCTGATTGACGCCATGGAGCGGTCTCATAGGGAAAGCAAGGTCATCAAGTTAGTTTAGGGCCTGAGCAGCGACGGGATGGTCTCAATTCCGTAGTGGGGCCCGGGTAGTACCGGGCCGACGCGGTCGCGGAGGCTGGGACCCCCGAATTGGCGTGTCACCATTAGCGGTCGCAGGAGTTGCCAGAGGAGGAAGATTGTAACCTGAGCAATCCGGTGAGACACGGACAGGACGAATTTAGCTTTTCCCTGAGGATCCCGTAAGGCGTCTTTCTGTTGTGGGCGCCGTGTGGTCTGGCGGGGTCGTAAAATCGCTCCCATTCAGCAAGTTCATCCCCGAGATCGACGTCGCCTTTGTAGCTGAGTAGCTGATAGAATTCCTGCTCGCCGATCTGTGCTACCGGTCGACCTTTCCACCCAACTGTGGCGAACTCAGCTTGATATAGGCATGCCGGGTGCCTTTGTCATCGACGTGCCAGTGGGACTTGACCTGGAACTCATACCCGTTTTCGGTGCGGATCTCGCTGATCCGAAATGGGAATGTGCCAATCATATAGTCGACAAAGTCGACAGCGTTTGCCTGGGTGTGTCGTTCGTAGGTTTTGAGAGAGCGGACGCGTGTCGCATCGTCGATGGCGGTGCACTGGAACCGACGGGCCTTCTTGCCGCCTTTTCGTATAATATCAGACATTTGACGTCGATCTGGATAGGGTGGCTAGGGACCAGACGATGCGCATCGGGTCGAGGTGGTGCTTGCGGTGCAGGTGTAGAACCTTCTCCTCGACCGCCGTCGGCGTCTTGTTGGGGTGGTTGTGCTGTACCGACCTTTTATTGGCCAGTCCGGGTTCACCCTGGGTCCGATTGGTATAACGCCATGGGTAGAAACTGGCTCGGCCAATACCAAAGTATCGGCATGGCTTGCTCACATCTCTGGATAACTCAGCGTACTCAAGAACGCGCAGCTTACGACGGATCTCCCGTTGATCTGTCGCTCGGCCTAGAGGCCGACGATCCGACGGTCTGCTCGCAGGTGGATCAACCTGGGCTGGCCTTTTCGGGAACCGGTGCCTCCACGGTGCCCAATGCATCGGCCAACCGAGCCTGGGCGCTACCTGGGCGCAAGGGCTGCTGCTGCGAGGCATCCGGCACCCAGCCGGTCATGGTGAGGATTTGGAAGGTCGCGGGGATTCGGCCATCAGAGCCAGCGAAACGTTCCTGATAAATCTCCGCCGCTCGCATCAACACACCGCGCCGGGTAGGCACTTTATGGCGCTCCAGCACCACGTTGCTCTCACCCATCCCTCGAAGGTCGGCCATTAGCGCGAAAAGGTTGTCATAGGTTACCGTCAGCACATCACTATCCACCACGGGCAGCGCGAACCCGGCGCGCTGCAACAAACCGCCGAGGTCTGGAATGTCGGCAAAGGGCGAGACCCGGGGGCTGAGACCGCTGGCAACTTCCAACTCCGCTGCGCTCAGCACCTCGCGAAGCTCAACCAGGGTATCGCCACCCAACATCGACGCCAACAGCATGCCGTCCGGCCGAAGCGCCCGTCGGATCTGCACCAATGCGCCGGGTAGGTCGTTCACCCAATGCATTGATAAACAGCTTAGCACCGCGTCCAGGCAGCCCGCGGCGAACGGCAAGGCCTCTTCATCGCAAGCGATGGCCGGACCGTGGGCCGCTGCCCGGATCGCCATTGCCGGCGATAGATCCGCATGCACCAGTTTGGTGCCCTCCAGCCCGGCCGGCCAGACAGTGGCAAGACCCCCGGTGTGACAGCCAAGATCAAGCACCGTCCCAAAGCGCCGGCTTAAATCAAGTAATCGGTCGGCGAGGCGGTCCGCCGCCTCAATCATCAGAAAATCGAATTTCTCGAAGGACCGCGCTGCCCGGTCACGGCGCGTCCGCAGAAGTTGGCGGTCGAAAATTGTCGGGTTCTGGTTCATCGCCGGACCATGCCACGGCGGTGATGGCGGGAAACAGCCCTAATCCTTCCATAACCTAAATAGGAGCTCGGCTTAGCGACCGGCAAGGGGGAATAGATGGGCGCTGATAGGGCCGAATTGGCCAAGGTAATGACAGGCTGCTCGGTGGTTGTTCAACGCCGTGCCGCCCCCTCGCTGTCCGGGACCCGGGGTCATTCTCGACCTTCCCGCTGCGGTGTGTGGCGGGTGTTGCTGAGGGCCGGCGCGGCAGGCGCCGATATCTTGACCATCGCTCGGGTTCCCTAACGCTGGTCAGCTCGCCAGCAGGACCGTGTTTTACGGACAAGCTGAAGTCGCTAACCGTTGGCAGAAAAGCTCCGGAGCGACTATCGTCTGGGCAAGCTCGGCGAGCGGCGCGGTGAGTCCTCCGTTGAGCCAGTCAATCAAGACGGATCATTCAAGGGAGAGACTAATGGCGCGTATCGGGTTCATCGGCTTGGGCAATATGGGCGGGCCGATGGCGCGCAATTTGATAAAGGCTGGACATAGCCTTAAGGTTTTCGATCTGTCCGAGGAGGCGGTCAATTTCGTCGTTCAGTCCGGCGCCGAGGCTGCCAAATCGGTAAAAGACGCGGCCAAGGGCGTTGATTTCGTCGTTACTATGCTGCCGGTCGGCGCCAATGTGCGAGAGGTGTTCATGAATGACGGTGTGCTTGCCGCCGCCGACCCCGGTACGGTGATGATTGATTCCTCGACCATTGACGTTGAATCGGCACAGGCAGCGGCGGCTGCGGCGAAGGAAGCCGGGTTTATCATGGTCGACGCCCCGGTCTCCGGCGGCGTGACCGGGGCCGATGCGGGCACTCTGACCTTCATGTGCGGTGGTGATAGCGAGACTTTCGAGAGGGCTAAACCGATTTTGCAAGGCATGGGCAAGAACATCATTCATTGCGGTGCTTCCGGGCTCGGCCAGGTCACCAAGATTTGCAATAATATGCTAGCCGGCATCAATTCCCTGGCCGCCGCCGAGGCGATGGTGATGGGCGAACGGCTGGGGGTGTCACGCGAGACCTTGTACAAGGTGATTTCCACTTCGACCGGGCGCTCGTATATTTTCGAGACCTCGAACCCAATGCCAAGCGTCGTGGCGACCTCGCCATCAAGCAACAATTTCAAACCCGGCTTCATGGCCAAACTGATGCTGAAGGATCTTCGACTCTCGCAAGCCGCCGCTCAAGCTGCCGGGTCCGCGACCCCGCTTGGCGCTGCCGCGACCGCCGCGTTCCAATTGTTGATCGAAAACGGTTTTGGAAACGATGACACCTCCAGCATCATCAAGGTCATCGACCCAAAGGTGAAATGATCTCGACGATCTCGCAAGGGTCTCAATCGACGAAGAAGGGAGTGCGGCCATGTCGTCCCTGTCCCACCTCAAGGTGCTGGATCTGACCAACCATCTCTCCGGCCCGTATTGCGCCATGATCCTCGCCGATCATGGCGCCGACGTGGTCAAGGTGGAAAACCCGAAGGGCGGCGATTCGCTTCGCATGACACCGCCCTTTCAAGAGGGCGAGAGCGCGCCCTTTATGTTGTGGAACCGCAACAAACGTTCGGTGACCTTCAACCTGAAGGACCCGACCCAATTGAAGCACCTGCGCGATATGATCCTCGTCGCCGATGTGCTGATCGAAAACTTCAAGCCTGGTGTCGCTAAGCGTCTTGGGATTGGCTATGAGGCGGTGGCCGCGCTCAATCCGAGGCTGATTTATTGCTCGATCTCGGGTTTCGGACAAACCGGCCCCTACGCCCCGCGCGGCGGCTTTGATCTGATCGCCTGCGGCATGTCAGGATTGATGGCGGTCAACGGACCGCCGGACGGACCGCCGTATCGCATCCCAGTTCCTGTGACCGATGTTTGTGGCGGGATGAACGGCGCCATCGGGATTTTGACGGCGCTGGCGGCGCGCGAGAAAACCGGTAAGGGCCAACTTGTTGATACCTCGCTTTTCGAGGCCGGTATCGCGCTTGGCGTCTATGAGGCCGCCAATGTTTTCGCCAATGGTGAGGTGCCGGAGCGGCTTGGCCAGGCGCACCGCGGTAGCGCGCCCTATCAACTGTTCCCGACCGCCGACGGCTATATGACGATCGGCGGCGCTCAGGATAATTTCTGGCGCGGCGCCTGTAAGATTCTCGGCTGTGAGCATCTGATCGACGATCCACGATTCCAAAGCAAAGCCGAAAGGGTGGCGAACAACAAGGCGTTGGTGCTCGAGATGGAGGGCTATTTCAAAAAACAAACCACCGCCGCCCTCTGCGCCGCCTTCGAGGAAGCCGGTATCCCGGCCGGGCCGGTGATGGACCATGTTCAGGTTTATAACGACCCACAAACCATCGCCCGCGAGATGGCGGTCGAGGTTGAGCATCCGAAAGTGGGGACGATGAAAACCATTGGCATTCCGGTGAAACTGTCAGCCACGCCCGGCGCTATTCGGCGCTCAGCGCCGCTTCTCGGCGAACATACCGCAGAAGTGATCGCCGAATGGGGTGGCCTGGCGGTGGAAGCGGCGGACGACTGATAGCATATGCACGATGGGCCAAAACGAGAGCCATTTTGATACACCGCCTATTCGATCCGCAACCTGGACTAACACGGCCGAACCGGAGATCTACCATGCTGAAATTTTACTACAATGCCGCGCCGAACCCGATGAAGGTGGCGCTGTTTCTGGAAGAAGCCGGCTTGGAGTACGAGCCTATCCCCGTGGACGGACGCGCTGGCGATCAGTTTAAGTCGGACTATGTCGCGATCAACCCTAACTCCAAGGCGCCGTCCATCGTGGATGACGGCAACCCGGTGTTTGATAGCAACGCGATCCTGCTCTATCTCGGCGAGAAGACCGGAAAATTTATGCCGAAAGACACGCTCGCTGCGCGCGGTGAGTTGCTGTCATGGTTGATGTTCGTCGCCACCGGGATCGGTCCGTATTCGGGCCAGTCGGTACATTTTCGGCATTACGCCCCGGAAGGCAACGAATATGGCGTCAACCGTTACCAGTTCGAGGCCGAACGACATTACGGCATTCTTAACGATCACCTTGCCAACCGCCCCTTCATGCTTGGCGATGACTACACGATCGTCGACATGTGCGTCTGGGGTTGGGCTCGCTTGGTGCCGTTGGTGGTCGGCGAGGGGGCGCTTGAGGGTATGGTCAACCTGAAACGCCTGGTTGACGAGATCGGTGCCCGACCCGCTGCCGAACGCGCGCTGACGATCAAGGATCGCAACGGTCACGTTTTCAAGGCCGAGATGGACGATCAAGCGCGCAAATTCATGTTCCCTCAGAACGCCCGACTGGCGAGCTAGCGACCATCACGTTGTGAGTAGGAGTGGGTGCTAGGGCTGGACAAACCAGCCCTGGCACCATGTTCGCCTTAATCGTAAGTTTTGGAGGTAGGGCGTTGGCCAAAGTAGAAATCTACAGCACGATGTGGTGCCCCTTCTGCCATCACGCTAAAAGGTTATTGTCGAACAAAGGTGTCGAATTCACCGAGATCGATGTCGGCATGAGTGGGACGAAGAAGAAGGAGATGCTTGTGCGCGCCGAGGGCCGGCGCACCGTGCCGCAGATTTTCATCGACGATGTCGGCATTGGTGGCTGCGACGAGTTATATGCGCTGGAATCCGATGGTAAGCTCGATCCAATGCTGACCTGAGCCCACCTTGGCGCGCCGCTTCCGGGAGTGATCCGATGACCAAATTGACCATCGCCTGCGTGCAGACCAATTCCAAGCCTGACCCAACGGACAATATCGCCGAAGTTGGCGCGATGATCCGCGAAGCCAAGGCCCGGGGCGCGGATCTGATCACCACGCCGGAGGTTGTCGGCATGCTTGCAGCGAATCGCGAGGAAGCCCTGGCCACCGCGCGACGGGAAGATAGCCATGAGGTTCTCGCGGCCTTTCGTGACTTGGCGGTCGAGCTTGGCAGCTGGTTGTTGATAGGGTCGATTTCGATCAAATTGTCTGATGACAAGCTATCGAACCGCAGTTTCCTGATCGGGCCGGATGGCCGGATTGTCGCCCGCTATTCCAAGATCCATATGTTCGACGTGCAGGTCGGCGATGGCGCTTCGTACCGCGAATCAACGACCTATCAGCCGGGTGAAGAAGCGGTATTGGCCGACACGCCCTGGGGCACCATGGGACTGACCATCTGCTACGATATTCGCTTTCCCTATCTTTACCGCGATTTGGCCCAGGCCGGCGCTAAGCTGATCTTCTCGCCTGCTGCCTTCACCAAAGTTACCGGCGAAGCGCACTGGCATGTGCTGCAACGTGCTCGCGCCATTGAAAATGGCTGCTTTATCGTCTCACCGGCGCAAACTGGCACCCATGCCGGCGGCAGGCAAACCTATGGCCATTCCGTTATTGTCGCGCCTTGGGGAGAAGTATTGGCCGACGGCGGTACAGAGCCGGGGGTGATCCTGGCCGAGGTCGATCTGGCCGCGGTGGACACGGCGCGGGGCAAGGTACCGTCGCTGACCCATGATCGGGATTATTCTAGGCCGACCTCGCAGACGCAGGCCTTGCGCGCAGCAGGTGACTGAGATCGGTTTTAGCCGCGCGCCTCAAGCACGTAAAGGCTTTCAGCTAAATTGAAAGCCGACACGTTGTGAAATCGGCCAAGCACCTTTCGCATCGCGATCAAGCGGTCGGAGATATCAGCGTCCGACACCGTCATTTTAGCACGTTGGCGGGGGGACCGCTCGAATGGTTTCAGCGCGCTTGACGGCATCGTCCAGTGGAACGACCCGAAGCTACCTCCCAACCGCTTGCGCAACAATTCCGACAACACAAAAGCGCAATTGTCGAAGGCGAACCTGTCTGGATCGATCCTGAGATACGCGTCCATTCGTTCCGTCAATGGCTCTGCGGCTCGCGTTTGTCCGTAAAGATGTTCACGCGCCAATGCGGCCACCTCGGCGGCAGTACCGGCGCTGGGATTGACGGTATTCGAGAGATATTGGTCATGGATGCGGGCGCCGGCCGGCATCAGTGAAAGCGCCGGCTGCCCGGCAACCGCCGCCTCGACACCCGTCGTGCAACCAGTATGAATCAACAACTCGGAAGCGAGAATATAGGGCGCCGCGTTGGTTCCGGCGACCACTTCAGTGCGCGGGATGCCGCGACAATGGTCAATCCAGGTTTCGAGCCGTTCTGAGGGGTGCGGGCGTAGGAGGATTGCATGGGCCGGAAGCGCCGCTGGTAGGGTTTTGAGCAATTCTTTGGCCGCAACGAAGTTTCGCTGATCGTGGTCCACGTGGTCACGATAATCCGCCTCATCCTCCGACTTTTCGGGGTTCAGCCAACCGATATCTTGAAGGACCTTCCGGTACTCCCCGAGGTCGCCCCATACGGAATTAACCGCGCCGCAGGTGGTATTGACGACAACGAACCGACCGTGCCGTTGTCTTAACTTCGCCACCTCGGCGTCGTGGGATTGACACAACGGCAAGCGCAGTGGATCGAGCCGAGGATTGCCGGTAACGAAGATCTTCGAACGATCCATGCCCGCCTGCTCTATCATCACCGAGGCCTGAAAGGGGCCTTGGGCAAGCAACGCGTCGCACACCTTGGGCATGTAGGGATGCACATCGCGCACGAGGAATCGAGAATCCGACAAGCCCATCGCTTCCTCGTCCATGGCAGCGATAAGATGGCCATGACGAGCGGCGTGCCTCATATGGAATACCTGAACCTTGTTTACGCCCTTGAACAGCACGACGCCCGGCGGCATCTGCGTGAGGTTATGGTGCATCCTCCATGCTTGCCCGATAACGACGGACAATCCGCGTTCCACCGCCGCCGCTCCGATCAGGAGTTTCGAATCGAACTCTCGCCCCTTTTCCTCGATGGGCAGATAGAGCACGGGAAAGATAGCGGTCACCTTGCGACTCCTCTAAAAATCGGAAGATTGCCACTTGAACATGATCTAACGTCCCAAAACGCAAAAAGCCGGAGAGAATCAACTCGAACCATTTTTGCTAATGGCGAGAAATTTATCCCGGCGACGCGACCGCAGGCTGTTTGCATCAATTGCGACCAGTTCACGTAATGCCTTTTCTACCGCGTCACCAAGACTGGCAAGGGCGACATCCCTGCTCCGGTGTGCTGCCCCAAGAGGCTCCGGAATAATTTCGTCAATAATGTCCATTTTTTTCAGGTCCTGCGCGGTCAATCGTAACGCCTCAGCCGCGTCCTTGGCGTGTTCGCCACTCCGCCAGAGGATCGAAGCGCAGCCTTCCGGGGAAATAACCGAATAGATAGAATGCTCAAGCATCAACACCCGATCAGCTGCGGCCAGTGCCACGGCGCCGCCCGATCCACCCTCACCGATGATTGTGGAAATAATCGGTACCGTCAGGCCCAGGCAAGTTTCGATCGATCGGGCAATCGCCTCGGCCTGCCCGCGCTCCTCAGCGTCGATGCCGGGATAGGCGCCGGCGGTGTCAATGAAGGTTAGCACCGGCAACCGAAACCGTTCCGCCAGTTCCATCAACCGGCGTGCCTTGCGGTACCCCTCCGGCTTGGCCATGCCAAAATTGGTCTCTATTCGCTCTTGGGTACTGCTGCCTTTTTCGGTCCCGATGATAACCGCTGAAAACCCGCGAAATCGGCCAATTCCTCCGACAATCGCCTTGTCTTCGCCAAAGTTTCGGTCGCCGGCGAGAGGGGTGAATTCGGAAACTAAATTTCCCACGACATCTCGGAAATGAGGGCGGTTTGGATGTCGGGCAACTTGAACCTTCTGCCATGGCGAAAGCTTTTGGTAGGTGTTCTTGAGTTGCCGCTCGACCTTGGATTGCAGCTTGCCGACTTCCTCGACGATATTGATATCCCCATCGGTCGAAAGATGTCGCAATACCTCGATTTTCCCCTCGAGGTCGGCGACCGCCTTCTCAAAATCAAGAAACACCCGCATGCGGTTTCCCGGTTGTTCGGTCAAGGGGTCGAGCCCCACCATGACATTCGCATCCCTGATTCGCACAAGCGGGATGTCCAGTCCAGCACAAGCCGATCTGGCGACAAGCGGTGGCCATTGTGGCCGTGCATTTTATGTTTTCCTGGCGAGTGGGTGATGCTTCTCGACGACCGAGCGCAATCTTTTTCCCAACACATGAGTATAGATTTGCGTGGTGGAAATATCCGCGTGGCCGAGCATTTGTTGGACACTGCGCAGATCAGCGCCGTGGTCGAGCAGATGGGTTGCAAAGGCGTGTCGCAGCACGTGCGGTGAGACCTTGGCCGGGTCGACCCCGCACTCTCCGGCCAGTTCCTTAAGCAATTGGCCAAGCCGGCGACAGGTCAGATAGCCCTCGGCGGATCGTGATGGAAACAGGAACGGCGAGTCCGGGCGACCTGACAAAAAGACGGGCCGATGGCCAAGATAGCCAGTGATCGCCTCCATCGCCGCCTCGGTGAGCGGCACCATTCGCTCCTTGCCGCCCTTACCACGCACGATCAATAGCCGCGCGTCCCGCGCCACTGTGGCCAACGGCAACCCGACCAGCTCCGAAACCCGCAGGCCGGTCGCATAGGCGATCTCCAACAGGCAGACCAAGCGGCTACCTTCCGGGCCGTCACGGTCATGTGCGGCACCTAATAACGCATTGACCTCGGCCTCGGAAAGAATCTTAGGGAGCGATCGGCCTTGGCGCGGCGCATCCACCGCCGAACTCGGGTCGTCCTGGCGCAACCCCTCAGCATAAAGAAACCGGTAGAACTGACGCAGCGTCGACAACCGTCGCGCTGCTGTCCGGGGCGCGAACTTTGCTTGCTCCATGGCAACCATGTAGCGACGGAGGTCATCGTCGGCGCTGGTTTCGAGCCGCCTGCCGATTCCCGTTAGGTGGTTTACGAAATGCTGCAAATCGCGGCGGTAGGCCAAGGCGGTATTGGCGGAAACACCGCGTTCGGCAAACAACATTTCCATGAACGGTTCAATGAACGGGCACGCTGGCAACGGTAGGTTTTTGCTGCGGGCCATACTCGTTACAGCCCAGCTGCCGTGGCTATTTCAAAAGCCAAAAGCCGGGCATCCTGCTCAAGGCCGAGGTTTTTTAAGGCTCTGACCGTATCCACCAAGACGACCGGCGACATGGCGTCGAACTTGTTCTTGCCGAGCGTTATCAGAATCAGGGCCACTGCCTCGCCAAGTCGTCCCTGGTCGATGGCATCGTTCAGCGCGCGGGTTACCGCCAAGTCAGGACCTATTGCCAAGCCGGGGGCGGCAACTCCCGTACTCCTGTTCTCGCCGATCAAACCGCGCCAGGCGGTGGATGGAATCGGGTCGGCTAGTGCTGACAGCAATCCGAACAGCAGGGCAGCTTTTTGATTGGCGGTTTGTGGGTCATTAACGCGGGTCCGGTCCCACCATCCCTGCAGCTGCTCCGCTCGCCATTCCAGCAGCGCATCGCCAGCCACCAAACGCACCAATGGCCAGACCCGGTGCCACGCATCCCCGGCCTCGGGACTAAATGTGGCTTCGCGCTCGGCTACGCCGAGCCAGGGTCGGGCTGCCTCTAAATCTCCAGCGGCGACCAGCAACAGTGCGGCATCCGCAGCGAACCAGCCGAGTTGCGAACTCGCCTCGAATTCCCGAACGATTGGCCCGTAGATCCGGGCCATCTGACCGAAAAGGTGACGGCTTGACGCCACTTCACGCGCCTGCCCAATTGCCTGAGCTTGGCCAAAGGCCGAACCTTGCGCCCGAGTCGCCCGGAACAGCAAGGCTCGTCCTTGCGGCCCGGGGTCGGCATTAGCAACCGAAACGGCACTTTCCAAAAGCTCGGGGCTGACCTGCATTTCTCCGTAAATACGGGTCAACTCCTCTGGTTTCGCCAACCCCGCCCCCTCTGCTTGTTCGGCAATGGCGATACGGGCGCGCAGCGGAACCCCCGGATCTTCCATAAAACTGCGCAGCAGCCAAGCCGCAGGCACCTCATCCGCTACCTTTGGCAGGGTGGCCCGCGCAGCCCGCGCCATCGCGACGTCGAGCGGGCGTAAGGACCTGTGGCCCAAGCTGCTCGCAGTATCCGGCTCGCCGCCGATTCTGCGCATCAACGCAGAGAATGGCTCATCTTCCTCGCCAAGTTCGATTAGCAGTCGCATACCAAAATCGACCCGTTCCCAGGCGCCATTCAACGCCTCGCAAAAGACCAATGCCTTTTGCCAATACCGATCTTGGGAATGTTCGACCCAGTCGGCCGCGACGTCGCAGGCCTTGGAGAGATCATTGGTCAGAAATGCAACGTCGGCCGTCAACTTGGAAAGCGCCTCCTCCTGGTGTGTCGGCGGCACCACCGAGAGCAACGCCTGCACTGAGGCCAAATCTCCCGTCTGGAACAGGGTGCTGGCTCGCCGTAAGAGAAATGATTCGCTGGACGGCTCGGATGATTGTGGAACTGCCGCGGTGGAAAGCAGCAATCTTCGGCGCAAGGCCGCGAGCACCCGAGATGACGACGAGGTCGGTAGCATCCGTATCAGCACATCGATCGTATCGCGCGGGGTGCCGAGCCACATGTCTACCGCGAACCCACCCGAGGTAGCATCAATGGTTCCAACATTTTCTACCGTGACGAGGCCGAGCGCTCCAACGTCAATGCCTAACTTCCCTGGCCTGGCGGTCAGCCCGGCGTCTATGCCAGGGGATGCTTCGGTGTTGATAGCCTTGACGCCCGGCGACGGCGCAGATTTCACGCCTGGGGTAGCCAATGCTCGTAAACTCAACGGTTTTGTCGGCAAAAGCGAACGGGGGGTTTGAGCCAATGCCAAGCCGGCGCTCAGCGCGACCGCTACGGCGAAATAAACCCAAACCCAGGCGTAGCGCCAGACGTTAACGCGACAGTTTCTCATGCGGGATAACTTTCTCTACTTGCTCGGCGGGAGGCGGTATATCCCAGCTCGACAGAAATGCGAACCCACCGACCAGAGCGACCAGCACGACGACGAATAGTGTAACCGCAATTTTCATGATGCCGTTCCCACGTTCTTCCTTGTGCGACGACTGGCATGGTGACTAGCCAAACCAGTAATTTCCCCCGGCAAGGCCGCCCTCAAATCCAAGAGCGGACCTAGCGGCGGTTCGAGAATTCATGGTACCGTCGATTCATGGCACTATCATGGCAGAATACTTTGCGCTGGCCTTCGATTCAACGGCGCTCCGAATGTCATGTGATGTTGAGGGTATTCCCATCCAAAGTCCGCGGCCAACGATGAGCAAAACGAGCGCTGTTTCCAATCCCAAGCCACGTCTGTCAAAGACAGTCGTGCTGATCGGTCTGATGGGCGCTGGCAAGACCAGTGTCGGGCGGAGATTAGCCGAAATGTTGGGCGTGGAATTCGTCGACGCGGATTCGGAAATCGAAGAAGCGGCAGGCTGTACGATCGCGGATTTTTTCGAGCGATTTGGCGAGGAGGAATTCCGGCGTGGCGAGGAACGGGTGATCGCCCGGCTGCTCAAGAACCCACCTTGCGTGCTGGCCACCGGTGGCGGCGCGTACATGTCCGGCGATACCCGGGCGGTTATCAGTGGTCACGGTTTGTCGCTATGGTTGAAGGCCGATCTCGATGTCCTTTATGAGAGGGTCGCGCGGCGCTCCGGTCGCCCGCTGCTCGAAACCGACGACCCCCGCAGCACCCTTGAGGATATTATGAAAGTAAGATATCCGGTCTATGCAGGGGCGGATTTGACCTTGCAATCCTATCGTGGCCCGATCGAGAAAACGGTCGAGCAGGCCTATCAAACGATTATCGATTATATCGCCGAAACCGACGGGGCGGCGCAATGACCAGCGCCGAAACAATTCGGGTCGACCTCGCTGACCGCGGTTACGATATCCTGGTCGGCGCCGGGATGATGGCAGAGTTAGGCTATGCCATACGGACTCGTTTTGGCGTGCGTCGGGCCTTTATCGTGACTGACGAGCAGGTCGCCAAACACTGGCTGGAGCCGGCTCGACAGGCGCTCAGCGCCGCCGGGTGTCAAACCGAGCTAATTGTGCTGCCCAACGGTGAGGCGGCAAAGTCCTTCGCGCAATTGGAGCGATTGCTGGATCGATTGCTGGACGCGCGAATCGGACGCGACGGTGTAGTCGTGGCGCTTGGCGGAGGCGTGGTTGGTGACCTCGCGGGATTTGCTGCCGCGATTACGCTGCGGGGCCTCGATTATGTTCAAGTGCCGACCACACTGCTGTCACAGGTCGACAGTTCAGTCGGTGGCAAGACGGCCATCAACACGCGACATGGAAAGAACCTAGTTGGCAGTTTCCATCAACCTGGTCTGGTAGTCATCGACACCGCGGTGCTCGATACCCTGCCATCCCGCGAGGTTTTGGCTGGTTATGCCGAGGTGGTGAAATATGGCTTAATTCGTGATTCAGCGTTTTTTGATTGGCTTGAGGTCAACGGGGCCAAGGTGCTGGCCGGCGATCCCGAAGCTCGCCGGATCGCCGTTGTCGAGAGCTGTCGTGCCAAGGCGAACATTGTTGCCGCCGACGAGCGGGAGACCGGAGACCGGGCCTTGCTGAATTTTGGTCATACCTTCGGGCATGCGCTGGAGGCCGAGGCCGGGTTCGATGGCCGTCTTCTGCATGGAGAGGCTGTCGCCATTGGGATGATCCTCGCCTTGGACCTCTCCCATCTGATGAACCTGTGTCCGGGGCAGGACGTGGATCGGGTGCGCCGCCATTTCGCCCGTGTGGAACTACCAATGGACATCGCCTCGATCGCTGGATCCAACGCCTGGAATGCGCCAGTGCTGATCGATCATATGCGACACGACAAAAAAGTGCTGCAGGGACGGATGCGGTTCATCATGGCGCGCTGCATCGGTGAGGCATTCGTTACCGCTGTGGTCGAGGAGGATGTTGTCACGGCGGTGCTTAAAAAATCTTTGACCGCCACGCCGAATTCGATGACGCCCCCCGTCAAGATTTCAGGGGTTACCGTGGGGACCGCAAGCAGCGGGAGCTGAAGGGTACATGCTCGACTTGGGTTTCATAGAGAACGAACTTTTTGTGACGATCGCTGCGATCTTCGTGCTGCTCCTGCTCTCGGCTTTTTTTTCCGGCTCCGAGACCGCGTTGACCGCCGCATCGGAAGCGCGACTGCATCAACTTTCGCTACGCGGACGTAAACGGGCTGGAATCGTGTTGCGCCTGCGCCGACAGAACGAGACTCTGATCGGTGCGATTCTAATCGGCAATAACATCAGTAATATCAGTGCGTCGGCATTGGCGACGAGCCTGCTGATCGCCGTTTTTGGTGAAGCCGGGGTCGTTTACGCAACCTTAGGCATGACCCTCCTGGTCGTAATTTTTGCCGAGGTGCTGCCAAAGACTTATGCTATTAACAACGCTGACAGATCCGCACTGGCTGTGGCGCCGATCATCCGTGTCTTGGTGTGGGTTCTCAAGCCGTTCAGCATCGCCGTACGGATCATCGCGCGCGGGGGCCTCTATCTCATGGGGGTTCGGATCTCGGCTGATTTCGGCCATAAGGAGCGCGAAGAGGAGTTGCGTGGCATGATCGACATGCATCGTGGTCCTGGCCCCGAGGTCAGCGAGGAACGCGCGATGCTACGCAGCATCCTCGATCTGGGCGAGGTCTGGGTCGAAGAGATCATGACCCATCGACGCAACGTCACGATGATCGACGCCGACCTGCCGCTTGACACGATTCTAGATGAAGCGTTGGAGAGTCCCTACACGCGCATCCCTCTCTATCGTGGTGATCAGGACGAAATTATCGGTGTCCTGCACGGCAAGGCGTTACTGCGGGCGATCCGTGGTTACGACGGCGAAGATCCATCCGGGCTCGACATTGAAAAGATAGCCAGCCCGCCGTGGTTTATTCCTGAATCGAACAATCTGCTCGATCAGTTGCAGGAATTTCGCGCCCGTCGCGAACATTTCGCCGTGGTCGTCGATGAGTACGGCACTTTTCAAGGGGTGGTTACGCTGGAAGACATCCTGGAGGAGATCGTTGGCGAGATCGACGATGAGCACGACATTTCCGTCGCCGGCGTTCGCCCGCAGGCCGACGGATCTTATCTGGTCAATGGGACGGTAACGATCCGTGACCTGAACCGTGAACTCGACTGGAGTTTGCCAGACGAGGATGCATCGACGATCGCTGGATTAGTCCTGCATGAATCCCGGGTGATCCCAACGATTGGGCAGGAGTTTCTGTTTCACGGATTTCACTTTGAAATCATGCGTCGGCACCGCAACCAGGTCACACAGATCCGTGTCTGGTCGGTCGAAATGGGTGCCGACGATGCGGCTCGCCCGACTGAATGATCGAAGATGGCGAGACCGGGCGATTTCCGGTGGGCTCGGTGGCTAGCGGAGTGTGTGATCGGAAATAGCGAGGCCGCTGCCCCCAGTTAATGAGAGGAGGCGAGAATGCGCAAAATCATGCTGGAGACCATTGGGGCAAAAGTTGATGTGATGTCGGCCCTGGAACGTATGCAGGCCGGTGGGCACCGCTGCCGATCGTCGACCATGGCACCTTGATCGGCATTGTCTCAATCCGCAACATCTATGGCAGCGTTCGCGCGGAACTTGAGGCCGCGGTTTTGGAACACGAAGCCTTTCTCTCCGGCGCCGCCGACGATCAGCCTTGACCAGCTTAATGCATCGCCAAGGTTGACCAGCCGCGACTTAGTCCTATTTTTAAGCTTGGTCTCGATCGCGCGACCCGGAGCCGCCTATCGGCACCGCCTTGATTTAAACCTTCCCACGACGGACCCATCCTCATGCCGCTTTCCCCCGCCGTCCCGCGCGAGCCCTTGCACATCCGCACCATTTCCTGCAACGGTTATCTGCGTGATGATGGCTTATGGGATATCGAAGGCCATCTGACCGACACGAAGACTTATGGTTTCACTAATGACCATCGCGGACAGGTCGAGGCCGGCAACCCGGTGCATGACATGTGGATCCGGCTCACCGTCGACAATGATTTTCTGGTCCACGACGTCGATGTGGTAACCGATGCCAGTCCCTATTCGATCTGTCGAGGCATCACCTCCAATTTTCAGCACTTGAAGGGACTGACAATCGGCCCGGGCTACCGGCGCCAGGTACTCGCCAAGGTCGGTGGGGTGCACGGTTGCACGCATTTGGTTGAATTGTTGGGGCCAATCGCGACCACGGCCTACCAGACGATCCATTCCGCTAAAGCCCGTCAACGACGTGAGGCTCAAGCCGATAACGATGATCCGACCGACAACCCCCGGAGCCCGAGTGGCCGGCCGCGCCTGCTCAATTCTTGTCATGCCTTCGGGGAATCAAGCCCGGTGGTGCAAAAATACTGGCCGGAGTTCTTTAAGGATCCTGAAGTTTAATTTTATGGGGTTTGGTTTCGAACCATCGCTAAGCGAGAGGCCTAGCTGTGCGTGCGGTCGGGGCAGTGGGAGGCGTCCGATACACGGGAAATAGTCGACCGCCCAGCCCGGTTAATCACGCAATACGCCTCGAATACGTCATCTAGGATCTCGACGGCCCCACAGGAGTCCTTTGGCCGAGACCGGACCTGATCCGGTGTTGGTCTACCGCTTTCCAAGCGATTTTCCAGGTCCCGGGCCAATCATTGATAATACCCCAGCACGAACACCCGGACTGCGGCGGTCATCGCGGTTTTGCCGCGTCGCCGGTCAATTTCAGTCGCTATGCTGTGGATCGACTGGCCTTCTCGTTCGGAAATATCCGCCAAGGTTTCCCACATTTACGGCTCCAGTCGCATGCTGGTCCGTCGAGAGCCGACCGCTACGTTCTTGCTTCTCAGCGTCGAAAAAATTCACCCCAATGAGTTGCGAAATCTGAACTGGTGTACCCCGTGCATCCTATTATGTCTGAAATCTACAGCGTCGCGCGCGATATGCAGCCATAAACGGATCAGAAAACTATTATCTATTTTAGATGTGCAAAACAATTGACCAGATCCTGAAGTGCACCTTTGCGCTGCTCTTGTCAGGCCGATGCCGGATACCCTTTTCAAGATGCCGAGGCGCGGACGCTGAGCGCATGGACCGGTCCAGCCAGTTCCTCGGACAAGAGACGATGTACTTTTCGCTGATTGTCGATCCGGCTGAGGCCTTCGAAGTCCGGGGAGACGATGACGACGCGGAAATGTGTTTCGCCTTCCGGGCGAGCGCCGACGTGCCCGGCGTGCAAATGTGACTCATCAATCACTTCCAGATGGGTGGGAGATAATGCCGCCTTTAGCTTATGCTTGATGGTATGCGCGACGGACATGGTGATTTGCCTCCAAGGTTTGGTTATGGTTACGTTCTGAATGGCACGCACACGCTCGATCGGCAATATGCGGAAGGTCGCGATAAGCGATGCGGAAGGACACGACAACACAGACGCGCAAATCAGGCGCGGCACGGCGCGGCGGCGAAGCCTTGCGTCTCGAAGGTGTCGACGCCCGCGTGTCTACGCGGTTTTGCGATATTGCCGGTTGCTCCGAGGGCGCTGAACATCGAGCTCCGAAGTCGCCGGGCCGGCTGAACGACTATTTCTGGTTCTGTCTGGAACACGTACGAGCCTATAATCGGTCCTGGAATTACTACGCTGACATGTCCGATGTTCAGGTCGAGGATGCAATCCGACGCGCAACCACATGGGAGCGGCCGAGTTGGCGTTTTGGTACCCGCCGAAATGACGGACGGCACTTCGGTGGCGCTGGATTCAGGGACGATTTTGGTCTGTTCGCCGATGATCCCTCAGTAGGTGAAAGAGGGGCGCACCAGGAGCACCACAAAGCGCATTCACCCGAGGCTCAGGCCCTTGTGGTCATGGGGTTGACGGCGCCTGTGACCATGGAAGGGCTGAAATCAAGATACAAGCAGCTCGCCAAACTCAATCATCCAGATCGCAATGGTGGCGACAAAGAGGCCGAAGAGAGGTTGAAATTGATCAACGAGGCCTATACGACACTCAAGCGCTTCTTAATGTAAGCGCTGGTCGCTAGATTTCAAACCTGGGATAAGCGGTCCAACCATTCCAACCATATTGGAAGAGGCCATGTCGGCAGCACACATCTATGAGCGGAAGTCCGCGCACCACATCGAGAAACCTGACACCGAGATATCGGTTCGCGAGACCTTCGGCATCAATATAGACATGTCCGCGCCGGCGTTCTCTGAACCGAGCGAATATGTACCGATCTTGGACGAAGCCTATTTGTTCGACCATGACACGACCTTGGCGATTCTCGCCGGATTCGCGCACAATCGCCGGGTCATGATCCAGGGCTATCACGGCACCGGAAAGTCGACCCATATCGAGCAGGTTGCCGCACGGCTCAACTGGCCCTGTGTTCGGGTCAATTTAGACAGCCATATCAGCCGTATTGACTTGGTTGGCAAGGATGCGATCGTTCTGCGCGAAGGCAAACAGGTTACCGAATTCCGCGAGGGAATCCTGCCTTGGTCGTTGCAGAACCCCGTCGCTCTGGTCTTTGACGAATATGATGCCGGCCGGGCCGACGTGATGTTTGTCATTCAGCGCGTGCTGGAACAGGATGGTCGGATGACTTTGTTGGACACCAACAAGGTGCTTACGCCGAACCCGTGCTTCCGGTTGTTCTCGACAGCAAACACCGTTGGTCTCGGCGACACGACCGGGCTCTATCACGGCACCCAGCAGATCAACCAAGGTCAGATGGACAGGTGGAACATCGTCACTGCCCTGAATTATCTGGGCCACGAGGCTGAAACCGGGATCGTGTTGGCGAAGTCGCCGAGCTACGATAACGCCGAGGGCCACAAGACGTTGTCTTCGATGGTTGCGCTCGCGGATCTGACGCGTCAGGGTTTCATGGCGGGAGATATCTCAACTGTGATGTCCCCAAGAACCGTCATAACCTGGGCTGAGAACGCAACAATTTTCAACGATATTGGCTTCTCGTTCCGGCTGACTTTCCTCAACAAATGTGACGAGGTCGAGCGGCCAACGGTCAGCGAATATTATCAGCGTTGCTTCGGCGAGGAGCTGCCCGAGGGTAGCATCAAGGCGGCTTAACGCGACCATCAGCAGCGGAGCCTCCGATGGCGGCGCCTTCAAGAGATGACGAGCATCCGGTCGAGGTGTTCAAACGGTCAACGGCGGCCTGCGTTCGCGCAATGTCCGGCGAACGTGAGCTAGAGGTTAGCTATGGCGCGGAGACGCCTAGCATGGCGGCTGAAAAGGTACGTCTGCCACTGCCGCCGCGCGATCTCGATCCCCTGGAGGTCGCCAAGGTTCGCGGCGAGGCCGATAGCCTGTCACTGCGTATGCGCCATCACGATGCCAAGGTGCATTCGCAGCGTATGCCCTCGGGGCCGGCGGCCCGCGAGGTTTTCGAAGCTGTGGAACAGGCCCGGGTCGAGGCTATTGGCGCTCAGCGGATGGCCGGTGTCGCACAAAACCTCGAGACCGCCCTCGATGACCGATATCGCCGTCGTGGGTTCGAGCGGATCAGTGATAAGGACGACGCGGCGCTTACCGACGTCATTCGGCTGCTGGCGCGCGAGGCCCTGACCGGACAGGCGCCGCCGCCTTCGACTCGGCGTGTGGTTGATCTTTGGCGTCCCTGGGTCAGCTCGAAGATCGGCGATACACTGAACAGCCTCGGCGCCCATGTGACTGATCAGCGAGCGTATGCCGAACATGCCCGCCAGCTGATCACTGGTCTTGACCTGGAGCTCGGTGAAGACGGTCTGTCGGACGATGATCCAAGCGATTCTCAGGACGATAGCGACGGCGGCGATTCCGACGAGATGAACGATTCCGGCACCAGCGGCACCAGTGAAGATGGTGACGAGTCGGAGATGATCCCGTCCGAGATGGAAGCTGGCGACGAGTCCGCCGACGGCGAGGACGGTGAGGATATGGACATGGAGCCGGGCGGCGGCGATGAAGAGCCCGCCAATCCTGGCACGCCGCCGATGTTCCACAATTCCGACGATGCGCGAAGCGCTGCCTACCGGGCCTTCACGCCCGAATTTGATGAGGTGGTTGCGGCCGCTGAACTTTGCGATGCCTCCGAACTGACCCGGCTGAGGGCGCTACTCGACCAGCAACTGAATCACCTGCAAGGTCTAATTGGCAAGCTCGCCAACCGGCTGCAGCGTAAACTACTGGCCAAGCAGAACCGCTCCTGGTTGTTCGACCTTGACGAGGGAGTGCTTGATGCCGGACGCCTGTCCCGTGTCGTTACCCAGCCCATGTTCCCACTGTCATTCAAGATCGAGAAGGATACCGAGTTCCGCGACACCGTGGTCTCGTTGCTGATTGATAATTCCGGCTCGATGCGGGGCCGGCCGATCACCATCGCCGCGATGAGCGCCGATATCCTGGCCCGCACCTTGGAACGCTGCGGGGTCAAGGTTGAGATCCTTGGCTTCACCACCCGGGCCTGGAAGGGCGGTTCGGCGCGCGAAAAATGGATCAGCGGTGGCAAGCCGCAGAATCCCGGGCGCCTCAACGATCTTCGGCACATCGTCTACAAATCAGCAGACGCCCCGTGGCGTCATGCGAGAAAATCGTTGGGGCTGATGCTGCGCGAGGGGATCCTGAAGGAGAACATCGACGGCGAAGCGCTTCTGTGGGCCCATCAGCGCCTGCTCGCGCGTCCTGAAGAGCGCAAAATACTGATGGTTATTTCCGATGGTGCGCCGGTGGACGATTCGACCTTGTCGGTCAATCCCGGCAACTATTTGGAAAAGCACCTGCGTGAGACGATCCAGTACATCGAGAACCGCTCTCCCGTGGAATTGGCGGCGATTGGCATCGGCCATGATGTCACGCGCTACTATCGCCGTGCTGTGACCATCGTCGACGCCGAGCAATTAGGCGGTACGATGATGAACCAGCTTGCTGATCTGTTCGATGAGGATGATGGGGCCAAAAGCCCGCGCGGCCGACGCAAACGGGCATCGACTGGCAACAGCCTCGGGCGATAAAACGTAGTTACCCGGCGGAGGGACGGTCCTTATCTCGGTTGGCCGAGACCATGTTATTGAGCAGGATCACCGGCACAATTCCGGCGACGACGATCGTCAGAGCGGCAAGCGAACATTCCTCAAGCAGCTCATCCGAAGCGTATTGGTAGACGAAGGTCGCCAAGGTGTCGAAATTGAACGGTCGTAGGATCAGGGTCGCCGGCAGTTCCTTCATCGTATCGACGAACACCAGCACCGCACCGGTTAGCACGCTGCCGCGGATCAACGGCAGATGCACCCGCAGCAAGGTCGCCAAGGGCCCTTGGCCCAACGTGCGGGCGGCCATGTCGACATTTGGTGTCACTTTGCCAAGTCCCGATTCAGCCGCTCCCAGAGAAACCGCTAAGAACCGAACGACATAAGCAATCATCAGTGCGCCAATGCTGCCACTGATTAACAAGCCGGTGGAAATCCCGAAACTGCGGCGCATGAAAGCGTCCAGCGCGTTGTCAAAGGCGCCGATCGGCAACAACACGCCGATGGCAATGGCGACACCGGGCAGGGCATAACCGACATTGGTCCAGCGCACGGTGCCACGGACCAGGGCGGTCGGCCGCAATCGCTGCGCATAAGCCAAAAAGACCCCGATCACCAAAGTTACGGCGGCAGCCGATGAGGCAAGGAGCACGCTATTGCCGCTATGAGATAAATAAGCGGCTGTGCTCTGGTCGCCCAACCCGACGACCGCAAGCCGGCGGGTCGCGTAAATAACCAAAACCACGGCAGGTACGACGAAACCCAATGTGATAGGCACCGCACAGCAGATCATCGCCAGGCCGGCCCGCCAGCCGCCAAGCCGGAAGCCCGGCGATGATTTGTGGCGTGTGGTGGTGCCGTGGAACCTCTGCCGACGGCGCGACAGCCGCTCCAGCCAGATCACCAGGATGACGAATCCAAGCAATACCAAGGCGATTTGCGCCGCGCCTCCTGGATTGCCCATGCTAAACCAAACGTCAAAAACCCCGGCGGTGAGCGTGCGCACCGCGAAATAATCGACGGTGCCGAAATCATTCAATGTTTCCATCAGCGCCAACATCACGCCGACAACGATCGCCGGACGTGCCAATGGCAGCGCGACCGAGACGAAACCCTCCATTGGTGTCCGGCCCAGGGTTCGGCTGACCTCCAGGGCGCAAACCGACTGTTCAAGGAACGCGGCCCGGGCCAGCAAATACACATAAGGGTAGAGCACCAGGGACAGCACGGTGATGGCGCCGCCGTCGCTGCGGATCGTCGGAAACCAATAGTCTCTGGAATTTCCCCAGCCAAACGCTGCCCGCAACGCTGTTTGCACCGGACCGGCGTATTCCAGGAGATCGGTATAGGTATAAGCGACCACATAGGCCGGCATCGCCATTGGTAGGATCAGCAGCCAAGCGAATAGTTTTTGGCCCGGGAAACGACACATCGCAACCAACCAGGCGGTCCCAGTCCCGATGACCGCCACACCGATACCAACGCCGATCATGATCATCAGCGTCGTGGCGATATATCCCGGTAATACCGTCGCCGCCAGATGCCCCCAAATGTTCTCGGACGGAAACAGCGCGATCCAGACAACCGCCAGAACCGGCAGCGCGATGAAGGTGGCCGTCAGGATGGCGCCTATTGTCCAGACCGGCCCCGCCCCGGCGACCGACGCACGAAGCGGCCCTTCGGAGAAAGGCCGATCCGATACGGTGGTTTCCATTCTCGCCAAAGCGTTACTCCGCCGCTCGCTTAACTGTCGAAGCCGACACGATCCACCATTCGGGCAGCGGCGGCGCGAAGTTCAGCGAGCGCCGAAATGTTCAGGTCGTCCGCCTTGAAGACCCCCCATTTTTTAACTTGGGGCAGCCAAGGGACGCCGGGCTTTACTGGATACTCATAATTCTGCTCGGCATAGAGCGTCTGGCCCGGCCCGGCCAGGAACTCTATCAGCTGGATTGCGTTGGCCTTGTTCGGTGCTGATTTGGTTAGCGCGACGCCGGAAATGTTCACATGCGTGCCGCGATCCGCCTGGTTTGGAAAGACCAGATAGACGGACTCGGCCCACGCCCGCTGGTCTTCTTTCGCCAACATTTTGCCGTAGTAATAGTGATTTCCGATGGCGACATCGCATTCGCCGGCTTGGATTGCCTTGACCTGAGCCCGGTCATTGCCTTGGGGGCGGCGGGCTAGGTTGGCCTTCATGCCGGCCAACCATTTCTCAGCTTCGACTTTACCATGATGGGCAATCATTGATGCGATAAGGGCGAGATTATATGAATTCTTGCCGCTGCGCGTACAAATCCGGCCGCGCCATTTGGGGGTTGCGAGATCCTCGTAACGCCCAATCTCGCCCGGCTTCACGCGTTCCTTCGAGACGTAAAGGATGCGGACACGAGTGGTCATGCCGTACCAATGGCCCTCAGGATGCCGATAGGTCGTCGGGATCGCCGCGCGCAACACGGAACTACTGACGGCTTGGGTCACGCCCGCGTCGTAGGCGTCCTGGAGCCGACCAACTTCCGCGGTAAACAACAAATCCGCCGGGCTGTTGGCACCTTCAGATTTCAACCGCTGGACCAAGCCCTTCTTCGCGAAAACGACGTTGACCTTGATTCCGGTTTCCTTGGTGAAGGCATCGAAAAGTGGCTTTACCAAGAAAGACTGGCGGAGCGAGTAAACGTTGACCTCGTTTGAACCAACGTCGCTGGCCGCCGCGCCCGAGATTAGCGCAGCCAAGGCGACCGCCGTGCCTAAGAGTGTCGCCACCAACCACGATCCAAGCAGAGCCCTCAGCCAACGTCGTCTCAAACCCGTCTCACTCATCGCCTCGCCCCGTTAATAAGAATGAGTCGCAGTTGGTATTTTAGTGCAGCAAGCGCTGGAGACTGTCAAGAGAAAATGCGAATCATTCGCAACAGGAAAACCTTGTTTCGATCGCTAACCTTGACACTAACCTCACATGCTCCGACAAACAGCGATCGATGGTTCCCCGATGGGGATGAAAAGGGAACGCGGAAGGTGCTGCATAACATGTGCACCCGACCGTGGCTGCCCCCGCAACTGTGAGCGGCGAGCGTCGGTCTCTACAAGCCACTGGGTAAGCCGAGTATTAGGCCCCCGGGAAGGCGGGACCGCCCGCACTGACCCGCGAGCCAGGAGACCTGCCGTCGATGTCGTCGCCAGTTCGGGCACGGGGTGCTGTCGGAACGCGGGTCCTCCGTTTGGTGACGACTGAGCGTAATCGCTTGGCCTCGGGAGGGACCGCATGAGCAACGATATTTATCACCATCAATCCAAGAAAATTCCGGCGACCGTCATCACAGGATTTCTCGGTTCCGGCAAAACCAGCCTGATCCAGCATTTGATCGCAACCGCCAATGGCCGCCGGCTCGCTTTCATCATCAACGAGTTTGGCGACCTCGGTGTCGACCGTGAGTTGTTATTGGGCTGCGGCATGGATGATTGCACCGACGACGATGTCGTGGAACTCGCCAATGGCTGTATCTGTTGCACGGTCGCGGATGATTTCCTGCCCACCATGCGAGCGTTGCTGGATAGGGACGACCCGCCAGACCACATCATTATCGAAACTTCTGGCTTGGCGCTGCCAAAGCCGCTTCTCAAAGCCTTTGCCTGGCCCGAGGTGCGCACCCGCACCACGGTTGACGGGGTGATCGCCGTCGTCGATGCCTCGGCTGTCGCCGCCGGCCGTTTCGCCTCCGATCCTGATGCGGTGCAGGCACAACGCGAGGCCGACGACTCCCTCGATCATGAAAGCCCGCTTGAGGAATTGTTCGAGGAGCAGGTGCAATGCGCCGACATTGTCGTGCTCAACAAGACGGATTGCGTGGATGCTGACGACTGGAGCGATATTGACGCCATGGTCGCCCGCCATCTGCGACCAGCGGTGAAAACCCTGCGCTCCAGCCACGGCAAGATCGATGCCTCGGTCCTGCTCGGCCTTGGAATGGAGGCGGAGCTGGACCTGGACAGCCGGCCTTCGCACCATGACGATGGGCAGGAGCACGATCATGAGGATTTTGAAAGCTTTGTCATTGACCTTGGCGAGACCGAGGACCCGGACGGGCTCCTCGCTCGGCTAGAGAGGGCGATCACCGAGCACGATATTCTGCGAGTAAAAGGATTTTTGGCGGTTCCTGGCAAGTCGATGCGTCTGGCGATCCAGGCGGTGGGTAGTCGGATCCACCGCTATTTCGACCGGGACTGGACGGCTAAGGATATCCGATCCTCGCGCCTAGTTATCATCGGCCAGGACGGGTTGGATCAAGAACGTATTTCCGCCGCGCTTCGTGGTTGACGGGGCGCCTGATGCATCTTCTGGCGGCGACACCTGGGCGGACGACGGATCGCGCCGAAGCGGTAGACCTCGGCCAAAGCCCGGGTGAGATTGTTATTCTATCGGCCGCTGATACCGAACTGGCTTGCCTTGCCCAGGCCCAGGCACAAATTCAAGCCCGGAATCTATTTCGGTCCAGGGTCGCCGCGCCGGCTTTGCGGCTCGCCAATCTCATGCAGCTGGCGCACAATCTGTCGGTCGATCTCTATGTCGAGCAAGTCATCGCCAAGGCTAAACTGGTGGTGGTCCGGCTGATCGGTGGGACCGGATACTGGCCTTATGGCATCGAGCAGATTGCTGGGATTGCCCGGGAGAAGGGCATCGCACTCGCATTTATTCCCGGTGATGATCAGACTGACGCCGAATTGATGTCGCAGTCGACCTTGCCGGCGCAAACGGTGCAACGGATCTGGGGCTATTTTCTGCATGGCGGTATCGACAACGCAATCGCGCTGCTGAACCATGCAGGAACGTTGATTGGGGAGGGCGCGCCGTGGGCTGAGCCGGCGCCTTTGATGAGGTGTGGACTCTACTGGCCGGGTCTGGAAATGCCAGGGCTGGAAGATCTGCGGGCACATTGGGAACCAGCTAAGCCTGCCGCTGCGATCGTCTTTTATCGGGCATTGGTTCAGGCCGGGAACCTGAAGCCGGTTGACGCCCTGATCAGCGCGCTGGCGGATCGGGGCCTCAATCCGTTGCCCATCTATGTGTCCAGCCTCAAGGATGCAAGCTCGGCCGAACTGATCACCTCCACGTTGGCCCAGGCGGACACGGCGGTGGTCTTCAACGCCACTGGTTTCGCGGTGTCCAAGCCCGGAGCGGCGCGTGTCGAAACACCGTTCGACGGAGCCGACTGCCCGGTCATTCAGGTGATCTTCTCGGGCAGTGACCGAGATGGATGGGAAGCGTCTGCTGCTGGCCTTTCTGCTCGGGACATCGCGATGAACGTGGCTCTTCCGGAGGTCGATGGGCGTTTGCTTTCCCGGGCGGTGTCTTTCAAGGCCGAGGCGCGGTTCGACGCCTTGACCGAATGCGCGATCGTCGTCTATGAGCCCGTGGCCGACCGGATCGCGTTTGCCGCTGACCTCGCCGCTAATTGGGTGACGCTGCGCCAAACTCCACCGGCCGACCGGCATGTTGCGCTGATTTTAGCCAACTATCCGAATAAGGACGCCCGAATTGGTAATGGCGTAGGCCTGGATACCCCGGCCAGCACGGTGCGGGTGTTGCGCAGTCTTGCCGAGGCCGGCTACCAGGTGACGGATGCGCCAGCCGATGCAGAGGCATTGATGGCTCGTCTGACCGCTGGTCCGACCAATGCCCTGGTTGATCGAAACCAAAAACCCGGCGGCGTTAGCTATTCCCTGGCCGACTATCACGCCTTTTTCGCCACGCTGCCGATGCAGGTGCAAGACCAGGTGACGGAACGCTGGGGGGCGCCAAAAACCGATCCCTTCATTACCGGGGATGGATTTCTGCTTGCCGTTCACAGCTTCGGCAATGTCGTTGTCGCGGTCCAGCCGGCGCGTGGGTACAATATCGATCCGAAGGCGACCTATCACGATCCGGCCCTGGTGCCACCGCACGGATATCTGGCTTTTCACGCCTGGTTGCGCCGCCGCTTCAAGGCACATGCGGTTGTCCATCTCGGCAAGCACGGCAATCTTGAATGGCTGCCCGGCAAGGCACTGGCCCTGTCCGAGTCCTGTTACCCGGAGGTGGTGCTCGGCCCTTTGCCGAACCTCTATCCGTTCATCGTCAATGATCCTGGCGAGGGTACCCAGGCCAAGCGTCGGAGCGCGGCGGTGATCATCGACCATCTAACCCCGCCACTGACTCGGGCGGAGACCTATGGTCCCCTGCGAGACCTTGAGGCGCTGGTCGATGAGTATTACGAGGCCGCCGGCCTCGACCCGCGCCGTCTCGCCTATCTGTCCGAGAAAATCCTCGAACTGGTGCATCGGCTTCGGCTCGATCTGGATTGTGGAATCACGGCGGATGATGCCGAAAACGAAAAACTGCAAAAGCTGGACGCTTTTCTCTGCGAGCTGAAAGAACTGCAGATCCGCGACGGGTTACATGTCTTCGGCGAAACACCACAAGGCCGTCTGTTGGACGATCTGCTGGTCGCGCTTTTGCGCACCCCCCGGGGCGCCGGCAAGGCAGGGGCAGCGTCGCTGCACCGGGCACTGGCAGCGGATTTGGGCTTGGAGGCATTCGATCCGCTGGATTGCGCTATGGCCGCGCCGTGGACCGGCCCGCGTCCCGAAGCGCTCGCCAAGGCTGTTAACGCCGGAGCACTGAATTCCTCCTGGCGCAGCGCCGGGGATACCGTCGAACGCCTGGAATTTCTGGCCAGCGCCCTGGTCTCTGGATCATTAATCGCCGACCCGGCGTGGACCCAGGCGCAGGCGGTTTTGGACCACCTGAATACGAAAATTCGCCCCGCCGCAATGGCCAGCGGGGCGGCTGAGCTCGCCGGCCTACTGACCGGATTAGACGGCCGTTTTGTGGCGCCGGGCCCCTCCGGTGCGCCAAGCCGTGGCCGACCTGAGGTGCTGCCAACCGGCCGGAACTTCTATTCCGTCGACACCCGCGCGGTACCGACGCCAGCCGCCTGGCATCTGGGGTGGAAAGCCGCTGGCCTGCTGCTTGACCGGCATCGTCAGGAACATGGCGAGTGGCCACAACGGATCGCACTTTCGGCCTGGGGCACGGCCAATATGCGTACCGGTGGTGACGATATCGCCCAGGCCCTGGCGCTGATAGGCGCCCGACCGGATTGGGAACCCTCTTCGGGTCGGGTCACCGGGTTTGAGATCCTGCCGCTTTCGCTATTGGGAAGGCCGCGCTTAGACGTCACATTTCGGATTTCTGGGTTTTTCCGCGATGCCTTTCCCTATCAGATCGATTTGCTTGATTCCGCGTTCCGCGCCGTTGCCGCGCTGGATGAGCCGGAACAGATGAACCCGATGGCCAGTAGCGTCCGGCAGGAGGCCGAGACAATGGTGCGAGCCGGCGCTGAGCCAGAGGGCGCTAAACGCCGCGCCGGGTTCCGGATCTTTGGCTCCAAGCCCGGTGCTTATGGAGCCGGACTACAGGCTCTGATCGACGAGGGAATCTGGGAAACCGACGCGGATCTAGCCACCACCTATCTCGCCTGGGGCGGCTATGCCTATGGCGATGGCGCGGCTGGGCAGTCCGAGCACGATCTTTTCGAGGCCCGACTCAGTCGCACCCAGGTTATCCTGCACAATCAAGACAACCGAGAGCATGACCTGCTTGATTCCGACGATTACTACCAATTCGAAGGCGGGCTCGCCGCTTCGGTTCGGCATTTTTCCGGCGCCCAGCCGGTGGTCTATCACGGCGATCATTCACGGCCGGAAACCCCGCGCATCCGCACCTTGGAGGAAGAAGTCTCTCGGGTCGTGCGCGGTCGGGTGGTCAATCCCAAATGGATCGCCGGCGTGATGCGCCACGGTTATAAGGGAGCCTTCGAGATGGCGGCGACGGTAGACTATTTGTTCGCCTTTGCCGCAACCGCGCGCTGTGTTGCCGACCACCACTTCGACGCGGTGTTCGACGCCTTTCTCGACGATCCCGAAGTGCTGGCTTTCCTGGATCGTCACAATCCCCATGCTCGGGCCGACATCGCCGCCCGTTTGTCAGAGGCGCAACGACGCGGTCTGTGGCGACCGGGACGCAACGCGATCCCAGAGCGGCTGGAGGCTCTGGCCGTTCGCTGAATCGGATCTTAGGCTTTGAAAATCGATTGAAGGCCCGCCTGGGTGGCGTCATAAGCTTGCCTCGATCGTCTTTTAAAGAAGATGGAACGCCCTGTTACCGCAGTCTCGACATGGTTTCGTTGAACGCATGCCGTATTGTTTCGTTTGCATCAGGCTCCCGAGAATGGCAATTCATGTTCATCAAATTGGCAAAAAGCCGACTGAGGCACGCTAGCATGATACGGTTCGTTACTCTCTTTTGCTTCATCTACATTGCCCTGGCAGGGGCGGTGTCGCCCTCTGTTGCACAGATTCCCAAGGACCTTGGCGGGACTGGGAAGTGGACCGCCTATACCTTTATGGATGGTAAGAACAAAGTCTGCTACATGGCGAGCGCGCCGGTGAAGCAGCAGGGCAAGTATAAAAAGCGTGGTCAACCCTACGCGTTGATCACCAACCGGCTCGCGTCGAAATCCAAGGCCGAGGTTAATTTTGTCGCCGGCTATACGTTCAAAAAAGATGCTCCGGTCAAGGTCACGGTCGGCAACCAGGCCTTTGAGTTGTTCAGTACCGAGGGGCGCGCTTGGTCGCCGGATGCCAAAGCCGATGCGAAGTTGGTGAAAGCGATGATTCGAGGTAGCCGGATGGTGGTTCGGGGCGTCTCTAGCCGAGGCACGAAGACGACCGACTCCTATTCGCTCTCGGGCTTCACCGCGACCAAAAAGCTCATCGACCGGGCCTGTAAATCCAAATGATCGCTGTGCTCCCCCAAGCTAGTAACCCCGATATTCGGCTCGCCACTGGCCTCGAGGATCTGATCGGGTTGTCGCGCACTGATTTGATTGAGCGGCTCGCCGGGATCGGCCTGCCGAAATTCCGCGCCGGGCAGATTTGGCACTGGCTCTACCATCGCGGCGCCACCGATCTCGACGAGATGACCACCCTGGCCAAACCATTACGCACTGAATTGGCTACCCGGTTTCGGGTCGGGAGGCTGGAAATCGCGCGCGAGCAGCGTAGTGTAGACGGCACCATAAAATGGCTGTTCCGCTTTCCGGATGGCAATGAAGCCGAGACCGTTTTTATCCCCGAAGATGACCGGGGCACGCTCTGCGTCTCCTCGCAAATAGGCTGCACGCTTACCTGTTCGTTCTGTCATACCGGCACCCAGCGTCTGGTTCGCAACCTGACCTCTGGCGAGATTGTTGGCCAGGTGATGGCGGCGCTCGACGTGTTGGAGGCCTGGCCGGCGGCGCAAGTGAACCGCCCGGTGACGAACATCGTGCTAATGGGCATGGGCGAGCCGTTGTACAATCTTGATAACGTCGCCAAGGCGATCCATGTGATCATGGACAACGAAGGGATTGCCATCTCCAAGCGGCGGATCACCTTGTCCACCTCCGGGGTTGTGCCGGAAATGATCCGTTGTGGGGCCGAAACCGGCGTGAACCTGGCGATTTCACTGCATGGGGTGACCGACGCGATTCGTGACATTCTGGTTCCGATCAATAAGAAATATCCGCTGGCCCAATTGCTCCAGGCCTGCCGAAACTATCCGGGAATCAACAATGCTCGGCGGATCACTTTTGAATATGTGATGCTGAAGGACCTCAATGACAGCCCTGCTGACGCGAGGGCGCTGGTTCGGCTGATCAAAGGCATTCCAGCGAAAATCAATCTAATCCCGTTCAACCCCTGGCCAGGCTCGCCGCATGAGTGTTCGGACACTGCGGCCATCGACGCCTTTGCCGAGATCGTTATGCAAGCTGGCTATGCCTCACCAGTACGCCGGCCACGTGGCAGCGATATCCTGGCGGCCTGTGGTCAGCTCAAGTCCGACAGTCAGCGCTTGCGCAAGCGGAATAGAGAGGTGGCGGTCTCGGCGGCTTGAGGCGGGGTTGGTCAAGCGTCGCGAGGCTTTGATCTGCCTTGACCCGCAGGGGGCTTCCCCATGAAACCCGTAAATATGCTCGAAAGGCGGTTTCGTCGGTACGGCTCATTGAAAATCACACAAAAAAACACTACATTCCCTGTTAATGCTTCCTTCATTTTGGAGAGATTAAAAAATGGCTCTCGATCCCCGCTTGTTGTCGCGCGCGCAAGCTGATGAGGCCCATGTCGATGTGGGCCTGCGCCAGTACATGCTCGGTGTGTACAACCACATGACCGTCGGTCTCGCGATCACCGGGTTGGTGGCGCTTGGCGCGAGTTTCATGGCCATCCAGAATGGGCAGCTTACTAGTTTCGGCCATGCAATCTACGTATCGCCTTTGAAATGGTTGATCATGCTCGCCCCGATCGGAATGGTTTTTCTTTTCGCTGCGAAGATTAACTCGATGGCGGCGTCGACGGCGCAGATCGTCTTCTGGCTTTTTGCCGGATTGATGGGGCTGTCGCTGTCCAGCATCTTCCTAGTCTATACCGGTGCAAGCATCACCCGGGTCTTCTTCATCACCGCCGGCATGTTCGCGGGAATGAGTCTGTATGGTTACACAACAAAGAAGGACTTGACCGGATGGGGGTCATTCCTGTTCATGGGTTTGATTGGGATCCTTATCGCCAGTATCGTGAATATCTTCCTTGCCTCCACCGCCCTCCAATTCGCGATCTCGGTTATTGGCGTTTTGGTCTTTGCCGGCCTCACCGCCTACGATACGCAATCGATCAAGTCCGCATATTGGGAGGGTGACGATAGCGAAACCCAGGCCAAGAAGTCGATCCATGGGGCATTGCGACTGTATCTCGACTTCATCAACATGTTTCTCATGCTGTTGCGACTGTTCGGCAATCGCCATTAGATAATCATCGAACGCTCGGCGAACGCCCGGATCTATTCCGGGCGTTTTCCAATTCCGGTCAAACACCTTCACGTCTTGCGCTATAAATTGGGTAAATCAAGGCTGGTTAACTTCTCCAACATCTTGGCATGGAATGCGGCTCGATGTTGCGGCCACGGACCCGGCTAGGGAAGAAGCCGTAATATCTACACATACCCTGTTCGAGGTTCTTACGCTGAAGAACGGTCAATAGATCGTGGACCCGACTTATCCGGAGCGCGAAGAAGCGAGCAAGGTCGCGCGCGGCCTGCATGGCGAAAAATAATATGACGGTGTCAGGGCGAACTGAGGCTCCTATGACGGGAAATTCGGCAATTCCAAGAAAACCGTCATTTATGATAGCACCAAGAAGATAAAGGCGCGCCGACCCCCACGGTAAACAACGAAGCTGCACCAACCGCCTCCCCATCCGACCCTGTTGGAGCACACATCGCTGCAGGCGGGACCGTTTCGACCGGCTAGATCTGCAACATCTACGCCCACCGAGGCACCGGTCGCGAGGTGAAGGCCGACGGCAATGTGGCCTAGTTTGATAGCCCGCTCGCCGAGACCGAGGCGGCGCTGGACAACGCGCTGGTTTTGGCCAATCTCGTTGATTTTAACATGCTGTATGGCCATCGCCGCGATATTGCCGGTTACGCGGCGGCACTGGAGGCCTTTGATTGCTGGTTGCCGCGCTTCGAGGCCCTCATGCGACCGGGCGATCTGGCGTTAATCACCGCCGATCATGGCTGTAATCCGAGCTGGCCCGGTAGAGACCATACCCGCGAGAATGTCCCGGTGATCGGCTTCGGACCAGTTATCATTGCCGGTAACATCGGCCACCGCGAGAGTTTCGCCGATGTCGGCCAATCCCTGGCGATGCATCTGGATCTGGTTCCCCTGGCCGACGGCGCTGCTTTTCTGAACCCCAATTGATATTGGTCGCAAGAGCCGGTGGCGCGTGGGAAATAATTCCACTTATTCCGGATCTGCTTTAGGCTTGGGTGGAACTGGCCAATGTGGAGGCTTCCGTGTTTCGGGCCTTGAAAGATTTGTTGCTCATCGGCTTCGCGCTTTCCAGCCTTCTCGCGGCAAGCCAGATTCCCGGCTTTGTCCAGGAATACGAGCAGCGTTTGGGCGGCACCCGGGATGAGGTGACCCGGCTAGTGGCGGAGTTCACGTCGATTGCTGAGCGCGCCGACACCGATCTTGCGGGCTATGCGATCCGCCTGGCCAATAATGTGGACGCGAGTATAAGCGCCACCGGTCGCGAGATCCTGTCACTGTTGGAACGTGAAACTGCGGTGGCGGCGCATGTTGACGCGCTGGCCGCCAGTTCTCGCCTGATGAAACCGCTGCTGGTGATGGGGTATGCCGACCGCGAGATCATCGGTGCGACCTGGAAGGCTTATCACTATACCCTGACGCTTGACCCGGAGTTCGCGTTGATCGGCCTGGGTGTCGGCTGGCTGCTCTATGCTTTCATCGGGGCTATTCTCGGCGCGATGATGCCGCGTCGACGCTACTGAATTCGCGCGGAAAAACACCTACGCTCCCGCTCATAAATAGCAATATCGATTTTGTATCAGATGGCATTCGTATCAGCTGACGTCGCGCCATGTTTCCGGCTTCGCCTCGGGTCGGCTTTGCAGTGGAATCTCGCCAGGCTTGGGCAGTCTGTCTGCTTCCGGATCAACGCTTTCCGGCGCCGCGTATTGGGCGAACCAGGTGGCTAGCAGAAACGATGCGAAGCCGACCATCAAAATGATCTTCAGACCTTCAACCGACCACGCGACCCAAAGCAGCAACGGCGTGAGCATGGCCACGACTCCGCACATCGCCATGCCAATCTCGGCACGGTCCTGGGTGAGGTGATGGCGTAGCAGCGCTTTGATGAGTTTCAAGATCGTCATCCTGGTGCGCGGCATGCCGCATTGGGGGACCCTATCACCAGGGCCGGCAGCATATCCAGCACCTCTCGTGCAGTCGTGCGAAAGGCCGGATCAACCGTTGGTGGCGCGGAACGCTGCGATGTCGGCCTTGGCGCCCGCGCATACCCAATAGATGTCGGAACCCCCGGCGCCCAGCAAAAAACCCGTCTTGGCCAGATCTGCGGTCGAGACATCGGGTCGGGGGATCGTACCCAAGGTCTTGCCATGCGCGCCGGCCGCCGCCTTAACCTTCTCGATCGCCGCCAGAACGTCGGGATGGGAGGTTTCGGTGAGCACGCCGAGCGATCCGGAAAGATCGTTGGCGCCAACGAACAATTGATCGACCCCGTCGATCGCCGCGATCGCGGCGGCGTTCTCGACCGCCTCGGCGCTTTCGATCTGCAGGGTGAGGAACAGTTCCTCATGCGCCCATTCGATGTAATCCTCATCCAAACCATAGCGGGAGCCGCGCACGATCGGCGCTGCGTAGCCCCGCCGACCCCTGGGCGGATAACGGCAGGCATTGACGATCGCCTGGGCTTGCTCGGCGGTATCGACCATCGGCACCATGAACGAGGTGCAGCCCGCGTCCAGCAGTCGTTTCAGATAATCCGGGTCCTTGCCGGGCACCCTGACCAGAGCCTCGGCCGTGCCGACGGCGCAGGCGCGCATCATCGCGACGGTGGTTTCCAGGTTCAACTGGCCATGCTCGCTATCGATGATGACGAAATCATAGCCGGCCAGGCTCACCGCTTCGACGATCGCCGGACTGGGCAACGAGGCCCACATGCCGACCACGGGTTTTCCGGCGGCGAGCTTTTGTTTCAGCGTGTTGACCTGGCGCATGATGATGGTTCCCCCGAGGGCGCTAGCGTTAAGAGCACGGAGCTTAGCGGTTGCAAAGCCGTCTGGGCTAGGGGGATCGTGGACTTATTCGGTCTGGGATCTGTTGTCAGGTAAAAATAACTTTCCAGGTGACGACGAAAATATTTCGACGGCAAGATTTCAAGAAAAAAATCGCGAAATATTGCGGGATGGTGGTTTCACGGCCATGTAATAAGTCATTCAAAGCTGCTAATTTGGCCAAAGTATGAACTTGCGATCGATCATCGTCAAAGTCATCTGGGACGCGGACGCGGACGCAGGCGTGTGGGTGGCCACCAGCGATGATCTTCTAGATTTGAACGGGGGCACCCTGGAGCTGAATTACCAGCGGAAATACCGCTGCATATCATGCACCATCAGATTTCCAAGGTCCGCATCCGGGCTACATGACATGCTCCAGATGAAAGGTTTCGCAAAAGCGTTCAAGGCCATGCTTCGGCAGAGCGGGTGTTCGTTTGTTAGAGAAGGTTGGGGTGACCATGAAATGTGGTGCTCACCCATAACCAAGCGATATTTTCTGGTCGATAACAGCTGCAAGTCCAGGCATACGACGAACGAAGTGTTGAAGCAGGCTGGCCTGGATAAATTCTTCTGGGGCCCGCGCCAAATCACCGGATTCAGTATCGCCTTACAATTTCGTTTATCTTTCCCTTTCGCCAACCAAGATACCTGCAACGAGATCAGGACGCCCGCCCGATGCCGATCCGCCATGCCCCAGCTGCCCTCGTCGCTTATGCCGAGGCACTGTTTACCGCCGCCGGAATGGATCCCGACAAATCCGCCATCGTCGCGCCGCTATTGGTCGAAGCGGATCTGATGGGGCACACGACCCACGGACTGGCCCAGGGGCCGGCTTATCTGAACGGGTTGGAGAGCGGCGCCATGCTCGGCGCCGGAGAGCCGATCACCATCGCCGACCGAGGCGCCGTCGTAACTTGGGATGGTCAGCGCATTTCCGGCGTGTGGTTGACCGCCAAGGCGGTGGAGTTGGCGGTGGACCGGGCCCGCACCTATGGCACCTGCACCGTGGTGATTCGCCGTTGTGGCCATATCGCCTGTCTCGCCGCCTATCTGGAAATGGCGACGGCGAAGGACTGCATGATCACCCTGGCCTCCTCCGACCCCTCGGTGGAAAGCGTGGCCCCCTATGGCGGCACCACGCCGAAATTCACCCCGAACCCGATCGCCGTCGGTATTCCGACCGAGGGCGACCCGATACTGATCGATATCAGCGCTTCGATCACCACCAACGGGCTGACCGGACGCTTGCATGGCGAGGGCAAAAGGCTGCCGGGCGAATGGGTGCAAGACGCCGATGGCCGGCCGAGCAACGACCCGGGGGTGCTATTCACCGACCCTCCGGGCACGATCCTGCCGATTGGCGGTCGGGAATACGGCCATAAAGGCTTCGGTCTGGCGCTGATGATCGAGGCGATGACCCAGGGTCTCTCGGGCCTTGGCCGCGCCGATCCCAAGGAAGGCTGGGGCGCTTCTGTCTATCTGCAGGTAATCGACCCGACGGCGTTTTCCGGGATCGAGGGCTTCACCCGGCAAACCACCTGGCTGGCCGAGGCCTGCCGTGCCGACCGACCGGCGGTTGGCGTCGAGGCGGTTCGTATGCCCGGCGACGGCGCGCTGGCGCGCAAACGGGCGGCCTTGGCCGAGGGCGTGGAGATCTATTCCGGCGTGATGGAGAAACTGGCATTGATCGGCGACAAGCTCGGCGTGGTCGCACCGTCGCCGATCTGACCCTGGGTGGTTTATCCCTTAGTCTTGAAGCTCACATCCGCCCATTCCTCCCATAGGGTGGCGAGCGAGGCGTAGTCCAGATCGCCCATGTCGCGGGCTTCGGCGATCTCATACGGCGTATGCGCCGCCAAGGTCGCGAATAGCGGCACGCCAAGTTGCTGCGCCGTTTCCAGGGCCAGCACCGAATCCTTGCGAGCGTTGGTGACCGACATACCGCCTTGATAATTGCCCTGCTGCATCCGTTCCTGCACCCGATGCACCAGCGGGCGGAGCAGGCCCTCTTCGCGATTTAGAATGTCGATCATGGTCCGGCTCGGCACGCCCAGTTTGTTGGACATGGCGAAAGCCTCAATCAGCACCACCATCAGGGCATGCATGACCCCGTTATTGACTACTTTGGTGCCCATGCCGGCGCCGATCGTGCCGAGGTCATAGATCCCGTCGGCGACCAGATCGAGAATCGGTCGGGCCAACGCCTTGTCCGCCTCGGAGCCGCCCAGAAAGAAGGTGATCTTACCGGCCGCCATGCTGGCGACACCGCCGGCGATTGCCGCGTCGACAAAGGCGATACCCTTGGCCTGGCAGATATTGTGGCTGGTTTGGGCGGTTTGGGGCGTTACCGTGCTGGTTTCGATGATCAACTCCGGCGGGTTCACCCCCTCCGTCAGAGCCTTGGTGACGGCGATCGAGATTGCCGGTTTCGGCAGCGAGAGCATGATCCGCTTGGTGCGTGCCGTAACCGCTTCGATCGAGCTGACACACTCGACCCCAAGGCTGGCGGCGATGGCACGTCGTCCCTCGTCAGGTCAAAGCCGATCACCGACCCCTTGCGCGCCAAAGCGCCGGCAACCGCGCCGCCGGCATTGCCCAGTCCGATTACCCCAACCGCGTCCACCATATCTATCTCCGCCCTCTGTTTCCCTGGTCGATCATGGCTCCGACCCTCTGGCCAAGCCATGCGCCGCGCAGGATAGATGCATCGCAGGCGAATGTGGGTGATAATTCACTTAACCGAGATCCAGCACTCATCCAATCAGTTTCCTCTCTAACAACTATCCGGGGCCGCCGACATGACAGAGCCGCTGCACTACATGACGATCCTGGAGCTTTCTGATCTTCTCAAGAGCCGGAAAATCTCTCCCGTCGAGGTCACAGAGGCCATGTTGGCCCGGATTGAGGCGCTGGACGGACGGCTCAAATCCTATGCTACGGTGATGGGCGACCAGGCGATGGTCGAGGCGCGGGAAGCCGAGGCCGAGATCGCCACCGGCGCCTACAGAGGGCGGCTGCACGGCGTCCCAGTGGCGGTCAAGGATCTCTGCTATACGGCCGGCGTGCGCACCATGGGCGGCACCCAGGTGCTGGCCAATCACGTGCCGGACTTCGATGCCACCGTGGTAGCTCGTTTTCGCAAGGCCGGCGCGGTGATGCTTGGCAAACTCAACCTCACCGAAGGGGCGATGGCCGGCTACAACCCTAAATTCCAGGTGCCGCAAAACCCCTGGCGTGAAGACCATTGGCCCGGTGCGTCATCCAGCGGCTCCGGTGCTTCAACGGCGGCGGGGCTGGCTTACGCTACTTTGGGCAGTGATACCGGCGGATCGATCCGCCACCCGGCTGCGGTCTGCGGCACTGTCGGGTTGAAGCCGACCTGGGGTCGGGTCAGTCGGCACGGCGTGCTCGACCTAGCCCAATCGCTTGATCATGTTGGGCCGCTGACCCGCAGCGCCGCCGATGCCGGCATCGTCATGCAGGCGATCTCCGGCCACGATCCGGATGATCCGACGACGTTGGTTGATCCGGTTCCCGACATGCTCGGTGGCCTTAAGGCAGGCGCGCGCGGCCTCAAGATTGGCTGGGACCCGCGCTATGGTTCCGAAGACCTGGCGCCTGACTATGCGGCGGCGATCGCGGCGGCGGTCGAGGTGATGCGAGGTCTCGGCGCCGAGATCATCGAGGTCGCCATGCCCAAGCAACTGCGAGAGTACATGGCCGCCTGGCCAACCCTTTGCAGCGCCGAGGCCGCTGATGCCCATCGGGCTTTCTTCCCGGAGCGCGCCGATGAATATGGCCCCTGGTTCCGCGAGTGGCTGACCAGGGGAGCGGGCTTCTCTGCCGCCGAATTTGCCAGCGCCCAAGCCCTGCGCCATGCCTGCAATGGTGAGCTTGCCGCGGCCATGGCGGGGATCGACCTCCTGGCCTGCCCAAGCACGCCGCGTCCGGCCTATCCCTTTACCGCAGAGCAAGCTTACGGCCCGATCCCAAAGAACCGCGACCCCTGGGACTCGCGCTTTACCGTGCCGATGGATTATGCCGGATTGCCAACGATCTCGATGCCCTGTGGGTTAAATGACGACGGCCTGCCGCTATCGCTACAATTTGCTGGGCACCGGTTGTCGGAGCCGCTTCTGGTGCGTGCCGGCGCCGCCTTCGAAAGCGCCACCGATTGGCACAAGCTACACCCGCCGGGCTGGTAAGGGCGCATTGCCGAGAACATTCAACCGAAACACCGAATGCTTTTTTGAAAGGGATCCCTCTGCATTGGCGATCCTTGGGTTAACCGGCGATCGCGATCAGCATGACCGCTGGGACCACGACGAAGACCGCGGCGACGACGCGCAGGGTAATCTGCTCGCGGCGAAAGAACACAACGCTCAAGATCAAGGTGAAAACCGGCGAGGCGGCGACGATCGGCACCACATGGATCACCTGTCCCAGATGCAGGGCGGTATTGAGCGAGATAACCGCCATGCTGAAACAGACGCTCGCGCTCATGAACCAGCAGGCGCCCCGACTGATCCACGGGACCGGCGGAGCGTCCCGGCGAGCCTTGTGGATACCAAGCGTAATGATCGCCGAGATCACGAACCCCACCATTCCGGCGATATAAACGTCGGGAACCGATTCCATCCCAACCTTGGTCAAGACATGAGCGCCTGAACGGATTGCAGCGGCGCCAACCGGCAGGGCAAGAGCCCAGAGCGGCCAAGTCCGCGCCGTCGTCCCGCTTCTTTTGGTCAGCATCATTATCGCCCCGACGATGGCCAGGGTGCCAACCGCCGTCGGCCAGGTCAAAATCTCCCCTAGCCAGAAAACTCCTAAGGCCGCACCGAATAGCGGTGCTGTGGAAGTTAGGGTGGAGCAAAGCGTTGGGCCCATATACCGTATGCCAGCCAGCGCCAGATTGGCCGAGACCGCCGGGCGAAAACATCCAACCAGGACGAAGATCAACACCGCTGGATGCAATAGGTGGTCGATCTCCAGGAAGATCGGCGCGGCCAGGACGAACAGCATTGCCGAGGTGCAAATTGTAATCGTTGCGCCACTGCGGGAGCCCATATGCGTCAGGCCGACACTCTGGAATTGAGCCCCGAGCGCGAAAAGAAAAGCAGCTGTAAGAGATAAAACGATAGGCAAAACAGTATCAGACACGAAGAACATGCAACCTTTCCGGGAAGAATCGGAATTGAAACTAGGCACAGCGATTGAGCGATGGTGCATGCTTAGCTTGGAATGACACTATCTGGTATATAAATTGGCAATTACTCATTCAGCCATCGCAATCAGTACGATGCTGGCACCATCATGAACACGACGGTGACCGTATATCCAGATGCAGCGCCTTGCGGGCAATATCTCAGTAGGCCATCCCTATCCTGCTACATAGTCGCCGCCAGCCGCACTGCTTGATCGATCGCGCGCTGGGCGTCGAGTTCGGCGGCTTCATCGGCGCCGCCGATCAAATGGACCGGCAGGTCCGCCGCCTCCAGACCCTCCTGGAGATCGCGAAGTGGTTCCTGACCGGCGCAGATCACCACAGAGTCGACCTCAATTAGGCGATCCTCGTCGCCTACGGTCACGTGTAAACCGGCATCGTCGATTCGCCGGTAGGTCACCCCGCCCAGGAAATCGACGCCCTTCATCTGCAGGGTGGCCCGGATCGCCCAGCCGGTGGATTTACCGAGGCTGCGCCCGAACCGCGCCTCGGACCGCTGGCACAAGGTGATCTGGCGGGCTGAGCGCATTACTGGGCCGGAAGCCGTCACGCCGCCGGCCTCGCCCAGGGTCGTATCGATACCCCATTCGGCGAGGAAGGCGTCGACATCCGCGTCATCGGGACCAACCAGCCCGTTCGCGTGGGTCAGGTACTCAGCGACATCAAAGCCGATACCACCAGCGCCGATGATCGCGACCCGTTCGCCGACGGGCCGACGATGCCAGAGCACATCGACATAGCTCATCGCCTTGGGATGATCGGCGCCCTCGATATCGAGCGCCCGCGGGGTCACGCCGGAGGCCAGAACCACGGCGTCATGATCAGCGTCGGTCAATCCGGCTACCGTCGCCCGGGTCGACAGCCTGATATCGACAGCTAACTGCGCCAACCGGTTGGAGAAATAACGGATGGTCTCGCCGTATTCCTTTTTGCCAGGGATCGCCATCGCCATGTTGAACTGGCCGCCAAGCCGGTTCTCCGCTTCATAAAGCGTCACCGCGTGACCGCGCTCCGCCAAGGTTGCCGCCGCCGCCATGCCGCCGGGACCGGCGCCGACTACGGCGATCTTTTTGACGCTCGCCGCCGGCTCGATAATCAATTCGGTCTCGTGACAGGCGCGCGGGTTCACCATGCAGGTGGCCAACCGACCCGAGAAGATGTTGTCCAGACAGGCCTGATTGCAGGCGATGCAGGTGTTTATCTCGCCGCCGGCCCCGTTGGCGGCCTTGGCAACGAAATCAGCATCGGCGAGGAACGGCCGAGCCATCGAAACCATGTCCGCTTGACCAGAGGCGATTACCGCCTCGGCCCGCTCGGGGGTATTGATCCGGTTCGAGGCGATCACCGGGATCGAGACGACTTCCTTGATCCGCTCGGTTGCCCAGACAAAGGCATTGCGCGGCACCGAATGCATGATCGTTGGGATCCGCGCTTCGTGCCAGCCGATGCCGGAATTCAGGATGTCGGCGCCGGCGGCCTCCAGAGATCGGGCGAGATCCATGGTCTCCGCGCCGGTCATGCCGCCCTGGACAAGATCGAGCACTGAAACCCGCGCCATCAAAATGACGTCAGCGCCGGCTTTCTGGCGGGCGCGCCGGACGATCTCGACAAACAACCGCTTGCGGTTTTCCCATGTACCGCCCCAATCATCGGCGCGCTTGTTGGTGCGCTGGCTGAGGAACGTGCTAACCAGATAGCCTTCGGAGCCCATCAATTCGACACCATCATAACCGGTCTTGGCGGCCAGGACGGTGGTGTCGGCGAAGTCTTCGATGGTTTGCTGGATCTCCGCCCCGGACAACTCCCGCGGCTCGAAACTGTTGATCGGCGCCCGGATTGGCGATGGCGCGACGAGGTCGGCCTGCTTGGAATAGCGCCCGGCATGTAACAATTGCAGCAAGATCTTACCGCCCTCGGCATGGACCGCCTCGGTGATCACCCGATGCTTGTCGGCGCAATCCGGAAAGGCCGGCTCGCCATCGCCAAGCCCAAGCTTGCCCTGGGCGTTCGGCGAGATGCCCCCGGTGACCATCAGTGCCACACCGCCGCGCGCGCGCGCGGCATAGAAAGCCGCCATCTTGGCATATCCATCCGGCGCCTCCTCAAGACCTGTATGCATCGACCCCATGAGAACTCGGTTCTTCAGGACTGTGGTGCCGACCCGCAGTGGTGAGAGAAGATGGGGGAATGACGTGGTCATAATGATTTCCGGTGAAGTGGTTTGCTGCCAGGATTGTTAGCACGACGGCGTTGGAACTCGCGAACTTTCACGGTTCTTGGCGGCTCCACCATTTCCGCCCAAGCACTGCACCCGTCATCCGCATCCCCATTGCTGTCTGGGGAAATCCAAATCCGCCAAGACTAACGTCCGATCATCGCGGAACGTGGTGATTTGTGGTGGCGGAGACTTGATAATGCGAGCCGCATTACAGATCCGAATCCCTGGACACCAGTGAGCGAAGGTTGGGGGGACAGTTCGTTTTGATCCGAATGCGGGGCCTCTCGGGCATTTCCGTCGCCCCACTATGCCGAGCGGCCCCGGGCCTTGGCCCTGTCGTCGCCCTTGCGGAACTTGATCGACCCTCGATCATCACACCTATGGCTGGGGCCGAGATTGCAAAATCGACCCTAATGTCCAATTCTATCGGCACGTTGCAGCCAAGCGGGATGACCACAGATGAGCTACGAGAAAATTTCTCTCACCCCGATTTCGGGCGCTATGGGCGTTGAGATCGATGGCGTGGATCTCTCCCAACCATTGGACAATAAGACTTTTGACGAGATCCACCAGGCGTTCCTGGAGAATCTTGTGATCATCTTTCACGACCAGACCCTGACGCCTGAACAGTGCAAGGCCTTTGCTCGACGTTTTGGGCCGTTGGAAGCCTATCCCTTCGTCAAGGGACTGGACGACCATCCCGAGATCTTCGAGATTCGCAAGGAACCGGACGAGCAGAAAAACTTCGGCGGCAGGTGGCATTCCGACATGTCGTTCTCGGAAAATCCGCCGGTTGGTACCATGCTCTACGCCTTGGAGATGCCGTCCAAGGGCGGCGATACCATGCTGACCAACCTGTATAATGCCTATGATGCTCTCTCCGATGGCATGAAGGACCTTCTGGGCGACATGCAAGCGGAGTATTCGGCGGCGCTCAAGGGGTCGGGCGGACGGGCGCAGGTGATGAACATGACCCGTTTCAATGTCGACAATCTGGATCGCGCCGATCAGGCGGCGCTCCACCCGATCGTGCGCACCCATCCGGAGACCCAGCGCAAGGCGCTGTATGTCAGTGCCGGGCATCTGAGCCGGTTTGAAGATATGACCGAGGATGAGAGCAAGCCAGTGCTGGATTACCTGCGAGAGCATGCCAGTCAGCCGGACTTCACCTGCCGGGTCCGCTATCGCAAGGGTACCCTGGTGCTGTGGGACAATCGCTGCACGCAGCATCGGGCGCTTAATGACTATCATGGAGAGCGCCGCGTGATGCACCGCCTGACCGTTGGTGGCGGCGACCACCCGAGTTGATCGCCCGGCGCTTTTAACAACGACTATATTCTGCACTATCTGGGGGTTGAGATGGGATATCGGATCGCGATTGTCGGCGCCGGCGCGGTTGGCGCCTATGTTGGTGGCTACATGGCGCGCGAGGGTGAGGATGTGACCTTCATCGACCCATGGCCGGAACACATCAAGGCGATTAATGAAAAGGGCATCAGCCTGTCCGGCCTTACCGAGCCCGAATGCTTCACCGCCAAGGCGCGCGCCATCAGCTTGACCGAGGTGCAGTCACTGTCCCGCGAAAAGCCAATCGACATCGCCTTCATCTGCATGAAGTCCTACGACACCGCCTGGGCCACGACCCTGATCAAGGACTATCTCTCGCCGACCGGTTTCTGCGTTTCGCTACAGAATTGCATCAACGAGGAAACCATCGCCAGCATTGTCGGCTGGGGCCGCACCACCGGCTGTATCGCCGCTAAGATCGCGGTTGAGCTGACCGGACCGGCGACGGTCCGTCGCGGTGTGCCGTTGGGGGGCAACAAGCACACGGTGTTTCGGGCTGGCGAGGTTCATGGACGGGTCTCGCCGCGAATCCAGGAGATCGTCCGGCTTTTGTCAGTCGTCGATAGCGCTAAGGCCACCACCAATCTCTGGGGGGAGCGCTGGTCGAAGCTGACCGCCAATGCCATGCGTAACGGGGTTTGCGCCGCGACCGGTTATGGCGCCAACGCTTGTGACAACGAGCAGATCACTCGGCGCCTCTCGATTCGCTTGGCCGGCGAGTCGGTGAAAATTGGTCAAGCTTTGGGCTATGAGTTGGAGACCATCAACAAATTTGCGCCCGAGGATTGGGTCGCCGGCCTAGAGGGCGACACGGCGATGGTTGCCAAGATGGAAGCCGAGATGAAAGCAAGCTCGGTCGGTCGAAGCGACGATTCACGCCCGTCGATGGCTCAGGATATCGCCAAGAAACGCCGCACCGAAATTCTTGCGATCAACGGTTTCGTTGCCGCCAAGGGCGCCGAGATCGGCATTGAGGCGCCGGCCAACGCAGCGTTGGTCGAAGCGGTTCGCAAGGTCGAAAGCGGCGCGTCTGAGCAGACCCTGGATCTGGTTCGGGGGATTTAAACTGGGATTTGAGAGATGCGGGGGCGGCCTTTAATCTGCCCCCGCATCCCCTGCGGTATCCACGACTGTTACCTCCCGTGTGATCTTCACGGATTTTCCCAGCATCACCGAGGCCGAGCAGTATTTGTCGGCCGAGAGGCGTATCGCTTCCTCGACCCGGTCAGACGAGAGGCCGGCGCCGGTGACGGTATAGACGGCATGGATGTTGGTAAAGACACGCGGCGGCTCGGCCGCTCGCTCTCCTGCTAGCTCTACCTGGCAATCCTCCACCGGTTGGCGCATGCGTTTGAGAATATGAACCACATCGATCGCCGAGCAACCGCCAAGGCCAAGCAGCAGCATTTCCATTGGGCTTGGGCCGAGACTGCCATCCGGATCATCCGATTGCGAACCGTCCATGATCACGCCATGACCGCTTCCGGTACCGCCGATAAAGCGCAGCCCGGATACCCAGGTCACTTTCGATGTCGTAGCTGTCATGTTGGTCTCTTTCCCAGCGCGTTGACGCGCTCACCTTGTAGCGGGAGGGCGTCTATTTATTACAGCTAAATCTGCCGCCGCGAGATCTTGAGCCGAACCGCAATGCTATGGTGCCGTGCAGTGTTGCGGCATGGTTTGCGGGGGCGCCGGCGCCTATTTGTCGACAGAGTATTCCGCCCCCTTCATTCGCGACATGACCGCCGGCAAGGGCTACCTGGCGCTGGTGGCGATAATTTTCGGCAAGTGGGCCCTTGGTCGGCGCTCGCCGTCTGTCTGCTGTTTGGCTTCCTCGACGCGGTGGTGATCCGCCTCCAGGGCGTGGCGGTGCCAGGCATTGGCGAGATCCCGGTACAAAATTGTCCCAGGTGCTGCCCTATATCCTGACAGTGGTGGCTTTTTCGGCAAGGCCAGCACGCCCAGGGGGGGCAGAATCAGAAGTGTGACGTAATCAACTGACCGGGCAGCCACAGCGCTAGCATCGGGAACAACAGCACGATTACCAGCACGACACAGTCGGAAATGCAAAACGGGAAGGATCCTTTGATCACTTGAGTGACCGGCAGCCCTGTAACGCCACTAACGGCAAACAGGTTGAGGCCGACCGGCGGGATGACACTGCCTATTTCGATGCATAGCGCCGTCAGAATCCCCAGATGGATCGGATCAACGCCAAGCGCCAACGCGACCGGAAAATAAATCGGCACGGTAAGCACCAGGATCGCGACACCGGTCAACCACATGGAAAGCACCAACAAGGTGCCCATGAGGGCGAATAGAAACCCGTGTTTGGACAACTCGAACGATCCCGCCCAGGCGGCGATCTCCTGCGGCCAGCCCATGTTGGCAAGGTAGAATTGGAAGATCCCAACACAACCGAGAAGGAAGAACACGACCGCTGTCAAGTTCATCGTGCGGCGGGTCACGGGCATCAATTCCTTCAGGAATTCCTTGCGCTTGAAGATCACGCCATAGGCCAGCGCGTAACACGCCGCCGCCGCGCCGGCCTCAGTCGGTGTGAACAGACCGCCATAAAGGCCGCCGAGGACGACCACCGGCATCAATAGCGCCGGCAGGGCTTCCAAAAATGCCGTCCAAACTTTTTTCAACTCGAACGTACCGGCCGGCAACTTGACGATGAATACGGACACACAAACGATGATCACCGCATCGCTGATCGCCAGCATGATACCTGGACCCACGCCGGCGAAGAACAATTCGACGATGGAAATCTCGGTGATTACGCCGAACAGGATCAGCGTGATACTGGGGGGAATCAGCAGCGCGATACCGCCGGCCGACGCGATCACGCCAGCGGCCATCCATTTGGGGTAGCCGCGCTTTATCATCTCCGGATAGGCAATGACGCTCATCGCGGCGGCCATAGCAGTCGAGGAGCCCGAAATCGCTCCGAACAACACCGCGGCAATCAAGGTCGCATAGGCGAACCCGCCCGGTACCCAACCGATCAACGCATCGGCGAAATTGAAAAGGCCGCGCACGAGGCCGGTTTTTTCCATCAGAAAACCGGCATAAATGAAGAACGGGATGGCGATCAGTGTGTATTTGCTAATGAAGATGAAAAACGCCTCGAACAGCGTGCCGAAGGTCAGGAAATCGTCAAAAAGCACCATGGCGGCGGTGGAGCCGGCCAGGGACATGCCAATCGGCACCCCAACGAAAAGCAGTCCAAAAAGCGTAAGCGCTAAACCGGCCATGAAACGGCCCCCAAAAAAAACTTTGCTGAAGGGCGAACTAGACGTCCGTTGTCATTTCCATTGGGGCGTCGAGATATTCCTCGCGTGCGAAACCGATGATGTCCTCGACCACCTGCAATAGCGCGACGAAGGCCATCAAGAGGAATCCAAACATCAAGATCAGATAAAACGGCCATAGCGGTATCATCAGGCTGTAAGTGGTCAAATCTCTGTTCCACGCGTAGGCGAGGGTCGACCAACCGGTGATGCCAACGGCGCCGCAAAAAAGCGTGATACCCGCCGATACAATGATCCTGATTATCCCCACCGTCTTGTAATGGCCACGGGCGTGAATCCACTGCACGATCGCGCTCATCACCAGATGGCCGCGCCGCACTTGGGTTACTGCGAAATAGAAAGCCACCGCCGAAATCATGCCAACGATGATCGCGTCCTGGCCCCATTCGAATACGACACTAAAAATGTAACGGCGAACGATCTCAAGCATCGCGAACAAGGTCAAAACCAGAAGTAGGGCCGAGGCAATCCAGCCTAGCGTCGAGTAAACCCCTTCCTTCACACGGTGTGAAAACGCAAGAAACCCATCCATATCGATTTCCCATCCGCTAAGGTTGCGGTTACCCTAAAAAAGGGGCCGCCACCAAGGTGGCAGCCCCTAGAGCTCTGTAGCGAAAGTAACCGTTACTTCCGTTTTTTCGCCTTGTACAGTTCGCTACCCTTGGTGTAGCGCGCGAAATACTTTTCGTACTTCGAGCAATCCGTCTTTTCAAGGGCATGTGACCCTGGAGGATTAGCCTTGACCAAAGCTTCGGCCTCTATCGTGAACTGGTCGACCAGCTTGTCGCCAGCATCGTTCACCTTGGTCTTGATCCAGGCATCGGTGGCACCATTTTCCACCTTCTTGATGACGGCTGCTTCGGCTTGGGTCATGATATAGACGCCGGGAGCGGACTTATCCGTGGTCTGGAACTTAGCAAGCGTGCGCTTGTCATTGCAGTAGTTCATCACGCGCTGAAACGGCATGAAATCATTCTTGATGATATCGGTCAGGACATCGCGTTGCTCTTGCGAAAGCTTGGTCCACCAACGATTGGAGGCGCCGAACCAATAGTAGTCGCCAACGATCCCGTTCAGGCCGGCAACCGTGAAGTAAGGCGCTTGCTCTTTCGTGGCATTAAAGCCACCGAGAGACGTGAGAAGGCCGTCGATTACACCGGTTTGCAGGGCCGGTGGCACGTCGCCGAAGGCCATGGCCTGGGGATTGGCGCCCAAGGCACTCAGCAAGGCGTTTTCGGCCGGTCCCATGGAACGCATCTTCTTGCCGACGAAATCGGCGGGGCCGATCAGCCGGCTCTTCACCGCGCCGGCGCCCATATACATGCTGAGATGACCGGCGCCAAAAATGGTAATGTCGTGCGCCTTGTCAAAATGGGCGACCAAATCCGAGAAGGTTTTGGTCGAGTCGATGCCATCGATGGCACCAACCGTGGACAGTTTACCGGCGCCCAGAAGCACGTTCGCCAGAGGTTCGACGCTGGAGGTCTTGCCGAACTGGCCCGTGATCATTTCCAGGTTACCCTGGGTTAGGGCTTTCACGCCCTGCGGGACGGTATAAAGCGACTTAGCCCAGAAAATTTGAACTTTACTGCCAGGAATTCTCTTTTCGACCTGTTCGGCGAAATAGACTTCCGCGATACCGGCCGGATGCGGTGGGCCGGTATGATCCGATGCCCAGCGAAGCTTAACGGGCTCCACGGCGCTAGCGACGCTGATGGAAGCGATTAGGGCTCCCGCCCCAATGATCGAGGTTGTCAAAGTTCCTAAACGAAACATTTCAGCTCCCTATATTTATTTTGAAGGCTGGCGTTCTTCGGATGGCGCCATTTCAGAATGGCACGGTACCAAACCATTGAATATTGTAAACGGTTGCCTTTCATCCAGCAGAATTTTTGCCGGAAGTCGAGAGAAATTCAGGGCCGCATCTCTCGTGGGCTCAAGTGCGAATCTTTTTCCTTCGTATTGCATCAACGCCATCGAGAATTAGTGACGGTAACAGCGGCGCAGGAGACGTCTTTCTCCCGCGTCGCGTTTTCGCGCCGCCAATCGATAACGTGATCAATGCCTGGCCCTGATTGCCGGAATGCGTGACGCGCGCCTAGGCTTCCTTGCAACTTGGGTTGCGAAACCCACAGCGGGGAGAAAGTGTCATGCGGTTCACGGATAAGGTTGCGCTGATTACGGCGGCCGCGAGCGGAATTGGCCGAGCCTCCTGCGACATCATAGCGGAGGAAGGCGGCACAATCATCGCCGTCGACGTCAGTGATGAGCGGCTGGAGAAGCTGGTGACCGAGGTTTCGGCAGCTGGTGGTAGGGCGATTGCCTATAATGCCGACGCCCTGGACCCGGTCGCGGTCAACAAGGCCGTCGCCAGTGTGGTCGATCATCACGGGCAAATCGATATCCTGGTCAACGCGGTCGGCGGTAGCACGATAATCGCTAATCCGGCGGCCCGCACCGATGAGCTGACCCTGGAGGAATGGCAGGCAATCAATTCCTTCAATCTCGACGGCATGTTCCTGTTCAGCAAGGCGGTGATCCCGGTGATGAAGAACCAGGGCGCCGGTAAAATTGTCAATCTGGCCTCAATCGCCGGGCGCGGTTTCAGCGACGCCAGCAGCAGCGCCTATGCGACCGCCAAGGGCGGGGTGATCGCTTTTACCAAGAAAGCCGCGCGCGAACTTGGACCTTTTGGCATCACGGTGAACGCCATCGCGCCGAACATGACTCTGACCGAACGCATTCGCCCGCGCTGGGAGCAACGCAGTCCCGATGATCAGGAAATGACGGTTGAAAGCATCCCGCTGCGCCGCATGGCCGAGGCGGTCGACCAGGCGCGGGTTATTTGTTTCCTCGCCTCCAGCGACGCCGACTATGTGACTGGTCAGACCATCGACGTTTCCGGTGGTCAGGTTTGAGGCCTCGGCACAATTTTTATTGGACACTGAACAACGAATTGCATCCTCAGATTTCGCTGGAGATACGGATCTTGAATGGGGCCGAGACCTTTCGAACGTTGCGTGCATTATCAAGTATCCGAGACCGTCGCCCTGGCGAGCGGTAGGGCTAAAGCTTGAGGCTGATCGGTGGCGTGAATGGCAGAAAATAGAGACATATTGCTCCTATTCCTCGCCCCTCGGTTACACTGAACGTGCTTAGGTTTGGGTTCTGCCGTTCGCCAGGACGACAGGTGAGATTTTACCGGACACCACTGAGCTTTCGCTGGGCATACGGATAGTGGGAACGACGGTTTGAAACGCGGCGCCGTGGCTATTAAACAATCACCCATACCAACCAGGAGAACCGACATGGCCGACGTTGAAAGAAGCGAGCTTTACAAGAAGGGCGATGCCTTGCGCCGCAAGATGTACGGCGATGAGGCCTATGAGCGATCTAATAACGGGGTTTATGGCGACCCGATCATGCGCAAGTTTCTGGATGTCGCCACGGAGACGGTGTTCGGCGCGCTGTGGACCCGGCCGGGCCTCGACGTCAAGACCAGGGCGATGATCTGCGTGGTCTCGGATATCGCGACACAACGCGAAGACGAGCTGGAAATTCATCTACGGTTCGCCATCGGCCAAGGCTGGACTGAGGACGAGCTGCTTGAAGCCATGCTGCACCTGTCCGGCTATATTGGCGTGCCTTGCGTACGCGGCGCCATGATGGTGGCCAGCCGGGTCTTCGCCGACCTGCGGGAAGAAAACGGGAAGTAGATCCTTTCAGCTCACCCGCCGCGACCGTGGATCGAGGGCTGCCTGCAAGCCGTCTCCAAGCAGGTTGAAGGAGATTACGGTTAGGAAAATCAATGTCCCCGGCCACATTGCCAATGCCGGCGCTTCGGAGATTAAATCCTGGGCGCCGGTCAGCATGTTGCCCCAGCTCGGCACCGGCGGTTGAATGCCTAGACCAAGGAAACTCAGCACGCTCTCGAACAGGATAACGTTACCCACTGTCAAGGTGGTGGCGACCAGGACCGGCGAGGCTGTATTCGGCAGGATATGGCGGAACATGATCCGGGCCGAGCCAAAACCCTGGGCTAGTGCAATCAGAACGAACTCGCGCTGACGCAGGCTCAGGGTCGCCGCCCGCACCAGCCGCGCCACCGTCGGCCAGCCGACCAGCGCGATGATGACAACAATGCGATAGAGGCTGAACGATTCCGATCCGGTGATCTCTTCCGGCAGACCGAGCTTGCCAGGGTCGATCGCGGCTAGGACGATCAGCAGCGGCAACAGCGGCAGCGAAATTACCCCGTCGGCGAAACGCATCACAATGGCGTCGACTCTGCCGCCAAAATAGCCGGATATCAGGCCAAGAGTGGTGCCTATCACCGCCGCCGCAACCGCCGCCGTGAAGCCGACCAGGAGGGACACCCGACCGCCATGCAGGAGCCGCAATAACAGGTCACGGCCCAGTTCGTCGGTGCCCATCCAATGAGCCGCGCTGGGCGGCGCCATGCGGGCGAACAGATTTACCGCATCGGCGTCAAGCCCGAGCATGGCTTCCAAGGCCGGCGCGGGCACCACCACAGCGAACAACAGGGCCAGCATCCAAAGGCTTACTACCGCCAGACGATGCCGGCGGAAGCGGCGCCAGGCGCTTGAAATGCCCGATCTAGGATGGGCGGTGGAAAAGGTCATGATCCACGCTCCACCCGGTAGCTGATACGGGGATCAAGCCAAGCATAGACGATATCAGCCAGAATATTGGCGACTAGGGTAACGCCGGTCGCCAACAGCAGACCGACAAGGGCGAGGTTGTAGTCGTTGCCCATGACTGCGTCGTAGATCGTCTTGCCCATGCCAAGCCAGGAAAACATCGTCTCGGTAATCAGCGCGCCGGAGAACAGCGAACCGAAATCGAGCGCCGCAATGGTCACCACCGGCAGCAGCGCATTGCGCAAGGCATGGCGCCAGACGACGCGGCGTTCGGCCAGCCCTTTGGCGCGGGCGGTGCGGATATAATCCTCGCGCAGGACTTCGATCATCGCCGCTCTAGTGTGACGGGTATATCCGGCGATCCCGGCGGCCGAGAGCGTCAGGGTCGGCAGGATCATGTAGCGTACCCGGTCGAGCAACCCGCCATCACCGATGGTCTGCATGCCGCTGGCCGGTAGCGCGCCGAGGGATACCGCGAACAATAGGATCAGTAACAGCGCCAACCAGAATGGCGGCACGGAAACGCCGGCGAAGCACAACAGATTAATCGCCTGGTCGGTCCAGGACCCGGGGCGCCGGGCGGCGTGGATCCCGGCGGGGATAGCCACCATCAGCGCCAGCGCCAGGGAAATAGCCATCAAGACTAGCGAGTTCAGCAACCGAGGTCCGAGTACCTCCAGCACCGGCTTGGCGAACAGCCTAGAATAGCCGAAATCACCCTTCAGGGCATTAGCGAGCCATGCTGCGTAGCGATCCAGCAACGGTTGATCGAGCCCCTGCAGCGCCTTCAGGCGGGTGATATCTGCGGTGGTGACGTTCGGGTCGGCGCCGATCATCAGGTCGATCGGGTCTCCCGGCATCAAGCCGAGCAGGACATAGATGATGAAGGACATCACCAGCAGGACAAAGGCCGATTGGGCGGCGCGGGTGAGGATGAAGCCGATCATGGGTAACGCGTCGATAATGGTGCGGACAGGGTACTAACCGCGCCCGTGTCGGCACAATTCAGAGGCCAAGTCGCCGCCGCGGTCACTCCACCCGCCATTCCTCGACCCAGTTTGTCGTGGTGTACATGTGCCCGGTCGGTCGGACGCCCTTGAGCCATTTTGGCAGGATGAACCCATCGGCACGGAAATAGAGCGGGATCGCTGGCAGCCTGTCGGCATAGATCTGCTGGACGCGTTTCCATAAGGCGCCGCGCTTGTCACGGTCCAGTTCGATCTCGATGGCGTCGATCAAGCTGTCCATCTCGGGGTCGTTGAAGCCGGTATAGTTTTGGCCGGCCCAGCTATTCGCCGGGCTCGGGATGAAGTTCGAATGCAGGGTCGTGCGGGGTAGGCTCTCGGGCGCCGACAGCCAGGCGAACATGGCGAGGCCGGTGAATTGACGCTTGGAGATGGTTTCACCGAACAGCACCCGGGCCGGTTGGTTGCGGATCCGGGCCTCGATGCCGACAGCTTTCCAGTAATCCTGCAATACTTGCTCGACCAGCTCGCGGACCCGGTTGCCGGCGGTGGTCATGATCTCGAGAGCAAGCTTCTCGCCGGCGGCGTTGTGGCGTACGCCATTCCTGATATCTGACCATCCGGCGTCGTCGAGTAGCGCCCGCGCCTTGTCGGGGGCGTAGTCGTATTTGCGGATCTCTTCGCTATGTGTCCAATCGAGCGGGTGTACGCCGCTATGGGCGACCGGCTGTTTGCCGGCGAAAAGCTGATCGCTGATCGCCTGGCGGTCGATTGCTTGGATCAGGGCGCGGCGGACCGGCAAATCGGCCAGGATCGGATTGTCGAGCATCAGGTCGAGATGCTCGTAGATCAGGCCGGGCTTGTAGACGACATCGTAGTCGTCGCCGTGCCGTCTCTCGAAAGCCAGCGCCTGATCGAGCGAGAGCCCCGCTTCACCGGCGATATAATCGATGGCGCCGGACAGAAGATTAGCCTCCAAGGCGGCGGTCTTCTCGATCGTGCGGACTTGGATCTCGTTGAAGGCCGGGGCGGTGCCGCGCCACTGCGCGTTCCGGCTCAGCACGATATGTGAGCCGGGAACTACCTCGGTGATCCGATACGGGCCGTTATACAGGCCAGGATTGGTCGGATCGGTCTCGTAGAGCGTACGATTGCGGTATTCCTTCGGAACTACGAACGCCTTTTCCTCGAGATGGGCTGGCAGCGGCTGAAAACCGCCCATCGCGTAGTAGCGATAGTCGAGCTTGCGGTTGACCACCGTGAAGGATTTTTCGTCATGCACCTCGATATCCAGAATGTCCTGGAACGAGCGATAGTCGGCGACGCCGGTCTCCGGGTGTTTGCCGACCTTCCAGGTGAAAACGATATCCCGCGTCGTTACCGGTACCCCGTCACCCCAGAAGGCATCGCCGCGCAAGGTGAAGCGGGTGCGCACACCCTTTTCGCCGGTTGGCTTGCCGGCCTTATCGACGACATCGAAGGCCTCGGCACGGCCATTGTCGAAGGTCGCAAGTTCGGTGCAGAGCTGGCACATCGCTTCCCAGTCATGGCCGAAGATCGAAATCTGTCGCCGGGCCATCGCCAGGATGTAGGACTTGACCAGCATCGAGTCGATGATCGGGTTCAGGGTTGAGGGGAACTGGGTAATGCCGATGGTGAGTTTGTCCCGGGTTTGGGCCGGTGCGGCGGATGTCGTCCCGAGCGCCGCCGCGATGGTTATGATCAACGCGATCAGCAATCGAGACAGGACGGTCGCGCTAACCCTAGCCGTCGCCCCGGGCTTGACCCGGGGCCGACGCCAGAGGCGCAAGCGGGCGACGGATAGCAAAGCAATCAGATCAAACGAACTGAATGATCCGCAATCCGTCACCGGTGAAATTCTCATGCATTGGCCCTGGCTTTCGCGAGGTATTCGGCTGGAGATGACGGGCAACAGGGCCCACCGTGGCGCAAGTAGCAAGGTATCGCCCCTGTCAAGTCAGCGGAATATCCAGCACATTGGTCTTGAGGGCCGCGCGCTGGGTCAGTCGGTCGTACCAGGCTTCGAGATTGGCCATGGCCGGGCGGTCCTGGATTAGCGTCACCCAGCGATACACCGCAATGGCAATAGGGATGTCGCCCATCGTAAACGTATCGCCAGCCAAATAGGGACGATCCGCCAACGCCTTGTCTATGATCCACATGAGATCGATCATGGTCAGCCGCGCGGCTTCGATGGCGGCTAGGTCGCGGTCCGGTTCTGCTGTGCGCACCAGGTTCCAGAAGATTGGCGTGATCGCACCGCCGACCGTGGTCTGCTGCCAGTCCATCCAGCGATCGGCATCTGCCCGCTGGCGCGGATCAGAAGGACAGAGCCCGCCGATGTCGTGCTTGGCGGCCAAGTAGCGCACGATCGCGTTGGATTCCCACAGGATAAATCCATCATCGTCCATTGTCGGCACGCGCGAGTTTGGATTCATCGCCTTATATTCGGGCGTACCCACGATCCCGAAGGCTCCGCCGGCGTCGATACGGCCATAGGGCACGTTCATCTCATCCAAGGCCCAGACGACCTTTTGCACATTCGAGGAATTGGCGCGTCCGTGGATCTTCAGCATGGCAGATCTCCGTGGATGGAATTTATTGAGGCTCAGATCTTGACGTCTTGGCGGCGGTCGGCCCAGCCGTCGGGGTCATCAAGGAAGTCGCGTACCGTTGCCAGTTGCTCGGCGGTGTAGCCACGGGACTTGGCCACGGCGAGCACATCCCACCAGGTGCACAGGCCATGTAGAGCGACGCCGCGTTCCGCCATGCTCTGGGTGCTGGCGGGAAAGTTTCCGTAGTGGAAGACGACGAAGCAGTGGGCGATCTCGCCGCCGGCTTCTCTGATCGCGTCAATGAAGCTGAGTTTGCTACCACCGTCGGTGGCCAAATCCTCGACCAACAGAATGCGCGCGCCCTCGGCGAAGGTTCCCTCGATCCGTGCGTTTCGTCCGAAGCCCTTGGCCTGCTTGCGGACATACAGCATCGGCAGTCCCAGAAGGTCGGCGATCCAGGCGGCGAAGGGAATGCCGGCCGTTTCCCCGCCGGCCACCGCGTCGAAGGCTTCGGTGCCGGCTTGTTGGTTCAGTAACTGGACGCCCATCCGCATCAACGCCCCCCGGCCCCGGGGGAAGGAGATGATGCGCCGGCAGTCGACATAGACCGGTGACAACCGTCCGGACGTGAAGGTGAAAGGCTCATCCGGGCGAATATGGATCGCCTCGATATCCAACAGGATGTTCGCCGCGATCTCGGCCGGCGTTTTGCGTGTATCTGGCGTTGGCGCACCGATCATGCCGTCACTCTCCACGGGGTTTTCGTCGAGCTGATTCTAGAACGGATTCTCCGTCAAGGTAAGACCGATAGTTGCCCGCCGCCTCAGAATGCTCGGCGGATAAAGCGCCGGTTCAGGCTTTGCACTGGCCGGGCGTTCATCGGGTAGAGATTGGCAAAGGCGTCGGTCTGCCGGCGCAATACGGTGATCGGCTGTGACATCACCGCCCAATTCACCACTTCGGAACAGGACGGCGTGTTCAGTGACCCGGCATAGCGGAAACACGACCGTTCTTCTGGCGGCAGGCTGTTCGGCTCGATGAAAGTCTCGCCCCGGCGGCTACCGCCCCGAACGGCAACGTTGTTCCAGAGCGTGCCGATCGTGGGGTTCTCCTCGTCTTCGGCCAGGAATACTCTGAGCACGCCAAGGTCGCCTTCGGCGGATTTGTGGACGAAATGCACTTCCATCGGAAATTGTTGACCATGCACTTTGTGTTCATTGTGATAATGGAAGTGGAACTGCAGCAGGTCGAAGCGACGGCCATCGAGGCCATGAAGCTGCCGGCCTGGGTATTGACCTGAATGGTGTGCCCGTTGCTCAGAATATCAAGTTGCGGCAGCTGCCAGAAGGTCTTTACGTCGTCGATCTCTGCTGACGTGCTGCCCGGTCGAACAGGCGGCGAAGGAGTGATCTAGATCGCCCCCAGTGCTTAGGACCGTCATCACCCTGATAGGCCGAATGGGCGTTTCTTGCTGGAGGCTTGGGCGCTGGCGGCGTAAAATGGGCAACTGAGGAGTGCGCTGGCTCCCAGCATCTTCAGGACGGAACGGCGTTGCATGGTTTGAGGCTGCCCAAAACGGATCGAACGGGGCCGATCGAATAACATGGAACATAATTATCGCGATCCCCCGCCAGAGCTTCGGTGCGGTCAACCGGGCACGTGATAAGTGTTATCCACTAGACAGCATTAATTTGGCCGCCTGCGATGGGCTTAGCGCTCTGGCTGGCCCCGTATGCACGCTTGATCCGCGAACCAGGACGATAACGTCTTCGGCAACCCGCAGCGCCGGCCCGACATTCTGCTCGGCAAGTAAGACCCCGGTCCCGGTGGCTGTGATCGTCCGGATGATATCCAGCACCTCGTCGATGATCATCGGCGCCAGCCCGAGAGTCGGCTCATCAAGCAGGACCAGGCGCGGTTGGTTCATGATCGCTCGGGCGATGGCCAACATCTGTTGTTGGCCGCCGGACAGTGACCAAGCCCGGTCCCGCCGCTTGCCGGCCAGCGCGGGGAACATGTCGAGCATCTCGTCGATGCGCATACGGCGCTGGCGCGTCGGTCCGACAAAGCCGACGGCGAGGGTTTCCTCGACGGTTAGGCCGGGGAACAGACGCCGTCCCTCCGGACAAAATCCAATGCCGAGGGCGGCGCGATCGCGGGCCCGCGTTGTGACGAGATCTTGTCCGTCAAGCAGGACTCGCCCGGCCTCGGGTTGCTCGAGACCCATCACCGCCCGCAGCAAGCTCGACTTGCCGGCTCCATTGGCGCCGAGAATGGCGAGCGATCCGCCGACCTTCAGGGTCACGCTCAAACCATGCAGGATCGGGTTTCCGCCTGGGTTGAGCGTCAGGGCCTCGATCGAAAGCAGCGGCGCGCTCATGGCGGCGGCTCGCCGAAATAGGCGGCAATGGCAGCCGGGTCCCGCGCCACCATGCTTGGCGGTCCCTCGGCGACCACCGACCCGGTGGCCAGGCAGATCACCCGATCAGCGAGCGGTAGCAGGAAATCCATGGTGTGATCGACCAGCAACAGCCCGAGGCCGCTATCGGTGAGGTGTTTAAGACAACATGCCAGGTCATCGCGCTCCGCCGGAGTCAAACCCGCCGCCGGTTCGTCCAGCAGCAGAACGGCGGGCCCACTCGCCAGAGCTCGAGCAAGATCAAGACGCCGCGCCTCGGCTGGCGATAGCGAGGTGGTCGGGACCGCCGGCGCGGTCAGTCCTGCGGCGCTCAGGCAGGCTGCGGCATGACGCTCCGCGCGCCGTTCATCGAGCCCGGCGGGGCAGGCGGCAAGCACCGATTCCAGAGGCGACAGGCCAAGCGCCTGAACAGGGGTCTGGAAGGTCCGCGACAAGCCGACCCTGGCCCGACCATGGGCCGGCATCCCGGTCAAATCCAAATTGCCCAACCGGATTTCGCCAGCATCGAGGGTTTGCAGCCCGGAGGCGACATTGATCAGCGTCGACTTGCCGGATCCGTTTGGCCCGATCAAGCCAAGGATCTCTCCCGGCACAACCGTGATAGAGACATTGTCCAGGGCGACGACCCCGCCGTATCGTTTGCACAAGCCAACAAGGTGCAGGACCGCCAGTGTCGTCGGCACCTCCGGCTTGGATGTGCGCGGGGGCTCCGGTGCCCACCGTTCCTGCGTGACCAGCCAACGGCGGAACAACCCAGCCAATCCTTCCGGCATGATGATCACCGCCACTAAAAGGGCAGCGCCATAGGCGACCAGATAATGAGCCTCAAGGAAACGGAACCACTCGGGCAGATGGACCAATAACACAGCGCCGAGAATAGCACCGGCCGGGTGACCGCGGCCGCCGATCACGGTCATCGCCAAAATACTCACCATCACCTGGAATTCCAGGACGGCGGGGGAGACAACACCGATCGAATGGGCCTGCAACGCCCCGGCGGCCCCGCCAAAGGCGGCACTGGCAACGAAAAGAGACAACCGTCGCGCGCCGATGTCGATACCGGCCGTGACGGCGGCCTCCGGGGCCTCGCGCAACAGGGTCAGCCGATGTGCCGCCCGGCCTTTGACCAAGCAGGAGAAGGCCAGGACCGCGCTGGCCAGCACGCACCAGACCACCACTAGCATCGCTTCCGAACTGTCCAGGGCAGTCCCAAGAATGCGCAATGGCGGTACGCCATACAGACCATTGGCACCGCCGGTGCCCTCGGTCCAGTTCACCCCGACCAGCAGAGCGATCTGAGAAATCCCAAGGGTTGCCAGCGCGAAATAGTGTGATTCTAGCCGGAGCACTGGAATCGCGATGATGCACGCGATTGCTGCGGGGATGATCAAGGAAGCGAGGAAGCTTGCCGGGAAGGCCCAATCCAGATGGATGCCCAATAGCCCGGTCGTATAGGCGCCAATGCCGAAAAAGCTGCCCTGAGCTAAGGACAATGCGCCGAGGCGTCCAAATATCAACTGATAGCCGAGAACCGCGATCGCATAGATCCCGGCCAGGGTCATTATCCGCTGCTCGTAGCCGCCGGCGCTGAGCGCGAAAGCGACCGGTGCGATCAGCAGCGCCGCCATGATCCCGACGTTGCGGAGCGACCCGGCCTTCACGTCCGCCTCTGGATGGTTTCGCGTAGCAGCCCGGACGGACGGACCAGCAGCACCAGAAGGACCCCGGCATAGAGCAGCGCCTCGGCCATCACATAGGAAACGAAAGCCGCCATCATCACCTCGAAAACACCAATTAGTAGCGCCGCAAACGCCGCGCCATCTAATCTGCCCCAGCCACCGACGGTGACGGCGATATAGGCCTTGAGCATGAACAATCCACCGTCACTCGGAGCGACGAAGAACTGGTTCGAGAGCAGCATGCCGGCGCTTCCGGCCAGGGCGACGGCCAAAGCGAAGGTTATCGCGATACAGTGCCCTGCGCTGATCCCGATCGCCTCGGCCATCTCCGGGTCCTGGGCGACCGCGCGCAGCTGCCGGCCGAGCTGTGAACGGGAAAGCAGCAAGCCGGTCCCAGTGATCAGACAGCCAGCGGCGAAGATCACCGAGAGTTGCTGTATTGATAGCGTAATTGGACCAAGGGCAAAGTTTCCGTCGACAACCAACGGCGGGCCGACCCGCGGTTCCGGGCCAAAGACGGCATTGGCTCCATGTTGCAGGATTAAACCCACGGCGATGGTGCTAATGAAAACGGAAACCGGCGGGCGATGGCGTAGCGGGGCATAGGCTAAGGCCGAGAACAACAAACCCAGAACCGCCATCACCACCATGGTCAGCGGCAGGATTACCAATCCTAATCCCACTGCTGAGGCGCGTGGCCCAATGAAGGCAAGGTCCGGGAGGTTGTCGTTTGCCCAAGGGGTCAGGTATTCGGTGATGGTGACGGCGACGAACCCGCCAGCCATGACCAGATCGCCCTGGGCAAAGTTGACCGCACCAACCGCATTAATTACCAGAACGAAACCGAGGGCGATCAACGCATAGGCGGCTCCAAGGGCGACCCCGTTGACTAGAAGTTGCGGGATCGAGGCGCCCATCTCAGCACCCGCCGCCTCTTAGAGCGCGCCATCGACGTTATGGTAACGCTTGACAATAGTAGGAACCAGCGAGGCCCCATCATAGCAGACAATAAGGGCGTCATGGGCCATGTTACCTTTGCCGTCGGACTTATAGGTCATCGCCAGTCCCTCGAAAGTGTGACTGGCCAGCCAGTTGCGTACCTGCTCGGCATTGTTCGCCCCGTCCTTCAGGGCTGCGAGCACCATGTTGATCCCGTCGTATTGCGCCAGGGCAAAGGCATCGGGCTCAGTATGGAAGCGGGTGCGAAACTCCCTAGTGAAGGCGACCAGTTTCGCATCACTTTCAGAGATGGGCGAGGCGGCACTTTCGGCGCAGACCCCACTGAGCTGCGCCTGGGAGAGAAGCTTGGCGGTGGAGGGTTGATGCATCGCCGATCCGGCGACCACCGGCAAATTAATCCCGGCTTCCCGCGCCTGTCGGATCGCCAACGCGGTTGGGCCGGAGTGTAGATGCAGCAGAATCACATCGGGCTTGGCCGCCCTCAGTTTCGCCAGCGCTGGCAGCATGTCCTTGGCCGAAGGGGCCAACGCCTCTTCGAAGACCAAGGGCGCGCCGAGATCCTTTAGGATCTTCGCCAGTTGGGCCTGCCCGCTTTGTCCATAAGAGGTGGTTTGATAGAGCAAGGCAGGACGTTTGGCGCCCAGAACCTCAACCGCGTAACGGGCGTGGGCGACCTTGACCACTCCGTCTCCGGGGAAAAAGCGAAAGATATACGGGTTACCCAACTCGGTTAGTTTGGCGGTGCCGGAAACAGTGATCAATGGCACGCCAGCACGTTGGGCGAGCGGCGCCATGGCAAGCATCTGCGTGCCGAAGATCGAAGCGGCCGCGGCGACCGGTTTGCCGCGCTCCAGGGCCCGGTGCAGGGCCGTGACCGCAACTTCCGGTGAGGTCGAGGTATCTGAAACCTCATAGGTGACGGTGACGCCCTCGGGGGCGTTCTCCAGAGCCTGTATTGCGCCGTTCCGCTGAGCGGTGCCCTCCAAGGCTATGAAGCCGGTGATCGGCACCAGGATCGGAATGTAGGCGTCTTTTGCGTTGACCGTGGTTGCAGTGACTGCGGCCAGGTGGACGGTCAGGACGGTGAGTAGGGCGACGCGACGGATCATGGTTCTTCTCCTTGCACGGCGAAGCTTCCTTAGAAACCAAAGGTGGTGCCGGTTTGTCCATCGGTCTTGGGGCAGAGTCGGGCTAAAGCCCTGGCACGAAGCCCCGTGACGTCTCCCTCCGCGGGAATGACCCAGGTCAGGTTCGATGGGTATGGTCTCAGTCCCGAGCGGAACGTTCCGCATCGAGGCACCCCAGCATCACGATGATGAGAATGTGAAACCGTCGTGACAGGATGTCAATGGCCACCCAACTGCGGCCGCGCCGTTTCGATGATCCTCGAAGCCCTTACCTACCTGATCACCTCTTGCCTGCCGATCGCCAGACGTTTCGGGATTTGCGGGAGACGGTCTCGGATACGATCTGCCGTTGCGCGCGATGGTCGAACATTTCAAAGAGGTGCTGCTGGTTGACCTGGTGCATGGGCCCGGCATCCGGCTAGGCCGCCTGGAGGGCCCAGCGGATACGACTGGTCGCCCATGTGAATGAGTTAGATCTTATTTGATCTGGAGAATGCTGCCCAGGGGCGGAGTTTGTTTCTCCGTACAGGCACCAGCACCCCTATCGATACAAGCTATATCAATAGGTTAGTCATTCCTGTGGTTTGATCAAGAGGCACATTCTGTACATCAGTTTGTACATCAGTCTCAGGCTATCGATATGACTAGGGGGTAGGCGGGAGCCAGGCCACCCATGGGGGATATATATAGACCTGCATCCCGGCACTTATCGGAATTAACCCGTCAACAGCTAGGGTGTCCTTAGGAGGCCATATAAGACTCACTGAGAGGCCTTTAGATCGTCTGGTGGAGAGTTTCTAGATTTAGCTAAATGGCGTCGCTGAAGACGAGGCGGAAGCGGCGAAGTGGTTTCGCAGGGCTGCTACGATTGGTTCGAATTAGCCCGGATAGCGCAATCAGGCTAGATCACTTTTCCCTGGGCTGTCCAATTCCCATGACCGACTAGTCCATTGCCTTAGCGCTGTTCGCAACCGTTCAATCTGATCGTTTGGATAGGGTTCATTCTGGCCTCTACGGAACAGCCTAACGCTGGGATACCAGGGGCTGCGTTGTCCCGGTCCCTCCGGTGCGTCTTGGAACGAATTCCAAAACGGTAGAATATATCTTGGCAGCATAATCCATGTCGGTCGGCCCAACGCCGCCGCAAGATGGGCGGTCGCGTTATTGACTGTTAGGACTAAATCACAGGCGGTTAACAAGGCGGCTAAACCGTCGAGGTCATTCCGGGTGTCGACACCGTGCCCGGCATCGATGCTCACCCCGTGGTCCCGCATAAAGCTCTAGCGTTCTTTCGCGTGATCGCCGTACTGAATATCGACCCATGTAACGTTCGACATGGTCAGAAACGGCGCCAGATCATGGAGCATGAAGGACTTGCGGTGCGAGTAAAATTTGCTATGTGACCACCAAGACAATCCAATTACCGGCCCAATTACCGGGGTGTCGCACCGATCCCCGGTGAACCGCCCGCGTAACGCTCTTGCCTTCACCTGGTCGGCTTTCAAGAAAGGATTGGAGGCGGAAAAGGATTGCATCGACGGGCGACGCAGCGCACACGCCGCCGCAACGGGCAAGTGCGACTTGATATCGGAATCGGACAAGCGTGGAGCGGGTGGATCCGAGCGCGGAACAACCTCCAGGTTCGGCCGATCACGGCGTAGCAATGCAACGAGACGCGGGTCGGATTCAAAGACGATCTGATGTTCCTCGGCCAGCTCAAGCGCTGGTCCGGCAAACATGATCTCGTCGCCGAGACCCTGTTCACCCCAGATCAGGACCTTGCCTTCGGTTTTGCTCTTACCATCCCAGACCGGCGCTGGAAAGTTCCGCCAACTACCAGGAAGGCGCTTGCTTTGCCACCGCCATTCGTATCCAGCCCAGCCTTTGGTCAAGCGTCCCAGGTAAAAATCCAGAATGCCTTGGTGATATCGCGCCGGAACGTGGTTTGGGGCCAGCCGCAATGCCCGCTCGAATGCGTATTGGGCCGCCTCTATGTTATCGAAACGTCTGTAGTATAGTCCCAGACCCGTCCACCCCTCCACGCTCTCCGCATGGGCGGTGAGAAGGCGACGATACGCTAAAAGTTCGCTTCCGTTCTCCGGCGCTAAACCACGCAGGATCGCGGCATTTAAAAGCCCTACTTTGTCGATCGGAGATGCTACCAGGCACTGCCTGTTTCGCCGAATGGCCTCGGCAGTTTTGCCGCCCCTGACCAACGTCCAAAGATCGGGTGCCTTGAGCCAGTCCGTATCGATATTCGTTTTGGTGCTCATTCGAACGACTCGCGCAGTTTAGCGGAATGAGCGTCCAGCCTGGGAGCTCTATCGGTCAGAATCTGTCCCTGTTACGCTGGCTTTGCAGTATACCTTCAGGGCCTCCACTTCGCCAGACCTAGTCGCGCAGACCGGCGGGGCTATCAGTCGCTGCTTTGAAATGGACTTATCCGTACCTGAGGTTGCTCTGATCAGCGGTCACAAGACACCTAGTCAATTGTTTCGCTACACCAACCTGCGACCCAAGGGTTTGGTTCAGAAGCTATCAACCCTAACCCAATGATACCTAATATATATTTGGGTTAATGCAGCTGGTATGGAGGAGGTTCGCCTGCATGACCTTCGTCATACCTTCGCATCGGTGGCGGCGACTAGCGGCGAGAGCCTTCTTATGATCAAGGCTATTCTTGGTCACAAGGATCAGGCGACCACCCAGCGCTATGCTCACCTGCAAGATGACCCAGTGAAAGCGGTCGCTGACCGAACCAGCGCCACTATCGCCGCTGCTATGTTGGGGAAACCTAACAGTAAGGCTCCCAACTAGGGCGCCGCATGGATCAAGGCGGCTCGGTTTTCGTCGAAAAATTAGACCGAGCGAATTGGCTCATGCAGTCATGCAGGCGCGACAGTGAAATCCAGAATTTAGTCTTGAACGAGAGGCGACCGGCACT
>Ga0209402_10000085_pt1 | contig 106935 bp, 78 predicted proteins | sample ArcticOcean_MG_C_3_FD_187437 | JGI IMG/M metagenome (GOLD analysis project Ga0209402, IMG submission 187437) | Marine microbial communities from western Arctic Ocean - ArcticOcean_MG_CB8_126 (SPAdes) (version 2) | ecosystem: Environmental > Aquatic > Marine > Oceanic | place: Arctic Ocean...
GAACAGGAAGATGACCCGCTTGGCACGGGCAGGCAGGTGGGGCCGGCGGGCAGCCAGCGGATGCAGCGGGTCGGCGACTGCCTGGCGAGCCAGCATGGCTGAGAAAGCCAGATGGCCAAAGCCGATAGCCGACTGTTTCAGCATTCGCCTGCGATTGAGCAGCGGAAGCAGTTGCGATTGTTCACTGGATTCAGTCATGGGGCCTGGAATCTCTAACGGATGTAAACGAACTCGTTGCTGACCAAGATCACCTGACAGAGTGCCTGCCAGGCCTGTCGGCCAACCGACATCGGTTGGTCGCTGTGGGTGGATGTGTACTGCTGCAGAAATGAGCTGAGGAACCGTTGATCACGATCCAGTTCACGTCGCTCGGGAGGGCGGCCGTAGGCGATCAAGTAAAGTTGCAGGAGTCGCTCGCGGCGCAGGCGGTCTGGATGGGCGCCCGCATGATCCAGCTCAAGCAGCCGGTCGGCCAGTCCCGAGCTGACCCGCTCGATCAACTCGCTGTTCATCAGGAACAAGGCCTGGGGTGCAATCGTGGAGGTGGTGCGGCTGCCGTTGATGACGCTGGCGTCGCTGTAGTCGAACAGCGAGAAAAGGTCATAGAGGTGGTTGCGGACGACCGGCAAATAGACGCTGCGCCTGGGCGAATCGTACTTGGTCTTGTCAATCGACGTGTGGTCAAAGAAAAACTCGCGATTGCCGACATGCAGCATCGAGCCCCCCATCGATGGATCGAGCAGCCCGCTGACGGCCAGCAGGGAGTCGCGTAGCGATTCGGCTTCCAGCCGCCTGAGCGGGAACCGCCAGAGCAGCAGGTTTTCCGGATCGACAGCCTGGCTGCCGGCATCATACTGGCTGCTCATGCGGTAACTGCTGGAGCTCATGATCCAGCGGTGCATCTCCTTGATCGACCAGTCTCGCTTGAGGAAACCTGCCGCCAGGTGATCGAGCAGCTGCGGATGAGTTGGTGCTGCACCGAGTCGGCCGAAGTTGTCGGCTGAGCTGACCAGGCCCTGGCCAAAGTGCCAGCGCCAGATTCGGTTCGCCATCACGCGGCTGGTGAGCGGATGCTGGGGACTGGTCAGCCACTCGGCCAGCTGCAGTCGGCCGCTCGATTCCCCGTCGACTGCAGGGGCATCGTTGAAGACCTGGGGCATACGACGCGGTACCACGTCACCCAGTTTCAAATGCGAGCCCCGCACGTGGACCGCCAGGTCCGTCGCGTCCTGGTCCTTGACACCCATCGCGGTGGGTAATGAAGGCACGGCTGCTTCCAGCGTGAGAGCGTCCTGACGCAGCTTTGCCAGCTGGTCCCGTATCTCCTGGGGGTATTGTGGCTCTGGCTTTTCCGGCAGGTTGGCATCCTTACCGAGCTTGGCGAGTAACTGCTGGTTGGCCTTCACCAGCAGCTCGGAAATCGCGACATTCGTCTGGCTGACCTTCAATCGCGCGTCGTCAAAGAGCTGCTGCTGCTCGGGCGTGGCAACCTCGTGTTCATGCCAGCGGGCAATGCGGGCAAACGACTCCATTGTCTGCGTGCTCTTGAGGATGCCTGCCAGAGCGTAGTAGTCCTTCGTGCTGAAGGGGTCGAACTTGTGATCATGGCAGCGGGCGCAACCAATTGTCAGCCCGATCAGCGAACGACCGATGGTATCGAGTTGCTCGTCGATGATGTCCATTTCCATCTTGACCTGGTCACCTTCCGCCAGCACTTTTGGCCCCAGTGAAAGGAAGCCGGTGGCAGTCACCAGCCGGGCTCGAGTGGCCGGGTTGTCGCTGGAGAGCAAGTCGCCAGCCAGCTGCTCGTGCAGGAAACGGTCGTAGGGGACGTCGTCATTGAAAGCAGCAATCACGTAATCGCGGTATCGCCAGGCATTGCCGTGGGCAATGTTCTCATCCAGTCCGTTGGAGTCAGCGTAGCGAGCGACGTCGAGCCAGAAGCGGCCCCAGCGTTCGCCGTAGTGGGGTGAAGCGAGTAGTCGTTCCAGTAATCGCTGGTAGGCACCCGACTGACGGTCCTCCACAAACAGCCGGACCTCGCTTACCGTCGGTGGCAAACCGATCAGGTCCAGGCTGGCCCGCCGAATCAAGCTGCCACGGTCCGCCTCGGCGGCTGGCTTGAGTCCCTGCTGTTCAAGTTTCTGCAGCACGAAGTAGTCAATGGAATTGCTGGGCCAGCGACGGCTCTTGACGACCGGCTGGTCGCTGTCATGGACCGGCTGGAGTGACCAGAATTTACGGGCACTTTCCCAGTTGATCGCCTCGCGCCGCGGTACAACAACTCCCTTGGCCTCCGGATGCGGTGCGCCGGTTTCGATCCAGCGAGTGATGCTGGCGATCTGGCGATCGCTCAGCCGCTCGTCGGGCGGCATCTGCAGTTCCTCGTCTTGATAATCAAGGGCGTGCAGCATCAGGCTCTGCTGGGGCTCGCCCGGGACCACTGCGGGGCCAGTCCCGCCGCCATCGAGCATGCCCTGGAGGGTATCAACTCGCAGGTCCGATTCCTGCTTTTTTGGACCGTGACACTTGTAGCAGTGCTCGACCAGCAGCGGCCGGATCTCTTTTTCGAAGAAGCGGATTCCCTCTTCATCCTCTGCCGCTGACTGGGCCTGCAGCAGCGGCCCCTGTCCGGCAACTAGTAACAGGATCAGAAGTACCAGCAGTCGTGAGCAACGTTGCATCATGTCATCCGTCGAGAGGTAACTGGAAAGTGGTGCCCAAGTATTCTAACCCACCAGTCGATCCATCCCAAACTGGCGATTGGGGATGGAGCTGGAGTGGCTGTCGTCAGGGTTGCTGGGGGGCAGCCTTGAGGCTGGCCAGGAAGGCAACCAGGTCGCGGATATCGCTCGTGGAGAGCCGCTTGGCAAGGTCTTCCGGCATGGGAGATTTCGCTTCCTTACGTACATCGACCTGGTCCTTGGGAATTGTCAAGCGACGCCCCTCGGCACTGATCAGCTCAATGGTTGTGTCGTTTTCCGAGCGGACGACGCCACTCAGTACGCGACCATCATGGTCAATCAGCGAGACGCTCTGGAATCCCTTGGCGATTGCGGCGTTGGGGAGCAGGACTGCCTCGAGCAGGTATTTGAGATCCTTGTCCGCTCCAATGCGGTCCAGGGGAGGTCCCACATCACCGCCGCGTCCGGCTGCCTTGTGGCAGCGCACGCAGGAGACCTCGGTACGATAAAGGAAAATCTCGCGGCCACGTTCGATGTCACCCCCTTCCAGGCAGTCGATCATGGCACCCAGTGGACCTCGTCGGCTCTGGCGGTAGAACTTCAAGGCGGACTGCACCTGCTGGCTCTTGCGACTGCTGGCAGCGAGTTGAATGTCGAGTCGCATGTCGGCTGGCACCTGCTCGGGAAAGTAAAGCCGGTTGATCGCGTCCAGCATGATGTTGTCGACGCTGGGGGATGCCATCCCAGCCAGTGTAGACATTGCCTGCTGGCGTTCGACGCGTGTTGGCAATCGCGTCGGGCGGGCCAGCAGCTTGAGAGCGGCGGCAGCATCGTAACTGGCCAGCTGTTGATGAGCGGCTGCCCGTAGCCGGGGAGATTCGTCGGATAGCAGCGGCTGGACAAGCTTGTCGAGTTGTTCGGCGCCAATCCGTCCCAGTGCTGCCAGTGCCCGAGCGCGCTGGTCTGCAGGAGTCTCGAGAGTTGCGAGCGATTGCCGCAATGCCGACTCAACCTCGCGAATGCCCAGGCTGGCGGCCAGATCAAGTGCCTCGGCAACGATCTTCTGGTTGGAATCAAGCAGTGCCGGTAACTGGCTGCGGACGGCCGAGCGGGCGATCTCAATGGACCGCTCCGGCAAGGGCCGCCAGTCGCCCAGTACTCGATCGCGGTTGGAGGGAGTGGCCCAGTGGGCGAGCATGTCGAGGGCTTCCATTCGCATCAGGTCGGATTCAGTTGGGCGGGCTGCGAATTCGGCCAGCCGGTTTGCCTGCTGCTGACCAGCGAGCCGGAAATTGGCATTCAGGACGCGTCGTGTGGTGTGCTCGGGTAACGCCGGCCGCTGGATCAACTCAGCCAGGGCAGCGTAGCCCGCCTCAATCGGCAGGTCATGTATTGCCCGGGCAGCTTCCGTAACAACGCTCGGCTCGCTGTCGTTCAGCAGCTGGACGATCTCTGGACTTTGCCAGCGACGCAGCACAACAGCGATCGCCCGCCGCACTGCGGGGGATGGGTGAGTGATGGCATCCAGCACGACAGTATTGTTGTGGCCACCTACCAGGCCCATGATGCCGCTATGCCGCACGATTGGATCGGCGTCCTTGTTGGCTGCCAGCATGGCAAGCAAGGCAGGGGCAGCGGAGCTGCTACCGATTCGGCCTAGTGCGATAGCTGCCAGGTGACGAGTACGCAGGTTGTCGTCGTCCAGCAGCGATATCAATGGTAGCTCGGTTTCTGTTGCCTGCAGTTCACCCAGTACCCGGGCGGCCTGGGCACGTAGCTCGGCGTCGCTGCTGTCCAGCTGACTGGCGACCGTAGCCACCACCAGTGCGCGGTCGACGTCCTGCTGGCCTATTTGTTGCAGCGCCCAGAGCAGGTGAATTTTTTGCAGCTGGTGAGTTGAGTCGGCGAGCGCCCTGGCAATCGCCATGGTCGCCTTGCGGCCAGCCAACTCGAACTGGGCTGCCTGCCGGACGCGGCGGTCGATGTGGGTCAGGAAGGTCATGGTACGGCCCTCGGACAGTTCGCCCCACTCCTGTTGGATTAGCTGGCCCGTTGCCTGGGCCTGCTGGCGAATTTCCTTGTCGCTGCTCTGCACTGCATAGATACGGCCCTTGCCTTCCCCATTCCAGCCATTGACCCAGTCGCTAATGTAGAGAGTTCCATCGGCAGCAAACGCCAGGTCGGTGGCGAGAACTTTCCAGATCGGCCGCTGCTGGTCTACCACCTTGAAGAAGGCGCCGTCATTTTCGACGCCGAAAGAACGGATTCCACTATTTGCCGGGCCGCCACGAAAGTCACAGAGCAGGAAGCGGCCGCGGTAGGCGTCGCCAAGTCCCGTGCCTGGATAAGCCACCAGGCCAGACGGTCCGTCCGCCAGGTTGGCGACAGGAGGTACGATGTATGCGGGCGTCTCGCCGCTGGCGGGTTGCCAGATTTTCTCCCGGTTGAAGGGGCCGCGGTCGCCCAGGTACTGGTAGTACATTCGCCAGCCCGTGTCGCTGCCATCGACGACATAGACCCAGCGTGCCCTGTCGCCGCTGTCCGAGTTGTTGTCGCCGGTGAAGAGGTTTCCGTAATCGTCGAAAGCAAGTTCCTGGGGGTTTCGCAGTCCGCTGGCAAAAACCTCCAGCTGGCTGCCGTCCGGGTTGCAGCGAAAAACAGCCCCGCTGGCTGGATCCTTCAAGCGGCGGTCACCGACCTGGATGTTGTAACCGCGGTCGCCGATGCTGTAGTAAAGCTTGCCATCCGGGCCGATCAGCAGACCATGCAGGTCGTGGCCGCGAAAAGCAACACGCACGCCGTAGCCATAATGCAGCGAGCTGCGATGCTCTGCCACTCCGTCGCCATCGTCGTCTCGCAGTTGCCAGAGATGCGGGATGCAGGTGAACAGTACGTTTTTGCCATGGACCAGTACGCCAGCCCCGCTGCCATCCTCAAGCTGGTTGAAGTGCTTGGCGAAGACGGTTGCCTGGTCGGCTTTGCCGTCGCCGTTACTGTCGACAAGCCGGCGGATGCGATCGTCGTGACGGGTGTACTCAAGCAGCTTGTCGCCGAGATGCTTGCGATGGTAGGCAATCCGGTCTTCGACCGTCTGCGCGGCCAGGTCATCATCCAACCACTTCTGGTCGTGTCCGCGGTTGTCGGTGACGCCGCGGTTCTGACGAAATGATTCGACGACGTAGAGTGCTCCGTCTGGTCCGACGGTGAAGGCGACCGGGTTAGCGACAAGTGGTTCGGCTGCGAACAACCGGACCTCGAGTCCATCGGCAAGCTGGATGCCTTTCATGGCAGCTGCAGCTTCATTGGAGGCCGGGGCCACGACCGGTTCCAGCGGAATGGCAGGTGGAGCTGCAAGGGTCTGGTGGCTGAGCAACAGGAGCGACACGAGCAGGGTGATTAAGTGAGCTGGACGCATCGGTTGAACTTGCTTGGTGAGAGGAGGTTGGTGCGAGAGAGAGTGGAAATCAATCCTTGCTGCTGAACTGGGCCATCTGCTGGGCGATCCAGCTTTCCAACTCAGCGAAATCGACGGGCGGAAGCTTGGACAGGTCGGGGCGCAACTTGACCGCCTCCTTGATATAGACGTGCGAGACCTGCTGCTGGGTCTTGTCCGTGTTCCAGTGCAGGAGGATGCGGATGCACCGAGTCAGGCTACCGGGGACGTTGATTTCATGCGTGCAGATCAAGGGCACGTCGAGCCAACCAAGTTGCCGAGCGGCCATGGCGGGAAACTCGGCATTGAGATCTTCGGTGGCACTGAAGATGGCACTGGCGACATCTTCTGGCTGGATCTCATTGACCCGGATCATCAGGGCCAGTAGCTGGCGTGTGGCGGTGAGGATGTCGTCACTCGCCTCGCTATCGGTCGTCGTTGCACCACGCACGCCGCGACAGAACATGACCATGGATCCTACAAAGTGAAATGAAACAGCTGTTGCTGCCGCCTGCTGAGCGGACGGCTCATCTTAGCACAGCCCAGCGTATGCGGTCAGTGGTTTGTGGGCCGTGGCTTTCGCATCGTCTCGAAAGGAATCATGCGGATGCCGGCCATCCAGCACGGTCTGGATGGCGTCTGACTGAACTGGCCGTCTGGTGGAACTGGATAGGTCCCGCGAAAAAAACATTGCAAATCAGCTGCCGCGACTGTTGACGGTCCTTGTCCGTCTTGTATTATGGGTTGCTTGCCCCACGATTTTGTCGTGAGGCAAGTTGATCTTTGACAATTCATAGTTACTACTATTACGTCAATTTTGCTGAGATAGTAATCAGCTGCGACTCGGTCGTGGACCGACTTCGGTCGGACCATTAGCGATCGAGTAACAGTACCAAAGAACCTGAATTTGGCTAACATTATCCTCGTCTGCTGACCCTTGTGGTTGGCGGCCGGGGGATGCTTAAACAATTGAAGGGTTTGATCCTGGCTCAGAATGAACGTTGGCGGCGTGGATTAGGCATGCAAGTCGAGCGAGAAGCTCATGTTTGATACTTCGGTTGATTTCATGAGTGGAAAGCGGCGCATGGGAGAGTAACACGCGGATACCTACCCCAGGGTTTGGCATAGTGTTGGGAAACCGACAGTAATTCCGAATGATGTCCCTGGACCAAAGATTTATCGCCCTGGGAGGGGTCCGTGTCCTATTAGCTTGTTGGTGGGGTAATGGCCTACCAAGGCTACGATGGGTAGCGGGTGTGAGAGCATGACCCGTCTCACTGGGACTGAAACACTGCCCAGACACCTACGGGTGGCTGCAGTCGAGAATCTTCGGCAATGGGCGAAAGCCTGACCGAGCGACGCCGCGTGCGGGATGAAGGCCTTCGGGTTGTAAACCGCTGTCAGAGGGAAAGAAGGCTTCGGCTTGACTGAACCTCAGAGGAAGCACGGGCTAAGTTCGTGCCAGCAGCCGCGGTAAGACGAACCGTGCGAACGTTATTCGGAATCACTGGGCTTAAAGGGTGCGTAGGCGGTCTAGTAAGTGAGGTGTGAAATCCCCCGGCTCAACCGTGGAACTGCGCTTCAAACTGCTAGACTTGAGGGAGATAGAGGTGAGCGGAACTGATGGTGGAGCGGTGAAATGCGTTGATATCATCAGGAACACCAGAGGCGAAGGCGGCTCACTGGGTCTCTTCTGACGCTGAGGCACGAAAGCTAGGGTAGCGAACGGGATTAGATACCCCGGTAGTCCTAGCTGTAAACGATGAGCACTGGGTTGAGGAACCTTCCACAGTTTCTCGGCCGTAGCGAAAGTGTTAAGTGCTCCGCCTGGGGAGTATGGTCGCAAGGCTGAAACTCAAAGGAATTGACGGGGGCTCACACAAGCGGTGGAGGATGTGGCTTAATTCGAGGCTACGCGAAGAACCTTATCCTGGTCTTGACATGCTTAAGAATTCTCCTGAAAGGGAGAAGTGCCTCTTTGAGGAGCTTTTGCACAGGTGCTGCATGGCTGTCGTCAGCTCGTGTCGTGAGATGTTGGGTTAAGTCCCTTAACGAGCGAAACCCTTATCCCTAGTTGCCAGCGAGTTATGTCGGGGACTCTAGGGAGACTGCCGGTGTTAAACCGGAGGAAGGTGGGGATGACGTCAAGTCCTCATGGCCTTTATGATCAGGGCTGCACACGTCCTACAATGGTGCGTACAAAGGGACGCAAACCCGCGAGGGGGAGCAAATCCCAAAAAGCGCGCCTTAGTTCGGATTGCAGGCTGCAACTCGCCTGCATGAAGTTGGAATCGCTAGTAATCGCGGGTCAGCATACCGCGGTGAATATGTTCCTGAGCCTTGTACACACCGCCCGTCAAGCCACGAAAGTGGGGGGCGCCCGAAGTCGCTGAGCTTAACAGCAGGCGCCGAAGGTGAACTCCGCGATTGGGACTAAGTCGTAACAAGGTAGCCGTAGGGGAACCTGCGGCTGGATCACCTCCTTTCTAAAGGATGAAGTCCAGCGATCGATGGCGACATTGATCGCTGCAACAGTGGATACGATCTCAGCACGTAATAGAAGTACGTTCTGCTTGCAGAACACCTATGAATTAGATGAGTCAGAGACCCATCCGGATCTAGCCAGACCGGATGGGTCTTTTTTTGCGCACACTGGTCATTCCCCCCCCCACACAATAGCTGCACCCGACTCCCTTCGACAGTCGCAGGAAACAGGCTCGCTGTGTCCTGCCCCCAGCGAATCCTGCCAGGTGAGAGATCCCTCCGGCTGTTTTCCGATTGGCAGCAACGCTGGCCCGAAACCCGAAACCCGAAACCCGGAACCCGGAACCCGGAACCTGTCGCCCCCCAACCTCTAGCCGCCTATCGCTCGGATTGGCATAATGGCCCCCATCCAAGCTCACCCCGCAGGAACCGAGAACCATGAAACAGGCAATCGCCGGTATAGCGCCTCCTGAAGAGGACGAAGTGACGATCATGACGGTCTGGCCGTCCGTCGCCTATCGTGGCCTGGGTCGCCGACTCGGTACGCTCTACAGCATCAAGTTTCCGGACATCTACATCTTCCGCCTCGGTAACCTGCTGGCGCTGATGCTGGTTCCGCTCTCGCTGGTCCTCTACTTCTCCCGTGTCCTCCCCTTCATAGGACATCGCTACACGCTTACCAATCGACGCGTGGTAGTCAAAACCGGCCTGACCGGAGCGGACAAGGAAGGGGCAACATCCATCCCACTCGATTCCTTCGACAATATCCGTGTTGTGCGTCAGCCCGGTGACGAGTGGTACGACTCAGGTAATCTCAACTTCTACCAGCAGGAGACACTGGTCGGCCAATTGATCGGCGTCTCCCGCCCCGACGCATTCCGCTCAACCTGTATGAAAGCACACAGTGGATTCGTCGGCGTCCAGGCGGCACTTCAGTAAGACAGCGGCTTGCTACTGGAATCCGCTCACAACTGCCGTTACCCTTTGGGTAGCACTAAACGACAATTTCCTGCCAGCTATCCCGTTCGATTGAGGAACGCCCCATGACTCGCTTGCTGATCTCCCTGCTGACGTTGAGCTTGATCCTCATTCAGACCACGGTGGACGTCCCTGCCCAGGACGAGACCAAGAGCATCTTTGCCGATGCGAACCTGGAACAGGCTGTCCGTAAATATGTCTTTGCCAAGCGAAACAATGAGGAACCGCTGACCGTGGCTGACGTGGAGAACATCTCCACGATCGTCGCCAAGGGACAAGAAATCGCCAGTCTGGCGGGCCTTGAGAATTGCCGCAGCCTGGCACTGCTCGATCTGGAAAACAACGCCATCAGCGATCTGGCTCCGATTAGCGCGCTGGCCAATATCCAGTCGCTTAATGTGGCCGCTAACGAAGTCAGCGACCTGAAGCCGATCGCCGAATTGAAAGCTCTCCAGTACCTGCACCTGGCGGGCAACAAGGTCAGCGACCTGACGCCACTGACTGGCCTGGAAAACCTGCGATCGCTCTACCTCTCTAGCAACCAGGTTGCTGACACCGCACCGATCGCCGGACTGGCAAAGCTCTGGTCGCTGTACCTCGACGGCAATCAGCTGCAGGATATCGCGCCCTTGGCCACGCTGACGCGACTCTCCTCACTCGACCTCCGCAAGAACCAGCTGTCAGACCTCTCGGCACTCTCTGAGATGACCGAACTGAGGTACCTGCTGATCAACGACAACAAGGTTGTCGACCTGGCTGTGCTGGTTGAGATGGCGAACAAGGATGCGGAAGGCCTGAAACGATTCGCTCCCTTCTGGAACATCTACCTGGCAGGCAACCCGTTGGCAGGAAAGTCCCGGGGCCAGATCCGCTCGCTGCAAAAACTCGGTGGCCGCGTGCATACCGAGTAGCCTGGCGGGTCACAGACCAAGGGTTGAGAGGGCGATAAAACTGGCTGTCATTAGCTGACAGCACAGGTCGGCCATATCGACATAGAGTTCGTTGAGTTGAAAGACGTTCCGACCGAGGATGAAATCCGCCAGTCAAGCTCAGCTGGAGATGCCTCGTCGTTTGAGCTGGACAGGATGTCGCCGGCGATTCGCCCGGCGGGAAACCCCCAGGGCTTTCAGTCCTGGCACACGATGTTGTTCCTCCATTGGCCCGTCCCGGAAGACGCCCTGCGCCAACTTGTCCCAGCCGAACTGGAACTTGACTTCTATGACGACACCGCCTACCTCAGCCTGGTGTTGTTCGGCATGCAGGGTGTCCGGCATCGCTGCTGGCCCAGGCCTCTTTGCTTCCAGTTTCTGGAAGCAAACGTCCGTACCTATGTTCACCGCAAGGGTGTCCCAGGCATCTACTTCTTCTCGCTCGATGCGACGTCCCGGCTGGCTGTCCGGGGAGCACGCATGAGCTGGAGCCTGCCTTACTACCATGCCCGCATGAACATGACCTGCACCGAAGAAGAGACGTGCTAGGAGCATCCCAGCCGGACACGCTCGATCATTTCCTGCTGGAGCGATACTGGCTGTTTGTTCCCCACGCTGGGAGAATCTGCAAGGCTCAGGTTCACCACGAACCTTACGTGGCGCAACACGCTGAACTGCTCTCTCTGGAAGACCGGCTGGGATTTGCTGCCGGCCTGAATCCATGGGATTCACGTCCGTCGCTTGCCCACTTTGTCAAACAAGTCGATGTTGAAGTCTTCAAGCTGCGGCCGGACTGAAACCGATTCAGACCCCGCCCAGGCAGACCAGGCGGCCATCCATCAGTGTGATGATCAGCCGGCCATGCCGGTCGATTGCCAGTCCCCACGGTCGTGGCTCGCCCGGCAACTCGGTCGTCCAGACCGCTGTGCCAGTCTCGGCATCCAGGCTGGCGACCTGGAAGACTCTCGGTTCGTCAGAATCTTTTTCCCGGGCTGCACTCCCCACCACCACGACTCGCTGGCCGGCAACAGCCAGCGCCTCGGTGCTGGCAAACTCGGTGTTCTGCCACAAGCCGACTGGCTTGCCATCGTCCCCATCCAGCCGAACTCGGACAACCTGATTGGCCCGGCCGCGGACAATGATCTCACCGTGGATTGCCTGGGCAAAACGGTCCGCCGCATGATAGCGGCCAACCTGGTACTGGTCCGGGCCATACAACAGGCGATCAAAGGCAAACACCTTGTCATTGACCAGGAACAGTTCGCGCCCCCGCGGCGTCTTGCTCCAGAGTTCTCCCAGTTCATTCAGGCAGTTGCCGTTACTGGCATCGTAGACCGCTGGCGAGACGACATTGCCGCCCGCCAGATAGAGTCGCTCGCCATGCTTGAGCATGTGTCCCTGCACACTGACTCCGGCACCATCCTGGCTATCGCCCAGGCTGCCCGACGAGTTGTTTTGCCAGACCAGCTGGCCCGTGTCGACTCGCAGGGCATACAGGTGCGTCCCGTCATAGCTGGCTATCCCAGCCGCGGCATAGACCACGCCGTCATCGATCAGCACGCCGCTGCCAACGGGCCAGGTGGAGCTGAGTCGGCCGTAGACAGGAATCCGGCGATCCACTGGAGCTGCCTGGAATTTCCACAACAGCTGGCCGTTGTCACTGGAAAAACAGTAAACCGAACCGTCAGCCGATCCCACCACCAGGTGATTGTCGGCCAGCGCCGGTGGATAGTTGATCGCGCCACTGGTATAGGCAGTCCAGATTGTCTTGCCGGTCGCCAGATCGACCGCCTCCACTGCTCCATCCGTGCCCCCGTAGAAGCCGCGGTCGCCGACAGTCACCATCGCGGTGGGACGGCTACCCGCTGTCTTGATTGTCCAGAGCGGCTTGACGGTCTCGGCCAGCCTGGCGGAGCTGCCTGAATGTCGCTCGTTGCCCTGACGGTAAGCTACCCAGTCGAGATCCGGGTTCAGGCTTTCGGCCGGAGTGAAGCCGGGCAGGACCGCCAGCTGGGTCAGGCGCTCGGCCGGAACTGCGGCAGCTTCCACCGGCAGGTCGCCGCGCGCTGCCAGGCTGATGACCCCCACCAGCGAGAGGTTGCAGTCACACATCCAGGGTCCCCAGTAGAGCAGACCGTGGGCCACCACCACACCATCCTGGCAGGCGGGTCGCATCATCCCGATTCTTGACTTGATCACCTCGTCTCCCAACACGATTCGCTGGGTTCCGGTGTGGCGATAACCGCGAGTGAAAATGCTGTCGACGGTGGCCGTGGCACGGGTGCAGTTGCCTCGAAAACAGTCGAGGTCGGCCAGGATTGTCCCGTTCGTGGGATCGAATTTTTTGCTCGTTTCCAGTCGGCCCATGGCATACAGGCCGTCCTCGCGGATGACCAGTTGAAAGTTGCCGTGCGGGTGCTGCCAGAGCAAATCGCCGGTCTTGGCAGAGACGGCAACCAGGTTCTTTCTTTGCGGACCGGCCATGAAGATCACGTCGTCGTCGGCCTTCAGGAAGGCACTACTGGAAAAACCGCTGCGTGGGTTCTGGGCCTTTTCGTTGGGCCCAATCGCCTCCAGCATTTCCGAGTCGATCCGATGCCAGAGCGTCTTGCCCGTCTCCAGCGACAGGCTCCCCAGGTAACTCTGCTCGCTGTAGTAAAACAGCCGGCCATTGCGAATTGCCGTGGCCCGGCTATCGAGTGGCTCTTCATGCCGTACCGACCATTTGACCTTGCCGGTCTTGAGATCCATGGCCGCCAGCGTTTGACCAAAGCCCCAGGGATACTCGTCCTGGGCATAGCCTTTGCCGAGTCCGCTCCAGGGCCAGCCCGCCTGCATCCGCTCACCCTTGAGGACCAGTGCGTCCTGTTCTTCTTCGCCGAGCATGGCGTACAGCACGCCGTCCTGGATTGCCATCCACTTCCAGGTCTTGTCAGGGGTCATCTCGCCGGGAAACTGTACCTTGTCGATCGTCTCGCCGCTATTGGTGTCGATCACCAGACAGTCCTTCTTGAATGCCAGATAGAGCTTGTCCGGCGTGGCGACCATCAGGTTACGGTGCACCATGAAGCCCGGCTCAAGCTTGCGACGCCACAATTCCGTGCCGTTGTAGCCGTGAATGCAGACCAGTGAGTTGAGTAGCGGCCATTCCCTCTCTTTGATCGCCAGGTGCCCGAAAACCTTGAATAGCTTGCCGCCGGCGGCCACCGTTACTTCCGGCATGGGCCCGTAAAACGGGCTCGCCAGGAACTGTGTGATGTAGGGTGCGCGGGCCAGCTGATCCGTCGATGCCGGGTTGTTGTCCGGGCCATGATAGGGATGGGACCAGTCATCAATTCCCTCGGGGGCCAGCTTGCGGGTCGCTTTACCGGCCAGCTCGGCCAAGCCACCGGGACAGAGCACCCGCATGACTTCGTCGCTGGCACTTTTACTGAGCGTGCCGGTCGGCAGGTAGACCAGGTCGGCCAGGTTGTCAGCCAACGGAATCGACTCGGCCGTGCCCGCCGAGATCGTGATTCGCCGCCCCAGCAGTCCCTCGCGGCGAGCCAGCTGGCGGGCCTCCAGCAGCTGCTCTGGATCGTCCAGCTGCACGTGGATCAGCAGCTCACTGGCCTCAGCCAGCTCGGCAAGAAACTGGACCCTGCCGCGGGGTAAACCCAGCACCACCGCCAGGCCGCGTTGCAAGTCGTGCTCGCTTACCAATCGGCCTGCGACCCCCTCCTTGACGACAGCCTCCAGTGGCAGGCTGACTCCGAAAATGATCGTCAGTGCCAGGCAGCAGAAGCCAGGCAGAAATCTCTGGATCTGTCTGGCAGGCACGATTGAGCTATGCATCAGCTGTTGTCCTCGCGTGGCGGAACTGTGATCGCAGGGATCTTCTGTGCCTGAGAGCTTATCCCAGCGGGAAGCTGAAATCCAAGGAAAAGCCAACGCTCACTTGGATCGCAAGCGTATCGTCCCGGGGCCATCGTCCGGCAGCGGAGATGTCTCACGGATGTGGCTGGCCAGGAAATGGGCCACAGGATCGTCATCAGCCAGTGGGGCCAGCCGGTCAGCCAGCGCCGGCCAGTCTGCTGCCGATAGCAGGGGCAATAGCGATTCATACTGACCAAGCCTGTCGGCATCGACCTGGTCGCAGCGGACCAGCTGGGATACATGGGCTGGAGTTTGCATGCCGTAGGGCAGAACCAGCCCGACACGGCGGAGGAAATAGTCTGACTTGTCCAGTTGCACGACCGGCAGCTGGATCCCGCTGCTGGTCTCCTGCTGCCTGGTTGCCATCCCGCGCAGCCGATCGTCGCTTGCTTCATCCAGCAGAATGGAGACTCCGAAAGTCCGGGTCATCGATTCCAGCCGGGCTGCCATGTTCACGACCGGCCCAAAGACGGTGACCTTGACCTGGTCGGCGGAACCGATCTTGCCGGCCACAACCTTGCCGGCTGCAATCCCAAATCCTGCCTGAAATCCTCCCAGGATCGAGCCGCCGCTGGCTGCTTCATCGATCAGCTCACAGTGAATATTGTGAGCAGTGGTGCAGGCTCGGTCGATGCGGTCGTCCTGTCGCAGCGGCCAGCCCCAGAAGCCCATCACAGCATCGCCGTGAAAGTCGCCGACAACGCCACCGCTAGCCAGTAAATGGCGGGTCATCACACCCAGCGCGCCGCTGGTTCGCTCCAGGAGCCGCGGCAGATCGTCCGCCCACTGCTCGCTTTCGCGGGCAAAACCGTGCAGGTCACAGAACATCACGGCAACTTCTGTCTCCTGTGGAGCCAGCACGTCATCTGGATTTCGCTGTCGCAAGGCATCCAGCACAACAGTGGGAAAGAACTGGCGGAAGTGGGCCTGTGCCTGTTCCAGAGCCCGCAACTGACGAAGATTGCCGAGTGTCGAGGCTGCCAGTTCGGTGAACTTGATGTCGTCCTCCAACAGCCCTGAATGTTTGCTACTGCTGCTGGTGCTGCTTTCATCCGAGGAGAATTCGCCGGCGACGTACAGGGCCCAGCCTGGACAGGCGGGCGAGTCGATCGGTACGCAGAACGCCCAGTCGATCCCCTCGGTCGCCGTGAAAGTTGCCTGGGGACTCGAGCCCGACTCTTTCCAGATCTGCAGCACGCTCTTGTTTTGACGAACCGACGTCTGGATCAGCCGCTGGCTGGGAGAAAAACTGCCCTGCTGGCTGCCGCGATAATCCCAGTGCATAACCGAGATGGAAATGCCGTCACTGGCTTCCACGTTGCCGCCACAGGAAACAATCGCGGCGCCGCTGCCGCGTGGGATGCCGGACAATAACAGGTTGATCATGCGGATGAACAACTCGCTGTCATTGGCTGCCCGGGAAATGATGTCAGGCAACTGGCTGATCATCTCGATCCGCTGGTCAGGGTCGCCGAATCGCAGCTTTTGCAGGTCGTCCGCTGAAAACGATCGTTCCACCACCGGCTCGGCCTGGTGCAGGGTCGCTTTCAGTTGCCCGTCAGCCACCGAGAAGGTGGTTTCACCAATCACGAAGTGCCCGCCGATCGGCACCTCGAAACTCAGCTGCTCATCTCCCTGGTAAAAGATCGGATTCGCTGCCTGCTGGTACTTTGTCACCTGCAGGTGATCGCCCTGCCACTGGACCGTTGCGTGCTGGTGAGAGATCTTCTTGTCCCAGGCGATCTCCCAGCTCTCCTCGCCACGCCCCAGCACGACGTCCTCGCCACGCCCCAGCACGACGTCCTCGCCAGCTGGCAACGGACGTCGCCAGCGTTTACGGAAATCGGCACCCTGGGCAATCAAGTCAGGCATAAGTTAGTGGTTTGTGGTGAGTGAATGTGGGTGACGTAGCTGGAGCTGGCTACCTTTGGCAACAGCCAGCGATTCCAGACGGCGATCAGAGGAAATGGACCACGCGCAGCTGATCGGAAAGTTGGTTAGAATGGCTGAGGTCATAGATGGAGTAACCGCTGCATGTCGTATTTCCGCATTATCACCTTACTGCTGGTCAGTTGCCTGGCAGCGTCAACCGCGGCTGACGAGCCGGCAGTTGATTTTACCCGTGATGTCCTTCCGATCCTACGCTCTCGATGCCTCGAATGTCATGGCCCGAGCAAGCAGGAGAGTGGCTTGCGGGTCGACCTGCGCAGCTCCCTGCTGGCTGGCGGGGATAGTGGCGAGCCAGCTGTGCTGGCTGGAAAAAGTCAGCAGAGTCCGCTCATCCAGGCCGTGGCAGGACTGGATGAAGACCGTCTAATGCCTCCCGAGGGGGCCCCCCTGGCTGCTGCTGAGGTCGAGATCCTCCGTCGCTGGGTCGATCAGGGCTTTCACTGGCCAGCGGACTTCAAGGGTGTTGAGCCGGATCAGCGACTTGCCTACTGGTCCTTTCAGCCACTTCAGCGGCCAGGCGTTCCGGCGATCCGTTCATCCTGGGCCAGTAATCCGATCGACCAGTTCGTGCTGGCGCGGTTGAACGAGGCAGGCTTGCAGCCCTCGGCGGCCGCTGACCAACAGACGCTGTTGCGGCGACTGACCCTGGTCCTGCACGGCTTGCCCCCCTCACTCGACCAGCTGGATAGCATCGCCTGGCGGGACTACCTGGTCCAGTATCCACGGCTGGTCGACTCGCTGCTGGCCAGCCATCACCTCGGTGAGCACTGGGCCCGCTACTGGCTGGACCTGGTCCGCTTCGGTGAGACGACTGGTTTTGAGGTCAACCGTGAACGAGTCAATGCCTGGCCTTACCGGGATTACGTGATTCGGGCCTTGAACGACGACAAACCGTATGACCAGTTCTTGCGGGAGCAGTTGGCAGGTGACCTGCTGGCGAGCGATACCGCGGCCACTGGTTTCCTTGTGGCCGGACCGTACGACCAGGTCAAGAGCCAGAACAAGAAGCTGACGCTGATGCAGCGGCAGGACGAGCTGGCAGACATTATCAATGCCACCGGTACCACCATGCTGGGACTCACGCTGGGCTGCGCTCGCTGTCACAGCCACAAGTTTGATCCGGTCTCACAACGCGACTACTACGCAATTCAGGCGGTCTTCGCCGGCGTACAACATGGTGAAAGGGATCTGCCGGCGGATCCCAGCCAGCAACAGCAGCTGGCTAACCTCGAAACGCAGCGTGCGGCTGTGCGGCAGCAACTCCTCGAATTTGTCCCAGCGGCCCGCGACAAGCTGCAACTTATTGACGAGGGACAGCAGCGAGTCGATGAGGGCCGCGGCGTCTCTTATTATCGGCCGCCAGCTGGTCACGTGGATAATCCGGCAGGTCGGCGGCGGGGTGAGCGTTTTGATCCGGGAGCAGACGATCGTGCGGCGAATTATAGCGGCGGCTATCGCTGGTGGAAAAACGAGCCTGGGCAGACCACCGCCAGCTACCACCTACTGGCCCGTGGCCACTTCCGAATCTGGATCTCCTGGGGAAATCACCCCGGGGCCACCAGCACCGCGCGTTACCTGCTTGACCGTGACGGCGACCCAACGACCAGCGATGATCAGCAGCAGCTGGCGGTCATTGACCAGCAGCTGTTTGCAGATCGGTCGTCACCGCCGGCAGACCAGCAGTCGACCTGGAGCGGTTTCAAGGATCTGGGATCGTTCATACTGGAGCCATCCGCCACGATCCTGCTGGTCGCTGGTGAGCAGGGCGACGCGGTGACGGCGGACATGCTGCTGCTGGAGAAACTGGACCAGTCGGACAGCGACGCAGCTGCCGCCCTGCCCCGCGTGCGGCCGGCTGCCAGCAGCGGCCACAATCTCGAATTATTCCAGCCGGTCCAAGCTCGCCTGGTACGTTTCACAATCCAGTCAACCAACAACGGCTCGCAACCCTGCATCGATGAACTCGAGATTTTTTCGCACGGCAAGAACGTGGCACTGGCCAGCAGCGGCAGCATTGCCAGTTCGTCCGGCAACCTCCCGGGTTATGAAATCCACAAGCTCAAGCACATCCATGACGGTATGTATGGCAACTCACACAGCTGGATTTCCAATCAGCCTGGTAAGGGCTGGGTCCAGTTACAGTTGGCCCAACCGGTGATGATTGATCGCATCGAGTGGGCACGTGACCGGGAGCTCAAGTTCCAGGACCGGGTTGCGGTGCAGTACGTGATCGAAGCCTCGCTGGAGGGGACAACCTGGCAGACGCTTGCCAGCTCCAACGATCGACTCCCATTCTCCGCCAGCCAGCCGGCTGAGATCTACCAGTTCGCCGGCCTGCCTGAAGCAGACGCTCGCCGGGGCCGCCAGCTCCAGCAACGACTTGCTGAGTTGACCGCGCGGATTGCCGCTGCTCAACAGAGTCGTCGAGTCTACGCCGGCGTTTTTTCTGACCCCGGTAAGACATATCGACTCTATCGAGGCGATCCCTTTGCACCCCGCGAGGAGGTCGAGCCGGATGCGATATCTGCTTTCACCTCCCTGCAGCTTACTTCCGGCACACCAGGTCCCGAGCGGCGACTGGCCTTTGCCAACTGGGTGATCGATCCACAAAACCCGTTAACCGCCAGGGTCATCGTGAACCGGCTCTGGCAGCACCTGTTTGGTGTTGGCCTGGTTGATACGCCCAGCGATTTTGGCGCCAACGGGACACAGCCGACCCATCCGCAGTTGCTCGACTGGCTGGCAGTCGAGTTGATCGACAGTGGCTGGAGTCTAAAACACGTGATGCGTTTGATTGTCACATCGTCGACCTTTCGCCAGCAGAGCGTGCCGCATTCCCGCGGCCTGGAAAAGGATGCGGCCTCACGACTGTTGTGGCGATATCCCCCACGTCGACTGGCTGCCGAACCGATTCGGGACAGCCTGCTGTCGGTGGCCGGGACGCTGGACCAGCGAGCTGGCGGGCCGGGCTTCAGCGGCTTTCGCGTCGAGATGGAAAACGTGCGACATTATTTCGCTCTCGACGAATTCGGCCCGCAGCACTGGCGACGAATGATCTACATGACCAAGGTTCGCCAGGAGCAGGATGCTGTGTTTGGCCTGTTTGACTGTCCAGATGGCAGCCAGGTGGTAGCGGCACGAAGTCGGTCGACGACACCACTCCAGGCTCTGAACCTACTCAACAGCAATTTCGTGATCCAGCAAGCCGGCCTGATGGCGGAACGTTTGCAGCGGATGGCAGGCGAGGATCTGTCAGAGCAGGTGCGGGTGGCTTTCCAGCTGGCCTATGCTCGGGCAGCAGACAAGCAGGAGCTGGCAGAGTGCCGGGCGTTTATTTCTGAGCAGGGTTTGAGGGCATTTTGCCGTGCCCTGCTCAACAGCAACGAGTTCCTTTTTATTCCCTAGCAGCAGATCCAGGCGTCGAGTTCGAACTTCCATGAACACTCAGCGAAATCCCGAAGACTTTTCCGGCCGTCATTTGCTCAGCCGCCGCGGGCTGCTGGGTGATATGGCAATGGGACTCAGCGGAATAGCCCTGGCCAAGTTGCTGGCCGAGGACAACCTGCTGGCCCAGGATGGCGAACGTGGAGTGAGTCGCCAGCAAGCGATGGCTCCCGATATTGACCCGGCCCGCCCGCACGCGGCCCGGCAGCCACATTTTCCCGCGCGTGCCAGCCAGGTGGTGATGGTCTTTTGCAGTGGTGCGATCAGCCCGCTGGACACGTTTGACTACAAGCCGGAGTTGATCAAGCGGGATGGTCAGCCGATGCCGGGGGGAAATGACCTGGTGACATTTCAGGGCAAGCAGGGAAATCTGACCCGCAGCCCCTGGAAATTCAAGCCGCGAGGAGAGAGCGGCAAGATGGTTTCCGAGCTGGTCGATCAACTCGGTGAGCATGCCGACGAGATCTGTTTCATTCACTCGCTGACCAGCAAGACGAACACGCATGGCCCGGGTGAGAACTACATGTCGACCGGCTTCACGCTGGATGGGTTTCCCAGTATCGGAGCCTGGGCCACTTACGCTCTTGGCAGCGAGGCTGACGATCTGCCCGCCTTTGTGGCGATTCCGGATCCCCGCGGGACACCCCAGGCGAGTGTCAACAACTGGGGACCCGGCTTCCTGCCGGCCGCCTTCCAGGGGACCGACTTTAATAGCGCCAAACCGATCCGCAATCTTGCCAGGCCAGCCAGCATCAGCCGTCGCAAGGACCAGGCCACGAGGGACTTTCTCAAGCGGCTCAATCAGCGGCACCTGGAGCGATTCCCCGGCGATTCGCAGTTGGCTGCCCGCATCGCCAGTTATGAACTGTCGGCCCGCATGCAACTGAGTGTGCCCGAGGTGCTGGATATTTCATCCGAGCCGGCGCATATCCTCAAGCTCTACGGTGCGGACGATGCGCAGAACAAGATCAAGTCGGGCTATGCACGGAACTGCATCCTGGCACGGCGGCTGTTGGAACGCGGCGTACGATTCATCCAGCTGTTTAACGGCTCTTACCAGACCGGCGGTGAGGGAACCAGCAACTGGGACGGCCACAAGGTACTGCAGAAGCAATACTCGGTGCACGGTCCGGTCCTCGATCAACCAACCGCCGGGCTACTGACCGACCTTGGCCAGCGCGGCATGCTGAAGGACACGCTGGTGGTTTTCTGCAGCGAGTTTGGTCGCATGCCGACCTTCCAGGTCGGCGCCTCGGGTCGGGATCACAACCCGGCAGGTTTCACCGGCTGGCTGGCGGGCGCGGGAGTCAAGGCACCCTTTACGTATGGTGCGACGGACGAATTTGGTTACCGGGCGGTCGAGAATGTTGCTACCGTGCATGACTTTCATGCCACGATCCTGCACCTGCTGGGTTTGAACCACGAGCAGCTGACCTTTTATCACAACGGTCTGCAGCGGCGTTTGACCGATGTGGCAGGCAAGGTGATTGAAGACGTGGTGAGTGGCTAACGCCGGGCAATTGCCCAGCCTAATCCCAGGAAGATCAGTACCAGCACCCCCAGCGCGATACTCCCTTCGACACTCAGTCGCTGGCCCAGTGCGTTGACCGGATCGGTGGCTGCTGAGTAGTTCTCCTGGACAAGCACGATCAGTGGCGAGGCCTGGTCATCGCTGCTGCTGTCGGATCCTGGCAGCTTGACCGGCTGGGCCGAGGCGATCCAGCGATCATCCGACTGGCTGGCTGACAAGGCCCGCGCTACCGGATCGACATACAGGCGGGCGCCCGGTTTTCTCAGTCGATCAAGATCTTCCGGAGTGACCCGAAAAGTCTCCTCAGCACCTTCCTGGTCCAATTGCCGCATGTCCGGATGTTGCAGCACCGCTCCGTCACGTCCGTCCAGGAAGACCGCCTTCTGGTTCCCCAGGTTCTCGCTACGGAGCGTGACAAAATCACCCAGGTCGACGGTGATTGCCATCACACCGAGCTGTACTGACTGGCCACCCTCAGCCAGCATGATCGGTGTTGAGATGGCAACTTTCCAACGCTGCGTGGTTGTACTCTTGAAGGCTGCCGACAGGTGAGTGCTGGAGATCGGCCTGGCCAGCTGCGGGTTCAGCGAGCGAGTCAGGTCGCGCGGACCTCCGTGGAAATAGGTTCGCCAGCAGTAGTTATTGCCGGCCGATCGTGAGACTCGCTCCGGATTGGCATAGGCCACTGCCAGCATTGTCCCTTTAGCATCGACAATGAACATACTGGCCAGCTTGGGTTGTTTGAGTGGATCCTCAGAGAGTCTCTCGAGGAAGATCTGCAATCGCGACTTGAGTTGACCCAGCAGCTTGGTGCGGGCGGGGTGGCTGAGGAACAGCTCTCGCTGGTCATCGTCGGCCTGTTCCGCCTGGGTCCGATCTGCCAGTGCCCGCAGAGGTTCTGTCTCCAGCACCTGCTGGATCATGGCCAGCAATTCGGGCCGGCTGGACTCAGCCTTGACGATATTGAAGTAGCTTTCGATTTCATCTTCCACCGAGCGGGCCACATGGCGGGCGACCCAGGAATTGTTCTCGTAGGCCCGGTCGCGAACCGCCAGCTTGGCTTCTTCCATCGTCTGGCTGTACCAGCGGCCGGAGAGGAAGACCATCACCATCAGCAGGACCAGCGGCACGCCGACGCCGAGCATCACCAGTGGTCGCCGGGCCCGATTTCGCTGCCGAGCCTCGAGGGCTGCCAGGACTGCCCGTGGACTGGCATAGCGATCCGCCGGATTGACCGCCAGGCAGCGGTCGATGATCTCCAGCAGGGCCCGGTCCAGCCCAGTGCGGCCGATCGTCCGCGAAGCTAAGTCCTGTTGCTCAATCATCTGCCGATACCGCAGCAGCCGTTGAGCCAGGTCCGGTGCTTGCTCGATCTGGTCGACCGATCCCGGATCGCGGTGGGGCGGTTGGCCGGTCAGCATAGTGAACAGCAGGGCTCCCAGGCCATAGACATCCCAGCGTGCATCGGGTGAAGCTTCCAGGTCCGCCTGCTCAGGGGCCATGTAGAACAATGTTCCGAGCGCAGGTGTTTGGTCGTCCGAGAGGCGGGATTGGCCAAAATCGGCCAGCCGCGGCTTGTCGTCCAGGTCCAGCAGCACGTTGGCGGGCTTGAGATCGCAGTGGAAGACTCCCTTGGTATGAGCATGGACAAGGCCGATTGCCAGGTCCGTCGTCATATCGACAGCTTCCTCGACCGGCAACGGGCCGGCCCTCTCGAGGTGATCTTCGAGTGATCCTTTCTCGAGGTATTCCATCACGTAATAGGGCGGGTTGGCGCTCCAGCCCACGTCGAGCAACTGCACGACGTAGCGATCACTGGACATGAAGACCAGCTTTTCAACTTCCTGTGACAGCAGCGACCAGTCGACGCCACCGCGATGGAAATAGAACTTGACCGCCACCTGGCGGCCGGTTGTCTCGTCGATGCCGACCCAAACCTGGCCATAGGCGCCGGAACCGAGGACCCGGTGTAGCTGGTAGCCGGGCACGTCGGTCGGCGGCTGGTCCTGGTCGAGACTCAGCTGGCGAGCCCGTACCTGTTCCGCGTCGTCCTGGTGTTGAGTTGGTTCGAATGCCATGCCTCTGTTCCCCGGCAGAGTGTCGCCACGCCGCCCGGAGGATTATATTGATGCACCGCAGAAGGGTCCTCGACCCGCTGCTGGATCATTATAGGGCATGGCAGACTAAGAGATGTGAGAAGGGAATTGATGATGATTGCCGACCGACGGTCAAGTTTTTTTTTCCTGCTGGTAACAGCGGTCAGCTGGTCTGGGCTGGCAGCTCAGCCACCAGCAGATCCACTCGACGGCCGGCAGGGTCGCAACCTGGCACTCGGCAACTTCCGCCCACGCGCCATGCTCAAAGTGGAAGAACATGACCTCGGCCGTGCTCGCTTCCCGGTGGTCGATGTTCACACTCACTTTCGTCACCGCCTGCACCACTCGCCGGAACAACTGGATGAGTTCGTGCGGCTGATGGACCGCCACAATATTGCCATCTGTGTCAGCCTCGACGGTAAGCTGGGTGACCTGCTGGAAGAGCATTGCCAGTATCTCTGGACGAAGTATCCGGACCGATTCCTTGTGTTTGCGAATCTCGACTGGCAGGGGCAGGGACAGGACGACGATCCAGCCAGCTGGGATTGCCAGCGACCAGAATTCGCTCGCCGTGTTGTCCGCCAGTTGGCTGAAGCAAAGCAGCGGGGCGTGAGCGGGTTGAAGCTCTACAAGAGTTTTGGCCTCGGTTACCGCAATCCCGATGGCTCGCTGATCGCCATCGATGACCCTCGCTGGGATCCGATCTGGCAGGCCTGTGGCAGGCTGGGGCTGCCAATTATCATCCATACGGCAGACCCGGCGGCATTCTTCCTGGCGATTGATGAGACCAACGAGCGGTGGGAAGAGTTGTATCGGCATCCTGAGTGGAGTTTTCCGCCCGATAAGTATCCCTCACGCGAGTCCTTGTTGGAGGCACGGAATCGGGTTATCGCCCGCCACCCGGGCACGACGTTTATTGCTGCCCACTTTGCCAATAATCCGGAGGATCTGAAGACGGTTGCCAGTTGGCTGGATCGCTATCCGAATCTTTACGTGGAGCCTGCCTCACGGATTGGCGAGCTTGGTCGTCAGCCCTACACGGCCCGGCGGTTCTTTCTGAAGTATGCCGAGCGGATCCTGTTTGGTACGGATGGGCCATGGCCGGAGACGCGAATTCGCCTCTACTGGCGATTTCTGGAAACCTACGATGAGTACTTTCCTTACTCCGAAAAACCCTTTCCGCCGCAAGGACTCTGGAACATCTACGGCATCGGTTTGCCCGATCGCGTACTCAGAAAGGTCTACTATCAGAACGCCATGCGCGTGATCCCGGGAGTTCGCAGCAAGTTGAATGGTGGTTAGATGCAGCGCCTGTGTCGTCCGCTGTCGGCTACAGAGTCCTGATCGTGAACGAGTAGATGTGTGCCAGCGCAACCTGTCACTGATAACAGGTAGCCACTGACATTGGCCCGTTTCCCGGGTTTCACTAGAATATTGCGATTCCAGAGACTGCACGTGTTCTCCCAGCGAGTCGCAGGCTGACGATTGGCCCGCCTCGTATTGGCAGGGAAACCAGGGGAAGTTCTGTACCTTATGTCCGACACACAAGCTGACCTTCCGGCTCCGGAAGAGACTAGTTCCCAGAGCCACGTTCGGCGCGAAAAGCTGAAGCGTTTAGAGGAACTGGGGATTGATCCCTGGGGCGGCCGTTTCGACGACCGGCTGATGATTGCCGATATTCGCCAGAAAATTGAGCAGGTCAAGTATCGCCTTGAGTCGGGCCAGGAAGTCGACTTGCCCGAGTTGGATGAGGACCCCGAGAAGCGCATTAACATGCGCGAGTGGCGAGCTGAGCAGGGGCCGGGCGAGGATATTGGCCCGCAGGTACGTGCTGCTGGCCGCATCATGTTGCAGCGAGACAAGGGCAAGCTTCGCTTTGTCGATATCCAGGACTGGACCGGCCGGATCCAGATCTTCATTGGCCAGCGCCAGGTAGGTGAAGAGGATTTTGCCCTGGCCGCACTCTTCGACCTCGGCGACATTGTCGGTGTCGACGGCCGACTGGGCCGCACTAACACGGGCGAATTGACAATCTTTGCCGAGAAGCTGCACTTCCTGACCAAGTCGATTGAGCCGCCACCGGCCAAGCACCTCGGGCTGGTCGATGCCGATTTGCGACAGCGGATGCGGTATGTTGACCTGGCCTATAACGAGGGAGTGCTGGATCGATTCCTCGATCGCACTCGAATTGTTCAATCGGTTCGCACAACGCTTGCCAATCGCCAGTTTGTGGAGGTCGAGGGTCCCACGCTGCATAGCATTGCCGGCGGGGCCGCAGCCCGGCCTTTTGTCACGCACCATAATGCGCTCGACATGGACCTCTACATGCGGATCGCCCTGGAGCTGCACTTGAAGCGGCTGCTGGTGGGCGGCATGGAACGGGTCTACGAGATGGGGCGTGTCTACCGGAACGAGGGCATCAGCCCGAAGCATAATCCGGAATTCACCATGCTGGAGGCATACCAGGCCTTTGGCGATTACGGTTCCATGATGGACCTGACCGAGGCGGTGATCATTGACGCGATCGCAGCTATCGGGGGTTCCTCCCAGATGCCCTGGGGCGACAAGCAGATCGACTTCAGTGCTCCCTTCCTGCGAGCCAGCTACCATGACCTGTTGGCAGAGCATGCCGGCGTGGATCCGTTGGACGAGGCTGCGGTGGCCAGCCTGGCCGAATCGCTTGGCCTGGAGACCGCCGATCGGCATCCGGACGTGATCAAGAACGAGATCTTTGAAGAGCGGGTCGAGCCGAAATTGACGGGTCCGGTGTTCGTGATTGACTACCCCGCCAGCATCTGTCCCCTGACTCGACGCAAGAAGGACGATCCGTCGATTGCGGAACGTTTTGAGCTGTTTGTCGAGGGGATGGAAATTGCCAACGCCTATACCGAATTGAATGATCCGGATCTGCAGGAGCAGCTGTTTCGGACCCAGCTGAGTGGATTGCCCGAAGATGACTCGATGGCACGCATGGACGATGACTTTATTCGTGCCCTGCAGCATGGCATGCCGCCGGCCGGAGGCCTCGGCATCGGGATCGATCGTTTGGTGATGCTGTTGACCAATTCCCAGTCTATTCGCGACATTATCCTGTTCCCCTTATTGCGACCGGAGCAGTAGGACTGCTCGCCCCGAGTGCCAACGGAGTGGCCGATGTACAAATGGATGCTGATCTGGCGGTACCTGCGAACGCGGTACATCGCGCTGGCATCGATTATCAGCGTGATGCTGGGGGTTGCCACGCTGATTGTCGTCAACAGCGTGATGGCTGGTTTCAGCCAGGAAATGCACGACCGTCTGCACGGTATCCTCTCGGACCTGGTGATCTCCAGCTATGACCTCAACGGGCTGCCTGATGCCGAGGCGCACAAGCAAGAGATTCGCAAGGTGCTGGGTGACGACGTTGTTGGTATGACCGCCACCGTGCAGGTGCCAGCCATGCTCAACTTTCAGTTCGATGGCCAGTGGCATACGTTCCAGGTCAACTTGATTGGCATTGATGAGTCAAGTTATGCCGGCGTGTCGGACTTCTCCCGCTTCCTCTTGCACCCGGACAACCAGCGAGAGTTGAGTTTTCTGTTACGTGAAACTGGCTACGCTCCGGGCCGGAAAGACTTTCCCGATGCCGGCTGGAAGCGACGGCGGATTACTGCCGAGTACCAGCGGGCATTGCGCGAGGAGCAACAGCGTGGCCAGGCGGAAGCCGGCCTGCTGCCTCCCGGTCCAGCTGGAGCGGAAGTTCCCGGCCTGCCGCCATTTGCTGGCAATGACGAACTCCCCTCGGTTCCGTTTAACCTGGTGCCAGAAGAGTTGACAGAGCCGACCGGCAGCGAGATTGACCCGGCCACGGAACAGTTCACCGGGATCATCCTGGGCATTGCGATTTGCAGTCTCAAGAGTCGAGATGGCGACGGCGAGGTTCACGACTATTACCTCTGTGCTCCCGGCGACGACGTGCAGGTCACTTTCCCGAATTCCGGTCGTCCACCGCGTGCTGTCAGCGACACCTTTACCGTGGTCGACCTGTACGAGAGCAAGATGAGCGAATATGACTCGAGCTTCGCTTTTGTACCACTCGCTCACCTGCAGCGGCTGCGTGGCATGATCGATCAACAGAGTGGCGTGAGCAGTGTGACGTCGGTCCAAATCAAGCTGCGGGAGGGTGCCGATCTGAACGCCGCTCGGGATGCTCTGCAGGCTCGCTTTCCGGCGCTGCAGTTTGGCTATCGGATTCAGACCTGGATGGACATGCAGGGTCCCTTGCTGTCGGCCGTGCAACTGGAGACAACGATCCTCAATATCCTCCTGTTTCTGATCATTGCGGTGGCTGGCTTCGGCATCCTGGCAACGTTCTTCATGATCGTGGTTGAGAAGACGAGAGATATTGGCGTGCTCAAGTCACTGGGAGCTCCTAGCCGGGGCGTGATGAGTATCTTCCTGGGATATGGACTGGCACTTGGTGTCGTCGGTGCAGGCATTGGCACCGTCCTGGGCCTGTTGTTCGTGGATAATATCAACCTGATTGCCGACTGGGTCAGTGCGGTGACGGGGCGAGAGATATTTGACCCCACCATCTACTATTTCCAGCAGATACCGGTCATCGTCAATCCCCTCACAGTGGTGTTGGTGTCTGTCGGATCGGTGCTGATTGCCGTACTGGCAAGCGTGCTGCCGGCACGTAAGGCTGCTCGACTTCATCCGGTGGAGGCGCTGCGATATGAGTAACGTTCAGCACCAGCGGCCGCAACTTGAGCTACAGCAGGGACCGGCTGCGCACATCTCGTTTGAGAATCCAGAGCCGATCGAGACAGATCGAAAGGTATTGCTGGAGGCCCGCAGCCTGGTCAAGTGTTATCGCAAGGACCAGGTCACGATCCCTGTGCTGCAGGGGACGGATTTTTCTGTCCAGGAGGGTGAGTTCCAGGCGATCGTCGGCCAGAGCGGGTCAGGCAAGAGCACGTTGCTGCACCTGCTGGGCACGCTCGACAAACCGGACGAGGGCGAAATCCACTTCGAGGGAAACCGAATCGACAACTTGCCTGCTCGCTCACAGGACATTCTGCGGAACCGCTACTTCGGAATGATCTTCCAGTTCTACCATCTGCTGCCGGAGTTGACGGCGGTGGAAAACGTGCTCACTCCGGTCATGATTCAGCACAGCATGCTGAAGTACTGGGCGAATCGTGGCCACCATCGCAGGCGGGCACTGGAATTACTCGAACTGGTGGGACTCTCGCATCGACTCAAGCATCGGCCGCGCGAGATGTCGGGGGGTGAAATGCAGCGAGTTGCGATTGCCCGGGCGCTGATATCGCAGCCACGGTTGCTGCTGGCAGACGAGCCGACGGGGAATCTGGATGAGGAAGCAGGAGCTGAGATTCTCGCCATTCTCCGCTCCTTGAACCAGCAGCAAGGCCTCACTATAGTCATGGTTACCCATGACAGTCATATCGCTCGCCAAGCGGATCGGGTGGTGCGATTGGCCGCAGGACGCGTTGCCAGCGACTGAATGCCACCGCTCAACTGGTTATCACATGTCGCTGAAAATCTATATCAACGGCGAACTTGTCGACAAGGTAAACGCCACGATCAGCGTTTACGACCATGGCCTGCTCTACGGTGATGGCGTTTTTGAGGGTATGCGCAGCTATGCGGGGACCGTCTTCCGACTGAGCGAACACCTTGACCGGTTGTGGGATTCGGCGGCAGCGATTCAGCTGACGATTCCGCTGAGCAAGGATGACATGGCCGCGGCCGTCATCCAGACGCTGGCGGTGAACCAGATCGAGGATGGCTATATCCGCCTCGTCGTGACTCGCGGTGTCGGCACGCTGGGGCTGGATCCCAACAAGTGCGAGCAGCCCCAGGTGATCATCATTCCCGACTTCATCACGCTCTACCCTGACGAGTTCTATGCCAATGGGCTGGAGATTGTGACCGCCAGGACAATTCGCAACCATCCGCAAGCTCTCGATCCACGGATCAAGTCGCTCAATTACCTCAACAATATCCTGGCCAAAATCGAAGGGCTCGAAGCAGGCTGCGTCGAGACCCTGATGCTCAACCACGAGGGGGACGTGGCGGAGTGCACGGGGGATAACATCTTCATCGTCAAGGAGGGTGAGTTGCTGACGCCACCCTATGAATCAGGTGTGCTGCATGGCATCACCAGGGCCTGTGTGATGGACCTGGCCCGTGAAGATGGCGTGGCTGTCCGCGAATCGCGGCTCACGCTGGATGACGTCTACGCAGCAGATGAGTGCTTCCTGACAGGGAGTGCGGCCGAAGTCATACCGGTCGTCAAGGTCGATGGTAACCAGATCGGCGATGGGTCGCCTGGCCTGATCACACGCCGACTGACTGATCTGTTCCGGGCGACCGTGCAGCAATCCTGAGTGACGCATGGCGTTGCCCGCTGACAGTGGATTCACCTGTTGCCACGCGGCGGTTTCTGCTAAATCTCTCCCCTCCGCTGTACTTTCCAGAACTCCATCTCCGCGTCCCACATGCGCAGTCGCCTGATCTCACTTGTGCTGTCTTTGCCTGCCGCGCTGCTCTTGCAGCCACTCGCGGCGGAGACTCTCAGTGAACAGCTGTTGGCTGCCGCTGGCCAGCCTCCGCGTCTTTACAGCCCGTTTGAGGAACTGACAGTGGTGGTTGATCAGCAGCAAGCAGAGGCTGTTGAGCCGGGGCTGGTGGAGGCTGTTGACGAGTTCAGCTGGAGTGGCGCCATCGAGATGGGAATCAGTGCCACGCGAGGAAATTCACAAACCCTCTCGCAATCCTCAGCAGTTGACCTGCAGCGGCTGACAACATTTGGCCGCCTGGATATTGAGCTGGATTACCTCAAGGCCTCGTCAAACAAACGGACCACGGACCATCACCTCCTGCTGGATATTGCCCATCGCTGGATTGAAGATGATGAGCGAAAAGGATGGTTCGCTCGGTTTGCCCTGGAATACGACGAGTTCCGTGCCTTCGACGTACGGACCAGTGTGAATAGCGGTCGGGCGATCCTGTTTTACGATGACCCGGACTTTGAGCTGCATGGACGACTGGGAGCAGGGATCTCAAAGGAAGTTGGTGCGGTGGATGATCGCGTGGTTCCCGAAGCAGTGTTTTCGCTGCGGGCCGAAAGTCAGGTCAGTCTTCGCCAGCGAGTCATCATTGGTGCAGAGTATTTTCCTGAATGGTCCAGCTGGCGCAACTTTCGCGTGGAAGCCGAGTTTGGCTGGGAGCTGCTACTGGATGAGAAGCTGGACATGAGCGTCAAGTTGTCTGCTTATGACCGCTATGACAGTACTCCGCAGGGCCGCAAGGCGAACGATCTGCAGTATGCAGGCGTACTGGTCTGGAAATTCTAGCGATACTGCGGCAGATTGCGGTCGTAGGGGGGGGACTCCATCGGCGGCACGTTGCCGTCGGTTTCCCGCTGCCAGAGTTCGCGTTCTTCGCGGCTTGCGTAGTATCGTAGCCAGGTCTCAGGGTCATCATCGGCATCAATGCAATGCCATTTCAAGCCCCCCTTAACGCCTGGTAGCAGCTTCTGTTCGGCAGGCAGGATATCTCTCAGCAGCAGGCAATACAACTCAATGTCCGAAAGGTGGTTGGTCTGCTCGAGCGTCACATCTCGCTGGTAAAGCACGTCCAGTGTTGTCTCCAGGAGATCATGGATTTCAGTCGTCGAGAGGCTCTCCGGATGTGGCAACGCCAACTCGGGATCAAACCACTTGCTGATTGGTAACACGGGAGCACGCTCCCAGGCGAGCATCGATTCGAGGTAGTCGTTTTCCTGTTCTGTGGGCATCCGGTAGCGATCGACCACATGGACCGCCTCGTCCCAGTACGGTTCCAGATCGTCCCGTAGCTGCGCATTGAGAAGCAGCTGGTCGACGTCGCTCCCGCCGGCGGGACTGAATCCTGTACCGTTGTCACTCATCATGACCACCATCATATTTCGGCTGCTGTGTCTCGCGCTGTTGCCATGCCGGGGCAGACAACGGACACCTGCTTCGAATCTAATAACATCCTCAGCAGCATCAAGAGTTCAGAGCCGTGGAATCCGGCATCCGGGCGGAATAGTGCCGCTGCTATTCGCTGTGACCGTTACGATGCATGCGTCTTGTAGCAGAGAGTTTGCCGAGGACGGATTGTAGTGGTTATTAAAGGCAGGAATCTGGCACTGCGACCACTCACTCGAAACCTGTCACCCGTAACCCCTAACCTCTGCGTTTGCGATTTTCCTTGATGATTGCCCGCTGGATACCGCTGCGGAGCTCGTAGAAACGTCGCACCTGGCCAGCCAGTGCTGCTACACGGTCGTCTGGCTTGCTGCTGGCTTCAAGCATCACCCAGCCGTTGTAGTCTGACCGGACCAGCAAACTCATCAGCTGGTCGTACGGATAGTTTTCAGTTTCCAGCTCCCGCACATGCAGCGTGGCTCCGAAACGCTCTCTGACAAGGTTGAAGTTGTGAGTCAACCCTTCCCCCTCAAGGTCCTGGGCGTTGCTGTTCCAGCAGACCGACACGTTGGGATTGTCAGCGATCTGCATGATGGCGTTGATGGTGGGGAGTTGAGCACATTGACCGTGGACTTCCAGCCGGACCTGCTGTCCCCAACCTGCGGCGAAGGCACCCAGCTCGTTGAGTGCCATACCGATTTGTTCGATTGTCTGTTCCCGTGGTACATCATCATAGAAGCGATCGGGCTTGACCTTGACGCCCGAGCCGCCGACATCGTGGCTGAGCACGATAAACTGTTTGGAACGTTCGATTGCCTTGGCAACGACCGCCGGGTCGGGATTGTCGAAACGTTCATTGCTGCCGAGCCCGACCAGGGCCACGGGAGTGTCAGCAAAACGGTCAGCGACCTCACGCCGCTGGTCCCTGTTAAGTTCCGGCTCCACACCGTGGGCGTGGGTGCTACGCAGTTCGACGCCGAGGCAGAGTGACTGTTCACAGTTGCGGATCAGCGTTGGCAGGTCCCAGTCATTGCCCCACTGGTAAGTGACCAGGCCATATCGCATGTTTTCGCCTGGCAGCGGATAGTTCTTACGTAGCTGTCGTCTCGTCTGGCTGCTGGCAACCGTGCCGGCTGCCAGGCTGACGACGGAAGCGGCCAGCAGGTCGCGGCGTCGAATCGTACTCATATCGGTCTGTCTCGTGTCGTCTGTCGAAGGATGCGAAGCTGTCAGTTTCCTGTTCAAGAGTGTAGCGTTCGTACTGCCGTCGAGCCAGCATTTGTATGAATGCGGTATGCGCCTCTATAATTCTGAAAATTCACGAGGAGAAGGTTATGAAAAACAGAGCTGCCCCGTGCTGCTGGAACTCGGTCCCTTACCTGCCGCTGCTGCTGATGCTTGCCACGCTGGCGGCCGATGTCGGGGCCCAGGAACCGGCCAAGCTGCCACCTGCCCGCCGCGCCTACATGGGTCGGGAAATCGCCCGCACAATGCACTTCAGCGGCGCCCCCTGGTTAATTCGTAACGAGCGTGAACGCGAGGAACGCTGCTCGCTGATGTTGACGAACCTGGGTGTCAAACCTGGCATGACGATTTGTGATATGGGTTGCGGCAACGGCTTTCACACGCTCAAGCTGGCCCGCATGGTCGGGGCTGGTGGCCACGTGCTGGGCGTCGATGTGCAGCCGGAGATGCTCAAGCTGCTGAGGGATCGAATGGAGCAGATGGGGTTGGAAAATATTACACCCCTGCTTGGCTCTTATCACAATCCTCGCCTGATTCCGGGCACGGTGGATCTGATCCTGCTGGTCGATGTGTACCATGAGTTTTCACATCCAGAGTTGATGCTCAAGTCGATGCGAGCCAGCCTCAAGCCGGGTGGCCAGATTGTGCTGGTCGAGTTTCGTGAAGAAGATCCCAAGGTGCCAATCAAGCCACTTCATAAGATGAGCAAGAACCAGATTCTCAGGGAGATGGCTCCCAATGGTTTCAAACTGGTCCGCCAGTACGACAAGCTGCCCTGGCAACACATGATGTTCTTTGGGCGGGAAGATGCCGACAGCCCAGGGGAGAGCGGTAAGTAAAGCGAATAGAGCAGGAGGCGACTGCAGAGCTACGCGTCTGTTTCCAGGTCGCTGATTTTATCAAGCCGTCGAGCGTGGCGGCCGCCTTCGAATTCGGTATCGAGCCAGATCTGCACCAGCTGGTCAATGTTGCGCTCTCCCAGCATGTCACCCGACAGGCAGAGCACGTTGACATCATTGTGCCGACGGCTCATTTCGGCGGTGATCTCGTCATGGATTGGTGCGGCCCGGACGCCGTCAAACTTGTTGGCTGCGATTGCCATGCCGATGCCAGTACCACAGATCAGGATACCGCGGTCGGCCTGGCCGCTGGTGACCTTGCTGCTGACAGCCGTGGCGATATCGGGATAGTCGATACTCTCTTCGCTATCGGTTCCCTCGTCTGCAACTTCATGACCCAGCGAGGCCACCAGCTCCATGAGCTTGGCCTTGACTCGAAAACCCCGGTGATCAGATCCGACGGCAACTCGCATTAAGCTGTTTCTCCCCTGTCGCTCTCTGCTGGACGAAAAGATGCCAGGTCTATTTTATCCAGCCGCTGCTCAAGAAAACTGTCAATCTGCTTGGCACATTCGTGGTATTGCTGAAGTGGTCCGCCGATCGGGTCAGCAACATCCCCTCCAGCTGGATCCAGGACGTGGACCCGGTCAGCGACATGGGGCCACTGCTGGACAATCACGTCCCTGTGCACGCGCGTCATGGTCCAGATCTGGTCCGCGAAACGGATCAACTGCTCGTCAACCTGGCGGCTTATGTGGCTGGAAATGTCCAGTTTTCGCTCCGCCAGCACTGCTTCAGCTTCGCGACTTGCCGGGCTTCCAGCCGGAGCAGAAATACCAGCAGACATGACCATGATACCGTGTTGATCGAGCTGATCGAATGGGCAGTCCAGAGATTCACTGATGCGGTGTCTGAGCAGTCCCTCAGCCATCGGGCTGCGGCAGGTATTGCCGGTGCAGACGGTCAGGATCATGCCGCGCGAGATGGTCTCGATATGCTGCCTGGTCAGTACCCCTTCACGCAGCATCTCAAAGCGGTTGCCGTCCACCAGGACCACGCTGGAGGCGTCCTGGTAGTGAGTTGGCCCGTCGTCCAGCACGAGGCAGATCGAATCTCCCAGATCAATGACCTGGTCCGCAGCGGTGGCGGGTGGCTGACCGTGCTGGTTGGCGCTGGACAGTACCAGTGGCCCGGCGGAGAGCTGCAGTACCGATCGAGTGACATCGTTCTGCGGGACCCGAAAACCGATTGTGCCCGAGGGTGCCACGACTGGCTGAACATTGGCGGGTAACTGGTGCAGGGCACTTTCGGCGTGATCGACCGGCAGCACGAGGGTCAACGGACCGGGCCAGCCGCGGCGAGCCAGCCGGACTGCGAGGGAACTCGGTTCCGGCACAAAATCCCAGGCCGCATCGGCGCTGGCAACTGCCAGGGCAAGAGGCTGATCGGTCGGCCGCTGCTTGGCTGCTACCAGGCTGGCCACGGCATCACCATCAAGTGCCGTGGCGGCCAGTCCATAAACTGTCTCTGTTGGTAATACGACTAGGCCCCCCGCGGCCAGGGATTCCACGGCACGATGGATCGCATCGCGTGGATCGTCGCCGCTGGTGTCGAGGATGATGGTTGACATGGTCGATCTGCTTGGGATGGCGACTACTAGGAGACGCTCACAGGGGCCCCCTGGAGCACGGATTCAGTCTGTCTCTGGCAGAGGATAATGGCATCGCGAGCCAGCTCGCCGGAGATCAGCTGCGACGGTTGTCCGGCAGCCAGCGAGGCTGTTACCTCCGCGATCTCAGCAGCAAAGGCAACGATCATGTCACCGTCGCCAAGCTCCGGCCGCTCCACCTGGCCGTCGGAAGTGAGCACTTTCAAGGGGCTCAATTCCGGCTCGTCTGCCAGCGCCGAAAAGCGGAATTGCAGCGTGGCTTGTTCAAAGTGCACTTCGTAGCCATGCATGAAGCCGCGTCCCTGTTGCTGAATCACGCCGCTGGTCGAGCTGACGACCAGTGATTCGTCGGCGAAAGTGAACAGCGATTGGCAGTACTCGACTACCTCGCCCCGCATACGACCGCGGCTGACGACTTCGGTCGGCATGCCCAGCAGCAGACGGATCAAGTGGGCGTCGTGGACATGCAGATCAATCAGCGGCCCGCCAACTCGCTGGGGATCGTAAAAGTCCGGCAGCCATTCGGGGTCGGAGATGACGCGGTCAAAATGGCCGCCCAACAACGCACCGTAACGACCGTCAGCGATCGCCTCCCGCAAGAACATGTATTCGGGCAAGAAGGGCAGCACGTGGCCGACCAGCAGTAATCGATCTGCCGCGGCAGCGGCTGTTACCAGCTGGTCACAATGCTCCGGTTCCAGTGCCAGCGGCTTTTCACAGAAGACGTGCTTGCCTGCCTCAAGGGCCTCGAGGGCGACCGGCAGGTGCATGTCGGGTGGCAGGCAGATGTCGATCAAGTCCAGCTCGGGATCTGCCAGCATGTCGGACACGTTGCTGTAGCAGGCCAGGCTGGAGACGTCGACCTGGTCGGCCTGGGGGCCAAAGTTGCCCTTGATGCTGCTCCAGTCCCCAGCCAGCTTCTGCTCATTTCTTGTGCAAATAGCAGCCAACTGGATGTCGTCTCGCTGCTGGTAAGCCAGGTAATGGATCCAACCCATGAAGCCGACACCGGCAATTCCCACCTTGGTCATCAAATCATCTCCTCAAAGTTGTTGGCGTGATGGAGGTTATCTGAGCAGCTTCAGGCCCGTTCCGCCAGTATCTTGTCCAGCCGACTGGCAGCGTCGTCCCAGGCAGACGTTGCGGCTGGCTCGTACCGCTGGACAGGAAAGCTGGTCCGTACCACCTCGCGGGCCTGTCCGATCGAGCCGACCGCACCGCGAGCCACCAGTTGCATACCGAGGTTGCCGATCGCCGTCGCTTCGACGGGGCCAGCAATAACCTGGCGATTACAGGCGTCCGCCGTCATCTGGCAAAGCATCTCGTTCTGGCTGCCGCCACCGACAATGTGGATCGTCTGCAGGGTCTGGCCACAGAGTTGCTCCAGTGAGGCCAACACCTGGCGGTAACGCAGGGCCAGGCTCTCCAGCACACAGCGAACGATCGCGCCCTCGGATGACGGCGCGGCCTGGCCTGTCTGCTGGCAGAAGTCCTGGATTTCCGCCGGCATGTCTGGCGGGGCGACAAAGCGGGGGTCGTCCGGGTCGACCAGGCTCTGTAGTGGCGGGCTCTGGTTGGCCAGTTCGACGAGCTGGTCCCAGCTATAGTCCTGCTGGCTTGACCAGGCTGCCCGGCACTGCTGGAGTAGCCATAAGCCGGCGATATTCTTGAGCAAGCGGACGGTGCCGCCGACGCCACCCTCGTTGGTAAAGTTGAGCTGCTGGCAGGTGTCGTTGATAACCGGAGCCGGTATTTCAGCTCCCATCAGCGACCAGGTGCCGCTGCTGATGTAACACCAGTCGCCACGGGCCAGCGTCTCGGTCTCGACCGGAACTGCCATCACGGCACTGGCCGTGTCGTGGCTGCCAGGGAGCACAACCTGCAGGTTCGCCAGACCCGTGGAATCGGCCAGTGATTTCCTTAGTGGACCGAGTGTTGTTCCAGGGGCAGTGACCGGCTGCAGAATGTGGGCCGGCAGGTTAAAGCTGTTGAGCAGGCTCTCCGACCAGCTTGAGCTGCGTGGGTCGAGCATCTGTGTCGTGGTGGCGTTGGTGTACTCGTTGACCTTCTCGCCGCTGAGCATCCAGTGGAAGAGGTCGGGGATCATCAGCAGCGAATCGGCGATGTCCAGCAGTGGCGAGTTTTCCTGCTGCAGTGAAAGCAGCTGGTAGAGTGTGTTGAACTCCATGAACTGCAGGCCGGTCTGCTCGAAGATCTCTCCCCGTGGGACGATTTCAAATGCCTGGTCGAGGATCTCGCTGGACTGGTTGCGATAGTGACGGGGGTTGGCAATCAGCTGGTCGTTGCGATCGAGCAGTCCAAAGTCGACTCCCCAGGTGTCGACTCCCAGGCTGACGACAGATGAGGCATCGCTGGCGGCTGCCGTGCCGAGGCCCTGCAGCAACTGGTTCCAGAGTTCGAGGAGGTTCCAGTGCAGGTTGCCACCAATCTCGATCCCCCCGTTGGCGAAACGATGAACTTCCTCCAGCTTAAGCTCGGCGCCGTCAAACTGACCGGCGACCAGACGACCGCTGGAGGCACCGAGGTCGGCGGCCAGGTAGCATTCGTGCTGGTTTTCCATGGCCGAGTGAGATCTGCTAAGGCGGAGCCGCCAGGGGATGATGGGGTGCAGCCCGCATGCTGGCATGCCAGGGCGACCCGTCAGTATAGAACAATCGACAGCCCCCGGGGGAGCTGCTCGCCGGCAGTTCTGAACCGCATCAGAGATTCCAATTAAGAGCTGCCCCGATTCAACTCAAGACCTATACTTGACTAACCCGATCAACATTAATAGGTTTGGAGTATGTCGGTTTCATCGGTAGGTAATTCGATGTCAGAGGATGCTGCCAGTTCTGCGGCTGTGGCGACGCTTGCGCCCCCCGCTGGATTCGAAAAAATCCAGTATTCCGACGCTTTGGCCGAGGAACTTGCGGCGGCCGATGCCAGCCTGGAGACGGCCAGTCCGCGAGAGATTCTCAGCTGGGCTACTGACCGTTTTGCCCCACATTTTTCCATGGCAACGGCGTTTGGCCCTGAGGGCATGACGCTGATTCACATGCTGGCCGAGATCGCTCCGCAGACACCGATCTTCAATCTCGACACCGGCTACCAGTTTGATGAAACACTGAAGATGCGTGAGCGGATCAAGCAGCGCTACGGTATCGATGTGATCATGCTCAAGCCCGAGTTGGACGTGCCGGCTTACGAGGCCCTGCATGGCGGCCCGCTGTACGAGAGCAATCCCAACCAGTGCTGCTTTGACCGCAAGATCAAGCTGCTTGAGCGGGCGGCCGACGGTCTGAATGCCTGGGCCAGCGCGATTCGTCGGGACCAGAGCCCGGACCGTGCGAGGGCAGCGATTGTCGGCTGGGACAAAAAGTTTCAGCTGGTCAAGGTCAGCCCGCTGGCGAACTCGACGAAAGAGGAAATCTGGAGCATGATCACAGCGGAAGATATCCCCTACAACCCGCTCCATGACGAGGGCTTTCCCAGCATCGGCTGCCGGCCCTGCACACGGGCTGTGTTGTTGGGCGATGATGAGCGTGCGGGTCGCTGGAGCGGCCAGGCGAAGACCGAATGCGGGCTGCATTCGCTGGATGACGAAGACTGAAAGAGCGCATGCTGAAGGAGTGCTGCTGGCGATGCTGAGTATTTCTGCACGGACCGAATATGCCTGCATTGCCGTCCTGGAATTGGCTCGCCATGCGGACGAGCCACGCCCTGTGCGGGCCGCCTTGATTGCAGACCGTCATGGCATTCCCCCTCAGTTTCTGGTGCAGATATTCCAGCAGCTCAAGAGTGCCGGCCTGGTGCAGAGCACACGGGGTGCCGCTGGCGGATATCGCCTGCTTCTTCCTGCTGCCGATATCAGCCTGCTGGACGTGATGCGGGTGGTCGATCCGCAGCCTGAGGAGATTGTCAGCAGTGCCAGCCAGCGGTCCTCAATGACCGATGTTTTGATCTCGAATTGGCAAGACGTTTCCAGCAGCGAGGCGGAGCAGTTGTCTGCCATCAGCTTCGCGGATCTGCTGGCCGAGGCGGGCAACGCCACCGAGCCGATGTACTACATCTGATGGTACCTGACGGCCTTTGGCCTTGGGCAGGATGCATGGCCGACGTTGCACAGCGAGCGGAGCTGAATCGCTGCCATCTCCAGACTGCGCGTCACACTGTTACAGCTGCGTAATTCGGCCTAACCGGGCGTGACTTTGCCGGTTATTCGGCTGCTACCGAATTGCCGGCTGGATTCTTTCTCCAAGCTGCTTGACCGGCCCCTTTTGTGACCTATATCTACTTGGCCGAAGACCCCTGCGCAGGAGCGCATTTCGGCCAGCAGCAGTCCCCCACCGCTGCTCTCCCACCCTGGTCACGGATGGATCACACTCATGCCAATGCCCCCTCTCGCGCGGCGTTTTCCCCCGTTCACAAGGCTCTTGAGCATTGTCCTGCTGGCCACGCTGATGGTCAGCAGCAGCATTGCCCAGCCACGCATCCGCATTCCAGCGGCTCCTGCCAGCCAGGCTATCGAGGTCATCCTGGAGGCGGGTCAGCAGCTGGAAACCAACCAGCGATGGAATGCCGCTCGAGATCATTACCGCGATGCCCTGCGTCAGTTCCCCGATCACGACGACCTGCAGTCGCGGCTCAAGACCGCCCGCATGCACACCGACCTGGCGCGTCGCTATCATGACGCCAGTTTTGTCGACGCCTACCGCACAACGCCACTCAATCGCTGCGTTGCTGGTTTCGGCGAAATCATGCTGAAAGTCCAGGCTCACCATTTTCACCAGCCTCGCTGGGCCGCGATCGCTCGCCACTGTTACCGTGGCCTCGAGATCGCCTGCTCGGACAAAGTCTTCACCAGCCATCACAAGCTTGATCCTGCCGCTGCAGAGACGCGCCAGTTTCTCCAGCAGGCTCGCCAGCTGCTGGTCGATCGTCCTCCAGCAACTCGACAGCAGCTGCAGGAGGCCGTCCGCCTGGTTGCCCGTCAAGGCCAGCAACAGCTGGGACTGGTCCCGCAGGCGGTTGTGCTGGAATGTAACTGCGCGGCGATCATGGCTCTGGACAAGTATTCCAGTTACCTCACCCCCTACCAGCTCGATGAAATGTTCTCCCAGATCGAAGGCAACTTTGTCGGCCTGGGAATTGAGTTGACCACCAGTGACAATCGTCTCAAGGTCGTCCGCGTGATCAACAATGGTCCAGCGCACGAGGCTGGTATTCGTCGTGGCGATCAGATTGTCACTGTCGCTGGACAGAGCATCCCTCAGATCACCGCCGATCATGCTGCCGACCTGCTGCGTGGCCCCGAGGGGTCGCCTGTCACGTTGACGATTGTGACCGCCGAGAACAAGCGGCGCGAGTTGATGCTGCGTCGCCGCCGCGTGGAAGTTGCCAGCGTGGAATCGGTGAAAATACTCGATCGCGAACTCGGTATCGGCTATTTCAAGATTGTCAGTTTCCAGAAATCGACCGGCGATGATGTGGACGATGCACTCTGGAAACTGCATCGCGAGGGGATGAATTCGTTGGTGATTGATATTCGTGACAACCCCGGCGGGCTGCTGATGGGCTCGGTCGAGGTCAGCGACAAGTTTGTCCGCGCCGGGACCATCGTGTCGACTCGCGGCCGTGCGGCCAGCGAGGATATCGATTACCAGGCCAACGAGCTGGGTACCTGGAAGATGCCCCTGGTGCTCCTGATGAATGGCAATTCCGCCAGTGCCAGCGAGGTTTTTGCCGGTGCCATCCGCGACACAAAACGTGGGCGAATTGTGGGTCAGACGAGTTATGGCAAGGGGAGCGTGCAGGGGATCTTTCCGCTCACCAATACCACCGCCGGTATTCGACTGACCACGGCCCGCTTCTATTCACCCAGCGGTCGGGCGATCAGCCAGCAGGGAGTTACGCCCGATGTGATTGTCCGCATGGCCGACAGCAATTCGTCACCAGCGAACGCCGAACTCGACCTGGTGCTGCAAACCGGCCTGGACGTGCTCAGGCACATGGTCGCCGAACGTCCGAAGCGTTAGGGGCCAGGAGTCAGCGGTCAGGGTCTTGATCAGGTCCCAACCGCTCACCTGCAAGCTCTGGCATCGAACGGCACTTCTCAGGGGTGACAGTGCCCAATTGATGGGTTATAAAATCCCTTCCGTCACTTCCTGACGGACTGACATTGCGCCAGGATCGGTGCACTCACGGCGGAGTTTGCCGGTGTCAGATTTACTGGATAATTGCGCCAGATCAGGCGGCCGGCCGCGGTTATGTGGACATGCAACCGTAGACGTTGATAGGGAGTGAATGAAGCGATGAGTTTCAAGTTGGAATACATCTGGCTGGACGGTTATTCGCCCGAGCCAAACCTGCGTAGCAAAACTAAAATCGTCAGCAGCGAGCCGGCTGGCCCGTCGGATTGTCCCGAGTGGGGATTTGATGGTAGTTCCACCGAGCAAGCCGCCGGTGACAACTCCGATTGCCTCCTGCGACCTGTTCGAATGGTCCCCGATCCTGCCCGTCGCGACGGTTTCCTGGTCCTTTGCGAGGTCTACGGTGCAGACGACTCGCCACACGAGACCAACATGCGATCCACGTTTGAAGATGACGACGACTTCTGGTTCGGCTTCGAGCAGGAATACACCCTGATGGTGGATGGGCTGCCGCTCGGCTTTCCCGCCGATGGCTTTCCCGGTCCCCAGGGTCCCTATTACTGCTCGGTCGGCATCGACAACTGCGTCGGCCGCGAGATCGTCGAACTTCACCTCGATGCCTGCCTCGATGCGGGCCTTGGTATCACCGGTATCAACGCCGAGGTGATGAAGGGCCAGTGGGAATACCAGCTGTTTGGCGAGGGAGCCAAGAAAGCAGCTGACGACCTCTGGATTTCCCGTTACCTGCTGTATCGGACTGCCGAGGATTTTGGTGTGACCGTGTCAATTCACCCCAAGCCAGTCAAGGGAGACTGGAACGGCAGCGGCATGCACGCCAACTTTTCCAATACTGCCATCCGCGAGGAAGGTGGCGAGGAATTGATCACTGGCATCTGTGAGAAGTTCGCAACGGCTCATGATGAGCATATTGCCGATTATGGCTCGGACAACGACCAGCGGCTGACTGGCCTGCACGAGACGCAGCACATCAGTGCCTTCAGCTATGGTGTGAGCGATCGTGGTGCCTCGATCCGGATTCCAGTTGCCACGGTTCGTGACGGCTGGAAAGGCTACCTGGAAGATCGCCGCCCAGCCTCCAACGCCGATCCTTATCGCGTGGTGGCTCGAATTCTCTCCTCGGTAAAATCCTAGGAGAGTATTCGATGGTGGCTGAGACCCATTCCATCAGGCGGCCATCCGAAGTCGGGTGGTCGCCTTTTTTTGCCGACGTCGTTTCGACGGCTTGGCTCTGAAGAACTCCGAGGAGCGATTTGATGAATCCCAAAGAAGTTCTCACACTCTGTCGCGAGAAGGGTATCGTGGCGATCGATCTCCGCTTCGTCGATTTGCCCGGCAGCTGGCAACATACCACTATCCCGGTAAGCCAGCTGAACGAGGATGTGTTCGAAAGCGGGCTGGGATTTGATGGCTCCAGTATCCGTGGCTGGCAGACGATCAACGAAAGTGACATGCTGATCGTGCCACAGCCGGAGACCGCCTTCATCGATCCGTTCACCGAGCTGAAGACGCTCAATATTCTCTGCAATATCCAGGACCCGATCACCGGCGAGGACTACTCTCGTGACCCCCGCCATGTGGCCCGCAAGGCCGTTGCCTATTTGAATGCCACGGCAATCGCGGATACCGCCTACTTCGGTCCCGAGGCGGAATTCTTCATCCTTGACGATGTCCGCTTCGATCAAAATGCCCACGAGGGCTACTACCATGTCGATAGCGTGGAAGCAGAATGGAATCGTGGCCGGGTGGAAAGCCCCAACCTGGCTAACAAGGTGCGCCACAAGGAGGGCTATTTTCCGGTGCCACCGACCGATCACCTGATGGACGTCCGCAACGAGATGATGCAGACCTTGATCGAATGTGGACTGACCGTTGAGTGCCAGCATCATGAAGTCGGTACAGCGGGTCAGTCAGAAATCGACCTGCAGTTTGACAGCCTGGTTGCCATGGCGGACCAGATGATGATCTACAAGTATGTCATCAAGAACGTCGCACATCGCCACAACAAGACGGCCACTTTCATGCCCAAGCCGGTCTTCACGGACAACGGCTCGGGCATGCACACGCACCTTTCCCTCTGGAAAGATGAACAGCCGTTGTTTGCCGGCAGCGGTTATGCCGGCCTCAGCGAAATGGCGCTGCATGCGATCGGCGGGCTGCTGCGACACGCGCCAGCTGTGCTGGCTTTTAGCAATCCCACGACCAACAGCTACAAGCGGCTGGTGCCGGGCTACGAGGCGCCGGTTAACCTGGCCTATTCCCAGCGGAACCGTTCAGCCGCCTGCCGGATCCCAATGTACAGCCAGAATCCCAAGGCCAAGCGGATCGAGTTCCGTTGTCCCGATCCCAGCTGTAACCCCTACCTCGCCTTCTCCGCCATCCTGATGGCAGCCCTCGACGGTATCCAGAACAAGATCGATCCTGGTGCCTCGCTGGACCAGGATATCTACGAACTTGATGCGGCCGAGGCAGCGTCAATTCCCAGTACTCCGGCCAGCCTCGAAGCGGCGCTCGATGCGCTCGAGCAGGACCAGGAATTCCTCCTGCGTGGAGAGGTCTTTACCGACGACCTGCTCTCTATCTGGATTGAGTACAAACGGAAGAACGAGGTCGATGCGATGCGTTTGCGTCCGCATCCCTACGAGTTCTGCCTGTACTACGACTGTTAGTCAGTACCCGACTGACTTCGGCAGTCGGCAGGGCAACTCGGTTATGCCAGGATTGGCTTGACGACCTCGCCCTCGACGTCCGTCAGTCGGAAGTCGCGACCCTGGAAGCGGTAAGTGAACTGCAGGTGGTCGATACCGAGCAGGTGCAGCATGGTGGCATGCAGGTCGTTGACCGTGACCACATCCTCAACCGCGTTGTACCCCAGCTCGTCCGTGGCACCATGGGTCATGCCACCCTTGATGCCACCACCGGCCAGCCAGATCGAATATCCCTTGATATGGTGATCTCGTCCCGACCCCTGGGCCATTGGCGTGCGTCCAAACTCGCTGGCCAGAACGACTAGCGTATCCTTGAGCATGTCGCGACGTTTGAGGTCCGCCAGCAGGCCATAAGCACCCTGGTCGACCAATCGACCGGTCGCTTCGCTGGCCGCCTTGATATTGCCATGGTGATCCCAGCCGCGGTGATAAAGCTGCACAAAGCGGACGCCCCGCTCGACCAGACGACGGGCCAGCAGGCAGTTGGCGGCGAATGAGCCGTCAGCACCCTTGGTTGCGTACAGGTCCAGCGTCTCCTGGGTCTCTGCGGAGACATCCATCAGCTCGGGCACGCTGGTCTGCATTTTGAAAGCCAGTTCGTACTGGCTGATTCGCGTGGCGATCTCGGGATCACGGATAACTTCATCACGAATGCCATTCAGCTCCTGGATCGCCTGCACCACGTCCTGCTGTCGCTGCTGGTTGACGCCTGGTGGATTCTTCACATACAGCACCGGGTCGCCCTTGCTGTGAAAGTGCACTCCCTGGAAACGGCTGGGCAGAAAACCGCTGTGCCACTGCCGCGATGCGATCGGTTGATCCTGGCCGCCGCCGACGGACGTCAGCACCACGAATCCCGGCAGATCTTCCGACTCGGTACCCAGCCCGTATTCCAGCCAGGAGCCCATCGAGGGACGGCCGCTGATCGTCGTCCCGGTGTTCATGAAGGTGTGGGCTGGATCGTGATTAATCGCCTCGGTCTTGAAGCCACGAATGATACACATCTCGTCCAGCATGCCGGACAGCTTGGGAAAAATGGCCGAGATCTCCTGGCCATTGTCGCCGTGCTTCTGAAATGCATGCTGGGGGGCAAAACAGGTCAGCTTCTTGCCCTGCAGCTGGGCAATCGGCTGCCCCTTGGTAAACGAATCGGGCATTGGCTGGCTATGCATTTCCGCCAGCTTGGGCTTGTGATCGAGCGTTTCCAAGTGCGACATGCCACCCGCCATGACCATGAAGATTACCCGCTTGGCCCTGGCCGGATAGTGCAACTGATCAAGCATTCCCTGCTGGCGTTCGCCCGGTTCTGCCCTCGCGTTCTGGGCCAGCATGGAAGCCAGCACCATGCCACCAAGTCCCTGCGAACCTCTGCCCAGGAAACCACGGCGTGTCACATCAGAATAGGGTTGCTGGTTCATCGTATCCTCAGAACTGGTTTCAATTAGTTGCGTGTAATTGTCTCGTGAAGGTTCAGCATGACTCGTGTAACGGATGACCAGGCTGCCAGTTCGACAGTATCGAGTTCCTCTGGCACGGGAAAACGGCCTACAGCAAGCAGCTGCTTGGCTGCATCAGGATCCTGCTGATAGCTCTCCAGCTGTCGCTCAATCACCCCCTGCAGGACTTCCAGTTCCCGGTCTGTCGGTTGGCGGGAAAGTACAGCCTGGAACAGCCATTCAATCCTGTCTTCCGCAGCAGCATTGCTGGACGTCAACATCCGGACAGCCAGTGCCCGGGCCGCCTCGACATAGGTCGGATCGTTCAGCAGCACCAGTGCCTGCTGCGGAATATTGGAACGTGCCCGCTCGACCGTGCATTCCTCGCGGCTGGGCGCATCAAAGGCCAGCAGGCTGGGATGCAGGAACATCCGCTGCCAGTGTGTATACAGACCACGGCGATAGATCTGGTTCTCAGCGGACGCTTGCCAGCTGCGTTTGGGAAAATTCATGTGGGCCCAGTAGCCAGCCGGCTGATAGGGCTTCACGCTCGGTCCTCCAATCGTGCGGTTCAAGAGACCGCTGACTGCCAGGGCATTATCCCGTACCAGCTCGGCATCCAGCCGAAATCGTGCCTGCCTGCCAAACAGTTCGTTGAGCGGGTCCTGCTCGACCAGCTTGTCGGTGGGAACCGATGACTGGCGATAGGTTGCGGAGAGTACCATCAGCCGGACTATCTGCTTGACATCCCAGCCGCTCTCCATGAAGCGGATGGCCAGGTAATCCAGCAATGCCGGGTGGCTCGGCCGTGTCCCCTGGTTACCGAGGTCATCCAGCGGTTCCGCCAGCCCCTTGCCGTAAAACATTTTCCAGAGCCGGTTCACAAAGGTCCGGGCGGTCAGCGGGTTCTCTCGCGAGATCATCCAATTGGCCAGGTCCAGCCGGCTGGCACGTTCTGCCGATTCCAGCTGACCGAGGAATCCCGGAATTGCCGGGTCCACCACGGGACCGGTTTCGTCCAGCCAGTTGCCACGCGGCAGGATGCGAATCGGACGTGGTGCGACGGCCACCGTCATCAAGCTGCGAGGCATCTGATCATTCAGCTGCTTCTTTTCCTGCTGCAGCCTGGCAACAGTCTCACGAACCGGCTTGAGCAGCGGGGCGATCGATCGGTAATAGGTTGCCAGTTGCGACTGTTGCTGCTCGTTACGATCACCAGCCGGTGTCTTGAGAATAGCCAGCAATTCTGCCGGCAGCGTGGAAGCCTTGTGCTGAAAATAGAAACCATAGCCACCTCCGCCATTGGCAACTTTCATCAGTAGCCTGTTTTCACCTTCTGTCAGCTCCAGTCTCAGCTTGTCCTGGTCGGCCAGCACGCCACGCAGGACCTTGTTCTCAAAGACGAGCTTGCCGTTGAGCCAGATTTTCAGGCTGTCATCGCTGCCCAGCGAGACCGGCAGGCTGGTTGCCGTTTCGACCTGGATGGTGCGGTAGAGGTAGGTGGCGGAGTTTTCACCGGTCAAGGTGTGGATCGTGCCGTCCACCAGCTTGTCATCCTTTCGCCAGCCAATTTTACCGTACTTCTTTTCCAGTGCGATTTCGGTCTCCGGTGGGAACTGCTTGGTGTGCGCCTCCTCAAAACTGGCCGCAGCGAAGGGACCGATAATGTGCCAGGCCGAGAGGCTCGCCTCGGTTGTGGCCGCGGCAGCGATCTTCGCTTCCCACGCTTTTTGAGCAGCCGCCAGCTCCACTGTCGCTGTCTCGAGCTGTTGCATTGCCTCGCTCAGCTGCTTGTCCAGGCCGGCCAGCTGTTCCTGGAACTGCGGCGTGGCGACGGGATAGGGAGTTGCATTGCCGACACCAACTTCCTTAACGTCAGCAAAAAAGGCAGCGAACTGGTAAAAGTCGCGGGTCGTGAAGGGGTCGTACTTGTGGTCATGGCATTCGCAACAGCCCATCGTGACTCCCATGAAGATCGTGGAGGTGTTGCGGACGCGATCGGCGGAGTACTTGGCCAGGTATTCCTTGGCCTGGGCTCCGCCCTCATCGGTGGTCTGCAGCAGCATGTTGAAGCCAGAAGCTACTTTCTGTTGGACCGTCGGTTCTGGCAGCAGGTCGCCAGCCAGTTGTTCGAGGATGAACTGGTTGTAGGGCAGGTTGTTATTAAACGACCCGATGACGTAATCGCGGTAGGGAGAGATCGACCGGCTCTTGTCTGCGTGATAGCCGTTGCTGTCGGCATATCGGACCACGTCGAGCCAGTAGATTGCCATTCGCTCGCCGTAATGCGGAGAGTCGAGCAGTTCTTCTACCAGCTTGTCGTAGGCATCCGGGCTGCTCTCTTCAACGAAGGCCCTGACCTGTTCGGGCGTGGGTGGCAGGCCGAGCAAGTCAAAACTAAGTCGGCGAATCAGGGTCACGGGATCGGCCGGTTGTACTCGCTTGAGGCCCGCCTGGCCAAGTCGAGTGAGGATGAAGCGATCAATATCGTTGATCACGCCTCGCATTTTCCTGGCGCCCGGAACCTGGACAGGCTGGGGCGCAGTCCAGGCCCAGTGACTCTCCCACTCGGCACCCTGATCGATCCAGTGTCCGATAGTCGCTTTCTGTTCGTCGCTAAGCGGTTTCTTGGCATCTGGCGGCGGCATCTGCAGGTCTGGGTCGTCCGATGTAATGCGACGATAGATCTCGCTGGCTGACGCCTGGCCCGGCTGGATCGTGACCGGATCACGTTTGCTGAAGACACTCTGCTCAAGATCCAGCCGCAAATCACCCTCGCGGGCATTGGCATCGGGGCCATGACAGGCATAGCAGTGGTTTGAGAAGATGGTTCGAACCTGGCGATCGAACTGCACGGCCTCCGCGTCGTCGTCGGCCAAAAGTTGACTTGCTGGTATGCAGACAAGCAGGCTCAGCAGCAGTAGCTGCCAGCGGTTATTCCATTGGATTGGTGTCTCGACTCGCCCTGCCATGGATAACGTGCTCCGGATTCGAATGGTACGATCAATCAAGTAACGAGCAATACGACGCCAGCCCGGGGCCAGCCAGGCCCCCCTGCTTCGCGTGAATGTATTCTAGTTGTCTTCAACCGATCGAACAACGAAGGCCCACTCTCTGGGTTCACTGAGATGACCGAGACCGTAGAAACTGCCCAGGGTCATTGCCGCATGGCCCTCGTTCATGACGACATCACGCCACCGGTCGGTATCTATCATCGGATGTGGGGAGCTGCCGAGCACGACCAGGCCGAGGGTGTCCACCGGCCACTCAGGTTGACCGTGCTGGCCAGTGAATCGCTTGCCGGCGACGGCCGCCAGATCCTGCTGGCACTCGATCACTGCATCATGCGGGCAACCGAGCTGGATCCGCTGGTGGCAGCCGCAGCGGATGCTGCCGGAATCGATACCGCAGCTGTGACCGTTACTTTTTCCCACACGCATGCAGCCGGGCTGATGGGGGCTGACCGAGTTGCCATGCCCGGGGGGGAGCTGATTCCGCCCTACCTCGAGTCGGTCCGTGAGACGGCCCACTCGACCGTGACCCGGGCGATCGCAGAACTGGCCGATGTGCGGCTGGTCTATGGCCAGGGCAGCTGCTCACTCGCCAGGCAGCGTGACTATTGGGACGCCGATTCGCAGCAGCACGTCTGTGGCTTTAACCCGGCGGGTGAATGCGACGATACGCTGGTGACCGTCAGCCTGCATGCTGACGACGGCAGTTGCCTGGGAACGATCGTCAACTATGGATGTCATCCGACCACACTCTCCTGGGACAATCGACTGATCTCTCCTGACTTTCCGGGTGCCATGCGGGAACTGGTTGAGCAGCAGACCGCTGCTCCCTGCCTGTTTCTGCAAGCGGTCTGTGGCGACACCGGGCCCCGCGATGGATTCACCGGCGATACGGAGGTGGCCGACCGCAACGGCCGCCAGCTGGGTCACGCTGCGCTTGCCGTGCTGACCGGCCTGCCACCAGCGGGTACAAGCCAGCAATACCAGGGGCCGGTTATCTCTGGCGCCACCATCGGCTGCTGGCAGCACGTTCCGATTTCCGACGAGCGCGCCAGCCAGGTCGAGCGTTGGGATCGCCAGCAATGGACATTGCCGTTGGCGTATCGCAGCGAGCTGGAATCGGCCGCGGATGTCCAGCAGCGACTGGACAACCTGCTGGCCGACGAGCAGGCGGCCCGTGCAGCTGGCTCGCCGGACGAGGCCCAGCGCTGCCGCGCTATGGCCGAGCGTGATCAGCGATTACTGGCCCGACTGAATGAACTTCCAGCAGGCAGCGACTTTCCCTACCAGCTGACCTGCTGGCGGATCGGTGACGGGGTCTGGCTGTTCTTGCCAGGGGAACCCTACCAGCAGCTTCAGCAGCAGCTGCGTTTCCAGTTCGCTGGCCGACCGCTGGTGATTGTTAGTAATTGTGGTGCCTGGGGCCCCTCCTACCTGGTCCCGGAACAGGACTATGGCAAGGGTATTTACCAGGAATCGGTTGCTGTACTGGCCGCCGGTTGCCTGGAACAATTGTCTGACAACCTTGCTGCCCAATTAGAAGTCTGGCTAGATTGATAACTGTAGCAGCTGTCGTGTGCTGGCTCAGGAAGCAGCCAGCGGCGGCAGGAACAGGACTCCAGCGAACGAATTGCCATGCGAATTACCGCCATTGAGACTCATGTCTGCCACGCCCGCATGCGGAACTGGGTATTCGTCAAGGTCCTCACCGACCAGCCAGGACTTTATGGCTGGGGTGAAGCGACGCTGGAGTGGCACACACGCAGCATTGTCGGTGCCATCGAGGATCTGGCTGAGTTGGTTGTCGGCGAGGATCCGCGCCGGATCGAGTATCTCTGGCAGATGATGTACCGCCAGCACTTCTGGCATGGCAACGGGATTGTCCGCAGCACGGCCATTGCCGGCATCGACATTGCTCTCTGGGATATCGCCGGCAAGCTGGCCAACATGCCCTGCAGCCAGCTCTGGGGCGGGCCGGTACGGGACAGCATCCGTACCTACTGCCATCTCGGTGGCGGACGGATGGAGGACTTTTACGAGACAGCAGCGGACGATGCCAAGCGGATGGCCGAGCTGGCCCAGGCAGCCGTGGCAGATGGCTTTACCGCATTCAAGTCGATGGCGGTACCGCCCAGCATGCCGATCGAAGGACTCAAGCCGATTCGGACTGCCGAACTTGCGGTAGCAGCGATGCGTGAGGCAGTTGGCGAGGAGATCGATATCATGGTCGATTGTCACGCCCGCCCCTCACCGGCGATGGGACTCAAGTTCGGCAAGGCGCTGGATCCGTACGGCCTGTATTTCTTTGAGGAGCCCTGCTGGCCCGAGAACATCGAGGGCCTGGCGATGATCAACGCCGCCCTCACGACGCCGGTCGCCACCGGAGAACGATTGACTCACCTGCAGGCATTTCGGGACCTGTTCCAGCAGCGGGGCTGTGAAATCTGTCAGCTCGACCTGACTCACTGCGGCGGTTTTAGCGAGGCGCGACGGATTGCGGCCCTGGCGGACGCCTACCGGATTGCCCTGGCGCCGCACAATCCCCAGGGTCCGGTCAGCACAGCAGCATCTCTGGAATTCGGTTTTTCCCAGCCCAACTACATCATCTGCGAGACGGTCCACAATGATGTCCCCTGGCGCGACGAGGTGGTCAGCGAGGGTTTTGTGATTGAGCCGGCAGGGCGACTGGTGAAGCCCAACAGCCGGCCCGGGCTGGGTATCGAGATTGACGAGCAGGTGGTTCGCCAGCATCCGTTCGAGCAGGAGTTGCCGCAGCGGGTGTTTTACCAGGATGGCAGCATCGGCGACTGGTAGTCGCCTGCAGGCAGCGGCCGGTGGTCAGGCGTCAGCGGCTGCGACTTAGCGTTGCTCGATCGGCACCAGCTCCCGCTCGGTCTCGCCAGTGTAGACCTGTCGTGGCCGGCAGATTCGCTTGGACGGCGAGTCGTGCATTTCCATCCAGTGAGCAATCCAGCCAGGCAGACGGCCGATCGCGAACAGCACGGTGAACATCGGGGCGGGAATACCCAGTGCCCGGTAGATCACGCCGGAATAGAAGTCGACGTTGGGGTAAAGTCGCTTCTCCACGAAGTACTCATCCTCGAGGGCAACTTCTTCCAGCTTCTGTGCGATTTCAAACAGTGGATCGGTGGTACCGAGTTTGGCCAGCAGTCGATCGCAGGCGGACTTGATGATCGTGGCCCGTGGATCGTGGTTCTTGTAGACACGATGGCCAAAGCCCATCAGGCGGAAGCCGGACGATTTATCCTTCGCCATGTCGACATACTTCTTGGTATCACCACCATCTGCCAGGATCTGCTCGAGCATGTTCACGCAGGCCTCATTGGCACCGCCGTGCAGCGGTCCCCAGAGGGCACAGATGCCTGCCGCGATCGACGCGAACAGGTTAGAGTCTGCCGAACCAACCATTCGGACCGTGGATGTACTGCAGTTCTGCTCATGGTCCGCGTGCACAATCAACAGCAGGTTCAGAGCGCTGACAAAGTCGGGATCAATGCTGTACGGTTCGCTGGGAACGGCAAACATCATCTGCAGAAAGTTCTGGCAGTAGTCGAGGTCGTTCTGGGGATAGATAAAGGGCTGACCAATCGACTTCTTGTAGCTATAGGCGGCGATCGTCGGCAGCTTGGCTATCAGACGATGCACGGAAATCTCTACCTGCTGCGGATCCTTGGGATCGAGCGAGTCCTGGTAGAAAGTCGAAAGCGCCGCGACCACCGAGGAGGCAATCGCCATCGGATGTGCATCGCGAGGAAAACCGTTGTAAAAACTGCGCATGTCCTCGTGCAACATCGTGTGGCGACTGATCGACATGCGAAAGTCCTGCAGCTGCTGAGTGTTGGGCAGATCGCCGTAGATCAACAGGTAACAGGTTTCTACAAAGTCGCAATTGGCCGCGATATCTTCGATTCGATAACCGCGGTAGCGGAGAATTCCTTCTTCGCCATTCAGAAAGGTGATGCCACTCTGAGTTGAACCAGTGTTGACGAATCCATCATCAAGCGTGATCAGGCCGGACTCCGCTCGTAGACGGGATATATCAAGTCCACGCTCGTTCTCCGTACCCATAACTACTGGGAGATCAAGTTCCTGGTCATCAATCGTGAGTTTGGCGGCCTCGGTCATGCGTGCAATCCTTGGCGAGCAGTATCCTGAGCGGTGAAACCTGAGTGCCTTTTCCATCGTGGCACCCAGATCCGCTCCAACAATCTAACGGCCAGCCTCGACTCCGACAATTAACCTCCCTGAGAATTGTTGCCGGCTGGCCGAATTTACGGTAGCTGCTGATTGGCTTGTGCGACTATCATTTCGCCGTAAGACCCGCTGAGCAGATCGTCCTGGGCAATGTCAAACTGCTGCTGCAGCCTGGCAACAATTGCTTCCCCCTCGGCCAGCTGGTCGAGCGAGTCCAGCACTGCCTCGAATTCCAGGAAGTCACCGAGCGAATCAACCTGGTCGAGGTGAATCCGAACCTGCTGGTGAAAGAAGATCTCGCGTTGCTTGGCGACCACGCAGCGGATTCCCAGGGCGCCGGCCAGTGCCGCCAGCAGACCTGCTGGATCGCTGACCGCCACTCGCAGGTAATGACTGGCCTTACTCTGCTGTTGGTCGCTGCGCTGATACCAGATTAGCTCAGCTGGCTGCTGCTCAATCTCTCGCAGCTTGAGCCTGCCCTGCTGGCAATGAAAGTAGGTATCACGCTGTCGCTGCTGCTCGCCCGGACGGGTTGCCAGTTGCCGGGCAATGTCCCTGCTGGCTGCCAGGTCATGCAGGCGGGCTTTGAGTTCGACATTGCAGCCTGGTCGGCCGGTCGGTGGAGCCATAATGAAATGCGGGCTACTGCTTGCCCTGCCGGGAGAGTGCTCACGCTGCTGGGCGAATCCGGGGTAGTCCACCTGCCGCGGCTGCGACAGGAAAAGTGGACTAGCGGGAGCTCTGAGCGGATGAACGAGTCTCATCATAGATGGTCCAGACCGGAATCTCCATCCGCAGCCTGCTGACCAGTTTCTCGATCGCCTGCTGCTGTTCAACAGCCCGCAGCTTGGCCTTGATCTCTTTTTGAGCTGCCAGGAACGACGTTCGGCCAGCCTCCTTCCGCTCCAGCACACGAATGATGTGGTAGCCGCGGTCGTCCTCGATAATCTGGCTGAGCCGGTTCACCGGGAGGCTGAAGAGTGCCTTGTCGAGCGGCTTGGAGATGAGGCTGCCTGGTGTGGTCCAGTCATGCTGACCACCCTTGCCGGCCCGCGACTCCTCGCTTCGGTTGCGTGCTACCTCAGCCAGCTTGGCTCCTCGCAAGACCTCGTTACCGATGACCGCGATGGCAGCATAGGCTTGCTGCCCGCTGTCGTGATTGTCGAAGTAGACAGTCAATTGCTCCCAGCGAGCCTGGGCCTCGTACTTGAATTTATTGATATTCTCGCGATAGTCACTCAGCAGTCGGGCACGAGTTATTTCGGGGTTACGGGGAATTGAGTCGGACAGGTAGGAACGTCCCAGGTTGCGTTCCTTGAAGGACTCCTGCTCGAGATGGATCGAGGTACCGAACTCTTTTAACAGCAGGTCCAATTCGCCAAGCGTGGAAATCCCACGCTCATCCATGAGAAAGGCGAGTTGGCCGACTTGTGGTGAGGAACGCAGCAGCTCACGCGCTTCCGCCTTGCTGACCCCTTTGAACTTGGGTACCAACTCCAGCAGGCTGTCCTCAAACATCTCTGACACTCGCTCCGCAATCCGCTCTTCGGCGTCGGCTCGACTGTCGGCCGGCAGGCTCTGTAAGAAAGCGATATAGAGCAGCTTGTACTCGATTTCCTGGTCGACCAGTTGTTCGACCAGTTTGTCCTGCTGGTCAGCAATTGCCTCTCGCTGCAGGAAACGTTCTTCCGGCGTCATCTTGTTCAGCACGTTCTGCATCACGATCCGTACCCGTGGCATGATATCGCCACGCAGAATCCGCTGATCACCGACAATCGCCAGTGTCTCGCTGCCGGGGAATTTCTCCACACCGTCGGGTGCATCCTGCTGAGCTGAAGCGGCTTGTGACAGTCCACAGATGATCGCCGCCAGGGCAACCATCAGCCGTCGCCAGGATCCGGATTGCATGGGGATTCTCCACCGCACGGTCGTTGCCGTGATTGAATTAAGCTGAGCACTCGGTTGCTCGAGGGCGAGATTCTAAGGTGGCTCTGCGGACGGTCGCAACACCAATTCCGCCGTTGCCAGGACCTGCTCCGGACTACAGTTGTCCGGCAGCGGGTAATAGGCACTCTGTCCGTCCACAATTCGCAGCTTGTCGGGGAAATTGTTGACCAGCTGTTTGATCTGCGCCGGCCTGCTGTAGCGAAAGACCAGGAACTGCTGTTCGGTGCTGATCGAGCTAATTCCCCACTGGTTAGCTGCCAGCCGCAACTCCGCCACTCGCAGCATTCGCTCGCTGGCAGCAGGTGGAGGGCCGAAACGATCCTGCATTTCCTCGCGCAGTGAGTCGATTGTCTGCTGGCAGTCGATGCGGGCAAATCGGCGGTAGAGGTCGATCCGTTCACAGATGCCAGGTAGGTACTCAGCCGGCAGATGACACGAGCCGGGCAGACTCACTTCCACCTCGATCGCCTGCCGCGGGGGAAGTTTTTTCAGCGCCCGTACGGCGGTTTCCATCAACTGGCAATACAACTCATAGCCGACTGTGGCAATATGACCACTCTGTTGGGGACCCAGCAGATTACCTGCTCCGCGAATTTCCAGGTCCTGCATGGCAATCGCAAAGCCGGCTCCCATCTGGCTGTACTGCTCGATGGCCCGTAATCGCCGAGCCGCGGTTGGAGTCAGCGAGGTGCGGGGATTGACCAGCAGGTAGCAGTAGGCACGGTGCTTGTAGCGGCCCACGCGGCCGCGCAGCTGGTGCAGGTCGGCCAGGCCATAACGATTTGCCTCGTCAATGAAGATCGTGTTGGCGTTGGGGATGTCGAGTCCGTTTTCGACAATCGTGGTGGCCACCAGCAGGTCGAAGCGGTGAGCGATGAAGTCGACCATCACCCCTTCCAGCTGGCCCTCCGGCATTTGGCCGTGGCCGATACCAACCGTCGCTTCGGGAACAATCGTCTGCAAGCGAGCCGCCAGTTGCTCGATATCCTGTACCCGGTTGTGGACAAAGTAGATCTGGCCACCCCGATTCAACTCCCGCAGGATCGCCTCCCGAATCATCGATTCCTGGAATCGAGAGAGCCGGGTTTCTACTGCCAGCCGATCCTCTGGTGGCGTCTCCAGGTTGCTGATATCGCGCACGCCAATCATCGACATGTGCAGCGTCCGTGGGATCGGAGTGGCCGACAGTGTGAGCACATCGACAATGCTGCGCATCGTCTTCAGTCGCTCCTTGATCTCGACACCAAACCGCTGCTCTTCATCGATCACCAGCAGGCCGAGGTTCTGGAAGCTGACGTCCTGCGAGGCGAGCCGGTGGGTACCAATCACAATGTCGATCCGCCCACTGCCCAGCCCCTCGACAACTTCACGCTGCTCCTGCAGCGAGGCAAATCGACTCAGTCGGCCCACGTCGATCGGGAACTGGGCCATCCGCTGTTTAAACGTGCGGTAATGCTGCTCAGCCAGGATCGTGGTTGGTACCAGCACCGCGACCTGGTATCCGCTGTCGACCGCCTTGAAGGCAGCTCGCATCGCCAGCTCCGTTTTGCCGTACCCCACATCGCCACAGATCAAGCGATCCATTGGCCGCGGACCAGTCATGTCCTGGCGGATCTCCTGGATGGCGGTCAGCTGGTCGGGTGTCTCGCGGTAGGGGAAGGCGGCCTCAAATTCCATCTGCCAGAGTGAGTCTGGCGGGAACTGGATTCCCGGTCGGGCCTCGCGGCGGGCCTGTAATTCCAGCAATTCGCTGGCCATGTCCTGTACGGCAGCTTGAGCGGCTTTCTTTTGCCGCTGCCAGCTGGCACTGCCAATAGTAGCCAGCCGGGGCCGCAGACCCCGCCCGCCAACATATTTCTGCACCAGCTCAATCCGACTGGCCGGCACGTAGATCCTCGTACCGGCTCGAAACTCAATCGCCAGGTGCTCCTGCTGAATCCCCTCCTTGTCGATCAGCTCCAGGCCCCGGTAGCGACCGACGCCATGAGCCAGGTGGACCACCAGGTCACCCGCTTCGATTTGCAGGAAACTGTCAATCGGCTTGCCCTGGTAGCGTCGGCTTGGTCGCCTGCGGGCAATCTGCCCCAGCAGGTCGGCAGACCCGATCACCGTGGTGTTGTGATTTACCCAGTGGAATCCCTGGCCCAGGTCGCCGCCGCTGATCTGCAGGTTGCCGCGTTCGGCAGTTGCTGTGCCGCGCAGGAGTTCCTCAAACCGTTGCTGCTGGCCCTCGCTGGTACAGACCAGCTGGACCCGCGTATCGGCCTCAAGCTGATCGAGTTGCTGGCGGATATGGTCCATGTCGCCACGGAAGCGGTCGACCGATTCGACCTGCAGGGCGAAGCTGGTTTCGGCGAGGGAGGGAGCCAGTGTCCAGAGGCTGGCACGCGGATGGTCATGCCAGCTGGCGTACAGGGACTCCAGATTGTGAAAGCTGTCAGGCGAGCTGACCCGGCCCAGGAACTGGCTGGCAGAGTCGGCCAGCTGGTCCGGCTCCAACATCACGACCCAGCTGTCGGGGGGCAGGTAAGAGCTGATCGAGTCCTGGCTGCGAGCCGTCAGTGGTAGGACCGTGATCGTGACCTCGTTGAGCGATTGCACGCTACGCTGGCTGGCGATATCGAAACAGCGGATCGATTCGATTTCATCGTCCATCAACTCGATTCGTATCGGCTGCTCGGCATCGCGAGGAAAGACATCCAGGATTCCTCCGCGACGGGCAAACTCTGCCGGCGCTGCCACGCCGCTGGTGGCGGTGTAACCGGCCAATACCAGCTGGCCCAGCCAGACGTCAGCGTCCAGGCGGTCGCCAACACGCAGTCTGCTGGCCGCCGCGGTGAGCTGCTGGCGGTCAGGCAGGGGGCTGAGCAGGCCCTGGATGCTGCTGATCACGATGCGCGGCAGCTGGTCTTGTCGGGCCACCAGCTGGCCGAGTGTCCGCAACAGCTGAGCTGCACTCGTGTCGTCCGCCGCTAATTCACTCAGTTCGCCGTCGGGAACCGGTAGGCAGGCCACGCTGTCGATGCCAAACAGGGCCAGGTCGTCTGCCAGGCCATCGACCTGCCGAAGCTGTGGCAGGACGATCAACATGGCTGGCGGTGCGTGCTGGGCAAGTGCCGCTGCGACCAGCGCGCACGATGATCCCCAGACTCCATCGACCGTGACTTCCTTGCCAGCCCCGAGGGCCGCGATCACTTCGACAAAGTCCGTCTCAGCACTTAATCGAGTTGGCAGGTGTGCCAGGCAGGCTTGCGACTGCCCGGCCAGGTTGCCTGCATTCATAATCTCTCCGCAGCACGTGATTCTAGCCAGAATCTGGCTGTCCGAAAACCGCGACTTGATAGCAGGCATGTCAGCCGCTGACTCCTGTCGGTGGCAGTTGTAATCGGCGGGATGTCGTATAATGCTGCCTCGCAACACGTTCTGGCTGGCTTCACTCGGACGACCGATCGCCTCATGGACCCCAAAACTCCACCTGCCAGCGACCAGACGACAGCCAGCCTGACCGAGGCCCAGCTGGCGGCAGTACACCACAAGGATGGCCCGCTGCTGATCCTGGCGGGTCCAGGCAGCGGCAAGACACGCGTTGTCACGCATCGGATTGCCCAGCTGCTGGAATCCGGAGTCTCGGCGCGGAACCTGCTGGGCCTGACGTTCACCAACAAGGCCGCTGACGAAATGCGACTGCGACTGACGCGACTGGTGGCGGGCCAGCCTCCCTGGATGGGCACCTTTCATGGCTTCTGCTCGCGGCTCTTGCGACGGCACGGTGAGTTAGTCGGGCTGCACGATAATTTCTCCATCCTCGACACCAGCGATGCGAGACGGATGCTCAAGTCAGCGGTCCAGGAAGCGGGCATCACGCTCACGCACACGTCGATCGAGGCGATCACGGACGAAATCAGCTGGGCCAAGAGCAGCTTGATGCTGCCCGACAACTACCAGCCGCGCTTTGGCCAGCTGGTGGGTGATCTTACCCGCGACATCTACCCGGTCTATCGCCAGCTGCTGCTGCAAGCCAACGCCGTCGACTTTGATGACCTGCTGCTGCATGTCGCCACGCTGTTGGCAGATTCAGCGGAGCTGCGGGCCGAACTGGACCAGCGTTTTCGCTATATCCTGGTCGACGAGTACCAGGATACGAACATGGCTCAGTACGCGATTGTCAGGCGACTGAGTATCGATTATCCCAATCTGGCCGCGACAGGAGATCCGGATCAGTCGATCTATGGCTGGCGAGGGGCGGATGTCTCGAACATCCTGCGTTTCGAGGAAGACTACCCTACTGTGAAGGTCATCCGGCTGGAGCAGAACTATCGTAGCTGTGGCAACATCCTCAAGGTTGCTGACGCCTTGATCAGTCACAACGTTCATCGCAAGCCGAAACAGCTCTTTACCGAGAATCCTGCCGGCGCGCCGGTCCGACTGGTCTGCTATCTCGCCGGCCAGGAGGAAGCGGATGATATTGCCAACCAGATCGCAGCGGCGGTGGCAGGCGGTCGTGCCCGCTTCCGCGACTTTGCCATCTTCTATCGTGTCAATGCACTCTCGCGCGGACTGGAACATGCCCTGCGGCGACTGGAAATTCCATACCAGGTTGTGCGGGGACTGGAGTTCTACCAGCGAAAGGAAGTCAAGGATCTGCTGGCTTACCTGCAGCTGCTGGATAATCCCCGCAATGACGTTGCCTTGCAGAGGATTATCAATGTCCCGCCACGGGGGATTGGCAAGAAATCGCTGCAGCACCTTGAGCACCATGCCCGCCGTCATCAGGTCAGCATGTTCGAGGCAGCTCGCGAAGTGGGGCTGATTGAATCGCTCACACGCCGTGCCTCGGTAGCGATCAGCAACTTTGTGGCCATCATCAGCGGCCTCGGTATCGATCCGGATCAAACCCTCGATGAACTGGTAGCCGAAGTGGTCAATGAAAGTGGTTACCGGGAACACCTCTCGAAGGAAGAAGAATCGATGGGCCAGGATCGCCTGGCGAATGTGGAAGAGTTGATTAGCGCGGCGCGCGAGTTTGCCGAACAGTTTCCCGATGATGGGCTGGCCCGCTTCCTCGAACAGGCCGCGCTTGCGAGTGACTCCGATGAGCGGGATGCTGAGCCGGACCAGGTGACTCTGATGACAATGCATGCGGCCAAGGGACTTGAGTTTCCCAACGTGTTTATTGTCGGAGTAGAAGCTGGCATGCTGCCGCATGAACGCAGCCGGGACGATCCATTGCAGCGTGAGGAAGAACGGCGGTTGTTGTTTGTTGGAATCACGCGGGCGGAGCAGCAGTTGCAGCTGAGCTATACCCGCCGCCGCATGATGCGAGGAAGTTTTCGCACAGCGATCGCCAGCGAATTCTTGCTGGAATTGCCCAGGTCCGAGATGCAGGTGATCAAGCCGCCCTCCGCCAGCCAGTACATCGGAAACTCCGCTGGTGCTGAAGATCACTTTGTCGATGAGCCCCTCGATGACCAGTTTGATGGTATCGACGCGCCGCTGATCGATACCTTGACAGAACTCGAGCAGGATCCGCCGCAGCAGGATGCTGCCCAGTTGACGACCGCTGCTGAGATGCTTGACGATGCGGATGGCTCTGCTCAGCTGGCACCCGAGGATTACACCACGGGAATGCTGGTCCAGCACAGCCAGTATGGCCCTGGCTGTATTATCCAATTAAGTGGTACCGGCCAGAAGCGGACGGCCATGATCAAGTTCCTCAGCGGGGAAGAGAAGAAATTCCGACTCGCCTTTGCCAAACTAATGGCCCTCAGCCAGTGAAGACCTGCCGTGAAGAGATATCCCAAGATTGCCCAGTTTCAGGACCGCGACTCGCTGCTCGAGCACATCGATCAGCTGGGCATAGAACTGCCCTGCGATCCGCATGTTCTGACCGCCGCCAGTGGATCCCCGCTGGCTGAATCGTGGAGCTTTGGTGGTCGAAGCGTGGGGAATCGCTGGTGCATTCAGCCGATGGAGGGTTGGGATGCGGGCCGGGATGGCTCACCCAGCGAGCGCACGATTCGTCGCTGGCAGAATTTTGGACTGAGTGGAGCCAAGCTGATCTGGGGCGGTGAGGCGGCAGCGGTTCGAGTCGATGGTCGCGCCAATCCTCATCAAACGCTGGCAACCCTGTCCAACGAGCAGGGACTGGCTCGCTTGCTGACCGCCCTGCAGGATGCCCACCGGCAACAGTTCGGCCAACTGGATGACCTTGTGGTGGGATTGCAATTGACCCACTCCGGCCGCTTCTGCCGGCCTCATGATAAAAAGCTGCAGCCGCGGATAGCTTACCACCACCCGCTGCTGGATGAGAAGTTTGCTATCCAGCCTGACGATGATGCGATTGTCTGGAGTGACGAGGAGCTGGAACAGCTGATCGATGACTACCGGGATGCCGCCCTGCTGGCCGAGCGAGTTGGATTTGATTTTGTCGATATCAAGGCATGCCATGGTTACCTGCTGCATGAGTTCCTCAGCGCCCGGACGCGTCCGGGAAAGTTTGGCGGGGACCTGCAGGGACGGTCGCTGCTGTTGCGGACTATTATCGAGCGAGTTCAGCAAGCCTGTCCCGGGCTGTTGATCGGTGTGCGACTGAGTCTGTTTGACACGCCGCCGTTTGTGACCAGCCGCTCAAGCGGTCAGCCAATGGACTTTGCAGAACTGTTGCCCTACCAGTATGGCTTTAGTGTCTCGCCTGAGAATCCGATGGAAATGGACCTGGCCGAACCGCTTGAGCTGATTGGAGAGTTGATCAAGGCGGGTGTCGCGGCTATCAACCTGTCCTGTGGCAGCCCCTATTACAATCCGCACCTGATGCGGCCGGCCACCTTTCCACCCTCCGATGGATACTTTCCTCCCGAAGATCCGCTGATCGGTGTGGCCCGCCAGGTGCGGGCAGCGCGATTGTGTAAACAGGCCTATCCGGAGTGCCCGATGGTGGGGTCGGGCTATAGCTACTTGCAGGATTACCTGCCCCAGGTGGCTCAGGCTGTCAGCCGAGAAGGCTGGATCGACTCCGTCGGACTCGGCCGGATGGTCTTGTCCTACCCTCAGCTGCCGCACGATACGCTGACCACGGGCGAGCTGAAACGGAAGCAGATCTGCCGTACGTTTAGCGACTGTACGACCGCTCCCCGTAACGGCCTGGAGTCCGGTTGTTTCCCGCTCGATCCGTTCTACAAGCAACACGCAGATGCAGCTCAGCTGCGTGCAATCAAAAAGTCGCTCGACGGATAAACAGGCCCGCATGCACTCTGCTAGCAGGTTGTGACGAAAAAGTGAAAAAAGAGCCTGACGGAAAACGGTAAATCGGTATACTTGTCGCCTATGTCATTTTTGCGGACCCGGACATGGACGATGCGGGTCGGAGAGTGATTCGAAGGGATTTGATAGGACCACGGAGGGATCCTGATGACACGTATTCCATTGAGTGCTGCTGACGAGCAGCGTAAAAGCATGCAGGAGCGGCTGTCGTTGAGTACGGCAGAAATCGGGCTGAGTGTCCGTACCACCAACTGCCTTGAGGAGCGCGGCATTTTTTCGGTGCAGGATTTATTGCACAGCCGCCCTGACGACCTTTTGAGCATCTCGAATTTTGGCGAGAAGACGCTCGAGGAAGTCTACGACGCTCTGGAGCAGATCGGTTTTTGCCGAACGGTTGCCAGCTGAAGCTGGCTGCGGTTTATTCTCCGACCTGTAAACAGATCAGCTGATTAGCCTGGCTGCTACTGGTGCGCACCAGCAACCTGCCGTTGCTGAGTGCCGGTAGTGCTCGTGTCGTTCCGCGCGTGGCCTGGGCTTCGGCCAGTTTCTGGTAACTTTCTGAGCTGGCCTTCACCAGCGTCAGCGTGCCTTCCACGGAGAGGATCAGCAGCAGATCTTTGCTGCGCACGATGTGCCCCACCGCCAGGTCATCCTGCGACCAGGCGACTTTACCGCTACGGACCTCGACACAGCGAAGCGACGCGCGGCCGATGTCCTCGCGACCATGGAATCCATAGATATGGCCCTGGTGGTGGACGCCGGTGGAATACTGGCTGGAGAGGGTCTCGTCGTTTGCCCAGACCTCGGTGACCTTGCTTCCGGTTGCCGGCAGCTTGACCATGCGAGCTCCGATCTGGTAGCTGGCGGTGACGAACAGGTGATCGCCGATGATCAGCGGCGTTGCCGCATTGACTGTCGGCCCACGGCGACCGAAGGGAAACTGGAAGGCCGTTTTTCCGTTCTCTGGATCCACGGCAATTACATTCAGGCGTGTCACAAAAACGGCATGTTGACGGCCGCCGAGGGTGGCCAGGGTCGGCGACGAGTAGCTGGCCGCCTCGGCCGTCGCCTGCCAGCGGGTCTTGCCCGTCAGAAGGTTAAATGCGACCAGGCCTGCATTGTCCTTTCCGCCGATATTTACCAGCAGGTTGCCGCCCGCGACGATCGGTGTCGCCGCGGCACCGAAGTAGCCCTCGTCACCATCAAAGTCACCGTAAGTTTCTCGCGACCAGACCCTGGCGCCATCTTTGAGGGCCAGGCAATGCAGGTCGCCATCGGCACTGAATGTATAAACGTGTCCCTGGTGAATCAGTGGGACACAGCGGGGACCGAGATCTGGATTGGCGCCGCCGCGATAGTTGGCGTTGTAGCTGGTTCGCCAGCGGGTCTTGCCGGTGACGGCATCAATACACTCGACGTGGTCCTTGTCATTGATGCGGTGATAGGCGATCACACTTGTACCGGCCACGGCAACGCCGCCAAAACCATCGCCCAGCGTATGCGTCCAGTTGCTGGCTGGCCCCTGGTCGGGCCACTTCAGCAATAACTTCTCACCGCCGGCCACGCCATCTCGGTTGGGGCCAAGGATCTGCGGCCAGTCGCCTGCAGCCAGGCTGGAGCTAAGGAACATGAGCAGCATCAGGGGAAGCGTGAAGCGGAGATTGGTTCGCATGTTTGTTGTACCGTTGGCAACGGGGCAGTGGCTTGGCAGGTCGTGCGCAGGAGAGACGCTCTTTTTCTGCGGCGATTGGATTACAATATCAGGCCGGCGCCAAGTTTCCAACGGTTGAAACAGCTTACTTGCTGTTGGATTGGACGCCGCGAAGGTCAGCCGTTTGGGTTGGCGACCACCCTGAGTGAGGAACGATCCGGGATGGCTCGACTTTTTGGATTGCTACAGAAAAAGCGTGGGCAGCGGACCACAGGCAGCCGGCTGGCCGGGGTGGTCGGCGAGGTGATGATATTCGGCATTGTCCTGCTGCTGGGGCTGATCTCATTAGGTTGGCTGCTGTTTAATCCCGAACAGACATCCGATCTGGGCATGATGTACGTGCTCAATATCTCGCTGATCCTGATCGGCGGCGGTGGCATCATGATGGCTGTCGTGCAGTACGGTATCTCGGCGGAGCGTCGCAAAGCGATCACTTTGGGGCGTCCCGCCCTGGACGTGATGCAGGACAACCTGCCTTCGGCACATCGATTTCCCACGATTCCACCGGACGCGGATACCACGGACAGTCCCGGCGTCCGCTTGCGTTACCGCTTGCCGCAGACAGAGTCGCACTTCTGGCCGATCCTGGCTGCCACCCTGTTCTTTGGCAGCTGGGCGATCGTGACGGTCACACTGGCTGCCGCCGTGGGTGTCGGTTTCTGGCAATCGACCCCCAACTGGCTGTTTGTCTGCCTGCTGCCTGGTTGCCTGATTGTGAGTTCCTGGAGTGGGAAATATTTTCTGCAACAGCTGTCGGGGCTGACGCGGATCGGCCCAACCGTGCTGGAGATATCTCAACACCCGCTGGTGCCGGGTACTGAGTGCGACGTGTTCCTGTCGCAGTCCGGGCTTTTGCAATTCAAGTCATTCAAAGTCACGCTGGTTTGCGAGGAACAGACCAGCTATCACCAGGGGACCGATTTGCGAGTGGAAGCTGTGGCTGTCTTCCGAGATCGGCTGATCATGCACAAGGATCAGACAGTCCGGCCAGGGACTGCGCTGGAAGATGAATTCACGCTCTCGATCCCCGAGACGGCGATGCACTCTTTCCGCGGCCAGTACAACCGTATCCAGTGGAAGCTGGTTGTGGAGGGACGGTCGCTGTCGATGCCCACATTCACTCACAGTTTCCCGATCATTGTGCATCCCCGCATGAAACAAGAGGGGACGGCATGAACGAACCGCTGATTAGTATCGCAATGGATGATCCTCATCGGCATTACCAGCCGGGTGATCGCCTGGTCTGTGATTACCAGCTGGATGCGGTGTCGGCAGCATCAATCGTGGCTGTCGAATCGTCAATCCTGTGGCTGACATCCGGCAAGGGGGATGAGGACCTGGGGGTCCATTTCTTCCTGCGGCGACAAGCGAGCGAAGCTGAAATTGATCTGCGGGCACTTTTCCGTTTTGAGTCGGCGCTGCCCAATAGTCCACTCAGCTACGACGGTTCAAGTATCAAGATCCACTGGCTGATTCGCATCAAGGTCTTCCTCGAGGGTGAACGGGAATTCTGCCAGGACCTGAGCTTCCAGCTTGGCTCGCTGCCTTCTGCCCTGGAGGCGACCGCATGATTGTGCCGACAGAACCAGGTCGCAATCCCTTTTCCACCTGCTGGATCCGTCCCGGGGCCTGTCCTTACCTGTGCGCCGATCAAGGCCAATTGGAAAGCTGGAGCGGGTTGCTGGAAGAAGCGGGAGGAGGTCAGCTTGTCGGCCCCCACGGCGTCGGCAAGTCGACCTTGATGGCAAGCCTGGTTGAGTTGCTGCAGAAAGGAGGCCAGCCGATTCAGCATTGTCGGCTGCTGGCCGGCCAACACCGTCTGCCAGGTACGCTGCAGCCAGGCAATCTGCCGATCGGCTGTTGGCTGGCGATCGATGGCTTTGAGCAGCTCTCGGCCTGGCGCCGCCGTGGCACGATCAAGAGCTGCCGCCGACGGGGAATTCGTCTGCTCGTTACCAGCCATCGTGCCTTCGGTTTCGGCCACGTGATCCAGTTACAGCCTGGCCTGGCGACCGTCGGTCGCGTCGTCGACTTTCTGCAGCGGAGGGGTCCCCAGCTCGTCACCGCGTCCGATCTGGGCGGCTTGCTGGTCTCGCACGGTGACGACATCCGCGAACTGTTGTTTGCCTGTTATGACCTTTACGAACGACGGCAGCGGGCAGCCGGAGAATGATGCAGCTTCTTCGGAATCTTGAAAAAAAGTCTGCGACTTGTGCCATTTTTCGACCTACTCTTGTTTACGGTGGCGGAATCATCGCTTCGGTCGACGCCAACAGCTGGCGCAATCGTCAGGATCGTTACAGACTGTCACCCCAGAGTGCCCGAATGCGCCAGGGCAGTATGTCAGTCACTTGACAACCCATGGGGCTGGCAGGTCAAACTGGTAGTGAGGGATTCTAGCTGATGCGCTGAATGGCGTCCGTCTGGGCGGTCAGTGCGCTGGGGAGCCCTTTACAATGCACATACTCAAGAAGGCAGGTAGAAGATGATGGGTAAAAAGTCAACAAAGGTCACCGTGATCACGGCTCTTGGTCTGATGCTGGTCGTTTCGGCCGCCACCACGGCACGAGCTGATATATGGGACTTTATTTCCGGTCGCCAGTCGAGCTTGATACCGGTACACAATCCGGCCGAGGAATCGGCGGATAGTGCCGCTGCCAGTTCCACGCGTACTGTCTACAAGCCGGTACCGCTGACAACAACGTTGGGCGACGCAGTTGCCGCTCCCTTGCGGCTTCTCACCCCATCCACCAGTAACGGCCAGCAGGCTGGCGAGTACTATACAACTCGCTGGGTCAAAGTCCCGACCACTCGCTATGTTCCCCAGTTGCAGCGCAATGCTGATACCGGTTGGACGCAGGTGGTGATGAAACCCTGCACATCCTACACCTGGCAGCTGCGACGTGTCCGGACGACGGACTATCGTCCGCTCGTACCCTCCCTGTTTGGGCCAGCCTGTCAGAACAACCAGCCCTTTCTGGCTCGATTACTGAATCCCATCCTGGCACCCGGCTGCTATGGATGCGACGTACCGGCCAGCGGTAGCGGAGCACCGACACCGTCCGCCGGCGGAGCGGATCGGCAACCTTCGCTGGATCCGAACCTGGTGCAGCCTGACACCGAGAGCGACCTGGACCTGCGCAAGCCGCCGATCCCGGACGATGCCAGCCCTGCTGAGGGTGAAGAGTCCACTGAAGATGCTGCTGACAGTGAAGCTGCTGACAGTGAAGGTACTAAGGAACCGGCAGCCGAGGCCGACGCGGCTGCGGACGCGGAGGATGCTACTGACAAGGACGAGGCAGCTGGAGCTGAAGAAAAGCCCGAGGAAGAAAAGCCCGAGGTCGACAAGCCAGCCAGCGACGACGGTACTCGCTCAGTCCTCAAGCAGCCACCGATCGAACCTCCCAAGCAGAACAAGGTGCCTGGCCAGGAGAAGGCCGAGGAAGATAAAAAGGCAGCCGATGGTACAGAGGACAAGAGTGCCGCGCCCTACCGATTGCAGCCGATTCCCGATAACAACCGTTTACCTGCGGATCCGGCGTCGGTACCCGAATTGATCGACCCCCGCGACAAGACGGCGGCCCAGCCGATTCCGTCGGCCAATTTCACGGCAACTCAGCGGCAGCCCGCCGCCGGCAGCCAGGTCGTGCCTGTCACGGCCGTCAGGCCTGTCAGCCTGCCTGTCCGCAAGCTGGACAGCGGCGGTTGGGTACGAGTCAAGCACTAGCAGTTCGCGGAAAATCTCCGCGCCAGCGGTGGTCCTGCTAGGCAGGCATCAGGCTCGGCCCAGCAGTGACTCAAGTTCCGGCCAGCTGCGTGTGTTTGCCACATCGGAGGCGGTCAGCCCGCCGCGTCGCGCCTGCTGAACTCCGTGCCGCATCACGTCCAGTCCCGGGATACTGTGGGCGTCCGTACTGATCACGATCGGGATGCCGAGTCGATTGGCGGCAGCACAATGCACGTCATGCAGGTCCAGCCTGGCTGGATTGGCGTTCAATTCCAACATCGTCTGGTGCTCGCTGGCCGCCTGCATCAGGGTTTCAACGTCCAACTCATACGGTTCACGACGATTGATCAGTCGGCCAGTAGGATGGGCAACGACGCAGACATGAGGATTGGCAACGGCATTCACAAGCCGGTCGGTGATCTGCTGTCTGGATTGTTGCTGGCCGTAGTGAATGGCGGCGATCACCCAGTCGGCCTCGGCCAGCACATCATCAGGCAGATCCATGCCACCCTCCTCGAGGATGTCACATTCAATCCCCTTGAGTACCCGAAAGCCCTCATCGAGTTGCTCGTTGAGCTTGTCAACTTCTTTCCACTGGGCTCGCAAGCGATCTGGATCGAGTCCTCGGGCCATCGTGACCCGCTGGGAATGATCGGTGATAGCGAGGTATTCGAGTCCCCGTTGTCTGGCTGCTTCGACCATCTCGGCCAGCGTCGCCTTGCCATCGGTGGCGGTTGTGTGGGAATGCAAGTCCCCGCGAATATCCGACAGCTCGATGAGCTCGGGCAGCTCGTTATTATCAGCCCACTGGAATTCCTGGCGGGCTTCACGCAGCTCGGGAGGAAATGTCGGTAAATCCAGGCTGGCGTAAACCTCCGACTCTTCCGCACCGGCCAGGTAGGTCTCCTTGCCATCGTCGTCCAGCTGGAAGACGCCATACTCATTGATCTTCAGGTTGCGTTGTCGGGCCAGCCCGCGTAGCTGAACGTTGTGGTCCTTGGAACCGGTGAAGTACTGCAGTGCCGCTCCGAAGGAGCGAGCTGGTACGACGCGCAGGTCGACCTGCAGGCTATCGGTGATGCGAATCGACATCTTCGTATCGCCGCGACCGATAACTTCTTCCAGCTCGGGATAGGATTCCAGCAGGTCCATGACGGCGTCGGCATCGCTGGAGACGACGAGGATATCCAGGTCGCCGACGGTTTCCCTGCCACGGCGGTAGCTGCCGGCCAGTTCGAGCCGCTCGATCGCCTGGCAATCTGCCAGGTGCGACTTTAATTGCTCAGCGACCTGGTCAGCGTCTGCCCAGGAGATCCGCTGGTTGGCGGCATCGGCGATGGCGATTCCCTTGAGGATCGTGCTCTCTGTCTTAGCACCGAAGCCCTTTAATCCGCGAATCTGCTCGGCATGGCAGGCGGCGGCCAGCTGTTCCAGGTTTTCGATTTTCAATTCCCTGTACAGCACGGCCGCTTTCTTGGGACCCAGGCCGGGGACGCGGAGGATATCGAGTACGGTGCGGGGGATCTCTTCGAGCAGCTGGTTCAGCTGTGGCAGCTCACCGCTGGTGACCAGGGTAATGCACTTTTCAGCCACTCCCTTGCCAATCCCCTCCAGTTCCGTCAGACGGCCCGGGTCCTGCTCCACGATCGCGCTGATCGATTCACTCAGATCGCGGATGCGGCGGGAACCGGCACGGTAGGCACGGATCCGGAAAGCGTTTGCGCCCTGGAACTCCAACAGGTCCGCAAGGCGGTCCAGGGTGTCGGCAATCTGTGAGTTATTCATCTCCGTGTCCCCTTCCATGATCGACACGTGCGCTAGGCGAATGCGTCGCGTAGCTGATCGAGGTATCGCTGGCTCTCCGAGCGAGCGTCCCCTGCTTCCTCGTATTCGAGCACGATGTAGCCGCGATAGTTGACCGAGCGAAGAATCTCGGCCAGCCGCTGGAAGTCGGAAGGTCTCTTCTTATTGTCCTTGCCGGAGACGACCACCTTGACCTGCACATTGATGGCGTAGGGCGCCGCCTCAGCCAACTCAGCGTAGACATTGTCCGAGTGGAAATTGCCGGTGTCCAGGTTGACGCCAAACCAGGGGCTGTCGACAGCCTTGACCAGTGCCAGCAGGCCCTTGGCAGTACTGGTCGGTCCACCATGGTTTTCCAGCGCCAGGTGGACTCCATGCTTGCCGGCATACTCGCAGGACTGCTGCATGCCCTCGACCATCAACTGGTGAGACTGCTGCGGCGAAACGCCCTTCTTTGCGTGGCCCGCGAAGATTCGAATGACCGGGGCACCGAGTATTTCTGCATAGTCGATCCAGGTGCGAGTGTGAAGAAGTTGTATTTCGCGGTTGGGATCGCTGGCAGGAAAACCAAAGTCGTTGCCGATCGCCGTTCCCGATACATCCAGGCCCAGTCGAAAGCAGTGTTGCTTGAGTTGGCGAATATAAGCTGGCGTGACATCCTTGGGGAAGTAATAGGAGGTCAGCTCGGTACCCTCGAGGCCGAAGCGGGCACAGTCATCCACGAAATCGAACATTGTCAGCTTGGCTGGATTGCCGTTGAGCAAGCTGCGATAGCTGTAAGCAGCCAGGCTGAACTTGAATTTGGCTGAACCGTTACGCTCAATCGGCTCGATCGCTGCGGCTGGGCGTCGGCCAGCGGTCAGGGCGGCTGCCACGGCCAGGCTGCCGGTGCCGAAGAATCTGCGGCGATTGACGATCGGGCTATTCATGTCTCAAAACTTCCAATCTGCTTGGCTGGAGTGTCTGGCTGTTGATCAGTTAACAGACCTATTGTCGCGCCGCCAGTTGCCGACTGCAAGCTGTTACAGCTGCTGGCTTGCAGCCTTGGATCTGTATTGACCCGATTTGGCTGAAATGGGAGACTTTGCCACCCTCAGCGGTGCGACCAGAGTCTGTCCGCTGCGACCAAAGAACTTTCCCGATGACATGGATGTCCTCGCCAATGAGACGTGCGCTCTTGATACCGCTTGTGCTGGTTGCCCTGACCTGGTTTTTGCCTGGCTGCCAAGGAGAAACCGAGTCACTGAACGACGCAGTCAAGCCACCCGAACAGGCGACTGAACAGCTTCCGCCGCCACTGGTGGACCTTGATCCTGTCAGCACGGGAGTTCTTGCGCGGGTCGACATCTCGGCTGACGCCAATCCGCAGCAGGTGGTGGGACGATTCCTGCAGGCCTTGCGGGACGGAGATGACCAGATCGTGGCTGGGCTGTTGACGGTTCAGGCGCGGCAGGAAACAGCACGCCATGGCCTCGTGGTACGGCCACCCGGAACACCGACAGCGGATTTCCAGGTAGGTTCGGTCGAAAAGGTCGAGGGCGGCGCCTATGTCAATTGCACCTGGACCGAAGCGTCCGGCGGCGTGGCCGTTGAGTCCTTTGACATTGTCTGGGTCTTGAGACAGCAGGATGATGGCTGGCGCGTGGCTGGCATGGCGACACGGGTTCTGCCCGGCCAGGCTCCCACCTTCCTGAACTTTGAAGAACCGGCTGAGATGCTACGCAAGTGGCGCCAGATCGACGATGTGCTGGTCGGCCAGGGCAGCGATGTACAACGGACTGCGACCGATCCGCGGAATCGCCTGCGACGCTAGCGGCCCATCTGCTGTTGGCCGTCCGCGCTATTCCTCGTCACCCCGCAACTGGGCAATCACGCTGTAATCTTCCAGTGTTGTCGTATCTCCGATATCTTCCTTGCCCTCGGCGATATCGCGTAACAGCCGTCGCATGATTTTGCCACTGCGAGTCTTGGGCAGTGAATCGGTGAAGCGAACATCATCGGGCTGAGCAAGTGCTCCGATTTCCGCTCGGACATGCTGCCGCAACTCGCTCCGCAACTCCTCGCTCGGTTCTGCGTTGAGCAGCGTGACAAAGACCGCGATCGCCTGGCCCTTGATCTCGTCGGCCCGGCCGATGGCCGCTGCTTCAGCGACATTGGGATGGCTTACCAGGGCACTCTCGACCTCAATCGTGCTGAGCCTGTGACCTGAGACATTGATCACGTCGTCGATACGACCCATGATCCAGTAGTAACCATCTTCGTCCTGGCGAGCGTTGTCACCCGCCAGGTATGCGCCTGGGACCTTGCTCCAGTACTGCTCGCGATAACGCTCTTCGTCGCCCCAGATGCCACGCAACATGCCTGGCCAGGGGTGTGTCATCACCAGCCAGCCACCCTGGTTGGTACCGACCGGCTCGCCATCCTGCCCAACAATCGCTGGCAGGATGCCGGGCAGCGGCGTGGTGCAGCTGCCTGGCTTGGTGGCAATCGCGCCTGGCAAGGGCGACATCATGATGCCGCCAGTTTCTGTCTGCCACCAGGTATCGACAATCGGGCATCGCTCGCCACCAATTTTCTCGTGGTACCAGATCCAGGCTTCCGGGTTGATCCCCTCCCCCACTGTTCCCAGCAGGCGGAGGCTGGAGAGATCGTGTTTCTCGACGTGATGGTCGCCCCACTTGATGAAGGCCCGAATCGCTGTCGGTGCCGTGTAGAGGATTGTCACCTTGTGCTTTTCCACCAGCTCCCAGAAGCGATCCTCGGCGGGGTGGTTGGGAGCACCCTCGTACATCAGGACTTGAGCTCCTGCGGCAAGTGGACCGTAGACCACGTAGCTGTGTCCTGTGATCCAGCCACAGTCGGCAGTGCACCAGAAGATATCGTCGTCGCGATGATCAAAGACCCACTCGAATGACTTCTTGGCGTACAGGTTGTAGCCCGCCGTGGTGTGCATGATCCCCTTCGGTTTTCCGGTCGAACCGCTGGTGTAGAGGATGAACAGCGGTGCTTCACTGTCGAGTGGTTCAGCAGGCGAGTCGCTGGAGGCAGCTTCCATCAGCTCATGCCACCAGAAGTCGCGACCCTCGTGCATCGTGACATCGTTACCGGTCCGCTTCAGCACAACGCACTTCTCAACGGTGTCGGACTTGTCCAGGGCTTTGTCGACGACCCCCTTGAGTTCCAGGATCTTGCCTCGTCGCCAGCCGCCGTCGGCAGTAATTTGAAGTTTGGCCCTGGCATCGTTGTTGCGATCGGCAATCGAGGTGTCGGAGAAGCCGGCAAAGATCACCGAGTGGACGGCGCCCACTCGTGCGCAGGCCAGCATGGCAATTGCCAATTCCGGGACCATCGGCATGTAAATCGAGACCACGTCGCCCTGCTCGACACCAAGCTGTTTCAGCACGTTGGCAAACTTGCAGACCTGCTCATGCAGCTGACGGTAGGTCAAAGTGAGTTCGTCGCCCGGCTCACCTTCCCAGATGATCGCCGGTTGGTCGGCCTTGCTGGTCTCGAGGTGGATGTCGAGGCAGTTGTACGAGACGTTGGTCTTGCCACCGACAAACCACTTGGCAAAGGGCTCATCCCACTCCAGCACCTCGTTGAACGGTTCGAACCAGTGCAGTTCCTGGCGAGCAAAATCTCCCCAGAATGCGATCGGGTCCTGCTTGGCACGTTCGTACAGCTCGTCGTAGGCCTGTCGCGAGTTGATGGCTGCCTGGGAGGTGAACTCGTCGCTGGGTGGAAACAGCCGGGTTTCCTGCATCACACTGTCGATTTGACCGCCACCATTATCAGACATGGCTGGAACCCTCTAACGAAAAGCTGGTGCAGTGAACCGTTCTCACCTGGCAGCATGAAATACCGGCCGAGTGAGCGGGAATCGGATTCTATGACCCACGTTTTCGGCTGTCAAACAGGGAGCCTGCAGTGGCAGAGCCCTAGTACCAGAGCCGGTGCCGTAGGCCCATCCGCAACAGCATCGCTATCGAGCGGATGGCCTCCCAGGGTCCTAGCTTGGAATCACCAGCTGTACGATCTCGAAACTCGATCGGTACCTCGCCAATTCGAACGCCGGCGCCGTTGAGTTGCCAGAGCAACTCTTCCAGGATGGCGAATCCACGCGAACGGATCATCTCCAGGTCGAGCTGCTCGAGGGCAGCCAGCCGGTAGGCACGATAGGCACCGCTGGTATCCCGTACCTTGAGGCCCAGCAGCAGGCGAGCCAGCCAGTTCACGCTGCGACTCATCAGGCGGCGGCGCCAGCTCCAGCCGATAATGCCCCCGCCGTTGCAATATCGCGAGCCGACGACAAGTTCCAGCTCGTCCAGTCCAGCCGCCAGGGCCGGCAGGTATTCCGCCGGGTGGCTGCCATCCGCGTCCATCGTGATCAGGGCGCTATATTTGCCGGAGATGGCGAACCGTATTGCCTCCACCATGGCACTTCCCAGCCCCAGCTTTTCGGCTCGATGGATGACGTGGAACTGAGCATGATCGAGTGCCTGCTTGCGGCACCAATCACCGGTACCATCCGGCGAATTGTCATCCACAACCAGGATCTCGGCGGTCGGCATCTGCTGGCGGATGTCGCTGACCAGCGACGGCAGGTTGGAGAGCTCGTTGTAGGTAGCCAGGGCCACCAGCGTGCGCCGGCCGGCCGGGCCAGTCACCTGCGGTTCGTTGTCAGGAGCTCGCTCGTTCACAGGCCTTGTCCATCGCTCGAGAATTCACCGATCTCAGGTTTGAGAGCAGCCAGCGGACGGGAGCTGGGATGCAGGGGTTAATTCCGGTAATAGTCTATTGTTTTGGCCAGTCCAGCACGCAGATCCGCATCGGGCTGGAAATTGAGTTGCTCGACGGCCCGCTCAATGTTTGCCTTGCTGTGAAGGACATCGCCCGCACGAGCCTGCTGGTAATCGGCCGGAGTTGATGTCGCTGTCAGTTCCTGGATCAGCTGGTGCAGCTGCTCAACAGAGGTGCTGGTGCCGTGTGCGACATTAAAGACCTGGCCGGCAGCGGCAGCAGTTTCGGCAGCCAGCAGGTTGGCAGAGACAACGCTCTCGACAAATGTGAAATCGCGGGTCTGCGATCCGTCACCATAGATCACCGCCGGCTGGCCACGCAGTGCCGCAGTGATGAAGGCCGGTATGACCGCTGCGTAGGGCCCCTCCAGCGACTGGCGGGGACCGAAGACATTGAAGTATCGCAGCACGACCGTCTCCAGCCCCATGCTGCGGTCAAAGCAGCTGCAATAGTACTCCCCGGCCAGCTTGGCAGCTGCGTAGGGAGACTCCGGTGCCGGCAGGTCGGTTTCGGTCTGCTGCTGATCGTCCCGATTGCCGTAAATGCTGCTGGAAGAAGAGTAGACAAATCGTCGCACCCCAACCGCCTGGGCCGCTGTCAGCATAGAGAGAGTGCCGCTGGCGCAATGGTCGTGGGTATCCTGGGGCCGTTCGATGCTGAGCGGGACCGAGGCCAGGGCAGCCAGGTGCAGGACCACATCGACGCCGTCGGCAGCTTCCCTGGCCACCGCCGGATCACGGATATCCGCTGGAATCACGCTGATCTGCTCTTTCACAGCGGACAGATTGTCCATCGAACCGGTGCTGAAATTATCGAGCACGCGAACCTGGTCGCCGCGACGGACGAGTGCCTCCACCAAATGGGAGCCGATGAAACCGGCACCGCCGGTAACGAGGAAGTGGGCCATGCCAGTCAGGCTCCAGGCTCAGGTGGCGGGCAAGTTGATGCTTCAGCTGCGTTGTTGACGCAGCTGGTCAAGTAACGGTTTGTACAGGTGTGGAGCAGGTGTGTGAGACGAGGAACAGTCGCTCTCGCTCACCGGGCTGTCCGTCGTCTCTGTCGGTCTGGTGGCTGCTGGCGGTTGGAAAATGACCGGTCGCCAGCGAATCGGCAGCGTCGATACTTCGCTGTCGTCTACCGGTATCGGCTGCTCGTGCGTTGGCTCAGCTTGCGTTGGCTCAGCTTGCGTTGGCTCAGCTTGCGTTGGCTCAGCTTGCGTTGGCTCAGCCTCGATCTCGATACGTGCGCCGAACTCCTCGAGTTCATCGTCGAGCGTGCCAAATTCAACCGCGGCGGTCTGACTGGCAACCGCCGGGGCAGCTGTATCGATCTCATCAAGTTCGCCGAATTCGATTGTATCGACCGCTTCATCGAGCGCAGCCAGCTGGAACTCGGCAGGCAGCGGCAGCTGCTGGAGATCGGACCAGGCGACGTGTATCGCTCGTTCATCGATCGGAGCTGCCTGATCTTTGGCAGCGAGCCAGAGTGCGTGGTCGGCGAGCTGGTTCACAAGGCGAGGTGTGCCAGTGGTGATTTCATGAAGCGTGATAAGTGCTTCGGGTGTGAATAGCTGTGCTGCATCGGCACCGGCTCGTTCCAGTTGCCGCTGGATATATCGAGTCGTTTCGTCACGCTTCCAGGCACGCAGGTAGCAGCGGCTGGCAATCCTCTGGTTCAAGCAGGACATGCGTGGCTCAGCCAGCTGTTCTTCCAGTCGCGCGTCACCGACCAGCAGCAATTGCACCTGCGGCTGGCCGTCGCGAACAATGTTGGTGATGACTCGCAGCTCTTCCAGTAAGGGGGTAGCCAACCGGTCGGCCTCGTCCACGATCAGGGCAAGTCCGCCCTGCAGGTTCTCCCGCTTTGCCAGGGCGTCGACGATGGCCAGTCGCAACTCTCCCTCGCCCGGATGATGGAACGGTACCTGCATGCCATGCAGGATGTGCTGAAGCAGTGCCTTGCGCGTGCAGAAGACGCTGCTGGAAAGCAGCAGCGGATGGTGGCTGGACTTGACCTGGCCGGCGACGAGCTGGGCCAGCAGCGATTTGCCGCTGCCGGTTGGCCCGATCAGCAGGCTGGGACCACGCCGTCGGCGAATCGCCTCGGTCAACGTCTTGCCGGCCATTTCCATCGGTTCCAGCGGCACATAGGCGGCTGGATCCGGAGCGGCAGAAAATGGCTGGCCGGCGAATTGGAAAAGGCTATCGTGCATGCCCGGAGATTCTCGACGTCAGAATGAAACTCTGCTGGAGTCGCCCAGCTGGAAAAATGTTGTCGGCCGCAGAGGCGCGCAGGCCAACCTATCATGGAGATTTCATCGGCATTCGGCTCGAACCAGCTTCAACTCGCAGTCCGCGAAACAGCCGATCCGTATCGCTCAAGCCGCTGGATTGGCAAGCTGGGTGGCTCGGGAAAGCAGGGAGAACCAACAGTTAATTCATCGCTGCTGAGCCAGTCGGAAATGTCAAGAACGAGCGAATGGCATAGAATGTCCGAACAGCAGGGGCGTTTGGATTGAGCCAGTGGAGATGCGTGCGGTGTTTCAGGTCAAGATCTGTGGAATTACGACGGTGGCGGACGCCGAGATGGCGGTCGCGGCTGGTGCCGATGCAGTTGGGCTGAATTTCCATCCAGCCAGTCCGCGTTGTATCTCGTTGCAGGTTGCAGCCGAAATCTGTGACCGGTTACGAGGCCAGGTTCAGCTGGTTGGGGTGTTTGTCGACCGGAGCGAGGACGACGTGCGGCGGTATGTCGAGCAGCTCGAGCTGGATATCGTCCAGTTGCACGGTGATGAAAGCCTGGAGTTAATCGACCAGCTGCAGCCGTTACCCGTGATCCGCTCGGTTCGCTGCCGCGAAACTGGGCTGCAGGAAGTCAGCCGGTTGCTGCAAGCGGTTCGGCAACTGGGGACGCAGCCACTGGCGATGTTGGTCGATGCCTATGTTCCCGGTCAGTACGGCGGTACCGGTGAGGTCCTCGACTGGGCTGCCATGCAGCTGGAAGATGGGGCTATCGAAGGCTGTCCGCTGGTGCTGGCTGGTGGCCTGACGGCGGATAATGTGGGCCAGGCGATTGCCCAGGTGCAGCCGGCGGCGGTCGATACGGCCAGCGGCGTCGAACGCCAGCCTGGCTGCAAGGATATTCAGCTGGTGCAGCAATTCGTGGCACATGCCAAGGCAGGCTTCGACTCGATGCCAGAAAGTGATTCCGGGCCAGCCTGAGCTGGTGCGGCCGGTTTTCTCCATTTGCTGTTCGCGATAAGATGAAGGCAGTGCAATTTCTCGCCGGCGCCGGCGAGATAAAGACCACATCTCAGAGGTAGGATCATCACCGTGGCTCAAGCTGATACCGAACGACTTGCATATAAAGTCAAGGACATTTCCCTCGCCGATTGGGGACGCCGGGAGATCATGTTGGCTGAAAACGAAATGCCCGGTCTGATGGCGCTGCGGGAACGTTATGGCGAATCCAAGCCACTGACAGGAGCCAGGATTGCCGGCTGTCTGCACATGACAATCCAGACTGCCGTGCTGATCGAGACGCTGATTGAGCTGGGTGCCGAGGTGACCTGGAGCAGCTGCAACATCTTTTCCACGCAGGATCACGCGGCAGCGGCGATGGCTGAAGCGGGAGTGCCGGTTTATGCCTGGAAGGGAATGACAGACAAGGAGTTCGATGAGTGCATCGAGCAGACGCTGTATTTTCCCAGCGGCGAGCCGCTCAATTTGATCCTCGATGACGGCGGCGACTTGACCGCCATGGTCCACAACCAGTTTTCTGAGTTATTGCCTGACATCAAGGGTCTCTCCGAAGAGACCACGACCGGCGTCCATCGGCTCTACCAGATGCATGAGAAGGGCGAGCTGAAGGTGCCTGCGATCAACGTGAATGACTCAGTCACCAAGAGCAAGTTTGACAATCTCTACGGTTGCCGCGAATCGCTGGTCGATGGAATCAAGCGAGCTACCGACGTGATGATTGCCGGGAAGGTGGCAGTTGTCTGTGGCTACGGCGACGTCGGGAAAGGCTGTGCCCAATCACTGTCGCGGTATGGAGCCCGCGTGGTGATCACAGAGATTGACCCGATCAATGCCCTGCAGGCGGCGATGGAAGGATATCAGGTTACGACGCTGGAGGAAGTTGCGTCGGTGGGCAACATCTTCGTTACCACGACCGGAAATCGTGACGTGATTCGCGGGGAGCATCTTTCCGTCATGCCCAACGATGCGGTGGTCTGCAACATCGGCCACTTTGACCTGGAAGTCGACGTTGCCTGGCTGCAGAACGAGGAAGGGATCAGTCATCAGGAGATCAAGCCCCAGGTCGATCGTTACACCTTTGCGGATGGTCACTCGGTGCTGCTGCTGGCCGAGGGCCGGCTGGTGAACCTTGGTTGTGCCACCGGGCATCCCTCTTTTGTGATGTCCAATTCGTTCACAAACCAGGTGCTGGCACAGATCGCCCTCTGGACGGAAAGCGAAAACTACACGCTGGGTGTCCATGTGCTATCCAAGAAGCTGGACGAGGAGGTGGCACGTTTGCATCTGGATCAGCTGGGTGTGAAGCTAACCCAGCTCAGCCCAGAGCAGGCGGACTACATCGGCGTGGCCGTCGATGGGCCATTCAAGCCTGACCATTACCGGTATTGATCCAACAGCCAGCGGGCAAGGGATCGTTTTACCCCCTCTATCGGGGGGAATGTATGATCTGGGGGCGCGGATGAGTTGGGAGCGTTGGCTTGGGTTGGCTGGTCGTAACAGTTTGAACTGAAGGGTGTCAGGGTCGATGGTGCAGATCGAGGGCTTTGCCGGTATTCGCTATGACCTGGGCCATGTCGGCGCGCTCAGTGATGTGATAGCACCACCTTACGACGTGATTGATGAAGCGATGCGGGATCAGCTTTACAAGCAGCACCCGGCCAACGTCGTGCGACTGATCCTCAATCGGGCCGAACCGGGAGATGCATCGGACGATGACCGTTACAAGCGAGCTGCCCGCTACTTCAAGCAATGGCAACGCGAGGGTGTCTTGCTGGAGGAAGTTGATCCTGCGGTCTATGTCTACCACCAGCTGTTTGAGTACGAGGGGCAGCAGTTCACACGGCGTGGCTTCATGGGGCGGCTGAGGCTGGAACCGTTTGGTGAAGGGCAGGTTTATCCGCACGAGCAGACGCATGCGGCAGCCAAGGCAGATCGGTTGCGGCTGACGCAGGCCTGCCAGGCGAATCTCAGCCAGATCTTTGCGATCTACCCGGACGCGGAGAACAACGCCCAGCGGATTCTGGAAACGGCGATCGAAGGGGATACGCCGCTGGAAGCTGTCGACCACCTGGGGGTGACTCATCGAATCTGGCCGGTCATGGATCCGCTTGTGATTAGCGAGCTGCAGGCAGTGATGGGCCCACAGCCCGCCTATGTGGCCGACGGCCACCACCGCTATGAGACAGCCTGCAATTATCGCCAGTACTTAGTGGCTGAGCAGGGTGAGCTGCCCAGCAACCACCCTGCGAACGGGATCATGTCGATGTTCGTCAGCATGCAGGATGCCGGCATGATTGTGCTGCCGACGCACCGCCTGCTGACTGGCATGCCAGCTCTCTCATCGTCTCAACTGACGGCTGCTGCATCCGCCTGTTTCGATCTTGAAGAGCTGGCAACTGGACCCGCTGCGGCCGACGAAGTCTGGCAGCAGATCGAGTTGGAGGGAGCACAGGGTGTGCTGGGACTCTACTGTCCAGCAGATGAACGCTGGCTGCTGGCGCGGATTAATGACCAGGGCCGGGAGAAGATGGCAGAGGTGGCCGAGGGCCAGAGTAGCGAGTGGCAGGGGCTGGGAGTGAGTATTTTACACCGCTTGCTGATTGACACCCTGCTGGCTGCCAGGGATCTGCCGAAACCGGATTACGTGCACCTGGTGGATGAGGTTGTGGCAGGCCTCAAGCAGGGCGATTCGGATGGCAGGCCGTATGGACTGGCGGCACTCGTGATGCCTGCCACGCTGGACCACATTCGCGAAATCAGCCACCAGGGTGAGCGGATGCCAGCCAAAAGCACGTACTTCTATCCCAAGCTTCTCAGCGGCCTCGTCTTTCACCGCCTCGATGGCTGACATTGTTTCACGTGAAACGATGATCTGCAGCATCTGAAAAACGATGTTTCACGTGGAACGTTGATCTGGTGTATCTGAAAAACGATGTTTCACGTGAAACGATGATCTGCAGCATCTGAAAAACGATGTTTCACGTGAAACAGCTGTACGTCAACTGGCTCAGCTGTCACTCGCGGCAATTGCTCTTTCCGGGTCTGACTTAAGCGAGTTACAATTCGCCGCCCCAAGGGAGGATTGCGGGATTTTCCCTGCTGTGGGTCAGCTGGCCGAGAATGGAATCGAACATGTGAGGGGCCGATGGCACAGATCCTGTGTGTCGCGAACCAGAAGGGTGGCGTGGGTAAAACCACAACTGCCATTAACCTGGCGGCGGGCATTGCCATGGCCGGCCATCACACGCTGTTGGTGGACCTGGATCCCCAGTGCAATGCCACCACGGGGTTGGGACACAACCCTGTTCGATCCCACGGCCTGCTGGCCTCACGACCTCTGCATGCCAGTGTCACCGAGACCTGCCTGGACCAGCTTTTCCTGCTCCCCGGCAGCCGCAGCTTTCAGGACGTGGAAGTGCTGACCGGCCAGGAACAGGCCGCCGCGGCGACGATTCAGCAGCACCTGGCAAGCAGTATGGCGGCCTATGAATACGTGCTGATTGATTGCCCCCCCTCGGTCGGCCCGCTGACACAAACCGCCCTGGCCGCCTCCAGCGAAGTCCTGATGCCGATCCAGTGCGAGTACTTTGCCATGGAAGGCCTGACTCAGATGATTCATGTCATTCGTGACGTGATGCAGCGCCAACACAACTCGCTTACCTTCGGCGGCATTGTTCTGACGATGCACGAGCCGCAGCTGGAATTGACCAGCGAAGTCGAAGAAGAAGTCCGTGAATTCTTCGGCGAGATCGTCTTCAACACAGTTATCCCCCGTGACGTTGCCGTCAGTGAGGCACCCAGTCACGGTCAGCCGGTCCTTCTGCATGCCCCCCGTTCGAGGGGGTCATGGGGATACCGGGAACTTTCCTTTGAGGTACTGGATCGTGGCTAAGAAACGCCGACTTGGTCGTGGGCTGGCTGACCTGCTGGCTGAGCAAGAGAGTCCCCCGCCGCAGGCAGCAGCGGATGACGCAGCGCAACCCCAGCTCAAGATTGCCCGGCCCGAGGAGATGGCTGAGCCAGTCCGAGAGGCGGGGAAACCGTTAGCGTTGCTGGAACTGAATGTCAGCCAGATCGAGGAGAACCCGTTTCAACCAAGGCGAGACTTCCACGATGCAGAGATCGACTCGCTGGCAGAAAGTCTCACGGCGCATGACATCCTGCAGCCGATCCTGGTGCGAATGGTGGCCGGTAGGTACCAGTTGATTTCCGGCGAACGGCGTTTGCGGGCGGCCATCAAGGCGGGTTGGAAAACAATCCCAGCTCGGCTGCGCGAGGCCGACGATCGCCTGGTGGCCGAACTGGCGATCGTTGAGAACCTGCAGCGCAAGGACCTCAATCCAGTTGAAAAGGGACTCTCTTTTCGCAGTTACCTTGAGCAGCACAAATGTACCCAGGAAGAACTTGCTGAGCGGCTGAAGATTGACCGCAGCACGATCGCCAATCTATTGCGGCTGCTGGATTTGCCCGAACCGGTCCTGGCGGCTATTCGGGCTGGGGAGATTACCGCCGGGCACGGTCGAGCGCTGCTGCCACTGGGTTCCGATGAACAGCAAGTACGCTTCTGCACGCGGATCCAGAAGGACAAGCTGAGTGTCCGTGAAACCGAGGAACAGGTCCAGCAGCATGTTTTGCAGGACGATGGTGGACCATCGGTCAAGAGAAAGCCTCGTCGCACGAAGGCAACCGATAGCCACGTTGCTGAATTGGAGCAGCAGCTCAAGATGGCGCTGGGAACCAGGGTCCAGGTTCGCCAGTCCCAGTCAGGCCGCGGCAAGATCACCATTCATTTTGCCGATAACGATGAGTTTATCCGGCTCAAAGACCTGCTTGAGGGCAATGGCGACTCGCAGCAGGACCGCTGGGCCGGATGATCGCGATGCTGTGATTGCCGAATCTGAATTGCCCCGTTAGCATGGGCAGACACCTTCACAAGGTCGCGGGGCGTAGCGCAGCTTGGCTAGCGCGCCTGCTTTGGGAGCAGGAGGTCGCGAGTTCGAATCTCGCCGCCCCGACTGAGTTGACCCACACCTTCTCGACCTGCGGTCGACTCGAGTGGGGTCCCTGTAGGCGTCGATGCAGTCTCAGCGACCTGGTGTCAGCTCGACAGCTCGCACGATCTCCGTCCGGCTGCGATCGCTCGCCGCCAGGCTGCCAAGACCGATTTCGAGTTTCTTGCCGGTCCGAATCACGCCCATTTCCACCAGTTGTAGCGAGGCGTTGTCGCGTGCCGAGCTGCTGGCACCGAGCAGGTGGACCAGTCGAGCTGGTGAGAATGACGCGCCCTTGTCCAGGGAAACACGTGCCTGGCTCGTACCCTTCTTGGGGTCCACGATCTGCAACCGATAAACCCGTTGGTCCGTTGTCACAACCAGTACATCGCCGGTCATCAAACGTCGCAGCTGGACGGTCGTTTCCGGGCCGTCGGCATGGACCCACGGCACGGCGGGGATCATCAGCAACGATAACAGGATCAGCAGTCGAGTGAACATTGGGACTTGCTGGGCAGATGGACAGGTTGTATGGCCGCCAACAGACGCCGGCCAACTGGAGAAATAATAGGTTGCCGAAATCGCCGCGGGAACGGAATTCTCGAGGCGTCAGACTTTTCCTGATCCGTTAACTGTCCCTGACCCGCAAAACCGGTATCATCGGTAAGGTGAGCGTTTCCTGCCCAGCTTGCCACGCCCGCCGTGCTGTTTTCTGCCGTGGATTGGAGTGACTGAATCCAACGGCAGGGTCTCTCAATCCAAAGGAAATCGTTCGATGTTCTTCGCTCGGCAACTTCCCATCCTGCTGTTCCTGATCAGCCTCTCCGGCCTAAGTCTCGCAAAGCCCTGTCATGCGCAGGAGCAGTGGCAAGCGGTCGATATCCCCTCGATCTGGCGGCGACCGCCTGCTGCAGACAAAGGTGCCGACCTGGGATTTGCCTGGTACCGTTGCCAGCTGGATGTTCCCGCCGAGTGGCAGCAAGAAAAAGTCTCGCTGTTCGTCGAATCGGCGGACGATGCACGCGAGGTCTATCTGAACGGCGTTCTGGTCGCTGCCCTTGGAGCGATGCCGCCCAAGTACCGCAGCGGGCTCGGTTCGGACATGGAATTTCAGCTGAAGCCCCAGCATCTGTTGTTCGGCAAGCCGAACGTGCTGGCGATCCGCACCTTCCGCAACTCCGGTCGCACCAACTTTAACCTGGCTGCACCTGTACTGGCCGCCGACAAGCAGGCGATTCGTACCGCTGGCAAGTGGCAATACCGTGCTGGCGATGACCGTGCCTGGACGCTCTGGCAGGACGACGACGCGGAGGGCTTTCTGTTCAACAAGGTGGCGGACCGGGAACAGACTCTGGTGGCATTCCGCAAGCTGGAAAACGACCGCGGGATCCTGCCCCCACAGGAAGCACTGGCTGGCATGAAAACACCCGAGGGACTGGCTGTTCAGCTGGTCCTGTCCGACCCGGACATCGGGCAGCCGTTATCGCTCAAGTTCGATTCCCGCGGACGGTTATGGGTGGTTGAGTACCGGCAATATCCCAACCCTGCCGGTTTAAAAATGGTCAGCCGCGACAAGTACCTGCGGGCGGTCTATGACAAGATGCCGCTGCCGCCGCCCAATCACTTTCCCGGCCAGGACCGGATCACGATCCATGAAGACACCGACGGCGATGGTATCTACGACAAGCACAAGACGTTCCTCGACGGACTCAGCCTGGTCACCTCGTTTGCCATCGGCCGTGGCGGCGTGTGGGTGCTGAATCCCCCCTACCTGCTGTTCTATCCAGACAACAACGGGGACGACGTACCGGACGGCAATCCCGACGTCCACCTGCAGGGCTTTGGCATGGAAGACTCGCACTCGATTGCCAACAGCATGCGCTGGGGCCCCGATGGCTGGCTCTATGCATCGCAGGGCAGCACGGTGTCGGGCAAGATACGGCCGTACCAATCGAAGCAAGCGGCAGTCTATTCGATGGGCCAGCTGATCTGGCGGTATCACCCGCTGGAAAAGAAGTACGAGGTGTTTGCTGAAGGCGGCGGGAATTCCTTTGGAGTTGAATTCGATGCCAACGGGCACGTCTACTCGGGCCACAACGGCGGCAACACACGTGGTTTTCATTACGTCCAGGGGGGCTATTACCAAAAGGGGTTTGCCAAGCATGGTGCGCTCTCGAATCCGTTCACTTTTGGATATTTTCCCCACATGGCCCACCACCAGGTGCCACGATTCACACACACTTTTGTGATCAACGAGGCGCCTGGCTGGCCCGCACAGTACCAGCGGGCCTTGATGGGAGTTGCCCCGCTCCAGGGTCATGTCGTTGCCAGCACGCTGGAAGCCGACGGGTCGACCTATAAGACGACTGATTTCGGCCATCCCCTGACAACCGATGACAGCTGGTTTCGACCTGTCGATATCCAGATGGGACCAGACGGGTCCGCTTATGTGGCCGACATGTACGAACAGCGAATCGACCATGCATCCCATTATCAGGGTCGCGTGCACACGACCAGCGGCCGGATCTATCGGCTGCATGCAGGCCACCAGCCAATCCAGCTGGACCTGGCAGCCAGCAGCACCGCGGAACTTGTCCAGTTACTGTCGCATCCCAACAAGTGGCATCGCCAGACCGCCCTGCGATTACTGGCTGATCGTCGTGATCCAGAGGCCATCGCGCTGCTCAACGACGTGCTCGATGAGAGTCTCGGACTGACTGCCTTGAATGCCTGCTGGGGACTGCACGTGGTTGGCGGATTGACCGATGGACGCAGCCTGCAATTGCTTTCCCACAAGGATCCCCAGGTACGCGCCTGGACCGTTCGGCTGATATGTGACAACCACCAGGCGACCGTGTACCAGGTTCGGTCGCTGGTCGCCCTGGCGACGAGGGAATCCGACCTGCAGGTCCGCAGCCAGCTGGCGTGCTCTGCCCGACGCCTGCGTCCAGAAGCGGGCGTGGCGATTATCCGGCAGCTTTTGCAGCATAGCGAGGATGCCGACGATCCGCACATTCCCTTGCTCTTGTGGTGGGCGGTGGAAGAGCATGTCGAAGCGAGGCAGGCTATCGTCAGCTTGATGAAAGGTCCGCTCTGGACCCAGCCACTTGTCCAGCAACACATTATCGAACGGCTGATGCGACGACTGGCGTTGACCGGCAGCCAGGCTGACTTGATGGCCGCCGCCATCCTGCTTGAGTCTGCTCCGGATGACGCCTCACGGGGCAAGCTACTGAGCGGCTTTGAGCAGGCCTACGAGGGACGTTCACTGGTGGGCTTGCCAGCACGGCTGCTGGAGGCCATTGCAGCCAGTGGCGGTGGTTCGCTGAAACTCAAGCTGCGACTCAATGACAATGCTGCCATCGAAACCGCACTTGCTCAAATCCAGGACAGTTCGGTCAAGTCCGAGATCCGGCAGGGCCTGGTTTCGGTCTTTGGCCAGATTGACTGTCCGCGGGCCGTGCCGGTGCTACTCACGCTGGTAGCAGACAAGTCAGACCTGGCTCTGGCTGCCGCTGCACTGACCAGCTTGCAGTCCTACACGGCCGAGGAGATTGCTATCAGGGTGATTGAGCTGTATAGCGATTTGCCTGCAGCGGTCCGTCCGGCGGCCGAGTCGTTACTTGCCAGTCGCCCGGCCTGGACTCGCTTGTGGCTGGCTGCCATTCAAGAGACACCGGCTTTCAAACAGGGCGTCCCGCTCTCCACGGTTCGCCGCATGCTGCTGCACAACGACAAGCAAAGCCGGCAGGCGATTGGCGAGATCTGGGGGAAAGTCGAGGGTGCCACGACGGCCGAAATGAAACAGCGGATCGAGCATTATGCCAGCGTTGTCAACCTCAGCGACGGCAATCCCTACAACGGTCGGGCGTTGTTCATCAAACATTGTGGCGCCTGCCATACGCTGTTTGATCGAGGCGGTGAGATCGGGCCGAACCTGACGACCTACAAGCGAGATGATCTGCAGAACATGTTGCTCAATATCGTGAATCCCAGCATTGAAATCCGCAAGGGATTCGAGAACTTTGTCGTCTTTACGGACGATGGCCGCACACTCAATGGTTTCATTGAGGAACAGGACAACCGGGTTGTGGTCTTGAAGGGGATCGACGGCCAGCGAATTGTCATTCCCCGTGCTCAGATCGATGAGATGGCTGCCGTCTCCCGGTCGATCATGCCCGAGGGCATCCTCAAGCCGCTCAGTGAGCAGCAGGTGCGGGACCTGTTTGCCTTCCTGCGAGCATCTCAGCCCTTGCCATAAACAGCGCTGCTGTGGCTCAATTCGCTATCGCAGACGCCATAATCGGTACAGGTAGACGCCGTCAGCTGCCAGATGGTCGGCTAGCCAGACAGCAGCACATTCAGCCCTAACGAATCTCTGTTAAGGTGGATGAATATCTCTCCGCGGGCTCAAAATCCCCCCTAACTTAGACCACCATGTCACAGACCGACATTCCATCGCAACCGGCGGAAACGCCTCAGGATGCGGAATCGCAGGCTGCTGCAACGACCTCGATTGGCGGGTCGCTGGAAGGGAATGCGCCGTTCCAGAAGCGTGTGGCGGCCCGCCTGAACCGCTTGCCACCTTACATGTTTGGCCGCATTAACCAGTTGCTTTATGAAAAGCGCCGGGCTGGTCATGACGTGATTGACCTGGGCATGGGAAACCCGGCGGATCCGCCCCAGGCGATCGTGATTGAGAAGTTAGTGGAGGCGGCGCAGGATCCTCGCGGACACGGCTACAGCCAGTCCAATGGCATCCTCAACCTGCGACGCGAGGTGACCAGCAAGTACCTCAAGAAGTACGGAGTCCGGCTGGATCCCGAATCCGAAGCGATGGTCTGCCTTGGTTCCAAGGAGGGCTTCAGCCATCTCTGCCTGGCCTTGATGGGTCCTGGCGACTCGGCCATCGTGCCTGCTCCCTATTTCCCGGTCCACATGTACGCAGTCGCCCTGGCGGCAGGTAACGTGATTGCCCTGGAAGTTGCCGATAGCGAGAAATTCCTCGAGAACATCGCCTACACCTGCGAGCACCTGGTTCCCAAGCCCAAGCTGGTGATCGTCAACTTTCCCCACAATCCCTCCACCGCCACAGTTCAGCCTGATTTTTACCGCGACCTGGTGGGGCTGGCCAAGAAACACGACTTTATGGTGATCAGCGATTTCGCTTATGCGGACGTCGCTTTTGATGGCTACCTGCCTCCCAGCTTTCTGGCTGCCCCTGGTGCAGCAGATGTTGGGGTTGAATTCACCACCATGAGCAAGGGCTACAACATGGCAGGCTGGCGAGTCGGCTTCTGCTGTGGTAACGCCGAGATGATTCGTGCCCTCGGCGTGATCAAGGGCTATTACGATTACGGCATGTTCCAGGCGATCCAGGTGGCAGCCATCATGGCCCTGCGGCATACCGACGCAGCGGTTGAGCAGCAGTCGGTCATTTACCAGCAACGACGCGATGTGCTGGTTGAAGGCTTGCGACGCATCGGCTGGCAGCTGGAAGCACCCCAGGCCGGCATGTTCATCTGGGCTGCCATCCCGCCGAGCTGGCAGCAGGAGATGTCGACGATGGACTTTGCCATGAAGCTACTTGAGCAGGGGGATGTGGCAGTCAGTCCAGGCAGCGGCTTTGGCCCTGCAGGGGAAGGATTCGTGCGGATGGCACTGGTTGAAAATGAAGAACGATTGCGGCAGGCGGTCCGGCAGATCGGTCGTTGCCTGTCGGAGGAGTGAATCCATCGAACCGCAGACAGGTGACCAGGCTAGTTCTAGGAGGAATCCTGCAGGCGGACTATAATCTGGAGCGATCAAGCAAAAAAAGAGCGGGTTCCTGTTCGCCGAAACAAGAACCCGCCACTGAAAACTGCAAGGCTGAAGATCAAGGATCAACAGCCAGTGACCCGCAGCTTCCTTCTTCGATATCGGGACAGACGCTAGACAAGCTTGAATGGCGACACAAGAAATAGGGTGGCCAACAGCCACGGGAAGGGTATTGAGAGCATGACGAACTTGCGTCAGGCAAAACTCGCATTGGAAGACGGTACAGTTTTTACCGGCCAGGCATTCGCTGCCAGCGGTGAAGTTACCGGCGAAGTGGTCTTCAATACCTCGATGACCGGCTACCAGGAAATTCTCACCGATCCCAGCTATCGCGGTCAAATCGTCACCATGACCTATCCCGAGATTGGCAACTATGGTGTCAATTCAGAGGACGTCGAAAGCAACGGTCCGCAACTGTCGGGGTTCATCGTTCGTGAGAACAGTCGCATTGCCAGCAACTTTCGCAGCCAGCAGACGCTGGCAGAATATCTAATCGAGAACAATGTCGTGGCCCTTGAGGGTATCGATACTCGGGCACTCGTTCGCCGTATTCGTACAGTCGGCGCGATGAAGGGGATCCTCTCGACCGAGGACCTGGATGACAAGAGCCTTGTTGAGAAGGCCATCGCCAGCCCCAGCATGGTAGGCCGTGATCTGGTCCAGGAGGTGGTTCCGGACAAGCCCTTTGAATGGAATCAACAGCTCAGCAGCTGGGCCAAGTTGCCAGCGGAATCTGCTCCCGCCAGTAGCCAGAATTTCCATGTGGTGGCACTGGATTACGGCATGAAGTGGAATATCCCGCGTCACCTGGTCGATCTTGGCTGTCGAGTTACCGTGCTGCCGGGTACTGCCACTGCCGAACAGGTGCTGGCACTGGATCCAGCCGGAGTCTTTCTATCCAACGGTCCTGGTGACCCGCAAGCGGTGACATACGCCATCGACACGATTCGCGAACTGCTGCCGATGCTGCCGATGTTCGGCATTTGCCTGGGACACCAGCTGTTGTCACTGGCCAGCGGTGCGAGCACGTTCAAGCTCAAATTTGGACATCGCGGAGCGAATCAGCCGGTGCTGAATATGGAGACGGGCCGAGTTGAAATAACGTCGCAAAACCACGGGTTTGCTGTCGATGAGGAGACACTTCCCGATCACCTGGTGGTCACACATCGTCACCTCAACGACAACACGGTTGCCGGTATCCGGCATCGCCAGTTTCCGTCCTTCAGCGTGCAGTACCACCCGGAAGCATCCGCTGGTCCGCATGACAGTCGATACCTGTTCGGCCAGTTTCTCGGCAATCTCCAGGCGGCTCCCGCTGCCACGCCGGCGGTTCGATGAGCAAGAAGTCGAAACGCCGCTCCCGCTCGGAGCAGGCCAGGCGACGAGGCCGCGACCATGATTCGCCAAAGTCGGCCGAATCCTCGAGTCCCGAGCGGAACGAGGAATCGGCAGCTGCGCATGCCCTCACCACCTTCTGGATGCTGTGCGTGATGGCCTCGCTGATGTCCCTGGTGGCGAGCCTGGGATTTACCTTTGTGATCAACACGTTTGAACGGCAGTGGTCGCCGGAATTTCTACAGATCCCAGACTTGATCCTGTTTGTTGGCAGCGCCACCGGCATCATCGGCCTGGTACTGACCTGGCTGGTGAGAGTGATCCGTCGCGTCGCTGTGCCCACGACGATGGTTCTGGTGGCCGTGATCGGCTGCGCGCTACCGATCGCCGTTCGCATCTTGTCAGTGATGTGAGACGAGGCCTGTGGGACACGATGATTATTCGCCGCAGGCGAGAACCGCGCGGTTGATGCGATCTTTTCCCAAGGTCGAAGAGCGATCGCGGTCAGCCGCACAAACGGCCAGGCTCAGAATTCCGCATTCCCTGGTGTTCGCGGAAAGGGAATCACATCGCGGATATTGGCCATCCCGGTGACAAACTGCACGACCCGCTCGAACCCCAGCCCAAAGCCTGAATGGGGAACGGTCCCGAATCGCCTCAGATCCAGGTACCACCAGTAGCTCTCCGGATCCAGGTTCTGCGCCGTCATCCGGCTTTCCAGCACATCCAGCCGATCCTCTCGCTGGCTACCACCGATGATCTCGCCAACCTTGGGGACCAGCACATCCATCGCCCGGACTGTCCGGCCGTCATCATTGACCCGCATGTAGAACGGCTTGATCGAGTCGGGATAGTCGTACAGGATCACCGGCCCGTTAAAATGCTGCTCGGTCAGGAACCGCTCATGTTCACTCTGTAAATCCTGACCCCAGCTGACCGGGTACTCAAACTGCTGGCCACTCGCTTCCAGGATCTCGACCGCCTCGGTATAGGTCAGGCGTTGAAAGTCCGAATCGACAATACTGCTGAGCGTCTCGATGACCGTATCGTCGATGCGGTCATTAAAGAACTGCATATCCTCCTGGCAGCCCGACAGCGTGTCGGCAAAAACGCTCTTCAGGAATCGCTCTGCCAGGTCCATGTTGTCGTCCAGCTCATAGAACGCCATCTCCGGCTCAACCATCCAGAATTCCGCCAGGTGCCGGGATGTATTGGAGTTCTCTGCCCTGAAAGTTGGACCAAACGTGTAGACCTTACCGAGTGCCGTGGCCAGGATCTCGGCTTCCAGCTGGCCGCTCACCGTGAGGTAGCTTGGCCGGTCGAAAAAGTCCTGGCTGAAGTCGATCTGCCCCTGTTGCCGAGGCAGATTGTCCAGGTCCAGCGTGGTGACCTTGAACATCTCGCCGGCCCCCTCGCAATCGCTGGAGGTGATAATCGGCGTCTGGATGTAGAGGAATTCTTCTTGCTGGAAAAAGTTGTGAATGGCCCGGCTGATGGCATTGCGAACGCGAGTCACCGCGCCAAACGTATTGGTGCGGGGTCGCAAGTGAGCCCATTCGCGCAGCTTTTCGAAGGAGTGGCGTTTCTTTTGCAGCGGAAACAACTCGGGATCGGCCCAGCCATGCACAATCACCTTCGAGGCGTGGATCTCTGTCTCCTGTTGACCGCCGGAAGGCTTGACCTCACCCTCGACCGTCACACTGCAGCCGGCCGAGAGCTTGAGAACCTCCTGCTGGTAGTTTTCCAGGTCCGCGTCAGCGATCACCTGGATATTGGAGAGGCAGCTGCCGTCGTTTACTTCCAGGAAGCTGAAGCCACCTTTCGAGTCACGCCGGGTACGAATCCAGCCCTGCACATAGACCGATTGGCCCACCGAATCGACGTGCTGTGCGGCACGTACCGAGGATCTGCTGAATTCCACGATTGTCCTTCCCTGAAGTTTGAACCGCCGTCCTGGGCCGCCAACTAGTCCTCCTTCGTTCCGCCCTTCAAGCGAGGTTCGAAGAGGAACCCGGCCAGCACAAGCGTGACCAGGATCATCCCCACACCAGCAACCACGGGACCTGCCACCGGGTGTCCGGCCTTATCCAGGATGGCGGTCAGGGCAGCACCAATGGCACCCAGTACGGAAACGCCCATCAAGATATTCCAGGTCCAGCGTGAACGACCCTGCGGCCGGTCATCTCCCAGGATCTTGCTGCTGTTCATCATCATCATGAAAGTCACATAGGCGATCGGCAATAACATCATGCCGAAAGCCGAGACCAGGATGGCCAGCCACATCTTGGCATCTCCATCCCAGAACAGCCACCAGCAGGCACCCATCAGTCCGGCCACCAGGCAGCCGACGATGTGAGGGGTTCCCCCCTGGTCCTTACCGACCATTTCACAGAAAGCGTATCCATTGATCAGCATCAGGATAATGATCGAGGAGAAACCCATTCCCAGCACACCGATGCCGAAGACGATATTGGCAGTCCGTTCACCCAGCAGCGGGGCCAGTGATTTCGACAGTGCAAAAGCATTTCGTTTCACCAGCGATGCGGCAGCTTCCTTTTCTGCAACGGGAAGCAGTGCAATCAAGGCTTCCTTTTCGCTCAGCGAGAGAGCGGCGATGGCCTGTTGTTGATCCTCAGTAAGTTTCCGGTTGGTCTCCACATCCAGAGTCTCAATCCGTGCCATCAGGTGCGGGCTTGCTCCGCCATACACCGCGCTGGTCTTCATCACAGTCGGGTCGTTGCTTTCCAGCTGTTCGTCGATCTGGCCGTGGAACATCGTTCCGGCGGCAATCACCACGCAGCTTGTCACCAGGATGTAGGGGATCGCCATGCCGGTTGAGAGATCGAACTTGGCCAGCCCCCGGAACGGCTTGTCCCAGCCGCGGGCCAGCATGGAATAGGGCAGCAGGAATGTCATGTTGATACCGACCGCCGTAGCTGCGGCACCAATCATCACAGTTCGCTGTGACCCTGCCATCCGACTATTCCAGAATTCGCCCACCTGTTGAGGGAATCCAGCAACCTTGTCACCGACGCTGCCTGTTGCCGATGAAAGCTGGCTGAGGTCCGGTACGAAGCCACCCAGCACGGCTGCCCAGTCAATCTTGTTGTCCAACGTCAGCATCACCACGACGCCGAAAAAGGAAATCACGACGATCGCCACCATGATCTTGAGGGCCCAGTCAAAGATCTTGGCTGCAACGCCCTTCTGGCTATTGAGATAAACCAGCACGCCAGCGAGGGCGAAAAACAGCCCTGAGATACCGATCTTGTAACCATACATCTTGCTGCCTCCCTCGACGGCAGCCTTGTATTCGGGCGTATTGCCAAAGCCAACCAGGTTTTTCTCGAGGGCTTCGAAACAGAGCGCAAACTGCGGCATGCACCAGATGATGTTGGCCGTGATGGTGGCCATCAGCCAACTCCAGCCGAGGGCCGGATTGATGTGCTCATTGATCATGCCGAATGGTCGTCGGCCGGTCGAGAGCGTGACATAGCTGATCGCACTGAGCATCACCACGCCCATCACAATCGCCATCAGCTGCAGCCAGAGCATGTCGGTGCCACCCAGCACGCCCAGGAAGAGTGCTCCGGAGAGCGATCCTCCGCCCAGTGTAATGGCACTTTGCAGCCAGCCTGGCCCCGACAGACGGGTGTAGACAGCCAGCTTGGGCCCGACGCCCTTGCCCTGGGCATCGAGTAACATTTGACGTTCAGCCTGCACTCGTTCTGACATGATTTCTCCGTCGATTGATCAAAGCCCCTTGGCGGCCAGGTAGCGTTCCGCGTCGAGGGCTGCCATGCAGCCTGTGCCGGCGGCGGTGACTGCCTGGCGGTAATAATCATCTGCCACATCCCCGGCAGCAAAAACTCCCTCCAGGCTGGTGTTCGTGCGATGTGGCACGGGCCAGGTAAGGTAACCCTTGTTATTCATTTCCAGCTGCCCGTTGAGAAATTCGGTGTTGGGCGTGTGACCGATGGCCACGAAGAAGCCGGCGGCGTCCAGCTGTTGACTCGAGTCCTCCACGGTGCTCTGCAGCAGGGCACCGGTCACTCCCACGTCGTCGCTGCCAAGCACTTCCTGGCAGGTGTGATTCCAGATGATATTGATCTTCTCGTTATCGGTCGCTCGCTGGACCATGATCTTGGAGGCCCGCAGCTGGTCACGACGATGGACGAGGTGCACGACCGAGGCAAACTTGCTGAGATAATCCGCTTCCTCAACTGCCGAATCGCCACCCCCAATCACGATACAGGGTCGCTCGCGGAAACGTGGCAGGGCTCCATCACAGACGGCACAGGCGCTGACGCCGTTATTCTTGAAACGATCTTCCGATTCGAGGCCCAGGTAATTGGCACTGGCACCGGTTGCCACGATCACCGCATGGGCTTCGATTGTCTCGCCAGCCAGCGATGTCAGTCGCTTGGGGTCACTGCCCAACTCGACTTCGACAATGTCGTCCGTGATCACCCGCGTGCCAAAATTGATCGCCTGCTGCCGCATCAATTCCATCAACTCCGGACCACTGACACCCTCTTTCATGTGGGGTGCCATGATCATCCGGCGATCCTCGGCGATCGAATCGTCGAGGTAACCTGTCAGGTCACCCGACGGAAAACCGGGATAATTCTCTACTTCGGTTGTCAGGTTCAGCTGCCCCATCGGCAACGTGCCCCGCTGCCGATTCTCCTCGGTCACGGCACCTTCGAAGACAAGTGGCTTGAGACTGGCACGTGCCGCATAAATTGCAGCTGTCCAGCCGGCCGGCCCACTACCAATGATTACCACATGTTCCGTCACAGCTACGTCCTCGTAAGGGCCTCGTGCCTGCCACCCCGGAGGGGGCAGGTAATTGAATGGCCATTATTATGATTCCGGCCTCAATCGTCCACTCTCCCAACCCCCGCTCGGTCTGGATCTGTCGCCAGCAACGGTTGTGTCCTATAAATGACAAACGACCGGTATCCGCGGATGCCCTCCCAGATCCACCCTGCTCAGACTGACAACAATCCATGAGCACACTTGCTGTCGCCGGCCTGGCATTCGTTGGTTTTATCGTGGCCTACCATACTTATGGCCGCTGGTTGGCTCGTCGAATCTTCGGACTCGATCCGGATGCTCTGGTTCCCAGCCAACAGCTGCGTGACGATGTCGACTTTGTTCCCACCAAGAAGGGTGTGATTTTTGGACATCACTTTACCAGCATTGCCGGCACCGGCCCGATCGTGGGACCTGCCATCGCCGTCTTCTGGGGCTGGCTACCGGCGCTCTTGTGGGTCGTACTGGGCTCCATCTTCATCGGCGCGGTCCACGATTTTGGAGCACTCGTTGTTTCACTTCGTAATCGCGGCCAGACGGTGGGTGAAGTTGCCGGTCGCCTGATCAATCCCCGTGCCCGCCTGCTCTTTCTGCTGATCCTGTTCGCTGCACTGACGATCGTACTGGCCATATTCGGCCTCGTGATTGCCACGATTTTCAAACTTTACCCAGCCGCCGTGCTGTCCGTCTGGATCGAACTCCCGATCGCGATTGGTATCGGCTACTGGGTCTACAAGAGGCAGGGGAGCTTGCTGCTGCCCTCGCTGATCGCACTCGGTCTGCTGTACGTGGCGATGTACCTCGGTGCCTACCACTTTCCGATCTCCATTCCCGCTTCCTGGGGCAGCTGGATCGAAGCCAACGTTGGCCTGCAGGCGAGTGCCGTACCGATTGTGTTCTGGACGCTGCTGCTGATGGTCTACTGTTTCATCGCCTCGGTGCTGCCTGTCTGGACCCTGATGCAGCCGCGAGATTACATCAACAGCCACCAGCTTGTGGTAGCCCTGGTGCTGCTTGTGCTGGGACTCTTCCTGGCAGGCATTTCCGGTCAGGCCGATCTTGCCAGTGCCCCGCCGGTGGCAGACTTTGAAGCGGTCCGGCAGAGTGGCGCGCCTCCGATCTGGCCCTTCCTGTTCATCACCATCGCCTGTGGTGCGATCAGCGGCTTTCATTGCCTCGTCAGCAGCGGCACCTCCAGCAAACAACTGGAATCCGAGGCCGATGCACAATACGTCGGCTACGGAGCGATGCTGCTGGAGGGAGCCCTGGCGGTGATTGTGATCCTGGCCTGCTGTGCCGGGCTGGGAATGGGCGCCTTTGCCAAGGGTGATAGCGGCACCTTGCTCATCGATGCCGGCAGTGGCGACCACTATCATGCCGTCGAAGCGGTTGCTGCCGAGGGCACGTCCGGAGCAGAGGCTGCCACGGCCACCGCAACCGTGACCGGCAGAAGCGCCTGGAATCGCAGCTACGGAACGGCGCAGGGCTGGAAGAACTTTAAGCTGCCGCAGAAGATCGGGGCCTTTATCGAAGGGGGTGCCAACTTTCTTTCGATGCTCAGTATTCCCTTCATGCTGGGGATTACCATCATGGCCGTGCTTGTCGCCAGCTTTGCTGCCACCACGCTCGATACCGCTACTCGCCTGCAGCGTTACGTCGTCCAGGAACTGGCGATCACGCTCAAGATCAAGCCGCTCTCGAAGAAATACCTGGCGACCGGCTTTGCTGTCTTGCTGGGAGCCGGGCTGGCGATGGTTCCCGGTCCCGCCGGGGTCATCGGCACCGGTGGCCTGATCCTCTGGCCGCTGTTTGGAGCCACCAACCAGCTGCTGGCCGGGCTGGCATTCATGGTCCTGGTGTTCTACCTCTGGCGCCGTAACAAGCCGATCTGGTTTGCCGCGATACCGATGGTGATCATGTTGGTGATGCCACTCTGGGCCCTCTGCCTGCAACTGTTCAGCGGCCCAGCCGCCTGGCTGACAGGTGACGAGCCGAACTATCTGCTTGGCAGTATCGGCCTCGCTACATTGACCCTGCAGGTCTGGATCGTCGTCGAGGGTGCACTGCTGCTGCCGCGAGTACGCGGTGTGCTGGAAGAAGCTCTGCCGCCCCTGAGCGCGAACCCCTGACCACAGCCCCCGACTATTCCCGCTCCACGATTGGGCCGGTCAGCCGGGCTGCCAGGTTGTCCTCCAACGCTCCCGCTTCCGCCTGGAACATGGGGATACCCTGAATATGCAGTTCCAGCGGGGAGCCGATGGCAACACCTGTCGATACCACTTCACCAACTTCCAGGTCGGCCAGGTTCTCGCTGCTGATCTGTGCCAGTGGCAGGTTGAGTGACAGGCTGACGTCGCCTGTCGGCAGCAGGTCCTCGTGCTCGCTCGTCAGTTCACTCGCTGCCTGCCAGCTGGCAATTTGCAGGGCGTACTGGCTGACCGTCTGGGCAGGAAGGCAGAGCGTCACGTAGCTCTGGTGCTGGTCGAGCTGGATCAGAAAGGCTAGCTGCACGACTTCAGCCTCCCAGTCCGCCCAGACAGGTGCAGCCGTTTCCTGGCCAAGTTGCAGGTTGCCGGTCAGTATTGTCGACCAGCAGGGATCCATCAGTTCCACCAGTGGACGTGTCACACAGCGCATCAGCTGCCGCTCGATCCTCGTGAACGGTCGATTCGGTTTCAGCTGGGAACTTGCCCCACCCCCCAGCAGACGGTGGGCGATTGGCATCACCAGGCAGGGGCCAACATCGACCAGCCAGTTGCCGCTGGTCTCGATAACTTCCATCGCACAGGCTGGATCACTCAGGCTGGCCATCGAATCCCCCAGCCGACAGGGCTGGACAACGTGCAGGGAAATCGTGACGTCGGTCTGCAGCAGCTGGGCAAGTTGATTCTGCCAGGCGGCCACAATCGACTCACTGATCCGCTGCAATCCATTGAGGACAGGTTCATCGAGCTGGCTGGGTTGATTCACAACTGGGATCCTTCCCTGCTGATACGGCGTCGGTCGAGCTGAAAACGGGTAACTATCCTCTGATCTGGCCTGTCCCACGACAGATGTACTTGTAGCTGGTCAATTCACGCAGCCCACAGGGTCCGCGGGCATGAAATTTGTCCGTGCTGATGCCAATCTCGGCACCCAGTCCAAATTCTCCACCATCGTGAAAGCGGGTGCTGGCGTTGACCATCACGGCCGCGGTATCGACCTCGGCAGCGAACTTCTCTGCCGCACTCTCGTCCTGGGTCACGATCGCGTCGGTGTGTTGCGAGCCATACTTGTTGATATGTGCGATTGCCTCGTCGATCGACTCCACCACGCGGACGGAAATCACGGGACCAAGAAACTCGCAACTGTAATCTGCATCGCTCACGGCCACCGCGTCGGTAACCAGTTGCTGAGTCATCTCATCACCGCGGACTTCAATCCCGTTCTCCGCCAGGGCCGTGCCCAGTTGCGGCAGGAACTGTTCGGCAACCTGGCGATGCACCAGCAGGGACTCACAGGCGTTGCAGACACCCATCCGCTGGCATTTGGCATTGATCGTTATCTCCCTGGCCATCTCGAGGTCAGCCGACTGGTCCACAAAGACATGGCAGTTCCCCGTGAAGTGCTTGATGACCGGCATCGTTGCTTCACTGGCAACGCGTCGTATCAGTCCCTCGCCACCACGGGGGATGGCCAGGTCGATCTGGTCGTTCATGGCCAGGAAGTGTCCCACCGCATCACGATCGCTGCTGGCGACCAGTTGCATTGCTGCCGGCGGAATCCCCACCTGCTGGGCAACTTCTGCCAGCACCTCGACGATCGCCCGGCTGGAATGGGCGGCTTCCTTACCACCCCGCAGGATCACCGCGTTACCGCTCTTGATGCAAATCGCAGCTGCGTCGGCCGTCACGTTCGGACGCGATTCGTAGATGAAAAAGACAACTCCCAGTGGCACTCGGACGCGGGAAATTTCCAGCCCATTGGGACGTGTTGTGCGATCGATTTCCTCGCCAACCGGGTCATCGAGCGAGGCGACCTGACGGAGTCCTTCAGCGATGCCGTCGATTCGCTCTGCATCCAGCCGCAGGCGGTCGACTTGGGCCTCGGAGAGGCCGTAAGTGGGAGCTGCAGCAATATCTTCCGCATTGGCGGCCAACAGGCGGTCAGCCTGCTGCTGCAGCTGGCTGGCGGATTCCTTTAGCCAGCGGTTCCTCAGATCGGTCGGGATCAGGGCAAGTTTCTGAGCTGCAGCTTGCGCGGCTACAGCCAGGTCGCGGCAATAGGCTTGCAGGTCTTGTTGCATGGTTGACATGGCGTGCGTACCTGGTCGGTTAAGTGGTGGCCGGGACTATGGTCCACCAGCGCCCATTATCGACGGGCGAAGAAGTATCTTTCAATCACCCAACGCGGTCAATGTCAGTCGATCTGGTGCTGGTTGTTGAGGCAATCCAGACCGCCGCTGGCCGCGAACAGGGCCAGCGCCTGGCTGACCGGGGCGACATCGTGGACTCGAATCAGCTGCACTCCCTGCTGCGCCAATGCCAGTCCGGTGCCGATCGTACCAGCGGTACGATCCAGCTGCTTGTCTCCCAGGACCGAGGCGATATAACCCTTGCGAGAGTGGCCGACCAGGAGTGGGCATCCCAGTTCGTGAAAGCGATAGCTGTTGGCAAGCAGCGTCAGGTTGTGCTGGTGCGTCTTGCCGAAGCCGATACCTGGATCGAGGCAGATTCGATCTCTGACGATGCCGGCAGCCTGCAGCGCATCTCGTCGGGCTGCCAGATAATCGAAGATCTCCTGCACCACATCGTGATACTGGGGATTGTCCTGCATTGTCTGCGGGTTGCCTTGCATGTGCATCAGGCAGACGCCAACAGCGGATTCCAGCGCCACATCGAGCATCGCCGGGTCCCCCTCCAGCCCGCTTACATCGTTGATAATCTCCGCTCCGGCTGCTATCGCCTGGCGTGCCACCTCTGCCTTGGAAGTGTCAATCGAGACTGGCACATCGAGCTGCGAGCAGAGTTGCTCGATCACCGGAATGACGCGTGCCAGTTCTTCCTTCAGGCTGACCGGCTGGGAAGCGGGCCGCGTGCTCTCGCCGCCGACGTCAATAATCCCGGCTCCGTCCGAGACCAGCTGGATGGCCCGTTCAACTGCCTGCTGCTGGCTTTCACATTGACCGCCGTCGGAGAAGCTGTCGGGCGTGACATTGATGATCCCCATCAGGCAGGGGAGCGGTCCCAGCGGGAGCGAACGATCTGGCAACTGCCAGCAGCTGGCGGGGCGGGCATTCATGTCCTGCAGCTTAGCAGCTGCCCTCGATAGCTGCAGCTGGGACTACCAGCGCAACTCCATCTGGCCAACGATCTGGCGTGCCAGTTTCTGGATCGCTTCCTGGTGAGCCGTGGCCAGGGATTGCCCGGCTTCCGGTACAAAGTTGACAGCCTGGCCAATTTCCAGCGAAGCCTTGCCGCTGTTGGCGACGGACCGCTGCAGCAGGTACTCGCCCTGGCGATCCAGCCAGCTGACTTCGACCAGCAATTCGGTTTCTATATCGCGAGCCTCGTCGAAGGAGTTTTCCGCCAGCACGTGCTTACGATCCGTCAGAATCCGTCCGCGCAGAATGCTGTCGGCAGCTGTCGAGCTGACGACACGGTAGGGGGTCCGGGATTCAATTTCCTTAACAACCGCCTCAGTCAATTGCTCACCCAGCCCGCGGCGATAGCTGTCCGAATCGAAGACCGGGACATGCACGGTCTTAATATCGGGTCGATAGAGCGAGTCCAGGCCCAACTGGTAGCCGGCGCAGCCAGCCAGCAGAGTGATCAGCACAAGCGAGGCGGCGATCGGCCAGCAGCGGCGACAGGACGTGGATCGGGTCATGGATGCTCGTCTCTCAGAAACTCTCTGCTAGTCAGAAGTCAGCAGCGGCTTGGCCGGTTCTTCGATCGGGAACAGGTCAACCAGCCAGGTCATGTACTGAGCCGGCCTGGCAGGCAGGTCGGCAATCTCTTCGAGCCGGAGCTTGGCAATCCGGGCGAAGGGGGTGTCAGGGTAATCCTTGATCAAGCCGTCGTAGTAGAGCCGGGCCGCGCCAATTTCATTGCGATTCTGGTAGAAAGCTGCCACCTTCCATTCGCGCTGTGCCTGAAAGAAGCGAACCTCTGCCTCCATGCGGGAGATATCCTGCAGGTGATTCTTGATCTGCTGTGGGAACTGGCGACGGATCTGCCGGGTCAACTCTTCTGCTTCCTCAAGCACACCGCCGTCATACGCCGGGCCCTGGTAACTTCCCAGCTTGGTCTGGATACCGAGATAGTGGGCCATGAACTGGTGCTTGCTGCTGGGAAAGGTCTTCCGCAGATCGGTCAGGAAGACGTCGGCCTGACCGAACCGCTCGACTTTCATCAGCGCCACCGCCCCTGCCATTGTGGCGTCGTCAGCAATCTCGCCGGTGGGGTCCTGGATACGAATCTGGTCGAACACCCGAATTGCTTCGTTGTAGCTGTCTCGGAGCGGCCGGGACTCGTCGAACAGGTTGAAATAGGCAAACGACCTGTCCGCCAGCTCGGCTTCCTTCATCCAGTACTGGGCAATCGCAAACCGCCTGCGCTGGACAGTGTCGATATGCCGCGAATTGGGGTAGTCCTTGAGCAGCTGGTCGTACTGATCCCTGGCCTTGTCGTAGAAATCGATGAAAAAGTAGGACTCGCCGGACATGAACCAGGCATCTTCCTGGAGTGCCGAATCGGCCCAGCCCCCGGCGGCTTCGATATAAGTTTCCGCGGCTGCCAGGTAGGACTCACCCGCTTCCTCCAGCGCAGCCTGCTGGCGGAAATGAGCAGCACTGTTGTAGAGATTTTCGGCTGCCGCAAACTGCTGCCGAGCAAGGCCATGATCCGGTGCGCTGCCAGTCAGCGAGGCGATGGCTGAATTCAGCCGATCGCTCCAGTCGTCCTCCGGCTCAATTGTGTCAGCAGCCTGTTGCCTGTCAGGCTCGGCGTCGTCCACCGATGGTGCGGGCGGGCGACGTTGCAGGCCGAAGGGATGTACAGTCGCCTGCTTGTCAGACGACATGCATCCACTGCTGATCAGCAACGAAAGTGCAGCCAGGGAAAGGAGCAGCGAGTTGGGCCGTGGCCCGGTTTTCAATGAGGACATCCATTTCCTCTTCTAAATGTGACTTCCGTGTCAATCCTGGCTGGACCTGACCGGTTGGTTCAGGCTGACCAGGAAAGGATGCATGCGTGGACGCCGTCCCGTCAGGTGGGCGATGTACTGGTTAAGTACCCCACGCATTTCACCATGTGTTCGATCATCCAACGGTGGCGTTACCTGGCTTGACGTGGCAGTCGTCCGCATCGCTTCCAGTACACTTGCAGAGACTCCCACAACCTGCGACCGGCCAACCCGGCATTGTCCACAGAGGACACCGCCGCTGAGCTGACCAAATGGCACTCGCCCTTTCCACTCCACCTCCACACCACAACCTGTGCAGAGATCAAACGAGGGCAGGTGCCCAAGCAATCGCAGTGCTGTCAATTCAAATCGAACCACCGTCGCTCCAACTTCTGACTGGTCGTCAAGTGCCAGGAGTGCATCGAGGGCGACCATGTACAGTTCCTCGTGAGGATCTGCATCGACAGTCAGCATCTCCAGCAACTCAGCCACATAAAACGCCGCGTACAGGTGCGGAACGCTCCTGGACGCAGAACGAAAGCGGCGAACCATCTTCGCTTCAGTCAGTAAATCAAGGGCATCGGACGATTTGTGGAGGAAGACTATGCGACACACCGTCAACAGGTCAAGAGCAGAGTCGAAGGGATTCTTGGCTCGCCTCGCTCCCTTGGCCAGAACGGCCAGCTTGCCGAAATCGCGAGTGAATAGTGTCAGCACGCAACTCGACTCGCTGAACTCAACCAGCCGAATGACGATCGCCTCGCTCTTTTCTAGAGACATGTTCGGTTCTCCACGCTTTTTCCTCCAGCTAGCCGCTCGTAGCAGCTCAGTCGCTGGGTTCCTGTCCATTGCCATCGAGGTGTTCGATGCGAACACGTCGCACACGACGACTCGATGCATCCAGCACCGTGATCCTCACATCACCGAGCACCAGCTGCTGCTGCGCGACCGGGATCCGGCCCAGCTGGTGAATCATCAAGCCGGCGATTGTGTCGTATTCATCCATCTCCGGCAGCTGGATAGGGAGTTGCTCGTTTAGTTCATCCAGGAACGCCCGTCCAGAGACTTCCAGCACATGCTCGTTGACATGGACAATATCCAGTTCATGTTCTCGTTCATGCTCATCATGGATTTCGCCGACGATTTCCTCGAGTGCATCTTCGATCGTGACCACGCCCGCGACCGCCTGGTACTCGTCGACAACGATCGCCATGTGGTTGCGGGTGTCCTGGAATTCCCGTAACAGCTCATCGACCGGTTTGCTGCCCGGTACGAACCAGGCTGGCCGGAGAATATCCTGCAGCTGCTGAGGCGCTGAATCCGGGCTGCCGCTCAGCAACGGCAGCAGGTCCTTGACGTGCAGGATGCCGAGCACGTTATCGAGTACCTGCTGGTAGACCGGGATCCGCGTCCGCTGGCACTCGGTCACAAAAGCAATCAGCTCATCCCACTCGATCGACACGTCCAGAACATCCAGCTCGCTGCGAGGTGTCATAATGTCACGCACGTTTTCGTCGCCCAGTTCAATCACGCTCTCGATCATCTCGCGGGCACCCGCTTCCAGCAGTCCCTCCTGCTGACCCGCTGTCACAATCGTGCGGATTTCCTCTTCGAATGCCTCCTCTTCGTCTTCCGGCTCGTGCTCGCGACCAGCCAGTCGCTGGACCAGCCCCTCGACGATCTGGAAACCGAGTGTGAGTGGCCACATCGCCACGCTGACTACTCGCCAGATCTGCCAGCTGTGATAGAGCACCGGTGCCGACCAGAACCGTACCACGGCCCGGGGAATCCAGACCATGGCCGCCAGCAGAGCCAGGCAGGCCAGCAGGCAGGGCACGATCAGCGAACTGCCATCGGCCAGCAGGCCCCGATCACGGAGCGAACTGCCAACCGAAACTGCCACCATCAGCAGGCCGATCGACAGCAGCGTTTCGGCTGCCAGAGCCAGGCTCTCATGCCGCGCCAGGATCCTGGAGAAGAAATCCAGTTGGCCACGCCGCCGGCAATATTCCTTCAGTTCATGTCGGGAAAAGTCATCCAGCACGCGTGCCCCGCTGGCAGCCAGCAGGGTCACCAGCCAGCCGATCACGCTCAGCCACAACAAGCCGCTTGCGGTCATCACGAGGCGTCACCTCCGTCGCCAGCATTGTCGCTGGGCGCTTCACGGGGTGGCATGCCAAATCCCATCCAGTCGCAGGCCTCTTCTTCCGCCTGCCGCATCCGCCGGATGTCGTCGTCCTGTTTGTCGTTGAAACCGGCCAGGTGCAATGCTCCATGGATCACATAGAGGCCCAGTTCATGCTCGTAGGGCCAGCCATAATCCGCTGCCTGGCGGGCGGCCGTCTCGGCACTCACCACGATTTCGCCTTCCAGTTCCTGCTCGTGTCGCTGCAACAGGAAACTCAAAACATCGGTGGCATAGTCGTGGTCCAGGAACTGCCGATTGAGCTGCTGGATTTCCGCATCGTCCAGCACGCCGATGTTAATATGCCCCTGCCGGATGCCATGCTGTTCAAGCACGTGGCGGGCAGCTCGGACAAGCGGCTGGGGATCCAGCGGATGTTTGTGCTGGCGGTTGTTGACCAGGATCTCAATCACGATTCAGGTTTTGTCTTCCTCGTTGAAGCAACTGGCCGCTGGCCCTCACCAGCCGCTTCCCTAACGGCCCTGCTTTTGACCAGACTGCTTTTCATAGGCCTCGACGATCTTCTGTACGATCTTGTGGCGGACAATGTCCGCACCGCTCAAGCGGACCTGGGCCACGCCGTCGATGCCTTCCAGCCGAGCGACTGCATCGACCAGCCCACTCTGGGTATTGCGCGGCAAATCGACCTGGGTTGTATCGCCCGAGGCCACAATCCGCGACTTGGTCCCCATCCGGGTGAGGAACATTTTCATCTGGGCAATCGTGGTGTTCTGTGCTTCGTCGAGGATGATAAAGGCGTTTTCCAGTGTGCGACCGCGCATGTATGCCAGCGGGATCACCTCGATCACATCTCGATCCATCAACTGCTTGATCTGCTCATAGTCGATCATCGAGTGAAGTGCGTCGAGCAATGGCCGCAGGTAAGGGTTGATTTTTGCGTTCAGGTCGCCGGGCAAGTAACCGAGGCTCTCCCCCGCTTCCACCGCCGGCCTGACCAGCACGATCTTCTCGACCGCTTGGTGCTTGAGCGCCTGGACAGCCATGGCGACCGCCAGGAAGGTCTTGCCGGTGCCGGCTGGACCAAGTGCAAATGTCACATCGTTGTCGGCGATGGCTCGAACATAGCGAGCCTGGCCATTGGTGCGAGGACGAATCTGGCAGGTGGGATTGAGTACCTCGATCGAATCATGCAGCTTCAGCTTGTCGTCGCCGGTGACCAGCGCCAGTACCTGCTGGACATCGACCGATGTCACGGTCCCCTCCCGCTGCACCAGCTGTTTGAGCTGCTCGAGGACATCCGCCGCCTGAATCACCCGCGGCTCATCCCCGCTGACACGGATACAGCCGTCGCGGTGAGTTATTGCTACGGAGAGCGCGTCGCGGACAAGGCGAAGGTTCTGATCGCGACTCCCAAACAGCGCCAGGAGCTGATCCGGTTGTGCAAGGTTCAGCGTCGCTTCATACATGCCAGTGTCCGGGCGGACAGAAAAACTCAGCACCCTCTGCAGGGCCTGGTCCAGCTACCAACTATATGCCATCGGGAGCGGCTTGAACACGGATTGCCTGCCCTGCTGATCAACCGCTCATCAGGCGAGCAGCCCAGAACAGGTAAGCGATAATGCCCGCAAACAGCAGAGAATCGAGCATGTCCAGCAGACCACCCAGGCCAGGCAACCAGCTGCTGGAATCTTTCACTTTCGCTTCCCGCTTGAGGAGCGATACGGACAGGTCCCCCGCCACTCCGACCAGTGTCAGCACGATTCCGTAGGCAAGGCAGATCACGATGCCGGGCCGGAAGGGATCGTCCACGATCCAGTCGATGATGACGTCAAAGAACAGCACCGCCGCCAGGCCGCCAGTCAGCAGGCCGCCGATGAGCCCCTCGATCGTCTTGCCGGGACTGAGTTGAGGAGCCAGCTTGTGCTTGCCCAGGGATCGCCCCACAAAATAGGCTCCGCTGTCGGAGACCTTGGTCACGATGATCATCGATAACAGCGCCGCCATGCCCTCGTCCGGCGGTCCCAGGTCCCGTAACAGGATCAGGAAGCTACCCAGCAGGCCAACGTGCGCCACGGAGAAAATGCCACTGGAGATGCTGCCCAGTACCGATCGAGTAGCGTCATAACGAAATAACTCGACCAGGCATATCCAGAGCAGGGCCAGTCCCATTCCGACAGCGGCCAGTCCGCCGCGACCAATCAGGCAGTTGTCCGGATAGCCTGAGCCGAAGGCGTCCATCAACATCGGCATGGCCACCGCCACGTTCAGACCTACCACGCCGACGGCAACCGCCCAGCGTGAGGGGGCCTGGCCAGCCTGCTGCAGCATCCTGGTCGATTCCAATGAAGCCAGCAACAAGATCAGCAGCAGCAGCGGCACTAACCACAGCCCTGGCACGCCCGCCAGTGGGACGTTGAGATCGAGCCAGATGATTCCCAGCAGAAGGCTGATCACCACGCTGGCTGAAGCAAGTCGGCTAGCCATCCGAGTCCTCCTTAAGCGCCTCGTCGGCCAGCCCGCCAAAACGACGTACCCGGCTTCCGTACTCGCGAATCGCCAGCTGCAAGTCGTGCTCGTTGAACTCGGGCCAGCATTTCTCGGTCACCCAAATCTCCGCATAACTGACTTGCCAGAGCAGGAAATTACTCAGCCGTTGCTCGCCGCCGGTACGAATCAGCAGATCAGGATCGGGCATGCCGGCTGTATTGAGGCAGTCGGACACCAGTTGTTCATCGATCGTGTCAGGTGGCAGCTGCTGCTCGAGCACCTGCTTGGCAATCGCCTGGATGGCATCGACTATCTCGGCCCGCCCACCGTAGTTGATTGCCAGGCAGAGCCGTGTGCCATGGTTGCCGGCACTCATCTCGATCGTCTTGTCGATCTCATCCAGCACGCGAGCTGGGATACTGTCACGCCGTCCAATCGTCGAAACACGAATGTCCTGCTGCATCAGCGTGGCACGTTCTTCAATCATGTACTGCTCGAGCAGGTGCATGAGGAAATCCACTTCCTCCTGAGGCCGCTTCCAGTTTTCGCTGGAGAGACAATACAGCGTGATCTGTTCCAGTTTCAGACGTACCGCTTCCTCGACAACTCGTCGCACGCTGGCGACTCCGCCGCGATGTCCCTCGATGCGTGGTAATTGACGCTGCTGGGCCCAGCGGCCGTTGCCATCCATGATGATTGCCACATGCCGCGGCCGTTGCGAACGGGGTAGGTCCGGCAAAGGGTCGTCGTCGGTTATAGGGCTGGATGATGTGGCCACGAGAATACTAGGCGCCGGAGTTGTAGACAGTTCGAACCGGACTGGAATTATAAAGTACCGTGGCGGTTAGAGGTTAGTGGTTCGTGACCAGCGGTGATACACAAACCTGTCTGCCTGTGGTGCCTGTGTGATAGACCAGCAAGTCCCGCCAGGGCCGAGATGCGAGTCAGGGCGGGAGCATGGACTAGGTGGCCAG
>Ga0209402_10000088_pt1 | contig 106385 bp, 100 predicted proteins | sample ArcticOcean_MG_C_3_FD_187437 | JGI IMG/M metagenome (GOLD analysis project Ga0209402, IMG submission 187437) | Marine microbial communities from western Arctic Ocean - ArcticOcean_MG_CB8_126 (SPAdes) (version 2) | ecosystem: Environmental > Aquatic > Marine > Oceanic | place: Arctic Ocean...
CATTCTGGCGAAGGCCAGAATCCAGATTGGTTGGATCGGGCAAGCACTGTTCTGCAACAGCGTTCTGGATTCCTGCCTTCGCAGGAATGACGGGTGAGGCCGATCACCTACTTAACGATTGGTATGAACTTCCCGATGATAACCGTGAAGAACGACGAACCCAACAGGATCGCCCCCAAGACCAGCAGCGTCAGCGATGGCGCAACGAACCCGTCGGTCAATTGAGACCCAAACGATAACAAGATGTCTCCGCCAAGGTCGGTAACCGACGGTGGAACGCTGGACACCTTGTCCGCCCCGGTCTCGATGACAGCGGTCAGCCGGTCCGGGACCTGGTTTTCCGCGATCTTTCCGACCACGAAGAAGAACGCACCAGTGATTAGCAGTGCGATGCCGGGCCAACGCAGCATGCCCGAAAGGGTAGGGAAGAACACCAGCCCCATCAAAACTGCACCGCCGATCACCATGATCAACGACGTGAGGTCGCCGAAGTTACGGGCGCTGGAGAGCCAATCTCTCCCATCGGATATGTCGCTCCTGATCTCGGCCTCAGTCGCATCGTCGTCCCATTCGGCGATCTGACGAATCAGGTCCAGGCGGTCGCCTTCGCTCAGGTCTTCCCTCACAGCTACGATAGCTGCGTCAATCAATGGGCCGGCCAAGGCGCGGGCCGCCTCCTTCAAAACGCCGATGGTGTCACCACCTTCGAAGGGCGTGCGCATGGCCTCGCGGCTGGACCGCAGTCCTTGCACCATGTCTTGGCTCAAGTCAGGAGAAGCCAACAAAAGGTCAAACGATGTTGCGAACAGCAGCTGCCGACACAGCGGGTCGAGCGCCTGTAATGACGGCATCGCCAGCGGTATCTCACCGCCCGAAATGGCGATGTACTTGGCCAGATACTCATCGGCCAGGTCTATCATCCCGTTCACTGAGCAGCTAACGGAGCCGGGGTTATCCATTCTGAGCTGGTCCAGCCGGCCATCGATGTAGGCGAACATGACCGGCTTCACATTGTCCAGAGGCACGGTCAGGTCTATGTAGGCTTCCAGAACATCAACCTCTTCGTTGATGTAGCCGATGGTACGGTCAATCGTGCCTTCGATCTCCTGTTGGATATATGACGGGGGCATGATCTCCCGCAGCAGATCAACTATCTCCTGGTGGTCGACGACCTTGATGTCGCCAAGCAATTCGGCGGTCTTCTCCTTCAGTTCATCATCCACCAACACCTCGTCGTAGATGCGGTTGTAGGTGCCCTCGGCGGCGATGGTGTCCTTGTAGAAGTCGGCGCTGAGGAGTTGGTCGGAAAAGTTATTTAGGATCAGGAAGAGCAAGAATCCGACAAATATGACTACGCCCAGCACGAGACCGGCCGCGGCGCGGATGATGGAGAATAAACAGCCCATATATAGACCTACAGATTCCTGGTTAGAAGATTTTTGATGGATTCCGATATCGAATACGGCCCGACGGATTAATGGCCGATTTCGTCGATTTTAGCATGCGTAAATTCTTAACACACGCCCCTTTTGTGACCTGTCTAAGGCAATAAAAAAGGCCCGGCGCATATCTGCGCCGGGCCTTTTGTTTAACTCAGAGGTAAGTCAGAAATTGGGTTTGATGCTTTGCAGACGTCGGATGCGTTCTTCCATTAGAAATTGGGTTTGATGCTTTGCAGACGTCGGATGCGTTCTTCCATTAGAAATTGGGTTTGATGCTTTGCAGACGTCGGATGCGTTCTTCCATGGGAGGATGAGTCGAGAACATCTTGGCCATGCCGGCGCCTCTGAGCGGGTTCACTATGAACAGGTGCGATGCGCCCTCAGCGACTTTCAACGGCTTGTTTTGAGATGCGGCCTCCAATTTCTGAAGCGCGCTGGCCAAGGCCAAGGGATCGCCGGAGGTATGTGCCCCCGTGGCGTCTGCCTGGTATTCCCTGGTCCTGGATATCGCTGCGCGCACCATACCCGCCGCGATGGGCATGACGATGGCGACGACGATCAGTCCGATGTAGTTGTTGTCGCGGCCCCTACCGCCCATCCCGCCAAACATGGCTGAGATCTGGGCGAACATGGCCAGCATGGAAATGGCCCCGGCGACGGTGGCGACCATGGCCATGATCAGCGTGTCCCGGTTGCCCACATGGGCCATCTCATGGGCCAGCACTCCGCCCAGTTCTTGGCGGGTCAGTATTCGCCGGATGCCGGTGGTGACGGCCACGGTGGCGTGGTTGGGATTGCGGCCGGTGGCGAAGGCGTTGGGTGATTCTGAATCTATCTCGAAGACCTTGGGCATGGGCAGGCCGGCCAACGAAGCCTGCTCGCGCACGATGCTGTACAACTCAGGGTCGTCGTTCTCGGTGACCTCGGTGGCGTGGGTCATCTTGAGCGCGATACGGTCGGAGAACCAGTAGGCGCTGAAATTCATGGCGATGGCCAAGACGAGTGCGAATATGATGCCGCCGATGCCGCCAAGCAGCGCGCCCACCACAAGCAGTAGCGCCGACATGACCATCATCAAGAAGAATGTTTTTACTGTATTCATCGGGGGTAAGGCCTTATATTTGGGAGATCCACCGGCAATATCCAGAGGACTCCAAGGACCAGATTCTAGCCTCTTATCAGGCTCTGCAGATTATAGCATCTTGCTGGTCTAGCAATAGGATTTACGCCCGCCTGGCCAGTCTCGGATTCAATTGACACCAGTTGTGCTTGGTGATATGTTTCCCAAGGCCTCTTTAGACTCGTTTTCAGTGGCTCGTTTTCGGCCGTCAAAAGGCCGTTTGCCGATAGGAGAACCATGGCTGTCAAGATAGGCGTTCTGGCGAAACAGGTGATCGACCCCGAGATGCCCATGGCGGCGTTCCGGATCGATGAAGGCTCCAAAAAGGTAGTTCCGCCGCCCAATATCCCCCCGGTGGTGAACGGCTTTGATGAGAACGCGGTGGAAGCCGCACTGTTGATCAAAGACGGCCAGGAAGCTACGGTAACCGTGATATCCACGGGCACCGAGTTCGCCCTGGACGTGATGAAGAAACCGCTGTCCATGGGCGCCGACGAACTGGTCCTCCTTCAGGATGACGCCTTCCAAAACACCATCGACAGCTTCTTAACGGCCCAACTGTTGGCCGCAGCGATACGAAAACTTGATGGGTTCGACCTCATCATCTGCGGACGCCAGGCTTCTGACTGGGACAACGCACAGGTCCCCCTGGGCGTGGCCGAGATCCTGGGCATGTCCTGCATCTCTCTAGGTAAGAAGGTCGAAATAATTGACGGAAAGGTCCGCGTCGAGCGGATCATCGCCGATGGCTACGAAGTCGTTGAAGCACCTTTGCCGGCTTTGGTCACGGTGAGCAACGAACTGGGACAACCCCGGTATCCAACACTGCGCGGCATCATGGCCGCCACCCGGAAGAAGCCGACCATCTGGAGTGCCAGCGACCTGGGCCTGGACGCCGCTCAGTCGGAGGCCCGCATAACCCTGCGTGACCTGTTTGTACCGGTCAGCGACCAAGACTGCGAGATCATAGAGGGCGAGAACCCGGCCGACTCGGGCCGGCTACTGGCCTTGAAACTTCGGGAAGACAAGATCATTTAGTCTGATTCCCGATAATAACTAGCAAACACCAGCAAGACACAGCGACATAGATACGTTCTAAGCCTGGCAGCCGTTTCGGACTGGCAGGTTGATTCCAAGAGCACGGGAGGCCGTGATGGCTGATGGCACCGGAGTACTGATACTTGGCGACGCCTCTGGCGGAGAACTGGGCAGCACGACCCTTGAACTGCTGGCCGCCGGACAAAAAGTTGCCGCTGACCTAGGCGAAGAACTGACTGTGGCACTTCTGGGAGACACCCTGGACGTTGCGGCCCAACAGGCCATCGCCCACGGCGCCCAGAAGGTCTATGCGGTGAATAACCCGTTACTGGCCGATTACCAGGTTGACCTTCATCTGGCGGCGCTGGAATCTCTCTGCAAAGAGGTAGCCCCCCGGGTGATACTCGTAGCCCGCACCAACGAGGGCCGTGAATTGGCCCCGCGCTTGGCGTTCCGGCTGGGCGTCGGTCTGGCCCAGGACTGCTTGGAAGTCTCCGTGGACACCGCTGAGAAGAAATTGCTGGCCAACCGGCCGGTGTACGGCGGCAACGCCATCGCCGTCGTTAGCTGCGACCAAACACCCCAGATCGCCGCCATCCGTCCCAAGGCCTACGAGCCGGCAGAAGCCGACTCCTCACGCCAGGGAGAGGTCATATCGTTCCCCGTGGAGCTTGACGCGTCGATGGCCCTCACGCAGGTAGTAGAGACTGTGATTGAAGAAGCTGAAGGCGTGAAGCTTGAAGACGCCCATATCGTGGTTTCCGGCGGACGCGGACTGGGCGGCCCGGAACCCTTCGCCCACCTAGAAGAGCTGGCCAAGATCATGGGCGGCACCGTTGGAGCTTCCCGCGCTGCCGTGGACTCCGGCTGGGTCCCGTCAAGCTATCAGGTGGGTCTGACCGGCAAAACCATCACTCCCGACCTCTACATCATGGTGGCTATCTCCGGCGCCAGCCAGCACATGGCCGGTTGTTCCGGAGCCAAGGTCATCGTGGCGATCAACAAGGACGCCGAGGCCAACATCTTCAAAGAGGCCCGGTACGGAGTGGTTGGAGACTGGGAGACAGTTCTACCGGCATTGACCGCCGCAGTCAAAGAACTGACCCAGGGCTAAAGGCGAGCGGCGCTTATTCCAGGACGATGTTATCGATCAGGCGGACGGGACCCATGTGTACCGCTACTGAGACCATCGCCCGGCCGTCAACGTGTTCCACTTCGTCCAGTGTAGTCATGCTGGCTACGCTGACGTAATCTATGGAGTCCACCCTGGGCTCGGCCTGTAATACCTCTGTGGCGGCGCTCAGCAGGGCGTTACCATCCCTCTCTCCACCGGACCACAGCATATACGCCTGGAACAGTGCGTCGTGCACCACCGGGGCCGCCTGACGTTGCTCGGGTGAGAGTTGAACGTTGCGGCTACTCATAGCCAGCCCGTCGGCTTCACGGATAGTGGGCATCACCACTACTCCCACGCCCATATCCAAATCCCTGGCCAATTTCTGGATCACCACCGTCTGCTGACCGTCTTTCTGGCCGAAGTAGGCACGGTTGGGCTGCATCAAGTTGAACAACTTTGACACCACGGTCGCCACGCCCCGGAAATGGCCGGGCCGGTGCAGACCTTCCAGTTTTCCGGCCAGTGGACCAACGTCGACCCACGTGTCGAACCCTTCCGGATACACTTGATCAACAGTAGGCGCGTAGACCAAGTCCACGCCGTGACGGCGCAACATCTCCAGATCGCCTTCCAAGTCTCTGGGATAGCGATCCAGGTCTTTCGAGTCGCCAAACTGAGTTGGGTTTACAAAGATGCTCACGGCGACAGTGAGGTTGTCGGCCCGGGCCTGGTCAACTAGGCTCAGATGCCCGGCGTGAAGCGCACCCATCGTCGGCACCAGGCCAACGGGCTTTTCGGCATCGCGGCAGGCCTGCGCCATCTCCCGGTTGGTACTGATCACCCGCATGCTATTTTCTATCATCTGTGTCATTTCAAAACACTCAATATTTCAGCTTAAGATCAACGCTTGGTCTGGGTAGCTAGGCTGCCAATTCGCTGATGGACGGTATGCCGCCGAGTCCGGTTGCCTGCCGTATCGCCCTGAGCACGGCTTGTGCGGTAACTTCCACTGCAGCCGCTCCCAGGGTCGTCATGTCCACGTAATCCTGATTATGTCCGGTGGCCATGGCGAACATCGTGTCGCCGTCTCTGACTGTGTGGCAGGGGCGGATGGCCAGGGCCAGGCCGTCGTGGCTCACCCTCGCCAGGTAATTGGCGTCTTCCTTGGTGATTTGGGCGTCGGTGGCGACCAGACCAATGGTGGTGTTCACCGGGCCGTCCGGGGCGTTGGAGTTTCCCGCCAGCAGCATCGCTACCGGGTCGTCGAAGCCGCCTTCAGCCCGTCTCGGCCCGGCCAGTATCTGCCCATCGGTATAATCCCAGACCCCGCCCACGGCGTTCACCGCCACAGCTGCAGCTACGGTCTGGCCAGTCGGCAGGGTTATCGATGCAGAACCTATGCCGCCTTTGACGCCACGCTCTGCGCCGCCCAATTTGGCCACGGTGGCGCCGGTGCCGGCTCCAACACTTCCTTCGGTCATGGGCTCGGTGCTGGCGGCCAGGCAGGCGCTGCGGCCGTCGTCCGGGCCGGGCCTGACCTCTGACGTGATCAACCCCAGGTCATAGAGGATGGCCGAAGACACTATGGGCACAACGACCGGGTCTTCTTTCGGGCCGACCCTGAAGCCGATTTCCTGGGATTCGAGATAGGCGACCACCCCGGATGCGGCGTCCAGTCCAAAGGCGCTGCCGCCGCTGAGGACAACGGCGTGTACTTGGTCAACGCGATGCACGGGGCGAAGTAGGTCGGTCTCTCTGGTGCCGGGGGAACCCCCACGGACGTCTACCCCGCCGACCGCACCCTCACGGCAGAGGAAGACGGTGCAGCCAGTCGCGTGTTCGAGGTCGGTATAATGGCCCGCCTCCAGTCCCTTCACGGCAGTGATGGTCTGGTTCAAGAGGGCCTCAGGGGAGAGTAAACGGCCTGTTCGCGGGCAAAATAAACGCCCCGACGCAGCGGGGCGCAAACCGAAGTCAACTTCATATTTCGGGCCGTCTCGGTCATCTCAGATCCCAGCGGCAATGCTGAATGTGATTCCGTGCCTGGCGCTCACCCCCCTTGCGGGTGGATGGCAGTTATATTTTAAGCTCGCTTGAAAGAGGGTGTCAAACGAAAATTCAGTCCGTTTATTTCAGCTGGCGGCGGGCTTCTCTATCCGGTAGTTGGGGAAGGGTATGAAGACGATGATCACTGCTGCCACCACGGTCAATGCGCCGACGTAGTAGAAGATGGAGCCATAGCCGCCCAGGTTGTTGATGATGTAGGCCGCCAGGAACGGCGAACCAAAGCCCAGAAGACCGTTGACCCCGAAGATGAGGCCGGACGCCGTGGCTTCGGCCCCCTTTGCCACCACGTCTAGCAAAGCAGCTAAGATGATCTGCTGCAGGGCAAAACTGAATAATCCTATCCCACCCAGAATCAGCGCCAACACCCAGCTGTCACCGGCACTGACCACGAACATGGTCAATACGGCGGCGATGATCAACCCTGGCACCAGTACTTGCTTCCGGCCATACCTGTCAGAGAGATAGCCCAGGATCGGGGCCGATATGATTCCCATGCCCGTGAGCAAGGATAGGTGGACTCCCACACTGAAGTAACCCATGCCCAGCCCGCCGTCGACCGACTCTCTGAGATAGAACGGCGCCCATTGGAAAAGCGCGTTATTTGCGACTCCCCGGACGGCGGCCGCTAGAACCAGTGTGGCGACCACCGGGATCTTGAACATCGCCAGGCCCTCGCGGTAGCCGTCGATCACCTTCCGCTGGGGCCGGTCTTTGGTCTGGTCGTCTCCCTCTTCGATACCCAGGTCTTTCAGCGCAAACCAGACAAAGATGGCCATCAGCGCGGCAGGGGCAGCGTACATCAGGAGGATGGGCCGCCACGCCATGACGGTCAACAATCCACCGGCAACCAGAGGGGCCATAACGTTGCCGACGTTGGAACCAAAGCCGTGCATAGATATTGCGAAGCCGCGGCGGTCTGGAAATCTTCTGGAGAGGGCAGCGGTGGAAGGCAGATGCCACAGGGCACCGGGGACCGACACGATGATTACGGCAATGGTCAGCACCCCCAGATTTGGAGATGCGGCCAGTACCAAGAAACCCAGGGCCGCCCAGATCATGCAGCCGGTGAGGATGGGCCCCCAGCTGGCCTTCATCTGGTCGACGATGGCCCCGCCAATCAGGTTGACGGCTCCGAAACCACCTTGGCGTATGCCCAGCATGAAGGCGACTTCGAAGTTGGACAGGCCCATAGCAGCCTTGATGGCTGGCATGAAGACTGGGAATCCCTGGTCGTAGAGGTGGGATACGCCGTGGCCGAAGGACAATGCTCCAAGTAAGAAGTTCCGGTTCTGCCTGAGACCTCTCGACCTTTGTGTTGCTTCTGCCATAAATCCCTTTGCTAAGGCCCTTTGCCAATGCAAACCTTTTCGAATACTTCGGGCCAAGGGTGATTCTAAGGTTTGGCCGTAGCGTGCGCAAGTATGGCAGGGCCAGCCAACAGCGATCAGCTTTCGGCTTGTAGTATCTTTCGCTGCCAGGATCCACCGGTCTTAGGCTCGGAGCCGGTGTGCTATGCTACGGCGAATTTACCGCACACCGAGTCTGACAGAAGCGTAGCGAACGGAGGAACTAGAATGCCCTACGAGGGACTGAGTTTGAAGGGACAGACGGCGTTGGTTACCGGGTCGGGCCGGGGCATCGGCGCGGCGCTGGCCGTAGGTCTGGCCCAAGCCGGTGCGACGGTGGTTGTTTCGGACCGGCCCGACCGGTTGGACCTGGCGGAAGAGACGAAAGCCAAGATCGAAGCCGAGGGTGTCAAGAGCGGCGTCTATGCTCTGGATGTACTGGACATCCCGGGTATCCCCAAGGTCATCGACCAGGTGGTCAAGGACTTTGGCCGGCTGGATATTCTGGTCAACAACGCGGGGATACGGATACCCAAACCTGCCCTTGAGGTTACCGAAGAGGATTGGGACGCAACCATCGACATCAACCTCAAAGGTGTCTTCTTTTGTGCCCAGGCGGCCGGAAGACACATGGTGGGACAGGGATACGGAAGGATCATCAACCTTGGGTCCCAGCTTTCGGTAACCGCCTCCAAGGGACGTTCTTCCTACTGTGCCAGCAAGTTCGGCGTCGCCGGGATCACCAAGGTCATGGCGGTCGAGTGGGCCGCCCACGGCGTGACGGTTAATGCCATCGGTCCCGGCCCCGTCAGCACCCCCGGTATGCTGGCAGCCGACACCAAAACCCCGGAAGAAGTCCAAGCCGACCTGGAAGCGCACCTGCCCTTGGGCCGCCGCATGGAGCCGGAAGAAATGGTCGGCGCGGTTATCTATCTGGCCAGCAAGTCCTCCGCGGGCACCACTGGGCATCTGCTCATGGTGGACGGCGGTTGGACCGCCATCTAAAGGGACTCGTGGGAGTCGATTCGACAAATGACCACCAGCAGACTTAAGACAATAATTGGAGAGTAACCATGAGCCTAGAAAGTCTGGAAAAAAGAATCAAAGTCCTGGAAGACATCGAAGAGATCAAGAAGCTTAAGCACCAGTACTGCGCCCTCTGCGACGCCAATTACGACGCCGACGCCCTGGCTGAACTCTTCACCGAGGACGCGGTATGGGACGGCAAGGAACGGGGTCGGAACGACGGGCGAGAAGCCATCCGCAAGTTCTTCCAAGACGCGCCCAGCCGCCTGTCTTTCGCCATTCACATGGTGCTCAACCCTGTGATTGAGGTGGACGGCGACCGGGCCACTGGCGTCTGGTATCTGTTCCAGCCCTGCACTTACACTGAAGGCAACCAGGCGGTATGGGGCTCTGCCCGCTACGACGAAGAGTACGTGCGCGTGAACGGGAAATGGATGTTCAAACACCTGACTCTCAGCACACACTTCTGGACGCCGTTCGACAAAGGCTGGGTGGAAGCCAAATTCGCTTCTTAGTTTTGATCCACAGGACCTGAGATATGCAACCGAATCACACCAATAAGATGGACGGCATGGTGGCCATCGTCACCGGGGCCAGCAGGGGTCTGGGACGGGCCATAGCCAAAGAGTTCGCCGCGGAAGGGGCGAACCTGGTCGTATCCGCCCGGCGCAGCTCTCCCACCGGCCTGGCCGGAACGGCTGTTGAGACAGCCCAGCAGATACGGGATGCAGGCGGGGAGGCATTGGCATTGACCTGTGACGTCGCCGACGAGGAACAGGTCATGGCGATGGTCGGCCAGACCATCGACGTCTATGGCCGCATCGACGTCCTGGTGAACAACGCCGGGGTGATGGTCCTCGGCAAGACCCTGCTCGAGATCATGCCGGACGAATGGGACCAGAGCATCTCATCGAACATCAAAGGCGTATATCTATGCTCCCGTGCGGTCCTGCCGACTATGATCGAACAGAAGAAAGGCAGCATCATAAACATCGGCTCCCGCATGGCCACCGATCCCGAACTGGGCGGCGGGGTGCTGTACAGTTCGTCCAAAGCTGCGATTCATATGTTCAGCTACTGCCTGGCCGACGAGGTACGGGAGCACAACATCGCCGTGAACATCCTCTCGCCCGGCGGACTCAAGACCGAGGGTTCAGCAGCGATACCTTGGACTCAACGCGACTGGGAGCAGCGCGTCGAGCCCGAAGCAGCCGGCCCCAGCGCGGTCTATCTGGCGCTGCAGGACGCTTCCACGTTCACCGGCCAGTTGGCGGCGCGTGCCGAGTTCGGCGAAACTTGGGGTAAATAAGCTAAAACCAGGGAAAATGATGGAGAGTCACCTCGATGATTAATGACCTAAAAAGCCTGGTCGACGCGGATGCCGGTCTGATAAGCCCGCGAATCTTTGCCGACAATGACCTATACGAGCAGGAACTGGAGCAGATATTCGCCCGCTGCTGGCTTTTTCTCTGCCATGAGAGCCAGATACCCAACCCAGGCGATTTCTTCACCACCAACATGGGCGAGGATTCGGTGCTGGTTACGCGCGACACCGCCGGAAAGATAAATGCGTTCTTGAACGTGTGTCCCCACCGGGGTAATAGGCTATGCCGGGCCGATGCGGGCAGCGCTTCTTCGTTCATCTGCGCCTACCACGGTTGGGGGTTCGGCGCCAACGGCAAACTGATGGGCGTGCCCAACGCCAAAGACGCCTACTACGGCGAGCTGGACCAGAGCAAGTGGGGATTGATCCCGGTGGCCCAGCTCGATAGCTACAAGGGTTTGATCTTCGCCACCTTCGACGCCCAAGCGCCTTCCCTGACCGATTACCTGGGTGAGACCGCCTGGTATCTGGACGCCTTTGTCGATCGCCGGGAGGGCGGCATCGAGGTCATCGGCGGTGTGAACAAATGGGTTGTGCCCTGCAACTGGAAGATGCCGGCCGAGAATTTCGGCGGTGACGGCTACCATGTGGCCTGGACTCATCTTTCGGCCATCAATTCCGGGTTCGCCGGCAACTACCGCTTCCAGCCCAGCAATTCCGGCAGCGCAGTGTCGCCCGGCAACGGCCACTGTGTCATAACCATGGGTGCGGACGACATCGCTGATCCGCCCGTCGAGGAAATCAGGGAATACGAAGAACAGATCAAAGCCGAAGTGCGGAGCCGGCTCGGGCCGCGGTCCAACCAGGTCAACCCGGCGGCCGCCACCATTTTCCCTAATTTCTCGTTGCTGCGAGCCAGCGCCCGGACGTTCCGGATGTGGCACCCAAAAGGGCCGGACAAGATCGAGATCTGGTCGTGGTTGTACGTGGACAAAGCCGCGCCTGACAGCGTCAAAAAGGCGTTGCGTCTGGCCGGCATCCAGAGCTTCGGCCCCTCTGGTGTTTTCGAACAGGATGATATGGACAATTGGGAGCAGTGCACCAAGGCAGGACGGGGCACTGTCAGCCGCCGCATGCGGCTGAACTACCAGATGGGTCTGGGACACGAGAGCTTCAACGACGACCTTCAAGCCTTGGCCAGCGACTACCGCTATAGCGACAGTAATCACCGCGAGTTCTACCGCCGCTGGAGCCAGATGATGGCTGGGGACGCTTGGGGGGCCTAGCTTTCAGCTGTCAGTGATCAGCAGTCAGCTATTTTCGCCGTAGCGGTTGAAAGAGACGACTTCTGACATTGGCAGGCGGTCTGTGGGGCCGAAGCGGCCTCGGGGGTAGCCCAGGGGCGTTAGACAGAGCGTCTCCACGTGGTCGGGAATGCCCAACCAGTCTTTGACCTTCTGTTCTTCGCGTAGGTGCGTGGTCGTGATACGGGTGCCCAGGCCCAGAGCACGGGCAGCCAGGAACAGGTTCTGTATCGCCAGCCACAGCGACGAAGCGTACCGGCCTCGCTCTATGGGTTCGCCCTTGGTGTAGGGCACGGAGCCCATGGTGTGGTCGGCGCAGATCAAGATCATCGCCGGGACTTCCGGCATGTGGTTGGCCAGGTACCGGGCCGAGGTATAGGCCGGTGGCTCGCCCGGCGGCGGAGTGGCCCCCATCGCGCCCAGCCACAGGTCTTTGTAGAGGCCGCCGATCTTCTCGATCAGGTCCTTTTCCGTGATTGCGATGAAATGCCAGGGCTGTTTGTTGCCGCCGCTGGGGGCCTTGGTGGCAGCGTCGAGTATCTTCTCGATGGCCTCCCTGGGGACAGGGTCCGGCTTGTACCGGGTGAACTGCCGTTGGCTATAGATAGCCTCGAAAACTCCAATGTCGTCCATGTCCCCTCCTGGCGGCGGCCGCCTGTTTTTAGCTGTCAGGTTTTAGCTTATCGGTTCAGCGATGAATACCGGGATGACGCGGTCGGTCTTGTCCTGGTAATCCTGATACGGCGGGTATGCTTCCACGGCTATGTCCCAAAGACGCTTCTTCTCGGCGGCGTCCTCAACCTGCCGGACTCTCATCGAGAAGGTTTCGGTGGCGTCCTGAATCTCTACGTTGTGGTCCGCCTTCAGGTTGTGGTACCACACCGGGTGTTTGGGAGCCCCCCCTCGGGACGCCACCAAGATGTAGTTCTTCCCATCAACGGCCCGCATCAGGGGAGTCTTGCGTATCGCGCCGGTCTTATTCCCTTTGTTGGTCACGATGATGACGGCCATGCCCGTATCCGTCAGGGTTAAACCTTCGGTGCCACCGCTGTTCTCGTACAACTCCACCTGGTTTCTCACCCATTCAGTGGTGCTCGGTATGTATTCGGCCATGATCGACTCCTTTTCGACTAAAAATAATTTCGGTAACAGAAAGCTGAAAGCTATTTCCTAGATCGGTGCTCGCCGGTTGTGCCAGTCGGTCTGTTGCTCGTAGGCGTGGGCGACCCTCAAGACTGTTTCTTCCGCGAACGGACGGCCCACTATCTGAAGTCCCATGGGCATGCCGGCGGCGCTGAACCCGCAGGGGACCGACAGAGCAGGCGTGCCGGCCAGGTTGAACGGACCCGTGAAACTGATCCGTCCGGCCAGCCCGGTGAGGGCGTGTTCTTTACTTTGGACGCCGGGGCTGCTCTCCACTGGCGGTGCGGTAACCGGCCCGGTGGGCAGCACCAGAACGTCCACCTTCTCAAGGGCGTCCAATATCTGTTGCCGCAGCACCGCCCGGATCTTCTGGGCCTTGTAGTATACCTGGGCCGGGATGATGCTGCCGGTCAGGAACCTGATCTTGTTGTTGTGGTCCAATTCGTCGAAGTTTTCTTCGAAAAGTTTTCGGTGCAGGTTAGCCCACTCGACGCTCAAGATGCTCATGGTGAGTGCCCCGGCGTTGGGAGCCAACGGGATGGATATATCTTCGGATGACGCGCCCAGTTCTCCCAACACACCGATGGCCTTGGCCACGGTCTCCCGGAATTCCGGGTCCAGGTTGGGGGAGTCCATGCGTTCTTGGATGACTCCCATCTTGATGCCTTGGACATTCCCGGTCAGGGCTGCCCGGTAATCAGGCACCGGCACGTCCCAGGAGTAACGGTCCTTGGGGTCGTGGCCGGCGATGGCCTGGATGGTGATGGCGGCGTCTTCCACGGAGCGGGATATGGGCCCCACGGTATCCATGGACCAGGAACCGCCCAGCACACCATAGCGGCTGACCCGGCCGTGGGAGGGCCGCAGACCAACCAGACCGCTGAAATTGGCTGGGCCTCGAATAGAGCCACCGGTATCCTCGCCCAGTGACGTTGCGCAGAGCGCGGCGGCGGTTGCCGCTCCCGAACCGCTGCTGGAGGTGCCGGGGTTGCGTTCCAGGTCCCAGGGGTTCCGGGGCGTGCCGTAGGGGTGGTTATAGATCTCTGCCATGGCGAACTCGCTCATGTTGAGCTTGCCCAGCAAGACAGCACCCGCTTCTTTCAGTTTGGTGATGACCGTGGCATCTTCGTCGGGGATGTTGTCCTTGAGGATGCTAGAACCGCCGGTGGTGAGGACGCCTTTGGTGTTGAACTGGTCTTTCACCGCGATCGGTACGCCGTGCAACGGCCCCCGGTGCATGCCCGTGGCTATCTCTTTCGCTGCCTGCCTGGCCGCTTCCAACGCCTGCTCACCGGTGATGGTGATGTAGGAATTGAGCTTGCCGTCGACTTCCTGGATGCGATCCAGGTAGGCCTCGGTGGCCTCTACGGGCGAGACTTCCTTAGTTTCGATCAGTTTTGATAGCTGCGACGCAGTCAGAAAGGGTAATTCTTTCTTATTCATAATCTCCCTAAGTTTCACTCATCCAGCCGGGCACGGCCCAGGCGTGGTTATGTTGACTTCTCCAGAGGTAGCCAATAGAGTACCACAACGTCAATAAACTCCAAGCATCTCTGACTTCCAGGCACGATTCGACGATAATCTGGAGGCACTATGACCGTTGTTTTGGACCACACGATCGTCCCGGTGAACGACCGCGAACAGGCGGTGGAGTTCTACTCTAGGATATTCGGATTCGAAGAACTGGGCGAGATTGGGCCATTCCTGGCGGTCCGGGTGAACGACGGCCTAAACCTGGACTTCCGCCAGGACGAAGACTTCCGCAGCATCCACTATGCCTTCGCGATGGAGCCTGACGAGTTCGAGGATGCGTTCCAGCGCGTCAAGGACGCGAAGATACCATACGGGGATAGTCCCTTTGCTCAGGACAACATGCAGGGGCCAGGGATATCGCCAGGTGCCAGGGGCGACAGCAAAGGCGTCTATTTCAAGGACCCCAGCGGCCATCTACTAGAGATCAAGACCTATTAGCCGACAGGCATTAAAGACCGGGCATTAAAGACGGGGCACAGGTCAGTCGTCGGGCAGTTCGGCGATCAGGTGGCCGTCTTCGACGCTGACGGGGAATCCGACCAGCTTGGCGTTGGGGCCGTTCACGCACACGCCCTCTGTGTACTCGAAGCGCCAACCGTGGGCCGGGCACATGAAAACGCCGGTCCAATCCGCCACTTCTTCAGCCTGGTGGGGGCAGACGTTGGAGAGGAGCTGGTAGACGCCCTTCCGGCTCCGTGCCAAGAAATACGACCACTCGCCCACAGTCACCGGCGCGGGCAGCTTGGTGAAATCAGACTCCAGTCCAATATCGACGTTGATGGTTTTATATGTAGCCATTGGCTTTGTTTCTTCCTAATTCCAGACATTCCCGGGCGTTACCCGGCATTTAGACATTTCGGCCAGTATAGCCGACCAAGTGTACGGCCTCAAGGCTACAGGGCGGGGTTAATCAGCATCTTGACGCCGTGGCTTTTTTACAGCAATATGTGCTCACTTGAACGGGCCACGTAAATGGGCCGGAGGTTTCGATGGTTGACCTGAACAAAGACGAGATTCGCGCCATGGGCAAAGCCGTGGGTCTGGATATCCAAGACCCCGAGTTGACCGAGGTCATGTACAGCCTGAACGCCCTCTTGGAATCCCTGGACGCCATCAACCCACCGGGCTTGAATGACGTCGAGCCGCTGCCGATCATCCTGCCTCCGGCATAGCCACTCCACGACACTGAACTTTCGAAATGTCCCTGACTTGTTGGGGACATTTTGCTTTTACCGGCATATTATCCCGGGCCTTAGAGCTAGCGATGCGGAGTTTTTATGAACAAGTCTGAGCTGCCTTTTCTCTCGGCCAGTGACCTATCCCGCCTGATTCAGTCCAAAGAGGTCTCGCCTGTTGAGGCCACGGAAGCCTACTTGGACCGTATCGAGGCCGAAGACTTCCGGTTCCACAGCTATATAACGGTCATGCGCGATCAGGCCATGGACGACGCCCGCCAGGCCGAGCAGGACATCGCATCCGGCCAGCACCGGGGGCCGATGCACGGTGTTCCAGTGGCAGTGAAGGACCAGTTCTGGAGCAAGGGCGTACGCAGCACCGGCGGCTCGCGAATACTGGCCGACTTCGTTCCAGATGAAGACGCCACGGTCATCACCAAGCTGAGGGAAGCCGGGGCGGTGGTCTTGGGAAAGACGAACATGACCGAGTTCGCCATCACGGGCTTCTCCCACCGTTACAGCACCCCTCGGAACCCGTGGGACATCGACACCTACACGGGTGGCTCCAGCAGCGGGTCGGGCGCGGCCACGGCCGCCTACCTCTGCGCCACGTCGCTCGGCGAAGACACTGGCGGTTCCATCCGGTTCCCCGCCACCTGGTGCGGTCTGGTGGGCATCCGTCCCAGTTGGGGGTTGGTCAGCCGGCACGGCGTGATGCGCGGTGTCTGGAGCATGGATACGGTGGGGCCGATCTCACGAACGGTGGAAGACGCGGCCATCACCCTGGGCGCCATCGCCGGCCACGACGCCAGCGACCCTTATTCTTCCAAGGCCCCGGTGCCGGATTACCGGCAGTCTTTGGGCGGCGACCTTAACGGCCTCAAAATAGGCGTGATCACCGAATTCATGGAGTCCGACCTGGTGGAACCCGCGGTCCGCCATAGCGTATCAAAAGCGATCGCGACGCTGGGTGAATTGGGTGCGACGGTCGAAGAGGTGTCGATACCGCTGTCCATGGACGCCGGAGTGGCGTCGGCGGTGTTGCTGGCCGTTGAGCCGGCCCTGGCCCAGCAGGACTGGATCAAGGACCGTATCCAAGACTACGGCCATGATGTCCGGATTTTGCTGTTGACCGGCAGTCTTCTGCCCGCCCAGGCCTACTACAAGGCCCAGAAACTGCGCACCATGTTGCGCCAACAGGTGCTGGACTCGCTGGGGAAATACGATGTGTTAGTACTCCCCACGTCCGGCAAGGGCGCTCAGCAGCGAATGGAAGACCCGCCCATCACCAGCAAGGAGACCGCGGGCCGGTTGGCGTTCTTGTTCACCCGAATCTTCAACCTGGCCAGTTGCCCAGCCATGTCGGTACCCTGCGGCTTTGACGACCGCAACATGCCCGTGGGCCTGCAGATAGGGGCTTTGCCTGGTGCGGAGGACAAGATCTTCAAAGTAGGCCACGCCTACGAGCAGGCAACAACCTGGCACACCATGCGGCCGCCAGGGGCGTAGATGGCTTGGAACGAAATATTACTGAAATCGTTGAAACGGGCGATAGCGGGGGGAGTTTTGTTGGCTGCCCTTTACGTCATCAAAACGATTTGGTGGTAGCGGATGGCGGGAGCGAAAACCCTGCCTAGTACCTGATGATCGTCCTGGCTACTTCGCCTTGGTCCAGTGCTTGGAAGGCGTCGTTGATCTGGTCCAATTTGACGGTGGCGCTGATCAGTTCGTCCAGTTTCAGCCGGCGGGCCATGTAGAGGTCAATCAGCATGGGCATGTCGGCCCTGGGGTAGACGGAACCGTAGGTGCAGCCCATCAGCACCCGGTCCAAGTGCAGGAAATCAGGGTCGATGGTCAACTCGGCTCCGGCCGGCGCAACCCCCACGACAACTGTGGTGCCGCCGCGTTTGGTGGTGCTCATGGCCTGGTTGATGGCGTCGGTGGAGCCAATGACCTCAAAGGCGTAATCAGCCATCTCTCCCCGAGTGATGTCCCGTACTTTCTCCGTCAGGTCCTCGGTGGCGGCGTTCACGATGTGGGTCGCGCCGAATTCCAGGGCGTGTTCTAACTTGTTGCCGTAGATGTCGACGGCGATTATCGCCTCGGCTCCAGCCAGCACTGCGCCCTGCACGACGTTCAGGCCCACTCCCCCGGCTCCGATGACCACTACGCTGCTGCCGGGCTTCACCTTGGCAGTGTTGATGACGGCGCCGACTCCGGTGGGTACGCCGCACCCGATCAAAGCCACGCGGTCCAGGGGTGCGTCTTCCCGTATCTTCACCAGGCTGTCTTCGGGAACGACGGCGTATTCGCCAAAGGTGGACAGGCCGTTGAAGTGGTGGATTTCCTGGGAGCCGTTCCGGAGGCGGGTTGTGCCGTCCAGCATCTTGCCCTTGAGTTGGTAGCGGGCATCGCACAGGTTCTGGCGTCCCCTCACGCAATACGAGCAATGCCCACAAGTGGGGACAAACGATAGCACCACATGGTCGCCGGGTTGGGCGTAGGTGACGCCGGGCCCGATCTCTTCGACGATACCCGCGCCTTCATGGCCTAGCACCACGGGTAAGGGGTGCTCACGGTCTCCCTTCATGTAGTGCAGGTCGCTATGGCAGACGCCGCTGGCGGTCAGTTTGACCAGCACCTCGTGTTCCTTGGGTCCGTCCAACTGCAGGTCTTCAATGACCAGTGGTTGGAATTTTTCGTACAAGACGGCTGCTTTCATGGTTTTCTCTCGTTGGGGGGGTTCGTTATTGCCAAGAAATTGGGAATCCCGTCAGGGTACGGGTGTTTCTGAGGTTGTGACTCCGGCCTAGGTCACTTCCCAATGGCTATCTGGATTCCTGCCTTCGCAGGAATGACGGTGGGTCGGTCGCCGCCATTGCAGGCTGCCCGCCAATCGCTCGTCCTGGGCCTGTCGAAGGGCCGCATGAGTCATGGTGAGGCGAGATGGCTTGGCTAATGCGGGTACATCTGGTCTTCCAAGGCCTCTTTCCAGTCGGCGTCGCTGGGCAGGATGCTGTCGATGGCCCGGACGTTGTAATAAGAATCGCTGGTTCCAGGGGGATCACCGCCGTCGGCCACGGTGCTGGCGGCAGCCAGGAGCATCCGACGTGCAACGACAATGGCAATGTCGCTGGCGGAAAGGTTCTCGCCAGTACGGTCGACTATCGGCCCCATGCTTTCCTGGATCGCCTGGTCCTGGGTATTGATGCCTTCGATACCAGTGAAGGTTTCATACTTCTGTACCTGGCGGTCGATCATCCAATCGTTGGACTTGTTGCGCTTGGTCCTGAAGTCGGGGAGCATCTCGCCCGGCCCACGGCCCAATTGGACTTCCTCTTCCCGGTCGGCGTCGGTGAGGGGTTCTCCGTTGAAGTTGTAGACCCAGTTGTAGACCATGCAGTTTTCGTCGTCCATCGGCACCCATACGTGCCCGGCGATGAGCGAGCGCGGGTCCTGGCCCTGTAGTCCGAACTGCAGCGGACGGAACTGGTGGAAGGGCATCACGTAGTGGTACGCCCGAATTATGTTGTGGTCGTCACCCAGGTCACGGACGCCTGCGTAGCGGTATCCGTAATCGGTCCGGTCGACCTCCAGTTTGGGTGCCTGACCTTTGACCAGATTGGTGTTGATCGCGATGCCGGGCCGGTCAGTATTCTCGGTTATGCGGCGGTGGAGGATCGGGGCGTGGGCGGTGTCGATGCCGCCTTCTAGGCCCTGGAGCCAGTTGCATTCCTGCCAGTTCTTGGTCACCAGACGGTGGCTTTCCGGCACCTGGGTCCATTCAAACTTCGGCTCTGGTGGGCGTTTGTCTTCAGGACCCAGGTAGGCCCAGATCACATCGCCCATCTCAACTACAGGGTAGGCAGTGGCCTTGATCTTGGTGTGATAATCGCTGTCCGGGCCTTCGTTCATCATATCCAGGCAGTTGCCGCCGGTGTCGAATTTCCAGCCGTGATACACACAGCGGAGGCCATTTTCTTCGTTGCGCCCAAAGAATAGGGACGTCAACCTGTGGGGGCAGAACTCGCTGAGGAGTCCGACGCGGCCCTGGGTGTCGCGGAAGGCTACCAGTTGTTCGCCCAGCAGGCGAACTCGCACAGGTGGACAGTCCGGTTCGGGAAGCTCGCTGGCCAGCAGGGCAGGTATCCAATAACGGCGCATGACCTCGCCCATAGGCGTGCCCTGGTCTGTGCGGGTTAATGCTTCATTGTCATCCCTGGTTAACATGGGCGTTCGCTCCGGTTAAGCTAGCGATTGAGACAGGAAAAGACGCGCTTGAGGTCGTATTATCCTCTAGCAAAGCAACCGGAGCAAGCAGTTTATTCCCTATTAATCAGCCCGCCTGTCAGGCGGCCGCGTCAGACCAAAGACGGACGGCCCGGTATCCGAAATCGGTTGACACCACATAGGCGTGGCCGTACAATCGGTCAATCTTCGAGGCCGGTCTGCATAAAGTCGGTTTATCGAGCAACGAATCTGCTCTCAGTCCCCGGTTTTCCTGCTCAGCTTGATGCGAATCAGCACCAAGCCGTCTGGGGAAATCGCTTAGGTAAAATCAGATGAAACGCACGCCGGTCAGCACTGCACTAGGTATCTCCTATCCTGTCCTACAAGCGGGTCTACCATGGGTGTCGAACCCGGAATTGGTGGCCGCTGTTTCCAATGCCGGCGGGCTGGGTATCTTACATCCCACCGCTGGTAACGAACCTGGCGGTGACCCCGTGGCCGATCTCCACGCCGTTATCCGCAAGGTACAGCGTCTTACCACCAAGCCTTTTGGTATTTCTTTCTATCTGGCGCACCCTCAGATCGAGCAACTGATCGAGGCCTCGGCCCAAGAAGGCATCGGCATCGCGATAACCTACGGCGGCAGCCCCGCGCTCTACACCGGCTCCTTGAAAGATCACTCGATGACGGTCATACACCATGTGACGACCGTACGGCATGCCCGCGGCGCGGAAGCCCAAGGTGTGGACATGGTCATCGCCGAGGGATTTGAAAGCGGCGGCCTGCGTGGTGTCGAAAAAGTCTCGACCTTGGTCTTAGTGCCTCAGGTGGTTGATTCCATCGCCATCCCCGTGATCGCATCCGGCGGTATCGTCGATTCCCGCGGTTACGTGGCTGCAACAGCCCTTGGCGCCATGGGCGTGCAGATGGGATCCCGGTTCGTGGCGACCAAAGAATGTGTTTCCCACCAGATCTACAAGACGGCGATGATCGCCGCCATCGACAGCGGGACCATCGTGGTTGGCGGCGACAAATGGCCGACCAGAATACTCAAACAGGGCGTGGCCTTGCAGATGAAAGAGTCGGGCTTGGACACTGGCGATGACTCGGCGGCCTGGGAGCAGGAGCTGGGTATCGACCGGACGAGGGCTGCCTTCATCAACGGCGACTTCGATGCCGGGATCGCCTATACCGGAGCTGGCGCTGGGCTGATCTCTGAGATTCTGACCGTCCAAGAAGTCTTTAAAGACCTAGTCGATGGAAGCCATTCTCTTGCCCGAAAGCTGGCCTAAAAAATTACCGGCGGCGCGGGTTGTCTAAAGACCCGCAACTCGTCTAAGCAACTTCCTCGAAGAAGTTTATTCGAAGAAACTTCTAAGAAATTTCTTCGGGTTCGGCCGTGTCCAGTTCGATGAGTTCCTCAGCCTTTCTCATGATTTTGTCCCTGCGCTCGCCTTCGATGTTTCTGCTGTCGAGGTATAGCCCCAGCGCCTGCATCGGTTGCAAGTCTTCTCCTTCCGTGGGCGAGATACGGGTCCGCCGGGCGCCGGCAATTTCCCTGGAGATAGATGCGATGAAATGAGCCGGTTCCAGAGCCGCGCGTATCTCGGTCTCTCTCAGATGTGCATCGGACTCCGCGGCCAGGGCGATTCGAACACGCACCACCGAGTCGGCGATGTCTTTACGGGCGATGGCCCGGATAACGGTGGCCGTTGGGTCGATGTCCAGTGGTTCCACCGAGACGTCGACGGTCACGAAAATCCGCGCAGCCAGTTTATGGAACTCGAAATTGGTCATCCTTTGACCCTGGGGGGCCGTCGGGTCCAGGTCGACGACGCAGAACCCTTTTTCGTCGCCTTCCTCGCTGAAGTCCACTCTCTGCAGGCTACCTGAGTAGACCACCATGGGCGGGTCCGGACGCAAGATCTGATGCTTGTGGATGTGGCCCAAGGCAACGTACTCGACTTCCGGCCGGTCCAGAGCGCTGACCAACAACACATGGTCCTGACCCAGCATCATGGACCGCTCCGTGCCAACGGTGGCGCCGTTAACCGTCACGTGCCCCGTGAGGATGGCCGGGATGTTCGGGTCCAGTTCCGCAGCCGCGCTTTCAATGCCGTCCGTTAGGCGTTGCTCAAGCGCCTGCCGCACCTGTTCGATGGACATGCCACGGGAGTCTTCACGGCTGAGGATGGCGCTACGCCTTGGCCAAGGGACGGCCAGAATCTGCAGCGGGCCGGAAGGCGTCGTTATGTTGTAATTCTGGAGATTGTTGCCGACATAGACGTTGGCCACTTCCAGGGTTGGGAAGATATCCACGGCGGTGGCCCGGCTGGAGGCCGCCGGCAAGTCGTGGTTGCCAACCAACAGAAATGTCGGGATGCCGGCCTGGGACAGCCGGTTCAGGCGTTTGGCGAATTCCCTCTGATGGGTCTGGGTCGGGTCGCGGCCTTTATAGGCGTCACCGGCCAACAGCACCAGGTCAACGCTTTCGTTCAGGGCAAACTCCACCACCTGGTCCAGGGAATCGAGGAAATCCCCGAGCCGTGTGGACAGCCCAGTTTCGGGGTCTATCCGGCCGTAATTCTCCACTCCGATGTGAAGATCAGAAAAATGAAGGACCCTCATTTGGCCATCCGTCCGTATACGCCGGGGGAATGCTGAGCAATTTTCGCGGATATCACGACACAGATTATGTTGGGTGAAAGCACTAATAAACAAGACCTTCCGCGACCAGATTAACCGTTTGGCCGGTAGATTTTTGGAAGGTGGCCAAGCCGTTTGCAGAGTTTCATAGATTTGACAACTAGGGCTGGCCTTCCTAGAATCGGATAGGTTGTGAAGGTGGGAACCACTGGTACTCTTTCAAGGACGGCATTGATGACTACCGTTAGGCAAATGTTTGCACTACAGGAATTGGACATCATTCTGGACCGAGTCCAGAAAGAGCATGACAAGGCAGAGCACGAGCTGAACAGTGGCAATCTGGTAAAGAATTTGGAGACGGAGCTAGAACGGGACGCCGAAAAGCTCCAGGAAACAGAACTTCAGCAGCGGGCTACCAAGCTTGAAGCTGATTCGCAGAAAGAACGGTCTGAAACCCTAAATTCCCAGCTATACGGCGGAGAGGTCACCAACCCCAGAGACCTTGAAAGCTTGGAACGGGAAGCATCCAACGTCCTCCAACTGGTCGAGCAGCAGGAGAGCGCCCTCGCGGAATTCACGGTAAAGATCGAGGCAGCGCAGACCAAACAATCCGAGTTGGAGAGTCAACTGGATGAAGCAAAGGCAGCTTGGAAGGTTCGCCTGGCTGAATTGCAGGGCTCCCTAAAAGAGCTGAAATTAGAGAAAGCGGGATTCGAGGGCCAGCGGACCAAGTTGGCCGAAACCCTAGACCCAACCTCCATGCAACACTATGAGGTGCTGAGAAAGTCCAAAGGCGGACTGGCCGTGGCCAAGGTTGAGCGAGGGCTCTGCCAGGGCTGCAAAATGTCTCTGCCCACCCACCAACAGCAGCGGGTCCGCAGCGGAAGCCAGGTGGTCCTCTGCAGCAGTTGTGGCCGGATGCTATTTCTCGGAACTTAGTACCTGACTAAGTTCCTAACAAAAACCCAGACCAGGCACCAGCAGAATCAAATGGCCGGATAAACCGGCCATTTTTTTATTGCCCGTCATTTTTCAGATCCCAATGCGGCCCCAGTGTGGCCGCAACTGGGAATTCAGCTTCGTTTGACCCATTTTAGGGCCTATGCTAGAGTTCGAATCGGAGGGCAATGCAGACTGGGTGACCGCCGTTCTTCCAGCGATGGAAGGAGGGAGGAAAGTCCGGGCTCCTCTGGGCAGGGTGCTGGGTAACTCCCAGGTCTCGATGTAGGTCCGAAAGGCTGAAATCGGGAACGGAAAGTGGCACAGAAACATACCGTCCCGATGCAGGTCCGCTGGACCTGAATCGGGATAAGGGTGAAATCGGACGGTAAGAGCGTCCGGCCGTTTGCGGTGACGCAGCGGCGGCTAAACCCCACCTGGAGCAAGGCCAAATAGGGGGACTTAGGTGCCCGGCCCGTCCCCGGGTTGGCTGCTCGACCGCGACGGTAACGTCGCTCCGCCAAAAGCGGACTTCCGCTGGCTTAACCGCCGGTAGTTGGGCTAGATAGATGGTCACCATTCTTCCTGTATGGGAAGAAAACAGAACCCGGCTTACAGGTCTGCAAAAACCCTCCTCCATCACCCATCATCACTTCCCGTTTGGGACGTACAGCGTCCACAACCGGCTAAGTGGTCCACCAAGACGCTGGTTTGCCGGTTCTGGTGTGCCGGTTGATGAATACAGCGCCAACTATTATGATTGACCTAGACTCTCGCCCACCCATGAGCCTGCCGATCGCGGCCTTCGCCACCGGCAGCCAAGCGGGCCCGGGCCACTCAATCAACAGGGGAACTTCCTAAACTTGTACCTGGACATGCACAGCCATTCCGTGTCGTCCGACGATTCCCGGGCCACGGTGGAGCAGTACGTAAAATGGATCCAAGTGCTGCGAAAACGAGGCCACACCGTCGATGGCATAGTGCTCACCGAGCACCGTAAATTCGATTTCGATAAAGACTACTCCGACCTTGCTAGCCAGTACGATGTGCTGATTCTCAAAGGCTCGGAGTTGGACACCCGCTACGGCCATTTTCTGGTCTATGGCGTCACCCAGGCGTTGACCCAGGCGATCGACTTTGGCGATGTCCGCATGGACGCCAGAGCCCTGATGCAGGCCGCCCGTCAGCACGACGCCATCGCCCTGCCTGCCCACCCAGGCCGATTCGGGATCGGCCTGACCGACTACATCGCCAAGGGAGAGACCTTCGATGATGTCACGATCGTGGAGCAATTCAACGGCGGTAGTCGACCGGGCGAAAACGAGCGGGCCGATGAGCTCTGCGAAAGCCATAACCTGCTGGGAATCGGCGGCAGCGACGCCCACCTGACCAGCCACATCGCCACCTGCATGACCGATTTCGAAGCGTCGATCAAGACCGCAAACGACCTGGTCGACGCCCTACTCAGTAAAGAATTCCAGCCTGTTTGGCTGGAGAATGTCGTTGACGGCGCCTCGTCCTAACCGGCGCGTCATTGGATTAAGGAGACAGACCCATGGCAATGGAACTTGAATATGACCGGTCTCTATACGGCGTCGAGCACATCGCCGGTCCCTTTGAGATCACCGATGAGATCATCGACCGCGCCAACACCAGCACCGGGGAATCCGGCGCGGCGTTCAAGTCCGACGAGGGCGCAAAAGAGGCCGGCTACCGGGGCCGCATCGCGCCGCCCACTCTGCCCTGCATCCTGGTCCGCCAGGTTTCTCTTCCCGACGTCAAAGTAAAGTTCGGCAAGACTCAGATGCACGCCGGACAACGCGTTGAACCCAAAGCCCCGGTGTACGCCGGCGACCAGCTCACCGCGTCCTCTCACCTGAAAGATGTCTACGCCAAGACCGGACGGTCAGGGACGATGGTCTTCGTGGTCTGGGAGACGACTTTCACGAACCAGGACGGCACGGTCGTCGCCGAGGTCCAAGAGTCCTTCGCCAAACGCGAGTAACCCGCGCCGGCACAGCCGGGTTTCCACCGGCGCAGCCGGGCTTTCATATAAGAGTCATCTACGATTACCGGGTCTGCCAATCTGGTAGGAGTCATCTACGATTACCGGGTCTGCCAATCTGGGTTCGCTAGAGAGAAAAACGGATTTATTGGGGGAAGATTGCCCTATTACGACGAGATAGAACTGGGTGACGAGATTGGACCTGTGGAGAAGGTGGCCTCCGACGATGAGGTTTCCAATTTCTGCGAAGTCTGGGGCGCGCCCACGCCCAACCGGTTCACCGACCCAGAAATTGCCATCAAGGCCGGAATGAAAGAGACCATCGTCCCCGGCATCATGACCATGGCGATGATGGCTCAACTGCTCACCGACTGGGGCGGCCCCGGCTCCATCAAAGACCTGGACTTGGTTTTCCGGCAACCGGTGCCTCACAACCGGGCGCTGACCCTTGCCGCGACCATCACAGACCTGCGGGAAGAGGACGGCGAGAACCTGGTGGAATGCGACATCCTCATGACCGGCACGGAAGGCGAACGCTACGTCGGCGGCAAAGCAATAGTAGCCCTACCTTCCCGCTAGCCGGCGCAGCCGGGTTTTCATGTTAGATGGCTTCCGCTAGTATTTCTTCTCTGATTATCTCGTCCATTACGCCAGGTAGGTAAAACAAATGCTGGAACGGCTACGGCAGGTCGCGTTTTTAGTCAAGGACCTGGAAGACGGCAAGGAACTCTACCGCAAGCACCTGGGCATGGAGACCTGCCACTCCGAGGACTTGAGCAACTACGGTCTTATCAATGCCGTGCTTCCGGCAGGCAACGGCACCTTCATCGAACTCCTGCAGCCAACCTCGGCTGATTCCCCCGCTGCCCGATATCTGGAAAAGCGCGGCGAAGCCCCCTACATGCTGATCTTCGAGACCACCGAGTATGACCAACTTATTCCCCACCTGAAGTCCATGGGCGTCCGGCTTACTGAAAACCCAGCCCCGAGCGACTACCGCCACGCCTTCATTCACCCGTCCTCCGCCAACGGCGCATTCTTGGAGGTAATCGAGGTCACGTCTGGCGACAACCCCTGGCCAGCCGCCGGGCCTGACTGGCAGTCATTAGACCATCAGCCGATGACTAAGCAGATACGCCAGATGGCGGTATTGGTGCGAGACCTGGACGAGGCGGTGAAACGCTGGGAAGAGATGTTCGGAATCAAGGAAACTAAGCGCTTCCACGTCAGCTTCACCGACCTAGAGATCGCGGTTCTCCCGTTGGGCGGCAAGGACACCTTCATCGAGTTGGCCCAACCCACCGGCGACGGCGTCCCCTCCGCCCGGTTCCTGGAACGCTACGGTGAGGGCATCTACCTGACCATCTATGAAATCGAAGACTCTCTGGCAATGGACGACTACCTAAAGGGCCAGGACGCCAGATACACCTCGTCCAGAGTCACTTCCAACTACGTGAATCTTGGTTTCAACAGCATTTGGCTCCACCCCGCCGGCATGAAAGGTGCATTCACCCAACTGTCCCAGGTACTGGTGGACGACAACCCCTGGCCCCCCGCCGGAGACACCTGGCACCTGGAATAGACGCCCGGCAAAACCCCTCGAATTGACTCCAAAATCTGCCTATGATAGAGTCGAAGGACTATAGATACCAAGTCTCATTAAGAGACTGGTCACACAGGACTGCATGCGCAAACGGGTAAACGCCCTGGCCGAACAATTGTTGGAATCCCTTGAAGAGCAGGGATACCGGTCCACCTCGCCCCGCCGGGCGGTGGCCCAGGTCATCGCCAACCAGGACAAACACTTCACCGCTGAAGACCTGCGGGAGCAATTGCCCTCTTTGGGAAGGGCCACCATCTTCCGCTCTCTGAAGCTACTTGTGGAGACCGGCGTCCTCTGCCGTGTCTTGCTAGAAGACGGCGATCTGCACTACCAATTGAGCCACCGAGGCCACCACCACCACCTGCTCTGCGTCGAATGCGGGTCGTCTCAAGACCTGTTGGGCTGCGATATAGAAGGGCTGCTGAAACAGACCTCAGCCAGCCACGGCTTCGAGTTGAGCGGCCATTGGCTGGAAGTCTACGGGCGTTGCCGGTCCTGCAGCACATCAAAACTTCCTGCGGAACTTTCGGCTGTTTAAATCAGCTAGTCTCTTTTTTTACCCTTATTGATACTAACTCTCAAAAGCAAAATCAATTGATACTTAAACTCGATAACCGGAGGCGTCGGTGGCAGAAGCCCCGATTACTCAAACATCTGTCCACCGTCAGGTGGGCCTTCCCAGTGGCATTGATGATGCTACTGCTGGTGTCGGCCTGCGGCTCTTCGCAGAATACCGAACTGTCGGAGGGAATTCCCTTGCCGGTGGTGACAACCACCGCACTGTTGGCGGACATGGTGAAGAACGTGGGTGGTGACTTGGTGGACGTAACGGCCTTGGTGCCGCCGGGCGCCGATGTCCATTCGTTCCAGAGCACGCCCGCAGACAACGTGGCCTTAAGCCGAGCAGCCCTTTTGGTCTCCAACGGCGGCGGTCTGGACCAGTTCCTAGACCAGGTGATAGAAGCCTCTGCGTCGGACGGCGCAGTCCATATACTCGCCGCAGAATCGCTGTTGGACCAAGACGGCGACGACCCGCATTTCTGGCAGAACCCGGTCTTCGCCATCAAGTACGCCGAGAGCATCAGAGACGGTCTGATCGAAGCTGATTCGGCCAACTCTAGCAGCTACCAGGCCAATTTCGAATCATACAAAGACGAGTTGATCAAGCTGGATCTCGATATCTCCAGCACCATCAACACGGTCGATGAATCCCGCCGCCACCTGATCACTTTCCATGACGCCTTCGGCCACTTTGCCACACGCTACGGTTGGCAGATAACCGCACTGGTCGGGAGCGACGCCAGCCAGGTATCACCCGGCCCGGTGGTTGAGATACTGGAGCAGGTCAAAGCCCAGGGGATACCGGCGGTCTTCGCCGAGCCCCAGTTCAGTTCCGGGCTGCTGCAGAAGGCCGCGGAAGACGCTGGGGTAGAAGTCGGGCAGATATATTCCGACGTCCAGGGCGGCGACGCGGCCAGCTATATCGACATGATGTTATTCAACGCCAACAGCCTGGCCAGGCTCCTCAAGTAGCAATCGAAGCATGAGTTCAACGATAAAAGACAAGACGACAGACAAGGCAACTCCGGCTTTGGCCGTCCGCAACCTTTGGGCCGGGTACGACGGCAAACCGGTATTGGAAGCGGTGAGCTTCGAGATCGACCGGGGCGACATGGTCGGGATCATCGGTCCCAACGGCTCCGGAAAATCCACTCTGATCAAGACCGTCTTGGGGCTGGTGAAACCGCTACGGGGCGAGGTTTCGGTGCTGGGCACCGAGGGCACTCCGGAACGTCACCTGGTCGGCTATACCCCGCAGACGGAGCTGGTCGACTGGGACTTTCCCGTGACCGTGGCCGACGTTGCGCTCATGGGCCGCTACTCGGGCCGTGGGTTGTTCAAACGCACCACAAAAGAAGACCGGGAGGCCGCCAGCGCGTCATTGGAACTGGTCAAGATGTTCGACCTGCGCAACCGGCTGATCGGCGAACTGTCCGGTGGACAGCGACGGCGTGTCCTGCTCGCGCGGGCCATGGCCCACAACCCGGAGTTGCTGCTGTTGGATGAGCCGATGGCTGGCCTGGACGCCACCGCGCAGCACCAACTGCTTGACCTGCTGGATGAACTGCGCAGCAAAGGGGCGACAGTGGTGCTCAGCACCCATGACCTGTCCTGCGTATCGTCGCGATGCGACAAGGCTGCCTGTCTGAACCGGAAGCTGATCGCCTTCGGTAAACCGTCGGAGGTCTTAAACGAACAGGTCCTGGGCGACACATTTGGCACCCATCTGTTGATGGTGCACCTGGACGGCCAGGCCTACGCGTACCAGCACCACACCCACGTGGATGGCACCCCGGAAGTCGATCATTCGGACCACGAGCATGACTGACGCACTGATCGCTTTATCTAAGAAATGTGCGATCCATGATTGATGCTTTAATCGTTTTATCTAAGAAATGTTCTACCCATGATTGATGCATTAATCGAACCTTGGGAATTTGCCTTTATGCAGCGGGCGTTGCTGGCGGCGTCGTTCGCGGCGCTTGTCTGCTCGGTGGTTGGCGTGTTCGTGGTGCTGCGGGGCATGGCTTTCATGGGCGACGCCGTGGCCCATTCATCTCTGGCCGGGATGTCCGTGGCCTATTTCTTTGGGGGCAGCATCTTCTGGGGGGCGTTTGCGTGGGCGTTGCCGGCTTCGTTGGCCATAACCTTCATCAGCCGCCGGGCCCATGTGCGATTGGACACTGCCATCGGAATCATCTTCGCCAGCGGGTTCGCCGTGGGCATCATACTGATGAGCCGGGTCAGCAATTACACCGCAGATTTATTTGGCCTGCTCTTTGGCAATGTTCTGGGCGTTTCATGGGGAGAAGTCCTGCTGATCGGCCTGGTTGCCGGAGGGGTGCTGCTGGTCATAGCCGCCCTCTACAAAGAGTTGTTATTCACCGCCTACGACGCCACAATGTCCGCCGCGTCGGGCATCCCGGTGCGGTTCATACAATACCTGCTGCCCCTGCTGGTGGGCGTCACAACCGTGGCCTCGCTAAAGGCAGTCGGGATCGTATTGGTGCTGGCGCTGCTGGTTACTCCTGCCGCCACTGCCGCGCTCCTGGCCAGGCGGATACCGGGAATCATGGCCTTCAGTGTGCTGACGGGTCTGATATCCACCGTGGCGGGGCTTTATCTGTCCTTCCATGCCGACCTTCCGACCGGCCCCAGCATCGTAGTTGTGGCCACCGGGCTGTTTCTCGCGGCCATGCTATTTTCACCAAGCAAGGGAATGGTCTGGCAGGCCTGGCGTTCCCCTTCGATTCCCAATGAAGAATCAGCTATCTGATCGCAATCTACTCCAACCACTCCTGACAAACGCTCTTCATTAGCAAATGAATCAGCTATCTGATTCCTGCCCCCCGATCACCGCCGGTCTTTCCTGGCCACCTCTGGCAGATGCCCGTCTGTTTCGCTAAACTGCATTAGCTTTCCAAGCTTCATGATTTGTGAGGACAACAATAATGTATGACCTGAGCGGTAAAGTTGCCCTGGTAACCGGGGCGGGCGGGCGGCACGGCATCGGCCGGAGCATCGCCTTACGCCTGGCCGAAGAAGGGGCCGACGTAGTAGTGACTGATATCGAGGCCAGCGCCACGGCCATACGCGCCGAGGACCGGCAGTCCGGCTGGGCTGGGCTGCACAGCGTGGTAGAAGAGATCGAAAACCTGGGACGCCAATCCCTGGGGTTGTTCTCTGACGTTTCCGACGGTCCGCAGGTGGCCGACATGGTGGCCAAGACCCTGGACCAGTTCGGGAAGATCGACATCCTGGTCAACAACGCCGGCTCCCGTCCGGGCAAGGACCGGGTGCCAGTGCTGGAACTGGAAGAAGAGGCATTCGACGAAGTGCAGCGCGTCAACGTGCGGGGCACTTACTTGGTGTCAAAGGCTGTTGCCACCCACATGGTCAACCGGGGCGGCGGCGGCAAGATCATCAACATATCTTCGGGCGCCGGCAAGCGCGGCATTGCCCGTTACGCCGCGTACTGCGCTTCAAAGTTCGCGGTCATCGGCTGGACCCAGGCAATGGCCCAAGAGATGGCTGTGAATAAGATCAACGTCAACGCCATCTGCCCTGGATTGGTGGACACCGAGCGCGTTGACTTCATCGCCGGAGCGTTAGCCCCCGAAGGCGAGTCAGGCGAGGAGTACCGTGCCGACATGGTGCGGGAGCGGGCCTTCCGGGTGCCCATGGGGCGCATCGCCCAGGGCGACGACATTGCAAGACTAGCAGCCTTCCTAGCATCTGCCGAGTCCGACTACATGACCGGCCTTTCGATTAGCGTGTCTGGTGGCTCAGAGATGAGCTAGCTCTCGCTAAGCAGCGGATCTATTGACCTAGAAACAAGCTAGTAAACCGGCGATACCGCCTCGGCCTCCGCACGCATGGGGCGCTGGGGCGGTTTTGCCACGTACATCAAAACGGCGGAAACGAAATACGCCGCGCCCATCGCGATGTAGAGTGGGTAGAAGTCTCCGGCCAACGACCTGACCGTCGATGCCATGGCCGGTCCCAGACCCAGGGCAATCATCTGAAGCGGAGAAAATACGCCTAGAATGGTGCCGTATGAGGCGCGGCCAAAGTAGTTGGCGAGCACCATATTCTCCAGGGACCCAAGTCCCCCGGAGAATACCCCCCAGATGACCGCGAACAATAACGCCTCGCCGATCGAGTCCACGACCAGCAGGAAGACCATCATCAGTCCGGCGCCAATCATCATGACGATCAGGCACCGCCGGGGCGTTATTTTGTCCGCCAGATAACCCCAGAAGATATTGGCCACCGCCAGAAATGTTCCCAGGCTCAACACGCCCGCAGCGGCCGCGGTGGAGAGTCCGGCGTCCCGGACCAAAAATGGCACCAGGCTGAAGCTGGTGGCGCTGGATGCAAGTGTGCCCAGGGCAGTGATCGACAGCAACAGCCAGAAAGCCCCCGTGCGCACCGCTTCTTTCGCCGTCCAGCTAAACTCTGGCACCATGGCCTGGGGCCTGCCGCTGCCCACTTCCATTCCCGTCGGTTCGGGAGTTGCGCCGTCTGGAAGCAGGCCGATGTCCTCCGGCCTACGCCTGATAAACAGCACGACCGGCAGGATCAAGAGCAGGCTCAATACACCCAGGTACCGGTACGCCGCCCGCCAACCCTGGTGCGCGGTGATCAATGAGATTATCTGGATGTTGATGGCACCGGAGATTGGCCTGAAGGTAGAGACCATCGCCAACGCGATATTGCGCCGCCGCCGGAAGAAGTTGACCGCCGCGGTGCGAGGGACCAGCCCCACCAAGACCGGATTGCTCACCGCCCGGCCAACAACATAGCCGGCATAGAACTGCCAGACCGAGTTTGAGCCGGCGATCACGAAGAAAGCGATCCCGGCGATGACCAGGCCAAAGGGCATGAGCCACCGGGGACCGAACTTGTCAGCCAGCCTGCCGATGATCGGGGCGATCATGCCAGACATCCAGGTGCCGAGAGTTGCCGCGAAGGCCAGGCTGCCCTCGTCCCAGCCGCTTTCTTCCGTGATGTAGACCTGTACGCCGCCGAGCACCACCTGGGTAAGCCCACTGGCGGCAAAGGTGGCGATGGAAGTGATGGCCAAGACCAGCCATCCATAGTAGAAGGGCGTACGAAGGCGCCAGTTGATCAGTGATTTAAACATTTCTGAGGGGGGAGCGCCTGAGCAATGATACAACAACCGGTGCCTGGCGGTCATCGGTCAGAAGGGCATATCTTGCGTGAACCTATACGCCAGACCTACCGGCTCCCGTCCCCAACTCGGGTATAGGCTGAGGCCGTCAGGTGGTACATTTATTGAGTAGGTACCAAGTGGGATAGACGCCAGGATAATGCACGCACACGACGACCCAAGAGACGCAAGTTCTGTTAGTCACGGCCATAGTCACGGGGCCGTGGACGGCGAGATATTGGCCAGCGAACGGGGGATCTGGGCCACCAAGATATCCCTCGCCATATTGCTGGTCACTGCGGTCGTGCAGCTGGTTATCGTCTTGTTCACGGGCAGCGTGGCCCTGCTGGCCGACACCATCCACAACTTCGGCGACGCCGCCACCGCCCTGCCTCTGTGGGCGGCGTTCACCCTGTCCCGGCGCCTGCCCATCAAACGTTTCAACTACGGCTACGGCCGGGCGGAAGACCTGGCCGGACTGCTGATAGTCCTGTCGATCCTGGTCACCGGCATAATCGCGGCCTACCAGTCCATCACCCGGCTGAGCGACCCGCCGGAGATCGACTACATCTGGATCGTGGCCGTGGCGGCCGTGGTCGGGTTCTTGGGCAACGAAGGCGTCGCCCTCTTCCGAATGAAGATCGGCAAAGAGATCGGCAGCGCGGCCCTGATTGCCGACGGCCACCACGCCCGCGTTGACGGCCTGACCAGCCTGGCGGTCCTGTTCGGGGCTGTGGGAGTAGCGCTGGGGTACCCTCTAGCCGACCCAATAGTAGGGCTGGTGATATCTGTAGCCATTTTGCGTATAGTTGTTGATACTTCCAAGTCGGTGTTCTCTAGGCTGCTTGACGGAGTCGAGCCGGAAGTGCCCGACGAGGTACGTGAATTGGCCTCGGCCACCGATGGCGTCCAGGACGTTTCAGAGGTACGGGTGCGTTGGCTGGGGCATAAGATGTTGGCGGAACTGAACATAGCCGTTGACCCGGACCTCTCGGTTGGAGCAGGCCACGACATCGCCGAAGATGTCCACCACCGGTTGCTCCATAACCTAAAATATCTGTCCAACGCCACCGTACACGTGGACCCCATTGGCCTAGCCGGAGAAGAGTACCACCGTCACGGCATCGGCAACACAGAGCACTCTGAACATCCGGGTAACGACGAAGAACAAGGTCGTGCCGGCGACGAGCACGACCACGGCCATTCCCACGGCTAATCTCACCATAATTAACACGAGGTCTAGGCATGCCCCTTGAACGGTCACAGGTGGAACACATCGCCTCTCTGGCGCGCATCGGTCTCAGTGAAGAAGAGATCGAGATGTTCGGAGAGCAACTCTCCCAGATATTGGAGCAATTCGAAGTCCTAAACGAGCTGGACACCACCGGCGTCACCCCCACTGGCCATGCCGGAGGGCTCCAGACAGTGATGCGCGAAGACCTGGCCGAAGACTCGCTCGATTCGGAAGACGTGCTAAAGAACGCGCCAAACCGGGAGGGCGATCTCTTCCGGGTCAACGCAGTGCTGGAGGAATAGGCGTGGCCGAACTCAATTGGCTCAGTATCACAGACGCCCACGCCCAACTGACCGCACGGCAGATAAGCTCGGTTGAACTAACCCAGGCCTGCTTGGACCGGATAGAAGCGGTAGAAGACCGTGTCCAATCTTTCCTTACTCTCACACCGGAGATAGCCCTCGCTCAAGCAGAAAAGGCCGACCGTATGTTGGCCGCCGGCGAAGGCGGGCCACTGACCGGCGTACCGGTACAGTTCAAAGACGTGATGTGCACCGAAGGCGTACCCACCACCTGCGCCTCACGCATGTTGGAAAACTTCGTGCCGGTCTACAACGCCACGGCCGTGGAAAAGCTCTTAAGCCAGGGCGCGGTAATGTTGGGCAAAGGCAATATGGACGAGTTCGCCATGGGGTCGTCCTGCGAGAATTCGGCTTTCCACCCAACACGAAACCCCTGGGACCTGGACCGTGTGCCCGGCGGCAGCAGCGGCGGGGCAGCGGCATCCGTGGCCTCCGGGGAAGCGATCTATTCACTGGGATCTGATACCGGTGGCAGCGTCCGTCAGCCGGCTGCGCTCTGCGGCGTGGTGGGCCTGAAACCAACCTACGGGCTGGTCAGCCGCTACGGCCTGATCGCATTCGCCTCGTCTCTGGACCAGATTGGCCCAGTGGGTCGGTCCGCCATGGACTGCGCCCTGGCACTGAACGGCATCGCCGGCCACGACCCTCGCGACGCGACTTCCGTAAAGCGTGAACCCACGGACTATGCGGCCACTCTGGGTCAGGACATCAAAGGGTTGCGATTTGGTGTGCCTGAGGAATACTTCGTAGAAGGCATGGAAGCCGGAACTAGGAAGGCCATCGACGATGCGGTTACGGTGTTGGAGGGACTCGGCGCTTCGGTGCGGCCGGTCTCTTTGCCTACGACCAAATACGCACTGGCCTGTTATTACATCATCGCGCCCTCCGAGTGCTCGGCCAACCTGGCCCGCTACGACGGCGTTAAATATGGTTATTCATATCAGGACACCGACGATATGTGGGAGGCCATGGAGAAGACCCGGGAATACGGGTTCGGACCCGAGGTCACCCGCCGGGTGATGCTGGGCACCTACGCTCTGTCCAGTGGTTATTACGACGCCTACTACGTGAAGGCCCAACAGGCTCGGACGCTTATCAGGCAAGACTTCGATCGGGTGTTCCAGGATGTTGATGCCCTGATCACACCGACCTCGCCGGTTACCGCATTCAAGATCGGCGAAAAGATCGGCGACCCGGTCCAGATGTACCTCATCGACGTCTGCACTCTGCCGGTGAACATCGCCGGGCTGCCAGGGTTATCCGTGCCATGTGGTTTCTCGGACGGATTACCGGTGGGCATGCAGCTGATCGGCCCTCATTTTTCAGAAGAAACCCTGCTGAAAACCGCCCATGCCTACGAGGCTGCCACTCAGTGGAGCGCGGCTCGACCGGAGCTGTAAACAAAATAAAAGGCCCCGTCCTTCCTGAGAAGGACGGGGCCTTTAAAACCGGTCGGTGATTGCCCTTACGGACGAATCGCGCGCCAGTCGGTTTGGGTATACTTGTAGTCGGCGTATTTATCCGCCACACCCTGGGCGGAGGCCATGAAACGGGACAGGCTGGAGATGAACCCCGGTTGTTCCAGGTTTCCTGCCTGAGAGTAGTCGTTGTCGTGTGCGCCGATTGTGAAGTGTGCTTTGCCGATGCTTAGCGTTGCCATTATGTTGGTCAATCCTTATAAAATGGCCTGTAACTTCAGCAGGGCATCCTGGCCGAATGGTCGGTCGTCTCCCGTTTCTGCTAACCTGTCCGTTTATTCGTCCTACCCGAAATCAAGTCCCTAAGATTAAGTATAACGAGCCTCTGCATAGGCACCAGTAGCCAATCCGCTGTTGAAGTGATAGTTCCAGGCTATCGCTGGCGGCCAACACGCCTGAACAGAGTTACCCTAACGAAAGATTAGTGGATATATAATCATTTGTCAAGTATCTAATTATTAGTTAGAATGGACTGTAGCGCGGCGACGTACTAGAATGTATCCGTTGGCCGGGATAAACCACTCGAACCGGCGGCACCAAAGGTCGCGGCGAGGAGCATCATGAACTGCGATACACCATGCCCGAAATACGAAAACGCGATGAGGGTCTTAGGCAAGAAATGGACCTGCCTGATTCTCCGTTGTCTTCTGGCTGAACCCAGACGGTTCACCGAGATATCAAGTTATATCGATGGACTGAGCGACCGCCTGCTCTCCCAGCGCCTACAGGAGCTGGAAGAAGAGGGTGTGGTGCAACGTCGCGTGTACGACCGGCGCCCGGTGGTGGTTGAGTATTCCCTGAGTCCCAAGGGCTTGGCGTTCCGCAAAGTCGCCGAGGCCATCCAGACCTGGGCTGACGAGTGGGTCGAAGAGCCTGCCACGGCCTAACCACCAGCCCCTAAGTTTCCGGTAGCTCCGTCCTAGACCTCTAAATCCATTCCGGGAGGCGCTGATGCAGCGCTCCAAGATCAAAGATATCTTCGCCCAGGAAAAGGCTGGCGGCGACGTTCTGGTCCAGGGTTGGGTCAAGACTCGCCGTTCTTCCAAGTCCGTCACCTTCCTTCAGATAACCGACGGATCTACCCTCCAGGACCTCCAAATCGTGGTTGACGAGGACAATCCCGGCCACGAAGCCGCCTCCGGACTAACCACCGGATGCAGCGTCAGTGTCGAGGGTGTCTTGGTCGATTCTCCGGGGCAGGGCCAGAGATACGAGGTCCAAGCCAAGTCGCTCACAGTGCTCGGAGGCTCCGACCCTGAGACCTATCCCCTCCAGAAGAAGCGGCATTCCCCGGAATTCCTTAGGGAGATTGCCCACCTACGGCCGCGGACCAATACCTTTGGTGCCATGGCCCGGGTTCGGAACTCCGTGTCCTACGCGATCCACACTTTCTTCCAACAGCGTGGGTTCCAGTTCATCCAGACTCCCATCATCACCGCCAGCGACGCTGAAGGCGCGGGTTCCATGTTCCAGGTAACCACTCTCGACCTGAACAACGTGCCCAAAGAAAACGGCGCCGTTCAGCACGAAGAAGACTTCTTCGGGAAAGCGGCATTCCTGACCGTGAGTGGCCAGCTGGAGGCGGAGATCTTCGCCATGGCCCTCTCGGACGTCTATACATTCGGGCCAACGTTTAGGGCCGAGAACTCCAATACCTCAAGACATCTGGCTGAGTTCTGGATGGTCGAACCGGAGGTGGCTTTCTGCCAGTTGGACGGGTTGACCGAGCTTGCCGAGGACTTTCTGAAGCACCTGTCACGGCACGTGTTGGATAACTGCCAAGAAGACATGGAGTTCTTCAATAAGTGGTACGACGACAGCAACATCGCCACCCTAGAAGGCATCGCAAACTCACAGTTCGAGCGCATCACCTACACCGAGGCAGTCAAGTTACTGCAGGAATCGGGAGAGAAATTCGAATACCCGGTTTCTTGGGGCATCGACCTTCAATCGGAACACGAACGCTACCTGACTGAAACCAAGATACAGAAGCCGGTGATCGTCACCGACTACCCCAAGGGCATCAAGGCCTTCTACATGCGGATGAACGACGACGGCGAGACCGTCCGCGCCATGGACGTACTGGTGCCGCGCATCGGAGAGATCATTGGCGGCAGTCAACGCGAGGAACGCCGTGACGTGTTGGAAGACCGGATGACCGAGGCCGGTATCTCCCATGACGAATATTCCTGGTACCTGGACCTGAGGAGCTACGGCACGGTGCCCCACTCGGGGTTCGGTCTGGGATTTGAGCGCACGGTCCAGTTCGTGACCGGCGTCTCCAACATCCGAGACGTGATCCCGTTCCCCAGGACGCCCAAAAGCGCGGAGTTCTAGGCTGCCACCGACCGATTCAAACGGGGGCGACTCCAGAGCTGAGTCATCTGCGTTACCTGCTTTGATGCTGGCCAAGTTAGGCCCCGGTAGCGCGGTCTTCGCCCAGACCATTGAGCGGCTTAGCCGTATCTTTGCCACAGCAAGACAAACCCCGCCTGTAGCTGCTCGCTTTCGGGAGTGGCAGCGGTACCGGACTGGTTATCAAGGCCAAGAATCCCAGAGCGAATATCTGTTCATCCACCAGACCTATCTGGCCGTGCTGGCGCGGCTGACCGCCCGGCGTTTCGTTGCGCCAAAGCGTCCCATCGCAACCACGGAAGAGCTATTGGAAGTGATCAACGTCGATTACTTCAGCCGGCGTGGTATCGGCAATTTCGGCGAAGGTGACATCTTCTCCTGGCTCCCTTTGGACCGACGCTGGGGATTGGGGCTTGATGACCTGGTGCTGGAGACCGTCCAAATATTGGCGGATGCCGTCGCCACACAGGACCTGTCCGACGCCCAGCCAGGCGTCCTAGATGATCTTTACCGGCAGGCAAGCCCAATATCGTCCTCGGTCCCGCCGTGGCTGGCGGAGCATATCGTCACTGAAGAACTGGGCCTGACTGACGACCCCAGTCCTTCGTTGCTGGACCCCGCTTTCGGTACGGGGGCATTTCTCTCGGCCGCCGTCCAAGCCATGCGTCGGGCGGTCGCCAATCGCGGTGGCGATGAGATTGACGTACTGTTCGAAGCGCCGGAGAAAGTCCGGGGCATGGAACGAGACCCGCTGGCGGTGGCACTGGCCCGGCTCAATTACCTGTTGGCCTTTGGCAACCTGGTGCAACAAGATCACCCGCCCTTTTTGATGCCGGTATACCTGTCCGGGCTGGCCGGGACAGAACTGAGCACCTCAGACGATTCGGTGGTGACGCTCTTCACAGAAACCGGCGAGTTCCCGCTGCCCGGTCCGTTCATCAGCAACCCCTTGATGCTCGACTGGGTGCTCGGGCGGCTGACCAACTACATGGACGGCGCACAGATGCGGCTGCACGTGCAGTCGGAAGACCTGGCGGTGCAGGAAGTGCTCAACGCCTTTTACAACTATCTGACCGCTGGTAAGCCGCGCACTCCCGTGCCGGAGGCCCTGACTCCGGCGGAGGCCGACGTTGTGCTGGACACTGCCCGTAGCTTGGTACACCTGCACATCCACGGAGAGGGCACTCTCTGGCTGCACCTGGTCCAGAATATGGCGGCCCCGGCAATCTTTGCCCGGCATGGCTTCGACCGCGTTGTCTGTCAGGATGCTGCCTCCAATTTCGATATCCACTCCCAAGCGTACCTAAGGGCAGAAGGGCGGATCGCCGTCGTCACAACCTTGGCTGATGCAGAACCTCACGCCAGCGGCAAGCGGCTGGTTAGCATGGAAAGCCGTTTGCCCGGCGCAGCTTTGTTGATCACCGGCCCGGAGCAACGCGCCAGCCTCTAAACGCTTCACCTGGGCCGTTCTATTTGACGCTATTTCCTGCCTGCGAATATAATTAGACGTCCTCTCACCTTGGCTAGTAAATCTAGCTTGACCGGATTTCGGGACAGGCTGGTTTTCTCCAGTCAGATTTCTCTGGTAAGGAGCAACAATGACCACTCAAGAAGTGATCCTGCACCCCGCCTCGGTAGTGGCGGAACTCAAGAAGAACAACATCAGTCACGTTGTCTGGCTTCCGGACAGCGAGACCAATTTCATGTACCAATTGCTAACCAACGAACCGACCCTGGACCTGGTCCCGGTCTGCCGTGAAGGCGAGACCATGGCCATCGCCGCCGGGCTCTGGGTGGGCGGCAAGCGGCCCATCGTCCTGATCCAAAACACCGGCATCTTTGAGGCCGGAGACTCCATCCGCGGCCTGGGACTGGACGTGAACCAACCCCTGGTGATGCTGGTTGGTTACCGGGGCTGGAGCCGGCACGGTCTTACGAAGGACTCGGCCGCACGGTTCATCGAGCACATCCTCCACGCCTGGGGCATCACCTACTACCTGATCGAGACCGACGACGACGCCGACCGCATCAGCCTGGCGATCGAAGAGGCCGACCGCACGCAAAAGCCGGTGGCCGTCCTGGTGGGCACTGAGTTCGGCTCTTAATAGCGGGATAACGTTCCTGCGGCTAGGCCTTTCGACGGGTCCGATTTCATCGAGACTCTCGACTTCGGTCGGAGCTCAGGGCGAGCGATATTACGTTCGTGGTGAGCTTGTCGAACCATACTCTAATATGACTTACATGCCGCCAAGCGGCACACTATGGGGAGAAAATAAATGATCGACAATACTGACGCAGTAAAACTTCTGGATAGCAAGCGGGACAACGCGATCTTCGTGGCTACCATGAACGCCAATAACGTCAATTTTGGCTTGCCCACCATCACCTCCGACGAGAAGCTGGACTTCCCGGTCTCCGGCGCCATGAGCAAGGCCTCGAACGTGGCTTTGGGACTAGCCTTGGCCCAACCCGACCGCAAGATCCTGTGCCTGGACGGCGACGGCAGCCTGCTGATGAACCTGGGTGCATTGGTGACCATCAGCAACAAGGCCCCCAAGAACCTGGTACACGTCCTGTTCAACAACAGGGTCTACGCTGTCACCGGCGGTCAGCCCATCCCCGGCAGCGAAATCGTTGACTGGGAAGACATGGCCCGGTCGGCAGGCTACGCTAAGGTCTTCAGCTTCGATAACCTGGAAGACATGACCAACGGCATCGACGAAGCGCTGTCGGCTGAGGGCCCGGTGTTTGTCCACCTTCGGGTCACGCCTCAGATCGAGAACACCCCGGTACAGTTCCGCACCCCGGCCAAGCGGACCGTGCACACCGCGATCGCCGATATGCCCGAGACCCTGGGTATCAAGCGCTAGGCGAAATACACCTCTTAGAGTAATCAATGACCGGGGTGGCGTGCGAACCTGCCCCGGTTCAGGTTCGCACCGGTGACCCCGTAACCCCATGATAATGATAAGGACGGCTTGGCGTATGCTTAGTGGAGGGATGTTGCCCAGGTTGGGCGCCTACGCCGTTTTGGCGCTGGGCTTCTGGCTTTTATTCCAGGCATTTGAGAATTCCAACATACTTTCCGGGATCGTCGGCGGCGCGTTGGTCATCGTCGGGATGTACCTGATGACCGGCGTCTGGCGCGACATGTTTGCCAAGTTCGGCGGCGGCAATTACAAGCTACGCAAGGAGAACGACTCCAGTGACGACACGCCCGAGAACAGGACCAGGGGGACGGGGTCCGGTGATATCAGCGATGGAAGCGACCAAGGCGGTTAACTTCCATCGCAACGGCGCGTTGGTAGTTTCCACATCAGCTGCTCTGCGTGATTGGAGCCAGGTGTCGGAACGACGCGACCTGGACGTTGACCTATCAGATTGCATGGACCGTGCCCCCGCTGTGGGCCTAGGACTGGCTCTGGCACAGCCGGAGGGCAAGGTGTTGGTGCTGGACTGCGACGCCACGCTGAGGACCAACCTTGGCGGCCTGGCGACCATCGGCGAGTCCAACCCCACGAACCTGGTCCATTTTGTTTTCGACGACATGTCCAGCACTTCGACATCCGGGATTCGCATCAAAGAGATCGACAACCTGGACCTGGCGCAGATCGCCAGCAGTTCCGGCTACGCCAAGACCTATGAGTTCGACAAACTGGAAGAATTTCTGATCGGACTGGAAGATGTAATGCGTCAGCCTGGTCCGGTGTTCGTCAGGGTGAAGGTGTACCGCGAGGGAGACCAGCAACCGTATCCGGAACGGACCATGGCCCAGGGCTGGGCCGAGGTCAGAGAGAAGCTCTCCGGGGTCGAAGAGGACGCGGCGGAGTAGGCCGGGATCTATTCGGCTGGAGCGGTTTCGGGCCTGACCACGATCTGACTGGCCACGTTGTAGCCGATCGACACCTTGTCACGCTGCGTGGCGACTTCCATTACTCCCAGGTAGGGAGTGGCCTCTGCCACGGTGATCTGCTGCTCAGGCACGATCATGGACTCAGCCAAGAACTTCAGCAACTGAGAATCTTCCTCAGGCACCCGGTCCACCACATAGGTTACTCCGGGCTGTGCTTCGTCCAGCGTCAGGGCGTTGGCCGGCATCTTTGGTTCGCCGGTCCCAGGGATAGGCCGACCATAAGGTGAGCGCTTGGGGTATCCTAGCCGCTCAACTAGCTTCTCCTGAAAGTCCTGGGACATGCCATGCTCCAAGCGGTGGGCCTCGTTGTGCGCTTGATGTAGTTCCATTCCCAGCAGCTTCACCACCAGCCATTCAGCCAGCCGGTGCCGCCGGGCGATGTCCTCTCCGCCTTCAAGCCCCTGTTTCGTCAGACGTATCCGCTTGTCTGGCCCGACTTCCACCAGGCTCTGCCGCTGCATGCGGCGGATCATGCCGGACACGGACGGCACGGAAGTGCCCAGTCCTTCGGTCTCGGGAAGCTGGCGCAGGGTGTCGGTAAGCTGGGTGATGGTGGGGGTCTCGTCGTCCTCCCACAGCTTGTAGAGGCACAGCAGGTAATTCTCGGTGCCCGGTGACAGCCGCTGGTCACTGTCAGATGAGTCGCTTTGGCCGTTGCCGTTGAGCTTTTCCGGTTTCCCCGATTTTCCGGGTTTTCCGGGTTTTCCGGGTTTTCTTGAAAGGGCCATCGGACTAATGCCCGTGGGAGTGGTCGACGTGAGAAACCGCGACCAGTCTGTCCCCGACGAAGGGGCGCAGATGATGACCGTCCCGCAGACTGACCGACACGGTGGAGCCCAAGGGATACTCGGCAGTATGGGAGAGTAGGCACCGGACCGTTGCTCCGGATGGTAGCTCAACCCGGTACAGGTAGAATGCGCCGCGGAACTCCCGTTCTATCACCACGCCCGGGCCGTCTTCGGCTGGTGAGCAGTTCAGGCAGTCCGGCCGGACCATGACTTCGATCTGGTTCTGGCCGTTGGCGAACACATTCTCGATGGTACCGGCTTCCAATTCGGGCCAGGGAACGGAACCTACCTCGGTGTGCAGGGTCCCGCTGTCGTGGTTCGCGGGGAGGAAGTCGACCATCCCGATGAACTGGGCCACGAATTTGGTGGTCGGATGGTGGAATATAGTCTCAGGGGAGTCGGTCTGTTCGATCTGGCCTTCGTTCATCACCGCAACAACGTCGCCAACAAAGAGGGCTTCTTCCTGGTCGTGGGTAACGAAGATGGCGGTGGCGTTGCTGGCTTTCAGTATGGCTAAGACGTCGCGCCGGACCTGTTCCCGCAGCTTGGGGTCGAGGTTGGAGAAGGGTTCGTCCAGCAATAAGACTTCTGGCTGTGGGGCCAGGGCGCGGCCGAGGGCCACTCGCTGCTGTTGGCCGCCCGATAGTTCGTGGGGCATCCGGTCTCGCTGGGCGCTTAGGTCAATCAGCTCAAGGACCTGAGAAACCCGTTCGTCGCGTCCTTGGCCTTTCGGCAGCCCGTAGGCGATATTCTGCTCGACGGTCAGATGGGGGAATAGCGCGCCTTCCTGGAAGACCATGCCGACCCGGCGGCGTTCCGGAGGGGTGTGCCCGTGGGTGTTGTTGACCGTGTCTCCGCCGATGGATATGAAGCCTGCATCGGGCTCTTCAAATCCGGCTATGAGTCTCAGGGCAGTGGTCTTGCCGCAGCCGCTGGGGCCAAGCAAGGCCAGTATCTGGCCCTTGGGGATGCTCAGGTCAAGGCCGGCCACTGCTGCCACGCCGCCGAAGCTCTTCATCAGGCCGACGCATTCCAAGGCGGGGGAATCAAGATGCTCGTTCTCAGAGCGATTTTGGTCCAGCAGTGTCATCGGTGCCTTTCGTTATTCGGATAACCTTCAATTCCGGACAGCTACTCGCCCCAAAGTGCCCTGGAATCACGCCTCTGCGAGTCTAGATAAGTGTAGACGTACCAATAAACAATGTCAATGTATACCAATTAAAGTTTGCCGAGCGATTTATCTACGAACCCCATACTTAAAAGTACTTCAAATAACGGCGATTCCCTGCCTGCATCCCCGTGAGATAACCTTATCAAAGGCGGGTGGGTTAATACAAGAATCCTGTATCTATGGGCGTCGATATTAGCTAGGAAAAGTTTGACACAAAAGATGTGCCGACGTATGCTCGTAGTTGATTTATCGCGCATACTTATTTATTAAGTTAATATACCTTTCATATATATTCCTGCACCTACTACAAGTGTCAAAAGACCAGAGAGGTCCGGAGTCCGATGGGTAATAGCACACGAAAGGGTGTCCGATCTTTAGGACTTCTCGCGTTTTTACTCTCGGTCGTATTACTTTCAGCCTGCGGTGGCTCTAGCAACGACGCAGGCTCCCTGACGGTTTATTCGGGGCGTAGCGACACATTGGTCGCTCCATTGATCGAACAGTTCAAAGAATCAACCGGCATCGATATCTCGGTCAAATACGCCAGCACCCCCCAGCTCGCCGCCACCCTATTGGAAGAGGGCGGCAATACCCCGGCCGATGTTTTCTTCGCCCAGGACCCGGGGGGGTTGGCCGCGGTATCCGGATTATTAACCACCCTTGATGAAGATGTTTTGGCCATGGTCCCCCAATGGGCTGTATCTCCATCCGGTGTCTGGGTCGGCGTTTCAGGCCGGGCCCGCACGGTGGCCTATAACACCGAACTATTATCGCCGGACGACCTGCCCGATGACCTGACCGGGTTCGCCGATCCCAAGTGGAAGGACCGCATCGGCTGGGCGCCCACCAACGCCTCTTTTCAGACTATGGTCACTGCCATGCGGTCGATCTGGGGCGAAGAGAAGACGGTCCAATGGTTGAAGGACATCCAGGCCAACGACCCCAAGGTCTACCCCAAAAACACCCCCATCGTCGCGGCTGCCGCGGCTGGTGAGATCGAGGTGGGTCTGGTAAACCACTACTATCTGCACCGTTTCCTGGCTGAACAGGGCGAGTCATTCGGTGCCCGCAACTACCATCCGGCTTCCGGCGGCCCCGGAGCGATCGTGATGGTCTCCGGCGTGGGGATCCTTGAAGCGTCAGACAATAAAGATAACGCCCAGATGTTCATTGACTTCCTCCTGTCCGAGGAGTCGCAACGGTACTTCGTAGAAGAGACTTACGAATACCCGCTGGCCTCCGGTATCCCGGTGGCTGCCGGCGTAACCCCACTATCTGAGGTCAACAACCCCGATATTTCGTCCGCGGCCCTCTCCGACCTGGAAGGTACTCAAGCTCTCCTCAGAGAGGCCGGCGTCATCCCGTGAGCTTTGGTTTTGGTGCAGTGACAGGAGTCCGGGCGGTAACAACAGCCGGATTAAGGTCGTTGACCGGAGGCCGCAGTATTCCTCCGGCGGTGATCTGGGTCCCTGCGCTATTCGTGGGGGCCGCCCTATTGCTGCCGCTCGTCTACCTGGTCGTCCGTACGTTCGATTCCGGAGGAGGTGTCTGGGACCTGCTCTTCCGCCAGCGGATAGCGGCCATCTTGGGCCGGACGATCTTATTGGTGGCCACCGTAACCGCCGCCTCCATCGTTCTGGCCGTGCCGCTGGCGTGGCTGACCACCCGTACCGACCTGCCATTCAGGCGTGTCTGGGTCGTGCTACCCGCACTGCCGCTGGTAATCCCCAGCTATGTCGCCGGTTTCATCGTGGTGGCAGCATTGGGCCCGAGGGGCATGCTCCAGCAGGCATTGGACGGGCCATTCGGCATCAACCGGCTGCCGGATATCCATGGTTTCGCCGGGGCCTTGCTGACGCTGACGTTTCTCAGCTTCCCCTACGTGGTACTCACCGTCAGAGCTGCCATGCTGCGGATCGACCCGGCCATGGAAGAGTCTTCGCGCAGCCTGGGCCGAGGCAATTGGGCCACTTTCTTCCTGGTCACGATGCCTCTGTTGCGGCCTGGCATCGCCGCCGGCGGTCTTTTGGTGGCCCTCTACACGCTCTCCGATTTCGGGGCCGTGTCATTGCTGCGCTATGAGACCTTCACCTGGGCGATATTCGTGCAGTACGAATCGGCTTTGGACCGCACTCTTGGCGCCGGGCTATCTTTATCTCTAGTGGTGCTTGCTCTAGCGGTTGTAGGCCTTGAGTTGGTCAGCCGGGGCCGGGCGCGCTATTACAGCAGTTCATCGTCCGCGACCAGGCCGCCATCGCAGGTGCGTCTTGGCCGGTGGAAGTGGCCCGCGTTAGCTTTTTGCACCTCGATCGTAGCGGTGTCCCTGGCCGCGCCAATGTCCATCTTGGGTTATTGGGTGGCCCGGGGAATCTCGGCCGGCGAGCCCTTCAATCTGGTGTGGGAGGCGGTGGGCAATTCGGTCTACGTTGCGGCATTGGCGGCAACGGTGGCAGTGGTCGCCGCCCTGCCGGTGGCGGCGCTCTCCGTGCGTTATCCTGGCCTGCTCAGCGGTCTCCTAGAACGACTTAGCTACATCGGGTTCGCTTTGCCTGGCATCGCCATCGCCCTGGCGTTGGTGTTCTTCGGGGCCAGGTACGCAGGGCCTCTATATCAGACCACCGGGTTATTGCTACTGGCCTACGTTGTTCTCTACCTGTCTCCGGCTCTGGGCGCGGTGCGTACGTCATTACTCCAGATCAGCCCTCGAATAGAAGAAGCAGCTAGGGGCTTGGGCAACAGCCCCATCCGCGCTTTTTCATCGGTGACATTGCCGGTGGCCCGGCCCGGGGTACTGGCCGGATGGGCCTTGGTGTTCTTATTGGTGATGAAAGAACTGCCCGCGACGCTTATATTAAGTCCCATCGGTTTCAACACTCTCGCCACCTCTATCTGGTCGGCTGCCTCCGAGGCATTCTTCGCGAGAGCGGCGCTGCTGGCCCTGATCCTGATTGCCGTATCGGCGATTCCCCTTGCTTTTCTCATGCTCCGTGAGCGCCGGTAGGCTATAATCTAGCGGCTCGGCCAAGCTGGACGCCCTAATGGCCGGTCAATCACATTCGTTCATTTCGGAGTAGTGCGTTGCCTCAGGACAACAACACCCTCAGAGTAATCCTGCCCAGCAAACTGATCGACGGAGTATCCGGTCAACCTCAAGAAGGTATGGCTGTTGCGGTGCAAGGGAGCCTCATCAAGTGGGTCGGCCCTGCGTCGCAGGCGGAGAGTCTGGACACCAACGGCGCAGGACGGGAGACCCTGGATTTCTCAGGCGGCACCCTGCTGGCCGGACTGTTCGACATCCACACCCACACCAACATGCCGGGCGACGGCCGTACGGGTGAAGAGGTCAACGAAGACGACAACGACGAGGTACGCCTGCTCCGCTCTGCCAGCAACGCCACCGCGGCCGTGGCTTCAGGCGTGACCACCATGTGCGACTGTGGTTCCTGGAACCGCAACGGTTTTGCTCTGAAAGAGGGACTGGCCGAAGGCCTGATCGAGGGCCCAAGAGTACTTGTATCGGGGCCGCCCCTTACGATCACCGGTGGTCACCTCTGGTACATGGGCGGCGAGGCCGATGGGGTGGACGCGGTGCGCGCCCGGGTCCGCGACATGGTCAAGCAGGGAGCCGATTTCATCAAGATCGCGGCCTCCGGCGGGAGCACTTCCACCAGCGACCCCTACCGGGCGGCTTATTCGGCCACCGAGTTGAACGCCATCGTGGAAGAGGCCCACAACCGCAACCGGCCGGTTCTGGCTCACTGTCGCTGCACCGACGCCATCAATCTGGCCCTGGACGCCGGAGTAGACTCGATATTGCATTGCTCTTTTTATGACAATGACGGCAATTACAAGTTCGACCAACGGACCGCCGACCGGCTGGCAGAGTCCGAGGTCTGGCTGAACCCGACCATGGGCCTGGGCAACGCTAACCGGGAGCGCCTGGCCAAGATTCAGGAAGAGCGAGAACTGACACCCGATGAAGAAGACAGGCTCGAACGCTCCACCGTCTCCGGCACGAACTCTCTGGCCCAGTTCAGTGCCCTGGTAAAGGCCGGAGTGAAGCTGGTAGGCGGCTCTGACTGCGGCTGGAGTTACTATCCCTTCGGCGATTTTCAGAGTGAGGTCATGTCCCTGCATGCCGCGGGTCTCTCCCGCATCGACGCCATCCACGCCGGCACCCGCAGCCCCGCTGCGGCACTGGGCATCTTGGGGTCGATCGGAACAGTGGAAGCCGGAAAAGAAGCAGACCTATTGGTGGTGAACGGCGACCCCAGCCAGGACCTGGAATCCCTGCGCGACGTCGCCGCTGTGTTCAAGGGCGGGACCAGGGTTGCCACGGCGAAAGAACGGGCGGCGCTGGGCTAACAATAATGCACCACTGGGAGAAGGGCGGACCCATCAGCATCGGCTGGCCGGACCACAACGTCGCCGAGCGCGAATACACCATCGTGGAAGAAGAACGCATCGGTCAGGTGTTCCGCAGCCGAGTAACCGACGGCAAGAAAGAAGGCGGATTCTTGGTGGTCTTCGACTGTCCGGAGGTGGTCTTGGAGATGTTGGCCGAACAGGCGACCAGCAAGCTGGGGTTCAAGGTTATCGTCTCCAACCTGAGGTGCAGCATCGAAGGCACGGTGCTCCGCAGTTTCGACTACGAGTGGTATCCCACACCTGAGTTTGCCGACCGTCCCAGCGATCTGGCACGGACGATTTCGGAGAGCCTGGAAGAGATGCGGACCTCGAGTTGAACGACGTTTTCCGGTGGACTAACCCCAGGCGCGAATGTATCATTATGTCCAGTAGTTTTGCCCGCCTCTAGCGGGACAATAACCGGAGATAATTTTGAAGAAAGTAACTATGGGCAGCCTACCCAAGACCAAAGTCCAGATGAATCCACTGGGCAGCGGCGGTCTGCAGACCGGCACCCAGGTCTGGGCCCAGGAAGTATTGGAAGGGGATGACAGCAGCGACTTCAAATTCGGCATCAGGTTATTCGACGCCGGCTCAAGGACCAAGTTCCACAAACACACCGGCGACCAGATCCTGATCATCACTGAAGGCACCGGCAGCGTGGGCACGGACAATGAAACTCTGACGGTCGTTGAGGGTGATGTCATTCTCATCCCCGCCGGCGAGAACCATTTTCACGGCGCTCCCGATGCCACTTCCATGGCCCACATCACCATCCAGAAGGAAAGCAGCGTAACCGAACAAACCGAAGCCTAGAGCCCGTTCGGCAAGCAATGAAAAAGAGTCACGGAGATGTTTTCCATCTCCGTGACTTTTGCTGTTTGAGGGATACCGGGTACGGTGTAGGGGCGGGTTTCTAACCCGCCCTCTCGGACACCAACTTAGCTCATCGTGACGAAGCCTGGTTCGTCGTCATTGTGTGGCGGTTCGTCGAGAGCGGTAATTGCGAAGCGTAGCGGGTTGAAAACCCGCGCCTCCGAGGTTAGGCAGCCCAGCATTCCGGGTTCCACCATCAGCGAAGGCGAGTACCAATCTTCGCTGTGTCAGCCAAACATCGTCTGTCTAGGCGCAATGGACTTACTCCAGAGTGGCTTGTATCATTATGTCCGGTAAATTTCCCCGCAGAGTGCGGACCAATCGCAGGAGGACAACTTGAAAAAAGTTACTATGAGCAGCGTGGCCAAGACCAAGGCCGAAATGAGCGGCGGTCTGATGACCGGCACCCAGGTCTGGCGTCAGGCCATCCTAGACCCGGCAGACAGCAATAATTTCAACTTCAGCATCGTCGCCTTTGATGCCGGCTCCCGGAACAAGTTCCACAAGCATTCCGGCGACCAGATTCTGATTGTCACCGACGGCACGGGCACAGTTGCCACCGATAACGAGTCGCTGACCGTCACCGAGGGCGATGTTATTCTCATCCCCGCCGGGGAGAACCACTGGCACGGCGCACCCGACGCCACTTCCATGGCCCACATCACGGTTACCGTGAAGGGCAGCGAGACCGAACAAACCGAAGCCTAGGGCCTCTTCGGCCAAGCGGAATTCTTAAGAGACCCGAAGATGTTGATCATCTCCGGGTCTTTTGACGTTCAAAGAGTGTGACGTAGGTGCGGGTTTCTAACCCGCCCTTTCAGACGCCAACCTATCCCATAGCGACGAAGCCCTGTTTCTCGTAATCGTGTGGCGGCTCTTAGCGAACGGCAATCGCGAATAGCGGCGGGTTGAAAACCCGCGCCTACGAGGTTAGGCCGTCCAATGTTCGCTGAGCCAGCGAAACACCATTCGTGGGCCGTAATAGACTTACTCCATAGCCGCTTGTATCATTATGTCCGGTTATTTCACCCACCTCACGTGGGTCAACAGCAGGAGGAAATCTTGAAGAAAGTTACTATGAGCAGTGTGCCTAAGACCAAGGCAGAGATGAATGCACTGGGCTCCGGCGGACTGATGACCGGCACCCAGGTCTGGGCCCAGAACATCTTGGACGCAGACGACAGCAGCGACTTCAGCTTTGGCATCAGGGCTTTCGATTCCGGCGCAAGGACCAAATTCCATAAACACAGCGGAGATCAGATCCTGATTATCACCGATGGCACAGGGTCAGTCGGCACCGAAAGCGAGACCTTGATCGTAGTCGAGGGTGATGTCATTATCATCCCCGCCGGGGAGAACCACTTCCACGGCGCCCCCGACGCCACTTCCATGGCCCACATCACCATCCAGAAGAAGGGCAGCGTAACCGAACAAACCGAAGCCTAGACCCCTTCGGCCAGGCAAAAGAACAAAAAGAGCCCTGGAGGCGTTTTACGTCTCCGGGGCTCTTTTTATTCTGTATGAGAGGTTCGCATCTATGCCTGCCAATATACCTGTGGCTGAGCGATGCTTATCGATCCATAGGCAAGGAGGTCGAAAATATCCGGGTCGCTGTAGCCTAACTCTTTGAGAATCTCCGCGCTGTGCTCACCGATCGCGGACGCCGGATGCCGGTCGGCGGAGGGAGTCTCTGAAAACCCGATTTGTACGCCGGCCTGCCGCAGATTGGTGTATTGCGCGTTTTCGGTTTCGTCGATCAGTCCCAGATGGAGCGCCTGTGGATGCCGAAAGAACCCCTCATCAGCGTTCTTCGCTACCCGGCAAGCTGGCACTCCTCCGGCAACTAGTCTTTGTTCCCATTCGGCCGCCGACAAGCGCTCGAACTCCTCCCCCAGGTCCCGGCACAGGTCTTCATTCCATGGGTCCATCTTGCTGGCTTGGTCGAAGGTAATCCCACCGCCTAACTCTGGCTTGCCCAAACAATCTCTGAGGCTGTCCCATTCTTCAGGCTGGTTGCAATCGAGGAATATCCAGCCGCCAGCAGTTTTATAAAGGCGATTGATGGCACTCATCCCATACAAACCCTGGTCGGCCAGCGGGCGGTCTGGTTTGCCCCTGTAGCGCAGGAAGTCATCCGAGTTGACCAGCGCAGCCGTTTTTAGGAGGCTTAGGTCGATCTTCTGACCCTGGCCGGTCTGGTCGCGGTGATGCAGGGCCATTAGCACCCCGGACGCCAGTAGCATCGCATTGGTGTCATCACAAACCGGAGTCCTGAGGAACACAGGGCGGTCAGCGCTGGCTCCCTGCCGGGCGGTGGTTCCCGACATAGATTGAAAAAGTGGGTCGAACCCGGGTCTTAGTTTGTCGGGCCCGGTCGAACCGTAGCCGGTGACGTGGGCGTAGATCACGTCTGGCCGGAGCTTTCGAGCCGATTCGTAGTCGATGCCCAACCGTTCCGCGATTCCTTCCCGCATGTTATGGACCACCACGTCGCACGAAGCTAGGAGACGGTTGATGATTCCCTTGGCGGCTGGGGATTTCAAGTCCCGAGCAAGATTTCGCTTGCCACGGTTCCCACCTACGATCAAAAATGGCAAAGGTCTCGCCCCCTCTCCGGATAGAGGCTCCACTTTGATCACATCTGCGCCAAGGTCCGAAAGTATCATGCTCCCGTAGGGAGCGGCGATAAATGAACTGAGGTCCAAGATTTTCATTCCATCAAGAAGATGTTTGGGCAGTCTGCCTTCATCCGCGTTGGATCCTGACCCTCCAGAGGAACTTCCGTTGTGCTCTCTATCGTGCTCTCCATCGTGCTCCAGTAACGCCAACACCTCATCTGTGTGTTGGCCCAGGTCAGGAGCTGGCATTCGAGTCATTCCGGGAGTCTCCGAAAAGTCGATAGCCATTCCGATCTGGCTTGTCTCGCCTAATTTCGGGTCTTCCACCGTCTGAACCAACCCACTGTGCCGCACTTGCGGCAGGTCCATGTACTCCTGGGTCGTCAGCACTGGAGATGAAGGGACGTCCGACTCGGCTAACACTGCTAGCCAATGGTCCCGAGATCGCTCCAACAATCGCCTCCCGATCAGGTCCATCGCTGTCTCACGGTCTTGGTCTGTTGACCATCCGGCTGGAGCGAATTGAAATTCGGGCTCGGTGGCGAGTTCCAGCAGGTCTAGAGCGACGGCGAGTTTGTCCCAAAACTCTCGGGTGAGACACCCGATATGGAGCCATTTCCTATCGGAGCATGGGTACATACGATAGGCTGGCAGGCCGCCTTGAGGGAGCAGATTGAGAGTCTGAAATTTCGATATCTCGTCCGCCTCCGGCAACATAGGCGACCGAATCGCGATGGAACCCTGATACATGCTGGTTTCAATCTCTTGGCCTATGCCGCATACGTTTCTAACGTGTAGAGCGGCAAGGATTCCCTGAACAGCCAATAACGATGTTCCCAAGCTCACTATCGGCACAGAGTAGAACATGGGGCCATCGCGCACGCCGGTCTGATCGGTCATTAATCCCGAAGCAGCCGAAACCAAACCTTCATAACCGTGCCGCTGCGCCCATGGGCCGCTGGCGCCAAAAGCGGATATGGAGCAATAGAGTATGGCCGGGTTGAGGTCTTTTAAGGTCGAGTAGCCAAGCCCCCAGCGCTCTGCAACTCCGGGCCGGAATGACTCTAGGAAAACGTCAGCGCCCTGTGCCAATTTGGCAATCCCTGACCGGGCCTCTGGGTCTTCCAGGTCAAGGGCGATGCTTTGCTTTCCGCGGTTCCAAACGGAGTAAGCTGGCGAATTCTCCAACGGATTACCCGAAGGGTGTTCCAACTTGATAACGTCCGCGCCGTAATCTGCCAACAGCATGGTTGCGATAGCGCCGGGCATGCCACGAGTAAGGTCTACCACTTGGATACCAGCCAGAGGGCCGGAGTTTCGATTGTCAGTTCGCAATCATTGTTCCTTGGAAGGACGACTCAGGCAGGGATCTTTGGGCAGGGACCTGCGGGAAGGGCCGGTGAGATACCGGTCACCGGCTTAGTCTTCGAGGGACTTCGTTATGATGCGGATGGTCTCGGCTAAGCCCCGGTCTTTGTCACGAGTCTCGGGGTTCTCGTCACCGAGAGTGGTTGCACCAATCATGCGGTACATGTCGGCCACGCCTTTGAAGATGTTGGGGGTCATGCCCAGATCGGTGAAGGTCTTCTCGATCTCCTCCATCTCGCTGATCCAACGGCGCGATTTGGCCGGCATGGTCGGTATCCAGCCTTCCATGCGGGTGACCACTGCCGGCTGGGTGTTGGAAAACTCGGCCATGACCTCCTCGGTCAGACCCATCTTCTCCGCCGCGATCAGCAACTCGGCGTGGAGGGCGGTGGTGCCCTTGGTCATGGCGGCGTAACACATCTTGATGCCCGACGCCCGGCCCAACTGCGGGCCAAGGTTCCGTACATCCAAGCCATAGTCACGAAGCTGTTCGAACTCGGCGGCGTTGTCGCCGGAGACATAGACCCTGGGGCTGGAGCCGTTCTTGGGCGGCCCACCGATTATCGAGGCGTCCACATACCGTGCGCCGCCTGCCTTCAGGACTCCTTCCATTTCCTTGCTCAGTTCCGGGGCGATGGCGTTACATTCAGCGAATAGCAGATCGGTCCCGGTGGCTTTCACCGCGTCGGCAATCTCCCGGCACAAGCCAGGCACTGCCTCGGAGACAGTGACCGACATTATCACGTCGGACTGCTCGACCAGGTCATTCATGTTGGGCACATCGATTATGCCTGCCTGCTCCGATAATTCCCGGGTGCGGCCGCTGCGGCCGGTCAGGCACGTCAGGACCTTTAGTTCGTTCTCTCTTAGCAGTTGGCCGATGGCATGCCCCATATCGCCGGGGCTGAGGATGGCTACAGATTCAATGGACAACAGGTACTCCCTTCACAATCACTTATCAGTGTTTCTCTAGAATTTTTTACTTAATCGGGCTCGCCCGGACTGGGCTGGCCCACGCTTACTCGATGGACGTCTTGTATCGGGTTGGGCACCCGGCGCGGCCTAAAGCTATTGTAGGCCATGACCAACGCAAATACGCCAGCCTCAACTAGGACAACAGCCGCTCCTGAGGACACGTCGATGAAAAAGCTGAGGTAGATGCCCACGAACCCGCAGGCAGCGCCGAGACCGGTAGAAAGCAGCAGTACCGTCCGGAAACGGTCGCTCAGCATCCTGGCGGACACCGGTGGTATCACCGTTGCTCCGGCGATGAGCAGCACTCCCAGAACCTGCATCGACACTACTATCGTGGCCGCCAGCACTAGGGAGAACAGGGTCTCCACCCAGCCGGTGGGCACCCCGTAGAACTGGGCCACCTCGCCGTCGAACGTGGCGAACAAGAAGTACTTGTAGGCCACGAACAGTACCAGTACGGCGGCCACCGTGACCACCACTATCGCCATCAGGTCGCCCACGCTCACGCCTAAGATGTTGCCGAATAGCGCAGCCTCAAAGTCTCGGGTGAAAGACTTGTAGCGGCTGATCAGCACGATGCCGATTGCAAAGCTGGCAGTGGTGATCACGCCGATCGCTGCGTCGGCCGCTATCCCGCGTTTCTTGGCGGTAACGGCGATCAACTGGGCGCAGAAGAACCCCCAGATGGTGGCGCCGACCAGGAAGTTGATGGACAGCACAAAGCTGACGACCGCCCCACCCAAAACGGCGTGGGACAGGCCGTGTCCGATGTAGGACATGCGCTTCAGCACGATGTACACACCGATCATGCCGCACAGGCCGCCGACTAGGGTGGCAGCCAGGATGCCCCGCACGAAAAACTGGTAGTCAAAGGGTTCAAACATCGCTGTCTTCTCCCTTTGATTCGTTCCCCGCAGAGGTTGATTCATGTTCGTGAGAAGGCGCCATGTGGGCATGGTCGTGGTTTGAGTGCGAATCCGAACCTGACCGATGGTCTCGCACGTGACGTGCCTCGATCTCCGGGTCGAACCCGTGTTCTTTGACGTGGCCTGCTTCGTCTTCCGGGTTGCCGCCGGGTTCGTGGACGTGAACCGGAGGCAAGGTCGTATTTCCGTTGGTGTCGCCATTCCTCCCGTAGGAATGGGGGCTCTCGGCCACGATGGTCATACCTTCGTAGTGGATCACCGGCATCTCTGCGCCGTAGGTCAGGCGCAGCACCTCGGTCGTTATCACTTCTGACGGCGGCCCTTCAGCCAGTATCCGGCCAGCCAGACACACGATCCAGGGCAGGTGTACGGCCACGGCGTTGATCTCGTGGGTGGTGATGATGATGGTCACGCCGTCGTGGTTGAGGTCGTGGAGCAGATGCATCACGTCGTCTCGAGTCTTGATGTCCACTCCCGATGTAGGCTCGTCCAACAGCAGCAATTGGGGGCTGCTGATCAAGGCCCGGGCCAGGAAGACCCTCTGCTGCTGCCCGCCGGAGAGTTCACGGATGTGCCGGTTGGCCAATCCCAAGATGCCCAGACGATCCATCATATGGGCGGCCAATTCTTTTTCTTCTTTGCGGTACCAGGGGAAGAGCCGGTTCTCCATGGTGCGGCCCATCATCACCACTTCTTGCACGGTGACGGGGAAGTTCCAGTCGATGGTCTCCAACTGGGGCACGTAGCCGACTCTGGGTTGTTTTTTAGACGTGGCGACGCCGTTGACCAGCACCTCACCTTCGTAGATGTCCACGGCCCCCAACACGGTGCGCAGGAGGGTGGTCTTGCCGGAGCCGCTGGGGCCCAGCAGGCCCACAAAGTCGCCCGGCATAACGGTCAGGCTAACGTCTGACAGCACCCGCTGTTTCTCGTAACCGCAGGTGACGTTTTTAATCTCAACTATGGGCTCTCCAGACCCGGACTGATGGGGCATCGGGTGTAGCATGTTTTACCTTGTTTCTATCCTTTCTGAGGGCGTTTCAGCCCCCGTCTATGATGCTTAAGTTTGGCTAATGATGGTGGTGCGGGTCGACCTCCGGCATGCCTGGCAATGGTCCTGACTGGTGGTCGCCGTGATCTTCGCCGTGGTGGCCGTTATCCTCCACTCCGGCTGTCGTGCTGACGAGCTGAGTCGCCACCAACTGGGAGTACAAGCCGTGGCTGGCCAGCAGGTCATGGTGGTTGCCTTGCTCCACCGCATGGCCATTGTCCAGTACCACTATTCGGTCGGCGTCCCTGATGGTCGAAAGCCGGTGGGCGATCACCACCGTGGTCCGGCCGGCCATCAGTGTTTCCAGCGCCTGCCTGACCTGACGTTCGTTGACGGCATCCAGATGGGAGGTGGCCTCATCTAAGATCAGCACCGGGGCGTTCTTCAACAAGGCTCTGGCGATGGCTATTCGCTGGCGCTGCCCACCGGAGAGCTGCATACCTCGTTCGCCGACCAGGGTGTCGTAGCCATCGGGGAAAGCGGCGATGAAGTCGTGGGCGTTGGCCTGCCGGGCCGCTTCCTCGATCTCGCTTTCGGTGGCTTCGATCTTGCCCAGCTTGAGGTTGTCGCGGATGCTGGCGTTGAACAGGTAAGTGTCCTGGGAGACCAGGGCAATCTGCCGTCTGAGGTCTTCCAATTCGAAGTCACGCAGGTCGTGGCCGCTCAGGCGCACATGCCCTTCCCCCGGATCCCAGAACCGCATGACCAGGTTGGCGCAGGTGGTCTTGCCCGCGCCGGATCGGCCTACCAAGGCCACGGTCTGGCCGGCCTCAACATCAAAACTCACACCGTGCAGCGCTTGGGCTTCGCCAACTCCGTAGGAAAAGCCTACATGGTCGAAACTGAGGGCCGGTGAGCTGCTTGAGCCATTCTGGTGGAGTTCGATGCCCGGGCCGTCAACCACCGGCACCGGCTCGTCGTGCACTGCGAACAATCGCCGGGCCGCCGCTAGGGTTTCCATCAATTGCTTGATGGTCCGAGCAATGTCCGCGATCGGCGCGAATGCAGCCACGGACAATATCACCGACAGGATCAACTGGGGTCGGGTGATGTCGCCCTGGGTCATGAGCCAAACGCCCATGGTCAGGACGGCCAGTCCGCCCAGCGCGGTCATGCCCTCTATAAAGCCGATCTGGAACGCTCTTTCTTTCAGGAACCGAAGTTGGAAATGGGCAAATTTCCAGCTGTTGTCGACCATCTCTTTGGTCCGGGCCGGGCCGCGTCCGAAGGCGGATATCTCCCGCATGCCCTGGATGCTGTCCACCATGTGGGCGTGAACGTCGCCCAACTGGTTTCGCAACTCGTCACCCAATCCCTCGGACCGCTTCTGGGCCATGAATGGGCTGATCGCCACCGCCAATAGGAAGGGCGACAGCACCAAGGCCACGGGCCAGGCAACGAAGGCCAGCGTGGCAAGCACTCCCGCAGGAACCAAGATAGCGACAAAGGCTGGCGTGATGGTGTGAGCGAAGAAGAACTCTACCAGCTCCACGTCGCCGCCGACGACACTGACCAGGTCACCGGAGCGCCGGCGCACCATGTAGGCCGGAGTGAGCGGGTCCAGCTTGTTGTAGAGGTCAACGCGCATCTCGGCCAACAGCCGGTAGGCGAGGTCGTGGGCGATCCATGACTCGGCCCAGGTGAAGAACGCCGCGACGGGCACAAACACCCCCAACAGCCACAGATGCACCGTAAGATCACCGCCGGTTATCACCTGCCCTACCAGCAGGGCGCTGACCACGCTAAGCCCAATTATCGAACTATGGTGGGCCAGTCCCAACAAAAACGTCAGGGCCAACTGGCCACGCCAAGGTTGCACGAGACCAAATAGCCTGCGCCAGACGGTCAGAAAGCCGATCGTAGAGGCGGTAGCGGCGTGTCCGGCGGACGGCGTGGCATGGTGGTGATGACCCTCACCCTGGTGGGCTGGTTGGGGCACAAACGCTGCTGCGTCTTGGACGGCCGAATGGGCCGGAGCGTCGTGGTCATGTGCAGTCGCCTGGCCGACGGTCTGTTCGTCGCTGGCTTCGCTTTCGATAGCTTGCTGCTGGGCCATCAGCTCGGCGTAGACGCCACCGGCAGCAACCAGCTCACGGTGATCGCCGGACTCGACCAGCCTTCCATCTTCCAGCACGATTATGCGGTCGGCTTTGACCACGCTGGAAAGACGGTGGGCGATGATCAGGGTGGTCCGCCCTTCCATCAGAACGTCCAAGGCTTGCTGGATCACGGCCTCATTCTCCGCATCCACACTGGATAGAGCCTCGTCCAACACCAGGATGGGTGCGTCTTTTATTAGGGCCCTGGCGATGGCGATTCGCTGCTTCTGACCGCCGGACAGCCGCACTGCCCGCTCGCCGACCACAGTGTCATAACCCTGGGGCAGGTGGCTGATAAAATCATGGGCGTTGGCCGACCTAGCTGCCGCCTCCATCTGGTCTTGGGTGGCGTTGGGTCCGCCGAACCGCAGGTTATCCGCCACGGAACCATGGAAAAGATAGGTGTCTTGGGTCACCACGGCGACCTGGTCCCGCAGTTGGCTGAGGGGAATCTCCCGGATATCGGTCCCGCCCAGCAGGATGCGCCCGCTCTGTGGATCGAAGAAGTGCAGTATCGACCAGACGATGGTGGACTTACCCGCGCCGCTGGGGCCAACCAGGCCCAAGGTCTCGCCGGCGTTCAAAGTGAATGACAGGTCATGGAGGGCCGGACGGCGTCCGCTGCTGTAGGCATAATCGACGGCTTCAAACGTGATCTCGGGGGGCAGGTCCAATGTGACCGAACTTGTTGCAGCGTCGTTAACTTCCACAGGCGCGTCCATGATGTCGAAGATGCCCTCAGCCGACGACATGGCGATCATGCCGTCGTGGTACAGCTGGACCAGTTCTCGCAGGGGCCTGAATATCTCGACTCCCAGCATCAGCACGATGAGCAGCGGCCGCAACTCCAAGTCACCGTTGCTGACCCGCACGGCGCCCCAGGCCAGCGCTACCGCAGCCCCGGCAGCCATGCCGAGGATGGTCAGGGCGCTGGTGGCGCTATTGGCGGCCAACACGCCCATGGTGGTGCGGAACAAGGCCCGGGCGCGCTCAGCCAACAGTTCGCCGCGTGCCCTGCTCTGACCGAAGGCTTTCAGGGTGGGCAGGCCTTGGACTGCGTCTAAGAAGTCGGCGCCCAACGCCCCATAGGCGTCTCTCCGGGCCATGCTGCTCCGGCGGTTCCAGCGGTGGAACAGATTGGGCAGCACCAGGGTCAAAAGGGCAAAGGCCAGGAAGACCAGCCCGGTACGGAAGTCGATGATGGCCATGAAAGCGAAGATCAATACGGGCGCAAGGGCAGCGACGATCATCTGAGGAAGATAGCGGCCAAAGAAGGCTTCAAGTCGTTCGACGCCTTCGGCCAGTGACATCAGCACATCGCCGGTGCGGCTTTGATCGAAGTAGCCGGGGCCCAGGGCCAGACAGTGCTGGTAAAGCCTCTCCCGCAAGGCAACTTTGACAATACTGGCGGTGTGGTGGCTGATCACTTCTTGGAGGTACTGCAGGCCACTCCGCACGACAATCAGGCCGGCCATGGCCACTATGGGCCAGAGCAGGGTGTTGAAAGCCGCTCCTTCATGGATGATCTTCACGATAACCACTGCGGCCACGGCCAGGCGTGCGATTCCAGCGGCGGCGGCCAACATGCCAACTAGGGCCGCAAGAAATATGCGCCACCGAACGCCTATGGCCAATGCCAGTAATCTTGGATGAAGATACATATCCTGCTCCCTCTACTGCGGGTAAACGGCCCCGCTGTCACCGTCAAACACGTTTGAGATATCCAGGCCCGTCATTGAACTGGCGTCCCCGCCCAGCGCCGGGATCATTGCTGCCATGTTTTGCCGCAGGAGACCCAGATAGGTATGTTCCCGGTCTCCCGGCTTTCCGGGTAGGTCGTCATCGGCCAGGTCGTCAATGAACTGGGCATCGGCCTCGCTGGCGATGGCCTCCAAAACGTCGCTGGAGAACACTTCGGAACCGAACACGGCAGGTAGCTCCAACTCTTTGATCTGATCGATCAGCTTGGCAACCTCTCTAACCGAGGGCTGGGAGAAGTTCGAAGGCTGGACCGCGCCGATCACTTCCATGCCGTATTGTCTGGCGAAATAAGCCCAAGAATCGTGGTAGGTCAGCAGCTTGCGGTTGGATTCGGGGACCGATGCCACGGCGACCCTGATGGCCTGGTCCATCGCTGCCACCTTACCGCGGAAGCGCTCCAGGTTGTCCGCGTAATACGTGGCGTTCGCCGGGTCCATGACAGCAAGTTGCTCGTTGACCAGCTCGGCGTAGCGTAGCCCCAGGTTCGGGTCGGGCCAGAGGTGGGGATTGGGATGCCCCGCCGACTCCGGGAATGTGAAGTCGAATTGCCATTCTTCGGGCGAAACCGTCTGGTCGCCGAGAGACAAGATCACCGCTTCGTCTCTCTTGTTGGACTCGGCTAAGGCCAGAGTCGGTTCTTCCAGGAATAGGCCATTGATGATGATCAGGTCCGCCTGGGCCATTAACTTGGCCATGGACGGCGTCGCCTCAAAGGTATGGGAATTCACGCCCTCGGGCACGACTCCTTCCAGGCGTATCCGTGGGCCTCCGATGTTCTCAACGATGTTGGTAATGGGCGAAACGGTGGTCACCACCCTCAGCCGGTCGTCTTGTTGGCTGGTGTTTTGACCATCGTTTTGAGATAACTCTGATGTACTGCCACCACAGGCGCTGATGACCAGTGCCAGAACGAGCAATGCCCAGAGTTTCGGTCCGATGGATAAACGCTGCATCTAGGCTTGGTTACCATTGGGAATCACGCCGGCTTCCTGACACTTGGCGCAGACGCCGCTGACCGCGAAATGCTCTAGGTCCGGTTCGAAGCCAAACTCTTTGTTCAGAGTGTCGCGGAATTCAGCCAAGTAGTGGGGGCTGAGGTTAAACGCGCCGTTACAGGCACGGCAGACCATGTGGTGGTGGTGTCCGTCAGGGTCGGTTAGCTCAAAATGCAGCCGGTCGCCAATGGCAACTTCGGTCACCACGCCAAGTCCTTTGAACAGGCGCAGGGTCCGGTAGACCGTGGCGATGTCCATGTATGGATAGGCTTTCTTGGCGGCCTGGAATACCTCGTCCACACCCATGTGTCCGTCGCCTGACGCAATCGTCGACAGAACTATCAGACGCTGGGGAGTTAGCCGGTGGCCCTTAAGTCGCAGGGTCTCAATGGCCTTTTCATGATTGATCATTACCGCCTACCCTGGGCAAGAACTAATTGGTGCGAATAAAAGTTATTGCAACTGGTTGCGATTAACAATTCTAGCACTGGGGTAGGGGATGTCAACCGTGAATGAACCCGAACACCGCTTTTGATTACCCGCCTAATACCGTTCGTCCTGAGGCTCTCGAAGGGCGCGCACTAGCCGAGTTACTTACATCAGTAATTTGTCCTACTAGCAGTGATGGTTCGACAGGCTCACCACGAGCGGACATACGGCGTATGCGCTTCCAAGATGGAACGCCCGATCACAGAGGAAAATTCCACGCCGCGGCCGGAGCTAGACCTTGACGCGGTAGATCATGAGCCCTGAGACCACCCTGGTGGCGGCCATGGCGAAGAACACGATGGGCCAGGGGCTGCCGGCCATGTCCAACACTGCGGCGAAGATGAGGGCCTGGGCGCCGGCATAGGCGTAGCCGTGAGCGTCCAGCAGGCCCGAAGATGTTCCAGCCATGTGCCGTCCGGCGATGTCCACGGCGATGGTTGAGATGGGTGACATACCCATGGAAAGCCCACCGATCAGCAACAGGAAGGCCCCCAGGGTTATGTTCACAGGAGGGGCCAAAGCGATAGCCACCAGCACGATGGAGCTGGCGGTGCAGGAGAAGACGACCATGGGCATGCGACGGCTGCCCAAAAAGCGGTCCGATATTATTCCTGAAACCGGCGGGGCGATCAGGTAGCCCAAGGGTAGCAAGATGGTGAGCAGAATCGTTTTTTCGATGGACAACCCGCCCTCTTCGAAGTAGTAGATGGGCACCCAGGTGGTCAGCCCATAGCGGACGACGTTCTCCAGTCCTTTGACATGGCTGGCCAATAAGAACCTGGGATTGGACAGCAATTCTTTGTACGGGCCGAGACCCTTGAGCCGCTCGGGGTCCAGGGCCTCGGGAGCGGCCGAGACCTCGTCTTCCTCAATGTACTCGGGCAGGCCCACCTCGGATGGGCGGTCTTTGGCGACGAAATAAAAGGCGATGCCCAAGACCGCGATGATTATCGGAGGATATCGAAAAGAAGCGCGCCAACCCCATTCCGCGCCGACGTAGCCGGAGACCCACCACATCATCACCATCGCGCCGCCGGCCGCAGTGCCGACGATGCCCATCGCCATACCGCGATTCCGGCGGGGCCACCACTGGGAGATCATGCTGATTCCAGGGGCCCAACAGGCGGCATTTACGAATCCGGCGATACCCCATGGTATGGCCATCGTCACGGCCGATGTTGCGAAGCTGGTGATGATGTTGAAGACGGTGGTGAGAATGGCGCCAATCATCACCCACAAACGCAGGCCGTAATTCTCTGCCAGGCGTCCGTGGACCAGGTCTCCTAGACCAAATCCCCAGAGGAGCAATGCGTTTACCAGGCCGATCTCGAAGTTGCTGAGCGACAGGTCTTCTTTGACCAGCGGGGCGACGGGCCAGAAGTTGAAGCGGCCCATGTAGAGGAACAGGTAGAAGAAGGCAAACGCCAGCAGTATTCGCCACTTGAAAACGTGGTAGCTGTGGGGAAGGTCGTCGTAGCGTGCTGTTGTGGGGGTGCTCATGAATGATCTAACTGTGAGTCTAAACAAAAAGGCCGAGAGGCAGGCTCGCTAGTTTCTACGAAAGCGGTCCACCTTTCGGCCTTCAAGCTGGGCATCTTAAGTGCCCTAAAGACAAACTAGGCTGGTACGCGGTCCTTGGCGATCTTATGCAGCTCTTCGTCCGTCTGCGTAGTGATGTCGATGGGGTCGCCCAAGGGCTGGGGGACCTTGTAAGGAGTCCGGACATACAGCTCTATGCGGTTGCCTTCGGGGTCAAAGAAGTACATGCCGAAGGCGATGCCATGGCTGACGATACGCTCGACGCTGACGCCATCTTCCGCTTCAAGCCGCTCTTTGAATTCTCTCAGGTCGTCCAACGAAGGGACGATGAATGAGATCTGCTGAATGACCTTGGCGTCGTCGCGGGTGACCCGGCCCTTCATCAGCACGAACTCGTGGTGCTCGCGCTCTTTGTCGGCAGTGAAAAAGGTCATTCCCCGTTCTTCCAAGTCCTCATCGGAAATCTCAAGGCCCAGGACTCGGCTGTAGAAGTCCCTCATCTTCATGAGGTCTTCTGCGTAGATTCCAACGTGTCCCAGAGAGTCTATCTTTGGCATGGTGGTCATCCTTCGTACCTAATCGGTGTGTCTGGTGATTGTTACCGGAGATTATACACCAAGGGTTAGGCTTGGTTCAGTCCTCTGAGCCTGTTCCGCAGAATGTTCGCCGCAGGGCTAAACAAGCTCCGATCAAACCTCGCCTATTTTTCCGCGTTCATAGCCCGGAACATCTTCTCCGAGCTCACCGGCAATTCTTTGATGCTGACGCCGGTGGCATCGAGAATGGCGTTGATGATGGCCGGGGCCACGGAACTGATGCCCTGTTCTCCAATGGCCTTGCCGCCGTAGGGCGTGGGGCCGCCGCTTTCGCTCTGCACCAACACGGTACGGAGTTCCGGCATGTCGGGCATGGTCGGAATCTTGTACTCGCCCATAGACAGGGTGGTCACGTGTCCTTCGTCGTACTGTAGGTCCTCGGTGAGGGCGTAGCCGATGCCTTGCATAACCGTTCCGTCGATCTGGCTCTGATGTCCCAGAGGGTTCAGAATCGTGCCGACGTCGTGGGCGGTGGTGAACTTAGTCAGCCGGACGTACCCCGTTTCCGAATCAACTTCCACCTCGGCGATCTGAACGCAGAACACGGTGATATCTTCGTCCCGTTCCGAGTCGTAGGTATGGTCGGCTTCCATTAGGTCTCCTGACCGGGAGACCATATCGCCCAAACTGACTGATACCTGGCCTGGCGCCGTCACCTGGCCCTGGGAGAAGCCGGTTTCGTCCTCCGGCCAGCCCAAGAGGTCGGCGGCCATGGTCACGATCTTTTGCTTCAATCCTTGGGCCGCACGGTAGACTGCCTGACCGGCCACGTGCGTGACGCGGCTGCCGCCAACTCCGGTCTCGAAGGCAACGTCGTCGGTGCTCCAGTTCTCCAGCTCGATCTCGTCGTAGGCCACGCCCAATTCCTGTCCGAGTATCTGGCGAAGGACGGTGTAGAACCCGGAGCCGGTGTCTGGCAGGGCGGTGTAGAGCGTGACCAAGCCGTTGGAGTCGATAGATATCCTGACGGTTGAACTACCGGCGCCAACATGTCTTTCGCAGAGCGCCATGCCCCGGCCAACAAGTCTGCCGGGCGTCTGGGTTTTGGCATCCTGGTACCTCGCCTCTTTCACGGCGGCGTCCAGGGTCCTCATGCCCATGACGTTGCTCCATTTTTGGCCCATTGCCGAAAGATCACCGTCCTGCACTAGGTTCTTCTTCCTGAACTCGACCGGGTCCATCCCCAACTCACGGGCGATGATGTCGAGCTGGGCTTCGGCGGCGAATATGGACTGAGGGTCGCCGGGGGCACGCATGCTGCCGCAGGGCACTTGGTTGGTGTAGACCACATAGGAGTCGATCTTGCCGTGGGGAATCTTGTAAGGCCCCAAACACCGGGCGCCGTAGGTTACGCCCTTCTGGGGTTTGAAGGCGGCATAACCGCCACTGTCATAGACCAAGTGGGCTTGGCGGGCTGTGATCGAGCCGTCTTTCTTGACCCCTGTCTTGAAGGTCATCACCGCCGGGTGCCGTGGGTTGCCGGCCATCAGCTCTTCAATGTAGGTCATGGCCATGCGTATCGGCCTCCCGGTGGTCTTGGAGAGCCAGAAACCCAGGTGGGTGTCCATGAAGCCGCCCTTGCCACCGAAATCGCCGCCGATGGTGATGGGATTGACCCTTATCTGATCGGTGGGCATGTCGATGCCTTCGGAGAGTTGCTGTCGCACCTGGAAGGGCATCTTGCTGTTCACCCAGGTCTGGACCCGGCCGCTATTGTCTAGGAAGACCACCGAGGCATGGGGTTCGATGTAGGCCTGGTGCTGATGGTTGGTCTTGAAGGTATGTTCGAAAATCAGGTCAGCTTCGGCGAAGCCTTTTTCAACGTCGCCGTTCTGCCAAAGCCCGTGTCCCGCTGCATTGGGATATGCCTGCGGACCCTCCGGGATTCCGACGTAGTCGGCGAAATCCGGGTGTAGGACCGTCGCGCCAGGTTTAATCGACTCCGACGGGTTCAAGATAGGTTTCAGTTCTTCGTACTCGACCTGGACTAGGTTCAGCGCCTCTTCGGCGATGTCATCGTCTTCAGCGGCGACGGCAACGACCTTTTGGCCAGCGAACCGGACCACATCACGGGCGAGTATGGGCATATCGCGCAGCATCCGGCCCACCAGATGGGGCGGGATGTCATCGGCAGTCAGTACGGCATGGACTCCGGGCACCCGCCGGGCGGCGGCAAGCGAGTCGGGGTCGATGGACAAGATCTTAGCGTAAGGGAAGGGACTGCGCAGGCATTTGCCCACCAGGGTCCCAGGCAGGTTTATATCGGCGGGGAATATCGCCTGGCCGGTGACTTTGGCCGGCCCTTCCGCACGGCCGACTGGCTGGCCGATGGTCTCATAAGAACTGGTCACGGGTGTCTCCCTTATTTGGCCTTGGCTTTGCTTTTGGGTTTCTCGGGTTTTTTGGTTGCGGCCGCATCGGCCAGATCAGATGCCAACTGGGCCAGGGTGCGTACCGGTACGCCGGTGGCGCCCTTGACCAGGTATCCGGACGCTTTGTCCGAGGTCGATGTGCCGGCAATGTCCAGGTGCACCCAGGCAGCGCCGTCAACGAATTCGGCCAGCAATAGGGCCGCGCTGATGGAGCCTGCTTGCCGTCCTCCGCTGTTCTTCATGTCGGCGACATCGCTCTTGATCAGCTCTTTGTACTCGTCGAACATTGGCAATTCCCAGAACTTCTCACCGGTCTTCTTGCCGGCATCAATTGTCTGCTGGACCAGGGTGTCGTCATTGCCCATGACCCCCGTACAGGCCTTGCCCAGGGTGGTTACCATGGCACCGGTCAGGGTCGCCACGTCCACCAACTTGGTGATGCCCTGTTCCCTGGCGTACCAGAGCGCATCGGCCAACACTAGGCGGCCTTCAGCGTCGGTGTTGATCACTTCGATGGTCTTTCCATTCATAGCCCTGACCACGTCTCCGGGGCGCTGAGCGGAAGCCCCGGGCATGTTCTCCGTAGCAGCTATCACAGCCAGCACGTTTATCTTGGGCTTGGTCTGCCCGATGATCTCCATGGCAGCGATCACGGAGGCTCCCCCGGCCATATCGCCCTTCATGGCTTCCATGCCGCCGGGCGGTTTCAGGGATATGCCGCCAGTATCAAAGGTGATGCCCTTGCCGATCAGGCCCAGGTTGTTCTCGGGATTACCGGGGTCGCCTTCGTAACGCAGGATGATCAGCTTGGCCGGTTCATCTGTGCCTTGGGCCACGCCCATGAATGCGCCCATGCCCAACTTCTTCATCTGGGCGTTATCCATGATCTCTATTTTGAGTTTCTGTTTGGATGCCACTTTCTGGGCTGCTTCGGCCATCTTCGACGGCGTCATATGGTTGGCCGGCTCATTGACCATGTCGCGCGCCGTGATCGACGCCTGGGCCACGGTAGTGCCGAGCTTGACTCCCGATTCAATGGCCTTGGCGCGGTCCTTGTCCAACTCCACCACGGTCAGACTCTCGAACTCGGTGGATGAATCGCCGTTCTTGGAAAAATAGATACCGAACTTGTAGAGACCCAGGTGAGCACCCTCGGCAATGGCCTGTCCGGACAGTTGGGGATCAAGTCCGCCAATACCAGCCCCGTGGGCGATGGTTGCAGCTTTGGAGATTCCCTTGCGTCGAAGGAAGCGGACGACTTCGGCAGACACTCGGCGCACGACCTGGACGTCAAATGTGTCCTCTGGCCCAAGTCCGACCACCAATACCCTGCTGGGCTTTATCTTGCCCTGGGTATGTATCAGCGTGGTCTCGCCGGCACTGCCCTTGATCTCGCCGTCTTCTATCAACTGGCTGATGACGCCGCCAAGGGCCTTATCAACTGCTCCGGTCGCACCGGCCGGCTTCTTTACGCCCCGGAACAGGTTCACCACCAGGGCCGGGGTGTCGATGCCAGTGATGTCGGCCGACTGGACGTCGATGGCCAGCCCAACAAACTTAGCGGGCTTGGCGGGTTTCTTGGCATTGGCTGCCCGGGGTTTAGTCGTCGTCATTTTGGCTATGCACCTTCGATTTTATTATCGCAATCACTTCGTGTTGGTCGCGGGAATCTCGCCACCGGACTTGGCCCACGCAACGACCTGGTCCAGCACGGGGCCGATGTCCTTAGAGGTGTCCATGGCGTAGTGGTCACGCTGCACCGGCTCTTCTATCGGGGCCAGCCGGGTGTAAATCAGCCATCCGGCGTCTGAGTAGGTATTGGCGTTCCGATCTGCTTTGCGTTGCTTCAAACGTTTCCGGACGGTGTTCTGGGGAGCGGTGACATGGACCACAGCCAGTGGAGTCCCGGTGGTCTCGGAAATCTCGTACAGGTGTGCCCGGAATTCTTCATTCAGGTTTGTGGCGTCGAACAAAACGCTGTAGCCATTGATCAGGTAATGGACGATCAGCTGGTAGCAGGACCGGAATACCCGGCGGTGTTCGGCGGTGGTGTACTTGGGATAAGGAACGATGACTTTGCGGAGCCGGTCAGTCTCCAACGTAATGAAGGGGATTTGTTCGTTCAACTTTGCCGCGAAGTGCGACTTACCGGTCCCGGGCAGTCCGCACATGGCGAATAGTAACGGGTGACCCGGCATGCGTGGCTGGGTTGTGGCTAGGTCCTCGTCCAGCGCCTCACGCATCAACGCTACGTCTTTGTTGTGTTGCTCTTCCAATATGTTACGTCCAAGGCGTAGATAGTATCCGGGTGGCTTGTCTGACGCTCACCTCGATCACGAAGAGGAAAACCCCTCTTCAGGCGGCCACACATCCAATAAATCGCCCGCAGCATCAGCCTCAAGTTGCCGGCGTTCGATCTTGGACTCCAGCATCGCGGGACTGAGCAGGAACGCCAGAGAAGCGATGATCATCAGGATCACAGCCAGAGCATTCAGGCTCACCGGCAGTGAGGCGGCGGTGATGATCACCAGGATCGAGGTGGTCACCGTTAGTAGTCCTATGCGGAGCAGCCGGGGGCCAACTTTCAGGAAGACGGCTGTCGTCACGGCCATGGCAACGAAGATGAACGCCCTGGCAGTGTCTGAGTCCTGCATCCGTTCTGCGTGTACGCTCCAGAGTCCTCCCTGCCAGTTCAGGAACAGTATCCATGATGTAAGGAAGGGGAACGGTAGAGCGGTCAGAGATGCCAATAGCCAGTCTCGTTTGACCATCTTGAAGATGACATTGGCCATGATCCACATGGAGAACGGCACGTATCCGATGAGCAGGAAGAAAAGCACCACGTTGAAGGGTAATTGCCCGGTGGTCAGCAGGGTCCACGCGCCGTAGCCAAGCGTGATCAAAGACAGAAGCCAGGACAACGCAGGCGCCGCCAGTGAGTAGCCCATCCAGGTGTAGGACCATTTGCTGGGGCTGCCGGCCCGCCAATTCTGCCAGGTCACAAAGGCGATAACGATGAGCAGCAGCGAGACCAAGAAGTAATGGCTCCATAGGTGGAGCGCAAAGAAGGCAGCCAGTAGGAAGTGGGGAATAGTGGCCAGTAGCACGTCCCGCCAGACCCCGGGGCTGTGTACCTCATACATGCCACGCGCTACCGCATTGGGAGCGCCCATCTCTGCAACGGCGCGCGCCATGGCCGTGTCTCGGTCGACCCCTTGGGTCTCCAGTTCAGCGGCTTTGTCTTCAAGGTGCCCCTCCAGTTCCTGGATGATCTCGTCCTTTTCATCGGGATCAAGATGGAGCTTGCGGGCCAACGCATGAAGGTAGTTCGTTACCTCAAATGTCATGGCGACGGCCTACTGGGCCTCTGGACTGGCGCCGGGTCGCATTATCGAGTCCATCGCGTTGGTGAAACGCTGCCACTCGGAGAGCCGGTCGCTCAGGGCTTCCTGCCCTTTGGCGGTAATCATGTAGTACTTTCGGCGCACGTTATTCGGCGTATATTCCCACCGGCCTTCGATCAACTTGGCTTTCTCGAGACGGTGGAGCGCCGGATAAAGGGTGCCCTCTTTGAAGGCGAAATAACCGCTGCTTCTCTGGTCCACTTCCTTCACGATCTGGTAGCCGTACATGGCCTCGTTCTCGAGGAGGGCGAGGAGCAGGGTATCGGTGTTGCCTTTCAGCATCTCTTGTTGGTGCATGTCGATACGGGTCCAGTGCAGAGATGGATACGCTCGGCGAATCGTCCTGTCGATCCAAGCTTGAATCGGCCAGAAAATCTCGGAAAATCTATGACCTAATTCTATGAACCGGAGATTGCTTGGTCAAGGCACGCAAGAATAGTCTAAGAGCAAACGTCTATAGATCGAACGGAGTCCACTACCCGAGAACGGAGTCCACTACCCGGCGCAGGAGAATCAGTATTATCAGCGCCGCCATGGGGCTGAAGTCGAAACCGCCAAAGCTGGGCAGGCTGCGTCGAATGGGGCCAAGCACCGGCTCGGTGAACTGGTTCACCAGGTTGTTTACGCTGACGAGCATAGGATGTGGTCTGCTGCCACTCAGGGGAATTATAAAAGTGAGTATGACTCTGGCAAAGATGGCGATGGTGAAAAGAGTCAGTAATCCGTTGATCAGTCCGGCCAATCTTTAACCTCTTTAACTCTGTCCCAGTTGGATCGATTTCTTGTAGGCCGCGTCCACTGCGCTTACTATGGCTGCCGGAACACCTTGGTCTTCGAGCACCCTCAGCGCCTCGGCGGTGGTGCCACCAGGAGACACAACCATGTCTTTTAGTGCCGCCGGATGCATGCCGGTTTCCATTACCAATTTGGTGCTGCCATACACTGTCTGCAGGGCCAGTGTCCGGGCCATATCCCTGGGCATGCCCACGTAAACACCGGCGTCAATAAGCGCCTCAATGAATAAGAATACATAGGCTGGCCCGCTGGCACTCAGCGCGGTGGCCATGTCCATGTACTTCTCATCTGATACGTAAATCTCCTGCCCAATGGTTCCCAATACAGACTTGGTCATTTCCCGCCGGGCTTCGTCCACGCCCTCTGAGCAGGTCCAAAGGGTCATGCCGGCGCCGATCTGAGCGGGAGTGTTGGGCATCACACGGACCACCGAACTGTGGCCCAGGCCATTGGACAGAGTGTCCATCTTGGCCCCAGCGACTATCGACAGGGCGGCCTGTTGGGGGCTGAGATGGCCCTTCAACTGCCCCATTACCGAACCCAAGTCTTGGGGTTTGACCGCGAAGACAACCAGGTCGGCTTGTTCGGCTGTCTTGAGGTTGTCGGCGTTGGCGTTTACACCAAATTGGGTAGTTAAGTATTCACGCCGCTCTGCAACCGGTTCGCCCACGCTGATGTCTTTGGGGTCGGCCAGCTTACCGGACAGTACGCCGTGGAGGATGGCTTCCGCCATTTTGCCCCCACCTATGAAAGCCACTTTCATATTTTTTTCCTTAATGCAGTTGAGCACGCCGTGCCTAACATGAATCACGGCTAAATGCCGGGCATCATTATATCACCGAAGCCGGTCGGGCTAGTGGTGATACGGAGTGTTTGAATCACAAACCAGGGTTGGGTTTAAGCGTTCGTCCTGAGGTCCGACCGAAGTCTCGAGTCTCGAGTCTCTATGAAATCGGACTTGTCGAAAGGCCGCACAAGCCATGCCTGTCAGCGAGGTGGATTACGGTTTTCACCGGAATGACGGTAGGCGCTTCGTTTTTCTGGCGAAGGCCAGAATCCAGTTTGGTTGCCGCAGTCCGGCTGCGGCAGATACAACTTATTGGACTGTTAGAAATCGGCCAGACCGTTGCCCTGGGCCAGGGCCACTGCCAGCCGGATGGCCTCCAACATGCTTTCGTGGCTGGCCACTCCCTTGCCGGCGATATCAAAGGCTGTCCCATGGTCCACGGAAGTGCGCACGAATGGGAGGCCGAGGTTGGCGGTGATGCTCTCTTCGAATCCGTAGACCTTAACCGGGATATGGCCTTGGTCGTGGTACATGCACAGCACCGCGTCATATTGGCCTTGGATCGCCTGGTGGAAGATAATGTCTGCCGGCACTGGCCCGAAGGCGTTGATGCCCTCAGCAATGGCGGCTTGAACCGCCGGGGCTATCTCATCCGCTTCTTCGTCGCCCATCAGTCCGCCGTCGCTGCCGTGGGGGTTCAGGGCCGCGGTACCGATCCTCGGCCGTTCAAACCCGTAGCTGACGAAGCTTTCATGCGTCAATCTAAGATAATCGAGGATGCGGTCTCTCTTGACCAACTCGCAGGCCAGACTCAGAGACCGATGTGTGCTCAGGTGCACCACCCGCAGGTTCTTGGCCATGAGCATCGTGGCCACCAATCTGGTCTTGGACAGTTCCTGCAGTAGTTCCATATGGCCGATGGACTTGTAGCCGGCCAGACTAGCCGCTTCTTTATTGAGTGGCGCCGTGGCCAGGGCATCTACCATACCTTCCATGGCCAGCTCTCCGGCTTTTGTGACCCATTCCATCGCTGCCTTACCGCAGGTGGGGCTGATCTTTCCGACGGTGATGTCTTCCGGGTTCAGGTTGTGGATATCCACAACCTCAATCACCCCGGGATCTCTTCCAGGAGTATCCGGACCGACGTACTCCCTGATCTTGATGGGTAGTCCGGTTAGAGCGACCGCCTGCTCCATGGCGTAGACGTTACCAACAACCAGCGGACGGCATGTTTCATAGACTCGCGGGTCGGACATCGCTTTGACAACCACCTCCGGTCCGATGCCGCAGGGGTCGCCCATGGTGATCGCGATGGCCGGTTTGTCGCCGGCTTTATTTTTTGAGGTCATGAAGTTTTCCTTTAGCTCCGGAAGGGGTCACAGATAGCGGTTGATACAGCTATCTAACGGATATTTTAGAGGGCGTCCTGGACGTTCTGTACCAACGATTCTAGGTCGTCTATCGCAAACTGGGAAACAGCCTGCCTAACTTTTTCTTTCATTACTTCGAAGTTGGGTTCTTCATAGTCTTGTGCTGTGAGTATTTGTTTTCTATACAGAGAGCCCCATTTGGCAGGTAGATTCCTAGCAGTGCTGTTAAAAACCTCTTTTTGTCCCTTAGCGTAATCGAATAGTCGTCTCCTAATATGCTCAGGGCCCGGTCCAAGGACAAGATGCAGACTCAAAGTATCTTCGTTACGGAACTCGAACAACAGCATTCGGTGAGTATCCGTCCATCCTTTACCTTCGAGCAGTTCTGACGTTTCGTCCCATTTATTCGGGCAGTATCTGATAAATTTTTTGTTCGAAACATCTGGCTCCAACTGACGGGGTCCACCTTAAACTGCGGATAATTTCGTAATTCCGCTTCGACTATGTCTCGAATTTCTAGTTGAACATCAGGGATAGCACCAATGATTAATTCTATAGCTTCTTTATGGTCGTAATAAATTTGTCGCGCCAACTGCTGTATGTCCGAATCAACCAAAACATGCCTCCTAAGACTGGTCACGTATTGCGCCAGTGTTGCCTGCAAATTCGTACCGAGATTAGTTGATCGGGAATCCAAAACTTGTTGAACCAAGTCGGAAATCTGATGATGGCTAATTGGGACGTAATGTGCTGCGTCACTTTCTTTGGTTGGAAGTTGACCATCTATCGTCAAAAAAACGTATAGCGGAGTGAGTCCGTCGTATTCTCGTTTAACTACGTGTCGGTAACGTTCGAGTTGATTACCGTGTTCACCGGAAAATAACTTATTCTCAATCGCGCAAACAAATCGGTCTTCTGGACTGGTAAGCAATACGTCTATACGGTGACGCTCTGTCTCGACATTGACCTCCCTTAGTTTCCAATGGTCCACATCGAAAGCCGTAATTTCGGCCATTTCGTGAGATCTGGCGTAGGAGGTAACTAGCAACAAGAATCTACGTAAGAAATAATCTCCTAATCCATGATTGCCGCTCGGGTCTAGGAGCCAAGCTAGAAATAAAGAGTGGCGGGTCTCGCTCTTTTCTATTCCTAGGACTTCAAAAATGTTGAAATCTACTAGCAGGTCTTCCAATTGCTCGAGTTTGCGATTATCAACAATAAATTGTTCTAGTGCGCTTTGAGCGTCCATGACCTTAGCTGCGACCATTATTTTCAATCTCAAATCCATCGCGGAACGCTGATGCGAATCCTGAGGTCATGAAGTTTTCCTTTAGCTCCGGAAGGGGTCACAGACAGCGGCCAAAGCGGCTGTCTGACGGATATCGTTGAGTTTTGAATGGTTATGTAATCAAGGGGGCCAGATGCGCCGAAATTATAGCACGGGTAGGGTTTTAAACCCCTTGTTTTGTGTGGTATGGTGGGTTCTCTTAAGTCTGAACGCACCAAGTATTTAATAAGAACGGTGGGTTCTCTTCGGCCTCGAAAGACCAAGTGAGGCCCGAAAAAAAGAGCCCCCAGCATTGGCCGCTGGAGGCTCTGGGAAGGCAGACAGGCTGGTACAGGAACCGCACCACACATGAGACTCGATTAGCCGCAGCAGCAGTCGGCCTCCACACAACCCACCCCCGCACCAGCCAGGCCTGCCAATAATGTCTTTTAGTCCTTTCTACCTCTAGTCTTCCTCTCTCTAGCTACTCGCGCCGGTCCCCGCTGACTAATCGCACTTGTTCCAGGAACAGGCGACGCACTTCATGCATCCCTCTTCAAAGATGACCGGGGTATTGCACTCCGGGCACTTTCGGGCGTTCAGGATCTCTTTGGCATGTCCGTTCCCGTTGCCGTTCCCGTTCCCGTTTTCGCCGGTTACGACCTGTGGCGTGAACTTCAACTGGACTTCACTGGTGTTGGTTGCTTCCTCTCGGCCGCGTCCGCCGCCAGAGCTACGTTCCAGAGCCAGGGCCACTGCATCGGGACCGGAGCGCACCAAGGTGCCTTCGTCCCATGCCGGACAACAGGTGATTCCCCGCAGCTGTTCGATCACGGTGGACGGCTCGATCCCCGAGCGCAGGGCCAGGGACACCAGCCGGGAGATCGCTTCCAACTGGGCCGAGTCGCAGCCGCCAGCCTTGCCCAGGTTGCCGAATAACTCGAATGGCGTGTCCGCCTCGTCGAAGTTGATGGTTACGTACATATTGCCGTGGCCGGTCCGCACCCGCTCGGTTACTCCTCGGATGGACTGGGGCCGTTGCCGAGGGGCCAGGACGTCGTTGGTCTCGGCGTCCGCGGTTGTATTGCTCCCGCCGGTGCTGAGCACCTGACCGTCCTTGCTGCCATCACGGTAGACGGTTATGCCCTTGCAGCCCAACTCGTAGGCCAGCATGTAGGCTCCGGCTATCTCTTCCACGGTGGCGTCGTTGGGGAAGTTAATGGTCTTTGATACCGAGTTGTCGACGTGTTCTTGGACCGCGCCTTGCATCTTCACATGCCAGTCGGGTGCGATGTCATGGGAGACCCGGAAGACGTCTTTGACCCACTCGGGGATGTCCATATGTTCCAGACTGCCGGTTTGAGCCAGGTCTTCCATCAATTCTTCGGTGTAGAAACCTTCGTGCTTGGCCACTGCCTCGAAGTACGGATTTCCCTCGACCAACTTGGTATTGTCCATGACGTTACGCACATAGCTCAGAGCGAACAGTGGCTCGATGCCGCTGGAGGCCCCGGCGATGATGCTGATGGTGCCGGTGGGCGCGATGGTGGTCGGAGCCGAGTTTCGCATCGGCCGAGCGGGGCCTTTCGGCCCGTCTTGGCTGTAGATGCTGCCGTCCCAGGCGGGGAACGAACCACGAACCTGGGCCAGTTCTGAAGACGCTTGGTGAGTCCGCACTTGGATGCGGGACATCAGTTCACGGGTGAACTCTAAGGCCTCTTCGGAGTCATACCGCAGGCCCAACTCAATGAGCAGGTCGGAGTGTCCCATGATGCCGAGGCCGATGCGCCGGGTCTTCTTGCTCATCTCCTCGATCTCGGGGATGGGGTATTTATTCATGTCGATAACGTTATCCAATAGATGAACGGCGATATCGACGGTCTCGTCCAGACGTTCCCAGTTCATTACAGTGTCGCCGTTGACGATGGTAACCATCCGGGCCACGTTGATGGACGCCAGGTTGCAGGACTCGTGGGGCAGCAGAGGCTGCTCGCCGCACGGGTTGGTGCTTTCGATCATACCCAACTGCGGGTTGGGGTTATCCTCGTTGATCAGGTCTAAGAAGATCAGGCCAGGGTCGCCGGTCTTCCAGGCCATGTTGGTCAGCTTATCGAATAATTCTTTTGCATTAAGCTGGCCGGTGATCTTGCCGGTACGCGGGTTGACCAGGTCGTATTCCTGGCCGGCCTTGACCCGTTCCATGAAATCTTTGTTCACGGCAACCGATATATTAAAGTTGCTGAGGTTCTTGCCGTCTTCCTTGGCTACGATGAACTTCTCTACGTCTGGGTGATTGACGTTCAAGATACCCATGTTGGCGCCGCGGCGGGTGCCACCTTGTTTCACCACATCAGTGGCGGCATCAAAGGCACGGATGAAACTTACGGGGCCGCTGGCGACCCCACCGGTCGATCCCACAACATCGCCCTCCGGCCGGAGACGGCTGAAAGAGAATCCGGTCCCGCCGCCGCTCTTGTGGATCAAGGCGGTCTGCTTGACCTTATCGAAGATGGAACCAAGGTTGTCATCCACCGGCAATACGAAACACGCCGACAGCTGCTGTAGCTCCCGTCCGGCGTTCATCAGGGTCGGGGAATTGGGCAATAACTCCAAACGGCGCATGGCCAAGAAGAACTTATCTTCGGTGGCCTTCCGCTCTTCCTCGGTGGCGCTGTACATCAAGTCTGCCTGAGAAAGGTTCTTGGCCACCCGGCGGAACATGCCCACCGAGTCCTCCAAGATATTGCCTTCGCGGTCTTTAGAGAGGTAGCGCCTCTCCAATACCACACTGGCGTTGGTGGTCAACTCCGTGGAGCGTTCGTTGGTCTGTTGGGCTATCCCAGCGGCTTCAAGTGCCGTTGCTATCCGTCGACGCCTGTCCTGTATCTCGGCGTTCGTTGCCGGGTTGGATCCGGATTGGGTCCTTGGTCCTTCGTGAGTGGCGGTCATTTCGATTTTCCTCTTTAATGTCCCATTGCACCGGACATCGGGCTAAACTTGCCCTGAACTGTCCATTATTTGTAGCATCGGACGGCCGGAATATCGCCTCCGGAATGTCAGCCCAAACGGGGGATGACGGTCGTTACGGGCGAATGATTCCCGGTGCAAAACATTGACTACAACATACCATATATAGGGGTTTAAGTTATGTCATATACCACAACATGATGTGGTTGTTGTTTTCCGAACTACAAAAAGTGGTAGGCAAATTCTAGCTCTGGCGTTTGGGGGAAGTCAATAGAATTTCATGGAATATTGCGGACCGAAATCAAAGTGTTTCCGGGGATAAAAGCCGGAGCCTCGCGAGGAAGATGAGCGGGGGAAAAACCAGAAAAATGGCGGCCACGATTTTCCGGTTTTTGATGAAGAAGGGATGTATAACACCGGTTTTGCCGGGTAGGCCTTCCGGTTTCCTGCAGAGTTTTCTCAAGAGTCTTTTTCAGTAGACCGTCTCTTAAAAACATGAAAGGCTTCCGGATCGACTCGAGACGCCTTTCATCATCACAAACACACAATCCACAGGTTACTTGTTAATAGGGCACCTATTATATGGAGGAGACGACTAGGGCTGGCCGCCTTTGATGGTCTACAAAGACTAGAGCTCGTATTCCTCGTCGTCAGAGTCGGCGTTGCCCAGCCAGCAGGTGGCGAGGCTGGCCCGGGTGGCCTGGTCGATCTCTTCTTGAATCTCAGCGATCCGGCTGCCGGAAGCCATCTGACTGGAGATTAGCGTACTTGCTGAGCTGACGGGGACAATCTCTGCCAACACCTGGTGCTCCAGGTCGTGGACCTGGTTGTTGAGGGTTAGAAGTCTGGTCAGGGCTGAATACTGCAAACTGCCGTTCATGTCAGGGTCTCCTTGGATGAATGTTTGAATAGTGCTTTCTGGACTTCCATCGATTCCCGATCTATCAGGTTATTCCTGACTGATCGGGCCCTGTTGAGGACTGCCGGTATCACCGACGTCCGTGTTTCCATTTCCTGGGTTGTTATTGCTAGGACCTTTTTTCTGTCCCGGCCGGAATGTCGCTTCCGGTTCCACCGCCCGCCGCCGCCGTTTCTTGGGTAGGGCAGGGGGCATATCCAAGAGAGGCAACTGCGCATCGTCTCTCAGATCTCTCACTGCCTCTTCAAAACTCTCGATGTCTTGAAAGGCCCGGTAGACGCTGGCGTAACGGATGTATGCCACCCGGTCCAGGTCTCGGAGCCGCTCCATGACCATCGTGCCTAATATTGTTGTCGAAACCTCCGCATGGCCCATTTGCTGTAGCTCGGCTTCTATGTCCTCCACCATCTTGTCCAAGGTCCGAGAGGATACCGGTCTCTTGGTGCAGGCTTTTCTGATGCCTGAAACAAGTTTCTCCCGGTTGAACTCCTCTCTCCGGTTATCCTGTTTGGAAACCATCAGCGGAGCAGCCTGGACTCTCTCGTAGGTTGTGAAGCGCAGTTCACAGCTCTGGCATTCACGCCGTCGCCTGATACCGCTCTCCGCCACCCTGGAGTCGGTGACCTTGGAATGGGGGTGGCCGCAAAATGGGCAGTGCATTTCTTGGTCGTTTTTTTATACTTTTCTTAAATTCGTATTAAATACTATATATAGTGTTATTGTTAACTAAACCTACTATCTATAGTGTCTTGAGTGTAATAACCAATAATTAACTTGTCAATCCTCATCGTTTTTCGTAATTCTGTTCGTCTCTCGTGTTGCCTCTGGTTATTCTAGGCACAAAAAAAGACCGCCCTCCAATTAAGGAGAGCGGTCGAAAAGATGATTCCCGGCGCCTGATTAGATGCTGTGATGAAGGGGGATTAGTGCGCTGAGGCCTCCGAGAACATTACTCAGTTTTTAATGGGCTCCCGGCCCGGTGGATCGTCACCACTGATGTAGCGATTCCGTCTTATTACACTACGATGTCCGGTGATTCCGGGAGCCTTTGCGATACGGACGGGTTTTACCGGAAAAAGCCCCTGTTCTTGTTGCTGGACTGGCGGCGCAAGAAGCTTGGGACATCCAGTTCTTCTTCCGATTGAGGGATGACGTCCTGGAGCAGTCGCTCCAATTCGTCTTCCCGTAGTTGCTGGTTCTCGGCCACCACAGGGAACGAAGCGGCCACCATGGTTATCTTGACTTCGTCGTCCAACTTGGCATCTCGGCAGGTGCCGAAGATGATGTTGGCGTCGGGGTCGGACATGTCTTGAATCACTCGTGCGGCATCTTGGACTTCCTGAAGCGTCAGGGTTGGGCCGCCTGAGATCACGAACAGGATCCGGCGAGCGCCGTCCATGGAGATGTCCAACAGTGGGCTCTTGGTGGCTTGGCGAGCAGCGTCCACTGCCCTGTTCTCGCCCTTGCCTCGGCCGATGGCCAGCCAGGCCGGACCGGCATTATTCAATATGGTGCGGACGTCGGCGAAGTCTACGTTGATCTCGCCTGGGACCGTCACAACCTCAGCGATGGCTTGGATGCCCTGCTGCAGGACGGAGTCGGCCATCTTCAGTGCATCTTCCCAGGTGTAGGTCTGCTCGCCCTGAGCGTTAAGCTGCAACAGCCGGTCATTGTCAATCACAATCAAGGTGTCGACCTGGTCTTTCAACCGGGCGATTCCCTCTTCCGCGTTCTTCTTACGCATGTTTGCTTCAAAAGAGAAGGGCCGGCTGACCACGGCCACGGTCAATGCGCCTGCTTCTTTGGCGATTTGAGCGATCACCGGGGCAGCTCCCGTACCGGTGCCGCCGCCCATGCCCACGGCCAGGAAGACCATGTCGGCGCCTTCCAGTGCCTTTTCAATGTCGTGGCGGCTCTCTTCTGCTGCTTGGCGCCCGAGGTCGGGATTGGCGCCGGAACCAAGACCACGGGTCAGGGTCTGTCCGATGGCCAACCGGTGGGAAACGTCGCAGCGGAACAGGTGCTGTGCATCTGTGTTTACGCTGTAATATTCCACCACGGGCAGTTTGTCTTTGAACATTCGGCTAACGGCGTTACTGCCGCCGCCACCGATGCCCATCACCTTGATGTTCGGTGAGCCGGCGTTGATCTCTTGAACCATGTCAAAAGTGTTGTCTGCGTCTTGGGCGGGTTCCCAGGCTGCCGAATTGTCTTGTACCATTCCAGGTCCTCCCATCTTCATCATCTGATTAAGTACCGGAGCCGTTGTTTGGCTCTTGCGGTCTGCTAGTGTTGGCTGATCTTACTGGGTCCGTTTTCCGGGCGATCCCGGAGCGCCGGCGCATGTATTCGGCGTCGGCGGCTGAGCTGAGGTTACCTTGCTGCGGTTGCTTTTTTCCTGCCCAACCCCCATCGCCAAGATTTGCTACCCATTATCGATCGGCCTCCGTTCAGGGAAGACCGTGTTTCGCCCTGGTGCTTGATTCCCCAGAGGAGCAGCCCAACACCGGCCGCAAAGGCCGGTTTTCTAAGCTGTGCCGGCAGGCCGGCGATGCCCTCCGGATAGCCAATTCGGACCTGGCCCCCCAGGGTTTTCTGGACCAGTTCCGTCAGCCCGGTCATCTCAGATCCGCCTCCGGTCAGCACGATGCCGCCGGGAGGAAATTCTCTGAGTCCGGACTGCCTCACCTTCAATACGATCATCTTGATGAGTTCCATCATCCTTTCATAAAGCGGCTCGCACAGGATCCGACGAGACAGCGAATGCTTCGGCTGGCCCTGGAAACTGGGAATCACCACTTCTTCGTCGGCCGCGACCGTTTCGGGCATCACGGTGCCCCATTTGATCTTCATCTCTTCGGTCATATACATAGGAGTCTTCAGCGCCACCGAGAGGTCACGGGTGAGCTGACTACCACCGATCGGAATCACTGCCGAGTACCATGGCTGGCCCTGGCGATAGATGACGATGTCTGTGGTGCCACCGCCAATATCTACTAAGACCACTCCCATCTCTCGCTCATCGCCGCTCAAAGTGGCCTCGGCGGAAGCCAGAGAGTGGAGCACCATACTCTTAACTGAAGCCTTGTTGGCCTCGATGACCTTGACTGTGTTCTTCAATGCCACGGAATCACCCATGACAACGTGCGCCTCGACCTCCACCAGGTTGCCGTGAAGGCCAACGGGGTTGCGGATGCCAGACATTCCGTCGACGTGGTAGCCGATCGGTATGACATGCAGCACTTCCTGGTTGGGGCCGACATCGGGGAAGGAACCGCGCAGGAGACGGTCTAGCAGCTTGCCACTGATGTCTCCAACGTCATCAGGGTTGTCCACCACCTCTCTGGTGTTCAAGGAACTCAGATGAGTCCCGGATACACTGGTGTAGACCCCTGAAGGCGCCCCATTACCGATGTAACGCTGGGCTTCTTCCAGTGAGGCCCGAACAGTCTCTTGGACCTCTTCGATATTCTCGATCCGGCCTTTCTGCATTCCTTGGGAGGTCACAACTCCGGTGCCCAACACCTTCAGCTCTCCCTCAGTTCCAACGCGGGCCATGATGGAGGTAACTTTATCGGTGCCGATATCAACCGCTGTATAGAAAGTATCTCGTGCCAACCTGTCACCTTCCTTAATAACGCCGTTTCAAGGCCAAAATCTGGCCATGATTAATCTGTTTCATAGTCCGGCTAGAGCCGCTGGGCAACCCGCAGTTTGGCGCTGCGGCTTCGCGGATTAGCCTGGACCTCTTCTTCTGATGGTTTGATCACCCGCCGGTTGATGATCTTTAGCCGCGGCGTTTGACCGCAGACACATACCGGCAAACTGGGAGGACAGACACAGGTGGCTGCCTCACGTTTGAAGAACGACTTAACGATCCGGTCTTCCAGGCTGTGGTAGCTGATCACCGCCAACCGGCCTTCCGGGGCGAGCAACCCAACCGCCGCATTAAGTCCTGCTTCGACGTTGTATAGCTCGTCATTGACGGCGATGCGCAGGGCCTGAAACGTCCTGGTCGCCGGGTTGACCCGCTGACCGGGCCTGCGTCCCAAAACACTGCCGATTATCGAAGCCAACTGTCCGGTGGTCGTGACCGGTCTTTCCTTGATGATGGCCCTGGCGATGGCCATGCCCCGGGGCTCTTCTCCGTAGCGACGGACCAACTGCCCCAATTCCCTTTCGTCATAGGTGTTGACGATCTCTTCGGCGGTCAACTCACCCTCAGGGTCGTACCGCATATCCAGAGGCTCGTCTGTCTGGAAACTCAGTCCGTAGCCCGGACGCTCCACCTGGCGGGATGAGAACCCCAGGTCCAACAACACGCCGTCTACTTTTGTTATTCCGTGTTCTGCCGCGAGGGCGGCCATATCTGCGTAGTTGCCAGTGGCCGGGATGAAACGGTCGCCGAAGCCAGCCAACCGGGACTGGGCTGTTGCCAGAGACCGGGAATCCCAGTCGATGCTCAATACAGCTTTCACGTGGGGCTCGGACCGGAGGATGGCCTGCGAGTGGCCTCCCTCTCCGGTGGTGCCATCCACGTAGACCCCGCCCTCATGCAGCGTCAGCCCCTCTAGCGTCTCTGTTATAAGCACTGGTTGGTGCGAGACGTTGAGGTCGCCATCGGATGCGTGACCGGTACGGTCCATAAGCCCCGTTAGCCAGGAGTCTGATAATTCAGCTGTTCTTGTCAGGGTTGCCTGCGACACCGCCGCTCCCATCCGCCTTATTCATCTTGGCGGCCACATCACTTGTTGCTGGTTAGCCTTTATCGAACGCTTCCTGAGTTTCTGACCAGGTTTCCTACCTGGTTTCTGACCAGAAAATCCGGACCGAATCTCGCGGCAGGCCAGGAAATCACCCCGCGAAACCTGCCGGCAAGCCCTTTGGCGCCGATGTGATTGCACTTGACAGTAACAACTTGTAAACATAACCGTCAACGAAATTTGGTGTCAGTTTTAATAAATTCTTAAACTTATGTCAATTTTGGTCGAAATATAAGAATTAAGCAAGTAACCACGCCCATCGAACGCCGAGAATCTCGGCCATGGGTCGTTGGGAAAGCAGGTTGAAGGCTTTTTGAAAGTTCGGTTTCTTCCGACCGGCCATAGTTGAAAAACCAGGCCGTTCAGCGGCAACGGTTCCGTGCTCGCCCACGCAGACGGTTATGGAAAGGGTTGGACCGCGCGTATGCTATAATTGTGGCTACCCGAACACACTGTAAAGTCAGTTCTGTGCCCTGAGTTTGACGTGCTGTTCGGCGTACCGGTCAATCCCCGGTCAGTCTTCGGTCAATCCGATGAATGATCATCCGACTCTGATGGCCGTTTCACACTCGGCCGTGGCATTTTATGGAGATGAAAGGCGTTGAACGTCACTAAGGACTCGGTCACAACCACAGAAGTTACCTTAACCATATCCATGGACGCAGACGATGAAGAACCGTTTCTCAACCGGTCCTTCAGACGGGTTGCCAGCCGCGTCCGCATCCCGGGCTTCCGGCCCGGCAAGGCCCCGCGCTCGGTGATTGAAAATCACTTAGGCCGGGAGGCCTTGGTCCACGAGGCCCTGGATTTCATGATCCCTGAGTCCCTGGACCAGGTGTTGAAAGACGAGGACATCCAGGCTTTCATGGAACCCAAGTTGGAAGTGCTGGACATGGCGCCCGTGTCATTCAAGGCCGTGGTGCCCCTTGAGCCAGTGGTGGAGTTGGGCGACTTCCAGTCGATCCGTCTGGAAAAAGAGCCGATTGAAATAACCGACGAGCAGGTGGACCACGTATTGGAAGACCTCCGTTTTGAAGCAGCACCCTGGGAGCCGGTGGAACGCCCATTGGCCTTCGGCGACCTGGTTTCGATGAACGTCAAAGGGACGATCGAGGGCGAAGATGTCATCGACGACAACGGCATCGACTTCATCCCTCAGGTGGACAACGACCTCCCCTTCCCCGGCTTCTCCGTTTATCTGGAGGGCATGACCGAAGGACAGTCCAAGGAATTCACCATCCCTGTGCCCGACGATTACCCCCAGGAAACCTACGCCGGTAAAGAGTGCCGGTTCAACGTTGAAGTCCTGTCATTGAAAGAGAAGAATCTGGCGGACCTGGACGACGAATTTGCCAAGGGTGTGCGGGAAGGCTTCGAGAGCCTGGAAGCGCTCACCGACCACGTGCGACAGCGTCTTAATGACGAAGGTGAGGCTGCTGAGACACGGCGTCTGGAGGCATCCAGTCTCGAAGAGCTCAAAAAGCTGGCCAAAATCGAGGCCTCAGAACTGGTCTATCAGCGTGAATTGGATTTAATGTACGAAGAGCGCGAAAGGTCCATGCAAAATCAGCGTATGGACATGGAGCTCTACCTTAGTTATCTCGGCCAGACCGAAGAAGAACTTCGGGAGCAGATGAAGCCCCAGGCCGAAGAGCGTTTGAACACGATGTTGATCCTCCGCAAGCTGGCTGACGTGGAGAATATCGAGATTGACGACGAGGATGTGGAAGCGGAGATAGACAACCTGATCTCCTCTACTGGCGGCGAGTCGGAAACGGCCATGAAACAGGCCCTGAGTACCGAGAACGCCAAGGAGTCCATCCGGTCTTCATTGATGAACCGGAAGATCATGGCCAGACTGGTGGGGATTTCCCAAGGCGAAGAATCCGCCAGCCCTGTCGCTGAAACGGCAACAGAGCCGGAAGCTGAATCGCCTAAAGAAACCGCCGAAGAACCGGCCGAAGAACCGGCCGAAGAAACTACCGAAGAAACTACCTAGGAAAACGGGCCGGAAGAAGAATCTTCACCGGTCGAAGAAGCAACAGAATAAGGAGCGCACGTCGATGCAAGACCTTCCCAACCCCAGTGGACTATTCGTACCTCAATCCATCGTCCCCATGGTCATCGAAACCAGCCCTAGGGGCGAGCGGGCGTTTGACATATATTCCCTTCTGCTGAAAGAGCGGATCATATTCTTGGGAACCCCCATCAATGACCAGGTCGCGAACCTGATCATCGCCCAGTTGCTGTTCCTCGAACGCGAGGATCCGGACAAGGGCATCAACCTATACATCAACAGCCCGGGCGGCGTGATCAGCTCCGGCATGGCTATCTACGACACCATGAACCTGATCAAGCCCGACGTCTCCACGATCTGTCTGGGGATGGCAGCCAGCATGGCCACCATCCTGCTGTCCGGCGGCGCGAAGGGCAAGCGCTACGTCCTGCCCAACTCCACCGTCCACATGCACCAGCCCTTGGGCGGCGCACAGGGCCAGGCGTCCGACATCGAGATCGCAGCCAGGGAGATCATCCGGCTGCAGGACAAGATTCGTATCATGCTGTCGGAGAACACAGGCCAGACCTACGACAAAATCGCCCGAGACACCGACCGCGACTACTACCTGACTGCCGAGCAGGCAGTTGAGTATTCCTTAGTCGACGAGATTCTCGGCTCGGCGCAGCCGGAAAATAAAGATTCCTAGACAGTCGAAATCCCGGACGGTAAAACCCGGGACGATTGAAAACTGGATCAGTGTAGGGTTTGAGGGGTAAGTGTGGCTAACGGAAGAAGTGGGTCCAGGCTTTCTCGGTGTTCGTTCTGTGAGAAACCCCAGCCCCGGTCGGATATGGTTATAGCCGGCGAGGGCAAGGCCGCGGTCTGTCATGACTGCATCAGGGTACTGGGACAGGTTGTGGAGGAAGAAACTCCGCCGCCGGCCAAGAAGTTTGAGCCCTCCAGGCCCATGGCGCCGCGGGAGATTTACTCCAATCTGGATACCTATGTGGTCGGCCAGGACAAGGCGAAAAAAGTCCTCAGCGTAGCCGTCTACAACCACTACAAGCGTATCTGGAACGGCCGCCAAGGTCCTGGGGCGGATGTGGAACTACAGAAGACTAACATCTTGCTCGTCGGCCCAACTGGCTGCGGCAAGACTCTGCTGGCCGAAACCTTGGCCCGCACTTTGGATGTCCCGTTCGCTGTGTGCGACGCCACCTCCCTCACCGAGTCCGGTTATGTCGGCGAGGACGTAGAAAACATCCTCCTCCGGCTGATTCAGGCCGCCGATTGGGATGTGAACCGCGCCGAGCACGGCATCATCTACATAGATGAGCTGGACAAAATCGCCCGTAAAGAGGGCCTGAACCGCTCCATAACCCGGGACGTCTCCGGCGAGGGTGTGCAACAAGAACTGCTCAAGATCATCGAAGGTTGCATCGCCAATGTGCCGCCCCAGGGTGGCCGCAAGCACCCCCATCAGGAATTCCTCCAGATCGACACCCGCCACATCCTGTTCATCTGCGGCGGCGCGTTCGACGGTCTGGAAGAGATTGTGGCCAAACGCCTCGGTTCCGGATCGACCCAGCTTGGTTTCTTGGCCGAGGGCCGCGACGGCGCTGCAGAACCAGAGGGAAGCGTCCTGACTCAGGTGATCCCCGAAGACCTTCTGCATTTTGGCTTCATACCGGAGATGGTCGGAAGGCTGCCGGTGACGGTGGGCCTGGAATCCCTGGACAAGGATTCGCTGGTCCAGGTGCTAACCGAGCCAAAGAACGCCATCATCAAGCAGTACCAGCGGTTGTTCAGCATGGATGACGTCGAGCTGGAATTTACGGACGACGCCCTTGAAGCCGCAGCGGAACGGGCCTTGGAACATCAGACCGGCGCCCGCTGCCTGCGTTATGTGATCGAGGACACTCTGCTGGACGTCATGTATGACCTGCCGTCGTTGGACGAGGTCGTGCGCTGCGTCGTGAGCCGTGAGGCGATCGAAGGCGATGCTCCACCGAAACTGTTCACCGAAGATGGCAAAATAGTCGAACTTCCGCCCCAGCCCATCAAGAAGTCGGCTTAACCCCCGCTTTTCGCCGGGTCCTCTTTCATCGCTTCGGTCTTCGCACCGGCCATGGCTTCGGCGATCTGATTGTCGAGGCAAAGCCCATTCGGCATGGTCCGAGATAGAGGCGCTCCCGATGCGTCCAAGACCTGGCCGCCGTTGACGCTGATCTCCCCCTGACTCACGGCCCGCAGGGTCTCGAACAGCAGATACGGCTCTCTCCGGTACTGCTCTCTGCGGATCGCCTGGAATAGGGCGAAGTCTTCCCCTTCCGTCTTCTTTACGGCTTCAAGGTCTTTGCCTTTAAGCGATTCCCAATGCTCGTCGAAACCGGGTCCGGTTATGGGCACTGCGACGTAGGAAACTACGGGCCCCCGGTCCACTTCTTCGGTGGCCAAATGGACCATGGCGCCGGTCGTGGTGGCCTTGGTTTCGATCAACTTCCAGACGACTTCCTGCCACGTGCCGATCGGTCCGTCCGGAAGCGCTGGGTGAAGGTTGAGCAGGGGATACTGACGGCACATCTTGCCGCCCACGATCAACATGTATCCGGCCAACACGCAGACGTCGGCTTCCTGGCCCTCCAGCTTGTCCATCACCTGCTGGTCGAATTCCTCGCGGTGGTCAGAAAACCGGCCATTGATCTGCTTTCGAAATTCAGCTGATGAATGTGTGACCAAGGGAATACCGTAGCCATCAACCAGGCTGAAAAACTCGTCTGAGCCGTCTGCTTCGCCCCTGGCCCGGTTGCTGAAGACAAAGTTGATACGGGCATTCGCGCCGGTCTCAACCAGACGTTTTTGCACGAAGTTAAGAAGTCCCCGCGAGCCCTCTCCACGGCCAGTGGAGAACCATCCGATATTCAACATCCTCAGATCAACACCTTCCCAACACTTTTACGGGTCCGAGTTCTTGCTACCGGGCGCCTACTCGTCTAGATCGTCGTCCGGGTCATCGTCAAGATCGTCGAACCCGGTCTTGGCGCCGGCGGCCTGGTAGGTTTCTTTCAGTTCGGTGATCTTCAATTCTGCGTTATTAAGAAGTTCGTTGCAGAACTGCACCAGCTTCATTCCTTCTTCGAAACGAGAGGTCGCCTCCGCCAGGGTCAGCCCGCCAGCCTCCAGCTGCTCTGCCATCTCACTTAAACGATGAAAAGAGTCCTCGAAGCTGGGGGTCTCGGCATCTTCTTTGGGCGAGGAATTCCTGGGTTTGGCCATGATCTAGCCTCCTGGGGGCAGTTGGTCCGGTACATTCTCCCCGCGGCACAAGCATGCCAGCAGGGAGCGGAATCCGCAAGGGGAAATCCCTATAAAAGAGGTGCCATTCCGCTGGTCTGGTTGGCCTTGGTTCTGGCCTTTGCCTTGGGTTTTGGTGTCTCGGGTGTCGCAGCCGATGGCTTTGGCGAGCTGCCTTGAATGCCGGAACCGGCCACGGCAGGGAAGGACCCGTCCGCCACGGTGATATCGAGGGTGCCACCGGCCGAGACCTGTTTGGTGCTAGTGATCACCTGCCCTGTGTCCGGCGATTGCACTATCGAGAAGCCGCGGCCCAGAGTGGCCAGCGGGTCCAGGGCCCTCAAGCGCAGACCAAGACTTTCCACCTGCATCTTACTCTCCGACAACAGCCTGGATGTCGCTGAGTTGACCACTCGGCTGACGTCATCAACCCTCCGGCGCATGGTCGGCGTATCCGGCAGGCTCATCTCCATCCGGCGGGCGGTCGAAGTCACCTCGGAGCGTCGCCTCGAGTTCTGGTCCATCAGGATACGCAACATCATCGTCGTAGTCATCTCTAGCTGGCGGCGGAGCACCTGGCCGTCGGGGACAACCAGTTCAGCGGCAGCGGAGGGAGTCGGAGCCCTGACGTCCGCCACATAATCGGCGATGGTTTCATCCGTCTCGTGGCCAACGGCGCTGACTACCGGGGTTTTGCAGGCATAAATTGCCCTTGCGACCACTTCTTCATTGAAGGGCCAGAGGTCTTCCAGAGAACCTCCGCCGCGACCGATTATTATCACATCGCAGTTGCCTTCCCGGTCGAGCAGTTCGAGCGCAGCGGCTATCTTGGGCGCGGCGTCCGCTCCCTGGACTACAGTCGGAGATAGCACCAGTTCCGCGAGGGGGTAACGGCGTTGAAGGACGTTCTGTATATCGTGGAAGACCGCCCCGGTGGGCGATGTTACAACCCCCACACGTTGGGGGAACCGGGGTAGTTGGCGCTTGCGGCTGGTCTCGAATAGACCCTCGGCGGCCAATTTCTGCTTGAGGCGTTCCAGTTCCAGGGCCAGTTCTCCCACTCCTTCGGGCATTGCCAGGTCCACCATAAAGTCGGTGGTACCGCCCCTGGAGTAAAAGGTGATCTTGCCGTGGGCCGAGACGGAATCGCCTTCCGAAAGGAGCTCCGCACCCTTCATGCTGCGAAACATCACGCAACGCAGCAGGCTTTCGCGGTCTTTCAGGCTGAAGTAAGTGTGCCCGGCAGGAGAAGAACGGAGACCCGAGACCTCACCGACGATCCAAAGGTCCATCAGAAGAGGGTCGGACTCCAACGACTCCTTGATGTGGAAGGAAACCTGGCTGACGGTGTAAACGGCCACGGTCTAGCTCACGCGCTCGGTGTATTCTCCGTTGCGGGTGTCCACCCGGATGATTGTGCCGGGGGTGATGAACATGGGGACGGTAACCCTGAGTCCGGTCTCCAAAGTGGCCGGCTTGTTGCCGCCCTGAGCAGTATCGCCCCGGAACGAAGGGGGAGTATCTTTGACCTCAAGCTCCACATGGGTCGGCAGCTTAACGCTGATTGGCGCACCGTTGTAGAGGACGACGTCGACCATCGCCTGCTCTTTCAGGTACTCCAGTGCATCGCCAAGGATCTCCTTGGTCAGGTCATATTGGTCGAAGGTTTCTTGGTCCATGAAGTAGTAGAAACTGCCGTCGGTGTAGAGGTACTGGGTGGCGCGAGTATCCACGTCGGCCAGGGTAAACCCAGTGCTGTACTGTTGGAAGGTCCGCTCAACCACTGTCCCGTTCAACAGGTTTCGCATCTTGATGCGGGTCACCGGCGCCCTTTGCTGCATCTTATGACGCTGGTAATCCATGACCTCCCACGGTTGGCCGTCCAGTTCTATGACCAGCCCGCGGCTGAGGTCGCTGAAGTTGATGCTCATGTAGAGTCCTCCGGGTTTATGGTGAAGGTCGACCGCTTAGAGCGGGCGAATATCCGCTATTTTACGCCTAACAATTGGCAGATAGAGTGTACCACTAAGCCCGGCACAAACGCCGGGTCCAGGCTGCCTGGGCCGTTTTTACTTTCTGGCGTGGCTTACCTTTTGGCGTGGTTTACTTTCTGGCGTGGCTCACCCTTTAGCGTGGTTTACTTTCTGGCGTGGCTCACCCTTTAGCGTGGTTTACTTTCTGGCGTGGCTCACCCTTTAGCGTGGTTTACTTTCTGGCGTGGCTCAATGGAACAGCGCCGTCTTCCCGAAGGATCACGATGTCTTCGATACGTATCCCGCCCCAGCCGGACAGATAGATGCCAGGCTCCACGGTGAAGACCGTGTTTACTTCCAGGACGTCGGGAGACCGGGGGCCGACTCTAGGGTTCTCGTGAATCTCCAAGCCTACGCCGTGACCTAGGCTGTGGCCAAAGTTGTCGCCATAGCCGGCTTGGGCGATGACATCGCGGGAGAGGTTATCGGTCTCTTCGCCGGTCATTCCCACCTTCACGGTGTTGATGGCTGTTAGCTGTGAGCCTAGGACGATGTCGTATATCTTGTTGAATGTCTCATCCGGCTCACCTACGGCTATCGACCTGGACAGGTCTGAGCAATAACCGCCGACCTTGGCGCCCATGTCTATCACGATTGGGTCGCTCTGCTTGATCACGTAGTCGGAGGGTTGGTGATGGGCCATGGCCCCATTGGGACCGGCAGCCACTATGGTGTCGAAGCTGATGGCGTCGGCGCCCGCATCACGCATGGCCATTTCCATCATCCAGGAAACCTCTCGCTCGGTCATGCCAGGCACGATTTTGGGGCAGACCTGGTCCATGGCCTTGTCGGCGGCGTCGATAGCCAACTGCAGCATCGAAAGCTCTTCCAAGTCCTTGATGATGCGCTGGTTCTCAGCCAGGCCGGGCGCGGGGATCATTGAAACGGCGCCCAAGGCCGAATCACCCTTGATGGCGTCAATCAGATTGTTGTACGAGGAGACGGTCATGTCTTGGCTTTCAAAGCCGATCTTCTTCACTCCGGAAGACTTCATCTCGTCGATCAGCCAATCCCAGCCGCCGCGCACCTGTCTCACGTCGAAATAGGGCGATTGGTTGGTAGCCTGTTCAGTGTATCGGGAGTCGGTGACCAAGATGGCGTTGGCCTTGGTGATGAACAGGAACCCAGCGGAACCGCTGAACCCCGACAGGTAACGCCGGTTCTCCGGAGCCGAGATCAAAACGCCGTCCAGTTCTTTTTCTTCCAACTGGGCAACGAGCCCCTCCACTCTTTCCTTCATCTGGTCTCCTCTCTCATTTGGATTCTTCTTCAACGATCGCGGCCAATACCTGAAGGGCCGTGGTGTAGCTTCTCCAGCCAAATCCTGCGATCTGGCCCCGGGCAACGTCTGTGATTACCGAAACCCTGCGCCATGACTCTCTTGACCCGGGATTGCTGAGGTGTACCTCGATCACCGGCAGACGGCAGTCAATCAGCGCATCCTTCAGGCTCAGGCCATAGTGGGTCAGCGCGCCAGCATTCAGGACTATGCCTTGGATTTTACCCCAATGCTCCTGGATGCAGTTAATCATCTCTCCTTCCACGTTGGATTGGTAGAAGATTGCCTCCACACCAAGCTCGCCGGCCACCCGGCTGATCTCCTGGTTAACTTCGTCCAGGGTCTTGGAGCCGTATTGAGATGCGTCCCGGCGTCCCAGCATGTTGATGTTGGGCCCATTTAATATCAAGAAGCTTGCCATGGTTCTAGGAGTCCTTCCCGGTGGGTATTGCTTCAGATTCTTCTCTCGGCGACCTGCGCGCTGGTTCATCCGCCCTGGGGTGGTGTTCCAGATAGGCCGTCAGAGCTTCTTGTTTCGTTACATGAGTATAAACCTGCGTGGTGGTGGGGCTGGAATGGCCCAGCAATTCTTGTATCACACGCAGATCGGCGCCACCCTCCAGCATGTGGGTGGCAAATGTGTGCCTGAGGGTATGGGGATGGACGTCGGCCCTGGTCCCGGCGATGGCCGAATACCGGCGGACCATTTTCTCGTAACTGCGCCTAGATAGCCGTTCGCCATACCGGTTCAAGAATAACGCCTGTGTGGGCCGCGTCTGCAATTCGTGCCTGGGCCCGTTGATGTAATGGTGCAATGCTTCTTCGGTGGCTTTCCCGAACAGCACCAGCCTCTCTTTGGAGCCTTTGCCCTTAACGAGTAACTCTCGTCTGGGGAAATTGATGTCTTTTAAGTCGAGACCGTGAATCTCAGCCAGCCGGATGCCGCAGGCGTATAGCGTCTCCAGGATGGCTTTGTCTCTAATGCCATGGACAGTGGATTCGTCAGGCGCGTCCATCAGCCGGGCGACTTCCCGTTGGCCGAGAAAATCGGGTAGGGTTTTGGCCACCTTGACCTTGAAGCTCTGGCCGGAGGGCACGGGAGTAGAGCGGAACAGCCCTTCTTGGACCAGGAACCGGTAGAAGGACCTGACCACGGTCAATTTACGGGCGACACTGACTCTGGCGTAGCCTTGCTGTGGGCCTCTGCCTTCAGTGGCCAGCCATGCCAGGTAACCCCGTAAGGTCTGCCGGTCCATGTCTGCCAACCCAAGTTTCTCGTCGGCCAAGTACTGCCGAAAGGTCTGCAGGTCGGCAAGATAGATGCGCTCGGTATTTTCGGACAAACCCCGTTGGCCACGAAGGTAGCGAGGAAACGCCTCTAGATAGAGGTCAAATTGGGCCAGGCCCTGATGACCGGTGTCTTGGAGGCTAGTCGCCAACCGGTGCCAACTCTTCCGAGTTGTCTGCGCCTTCCGGACCTTCTGCGTTATCCGGATTCTCCAGAGTCTCCTCCTGCCAGGTGCAAACAGTGCAGGCCACGTTGTTCCGGTTCTTTTGAATCATCAGGCCGCTGCACTCGGGACAAGGAGTAGTCAGCGGACGCTGGTTCAAAATCAGGTCGCAATTCGGGTAGTTAGAGCAGCCGAAGAATGACCGGCCTTTGCCTCTGGCACGGCGCTCGACGATCTCGCCACCGCAGTCTTGCTTGGGACAAGGGACACCAACCATCTTCAAGATCGGTTTGGTCTTGCGGCAGTCCGGGAATCCAGTACAGGCCATGAACCGCCCGAACCGGCCGGTCTTGATCACCATCGGTTGACCGCAGAGATCGGCGTGCTCGCATTTTTCGCTTCCGGCACAGTCGCAGACCTCGTCGGTCTCCTCGTCCATGCGGATCTTAGGCATCAACTCATCGGCAGTGCCCAGGGCTTTTTGGAAAGGCCCGTAGAACTCGCCCAGCATGGGTATCCAATCTCGCTCGCCCCGGGACACATCGTCCAGTTCCTCTTCCATCTTGGCCGTGAAGTCCAGGTCCATGATGTCGGTGAAATACTCGGTGAGCAGGTCGGTCACAGTGATGCCTAATTTTGTGGGCGTGAGCCTATTCCGCTCGCGCTCAACATACATCCGGTCCACCAGTGTCCCGATGGTCGGGGCGTAGGTGCTCGGACGGCCGATGCCTTTCTCTTCCATAGATTTGATCAGCGTTGCCTCAGTGAACCGCGGGGGCGGCTCGGTGAAGTGCTGGTTGGCCGACAGCTTGGAGCAGTCCAAAGCATCCCCTTCCGATAGCGCCGGAAGCGAATTCTTGTCGTCGGGCTCATTGCTGTCGTCCCGGCCTTCCAGGTAAACCGAGCGGAAGCCGGCGAATTTCAATACCGAGCCGCTGGCCCGGAAGTTGTAGGTGTTTCCGGAGTTTTTGCAGACGCCGTCGATGTTCAGAGTGGTCGCTTCCGACCGAGCGTCTTCCATCTGGCTGGCCAGCATCCGTGACCAGATCAGGGTGTAGAGGTTCAACTGGTCCGCGGACAGATAGTCCTTCAGAGACGCAGGATCTCTCCTGATGGAAGTGGGGCGGACGGCTTCGTGAGCCTCCTGTGCGCCCTTGGACGTCTTGGTGTAAACCTTGGCTTTGGCTGGCAAATGATCTTTGCCGTAGCGCTCCTGAATGTACGAGCGGACCTCGTCCAATGCAGAACTCGCCACCTGTGTAGAGTCGGTACGCATGTAGGTGATCAGGCCGATGGACCCGCCTTCGCCAACGTTTAGTCCTTCATAGAGTTGCTGGGCCACGGCCATAGTGCGCTGAGCAGTGAAGCGCAGTTTGCGGCCAGATTCCTGCTGCATGGTGCTGGTGGTGAAGGGAGCGGACGGCCGTTGCCGCACGTCCCTCTTCCGGACCTCTGCAACCTTGTAGTCGGCGTCGGCGAGTTCGGACTCGTAACGCCGAGCTTCTTCTTCTTTGGGAATACTGATCCGGGCCTTTTCACCCTTAACAGAATGCAACATGGCCGAGAACTGGTTCTTTTCAATTGGGTCGGCGCCTGCCTTGCGGAGAAGGTTGTCTATAGTCCAGGACTCGACGGCGATGAACGCCTCGATCTCCCGCTCCCGGTCTACTACCATGCGTAGAGACACGGACTGCACCCGGCCAGCCGATGTTCCGCGTTGGACCCGGCGCCAGAGCAGCGGGCTGATCTGGTAGCCCACCAAGCGGTCTAGGATACGGCGTGCCTGCTGGGCATTGACCAACTGCATGTCGATCTCGCGGGGGTTTCGGAAGGCCTCTTCCACAGCCTCTTTGGTGATCTCGTGGAACACCACCCGTTTGGGCGGGTTTTTCAAGTCCTGCCAGCTGGCGGCGGTCTGAAGGTGCCAAGAGATGGCCTCGCCTTCCCGGTCTGGGTCAGTAGCGAGGAAGACCTCTTTGGCTTCGTTGCCCGCCTTCTTGATCTGGGTCAGCAGTGATTGCTTGTCCTTCATGATGACGTAAGAAGGCTCAAAGTCCTGCTCAACGTCAACGCCGATCTTGCTCTTGGGCAGATCACGGACGTGTCCCTGTGAGGCGGTTACGACGTATTTATTGCCCAGTATTTGTCCTACCGTTCTGGCCTTGGCCGGAGATTCTACGATCACCAGGCTCTTACCAACGGAACTGGGCAGCTTTACAGCCGAAGCCCTACCCTTTGAGGCTTTACCCTTAGCAGTAGTCTTCTTCTTGGCCGTGGTTCTCTTCGCTGTTGTTTTACTCGCAGCTTTGCTGGCTGCGGGGTCTTTAGTTGTCATATACCGCCGTGGTCTCTCTTATTCTAATGTAGTGCATGCAGCCGACCTGCTTGATCTTGCCTTTTAACTCTAACATTGTCAGTGTACTGCTAACTGACGTGATAGGTAGTCCTGTTTGCCGCTGAATATCGTCGATATGCGCCGGTGAGTCATTCAGCTTGCTTAGTAGCTCTTGCTCCTCCGGCTCATCGTCATCTGCGGACACGAACGACAATTGTTCCGGTACATTCTCCAATGCTCTTGATGGTTTAATCGACGATTTGGTCGACGTATTGCCCTTGGGTGCAACGTCAGCCAGGTTCAACTCCTCCAATATATCGGAGATTCCCATCACCAGTTTCGCGCCTTCTTTGATCATCCGGTTGGTGAAGTCGCTGGCCGGAGAGAAGATACTCCCCGGTACGCAGAACACCTCCCGGTCTTGCTCCAGAGCGTGGTAGACCGTGTGACGGGCCCCACTGCCCTCTGCAGCTTCAATCACCACTGAACCCAATGATAGCCCGCTGATCAGGCGGTTGCGCCGTGGGAAGCTCCTGGAATCGGGCCTTACGCCCAACGCCTGTTCGTTAACCACTGCGCCGCTCTCTTGGACCTGCTCAAACAGGCGGGCATGGTCCCTCGGGTAAACCCGGTCCAGACCGCCTGCCAGCACCGCTATGGTACGGCCTCTGTTCTCCAGGGCAGTCCGGTGAGCCACCCCGTCTATTCCCAGAGCCAGCCCGCTGACAACCGTTAGTCCGGCCTCGGCTAGTCCACGGCTTAGGACCGCAGCAGCTTCCCGTCCGTAGGTTGTCGGACTCCTGGTGCCGACTATCGCCACCGAACGATCGTCGCTGGCCAGCAGCGTTCCTTTATAGAAGAGCACTGCAGGCGGGTCGGCGATCTCTTTCAGCCGGGCCGGGTAACCAGATTCATTCCAGGTTACAGCCGTAACCCCCGCACGTTCAAGGGCAGACATCTCGTCGTCGGGGGAAGAATTATTCCTTGCAGCCACAATCTCCTGGGCCGGCCGGTCTTCCAAACCAGCGGCCTTGAGCTCATTGAAGCTGGCCTTCCAGACGTTTTCAAGCTTGCCAAAGCGGGATTCGAGGCGGCGAAAACGCACGGTTCCCAATTGCGGGACCCGGCTCAGAGCTACCCAATATTTGGTGTCTGCGGACGCGTTCTCTACCATCACATTTCCCTTGTTTGATCGCTTATTAGCTGAATATTCGTCTAGTTGGCGATAATATCATAGGGTAAAATCGCCAAACAATGGGTTAGCGTCTCTAGTCGTTGCAACAACCATCGCAACGGCCAATGCAGGAAATGGCGGCAACGAATGGCGCCTTTAAGCGGTACTGAGTATTAGTGAAAAAAATCACTGATTCGACAACCGCACCAGCGCCGCTCCAAGACACGAAATAGGCTGGAAATTATGCGCATTTTGATTGACAATGGATTCCAGCGGATGATATATTCAACACGCTGTTTTACACGTGAAAACGCGACCATATCGGGTTGTCAAAATACCGGCGTTCTTCGTAAATACCTTTACCTTGAGAACGTTCTACCGCCCCAGAGGACACTTCCGACAATCGTCATGACATCTACGGCTACATCGTCACGTCCACGGCATCCCCAGACCCCCTTTTTACTGTTCCTATCAGCCCCGTCTCTTAGGCGTTTAGCTATCCCATCCATGAATAACACCTCTCACATGCTTGCCCCGAGAGCCACGAGGACTTCTTAATATGCAGATGCGCGACTTCGTAGTACGGTTCGCAGGAGAAGGCGGCCAAGGAGTCGTAACCTCGGCGGAGGGCCTAGCCCAAACGTCGACCCAGGTTGGCTACCACGCCATGACTTTCGCGACCTTCCCTTCCCAGATTCTTGGCGGTCCCACTTGGACCCAAGCCAGAATATCTGTCGACCCCGTATTATCCCCCGGTGATGACGTCAACGTCTTAGTTGCATTCAACCGAGACGCCTACGACGCTCACCATGAAGAAGTACTCCCCGACGGCGTCGTGATCTATAACTCAACCGAGTTTGAATTAGAGGGCGATGAACGAAGCTTCGGTCTGCCTTTTGAAGAGATCGCCAAGTCCACCGGCAACAACCGGGCCGCCAACATGGTGATCATGGGCGCGCTGGCCCATCTGATCAACATGCCCCAAGAGAACTTGATCGGCTTCGTTGAAACGCGGTTCAATCGCGGCCGTTCCGAAGACGCCGAGATCATCAAGTCCAACATTCTGGCCCTTAACCTGGGCCGTGAACACATAGCAGAGAGCGGTTTCTCACTTGGCGAGTTGGCACCCCCGGAGATGCCTAAATATCAGCAGGTGATGATCAAGGGCAACGAGGCCGTTTCCGTAGGCGCCATGGCCGCCGGACTAGATTTCTATGCCGGATACCCCATCTCTCCGGCCACACCGATACTCCTCTATATGGAACGTAACTTGGTCGGACAAGACCGCCTGGCCTACCAAGTTAGCTCAGAGATTGAAGCAATCACCGCCATCCTGGGAGCTGGTTACGCCGGCAAACGGTCCATGACCGCCACCTCCGGCCCGGGCGTATCCCTAATGAGCGAAGGCCTCGGCCTGGCGTGGATCGCCGAGATTCCCCTGGTCGTGGTGAACGTACAGCGCGGCGGCCCGGCCACCGGACTGCCCACCAAGACTGAGCAGTCTGACTTGTTCAGCTGCATGTACCCGGCTCACGGCGACGTCAGGTTGCCGATCATCGCCGCCGGTACTGTGGAAGAGTGTTTCTACGGCGCGATCAAAGCCATCCAATGGGCTGAGAAATACCAAGGCCCGGTCATCTTGATGACTGAAATGTCCCTGGCGGAACGGGCGCAAAACATACCGAAACCCGACCTTTCCAAGGTGGTGGAAGGCAAGCGCGAGACCTACACTGGCAATAACGGTTATCTCCGTTACGCCGGTAACGAACTCTCTGCCATGCCCATCCCCGGCAGCCCCGGTGCCTACGTTGCCAACGGTAGCGAGCACGACGACATGGGCGACACCACCCACTTGGGTGAGCGCCATGTGCAGATGACCGAGCGTAGGTTCGGCAAGATCAAGCTGCTGGAAGAAGACGAATACGAACGCGACCAACCAGAACATTCCATAGTTGTAATGACCTGGGGCGGCAGTAAGGGCCCATCCCGGGAAGCGTACGACACCCTGAAAGCAGACGGATTGCCGATCGGTTGGTTATACACCATGAACCTGAACCCGCTGCCGCCAAAATTGCTTGAAGAACTGAAAACCAAGGACTTGGTGATTGTCCCGGAATTGAATTACCAAGGGCAATTCTCCAGCATTTTACGTTCCATGGGAGTGAAGGCTGAGTCGATCACTCAGTACATCGGCCTTCCCTTCAAAGCCCGCACTCTGGTCGAGAAGATTACAGAGATGACTAACGCTTGCCGGAAGGAAGCTGCAAAAGTATGAGCAAGAAAAACCCCGAGTACGATTTTAAATGGTGCCCCGGATGTGGGGATTTTGGAGTCCGCCGCGCTCTTGAGATGGCCATGATCAACCGCAAGGAAGAGAGTGGGCTACCCATGGAGAATAACGTGGTGGTGGCCGGCATCGGCTGCTCCGGAAACCTGGTCCACCTGCTAGAAGGCGATCAGCCCTACGGGATCCACGGAATACACGGCCGCTCACTGCCTATCGCACTGGGCGTAAAGATGGCTCAGCCTACGCTGAACGTTGTGGTCGTGGCTGGCGACGGCGACTTCCTCAGCATCGGCGGCGAGCATATCGGCCCCCAAGCAGCCCGAAACCTGAACATCTGCGCCGTGATCATGGATAACGGCGTTTACGGCCTGACCAAGGGTCAAAGCTCTCCGACAACCCTGGAGGGCGCCATCACCAGCAGCACTCCCTTCGGCAAGCTGGAGACGAAGACCAATCCGCTGGAGCTATACCTAACCCTCGGGGTTACGTTCATAGCATCCGGTTTCTCGGGTCAGGTGAGGCCGCTGGCACAGCTAATTAAGCAGGGGATGGAGCACACCGGTTTCTCCATAATCCACGTCCAATCTCCCTGCACCACCTATAACGACACATTCATCGAACTCAAGGGCGACCTGGCCAACGGGATCCAGCCGGCGCTCTGGGATATTCCCGAGGACCACGACACTTCGGATAGGGGCGCTGCCCACGAACTGCTGCAACAAGGCGGAGTTCCGGTGGGAGTGCTCTATAACGACACCGAACGGCTTTCCTTAGACCAGAGCGTGGTAAATACCTGGGAGAAGGCCAAACCCAAGACAGTGGAACAACTGCTGGGTGCTTTCGAGTTCTAGACTGCCCTGCAACGGACTGATAAAACGCCTCGCCCTCGGGCGGGGCGTTTCTGTTTCCAGATCGATTTTATAACCGGTGCAACCAAAAGTGCAGGACAGTGCATCTAACCCTATGAGAAGCGAAAGATCCGGGTAAGATAATCGCATATTAGACCAGCGGGTGTTGCCCATCACCCGGCTAGCGAATTAGAATGGGGCCGGGGCAAGTATTATGATTAGAGCGATAAAACGATTCTTCAGGAAGGGCGAGTTCGACTGCGAAGACGTAGCCGATAACTCTTCCGCCTACATTGAGAACGACCTCAAAGACGAAAAACGGTCTGTATTCCAGGCCCATCTGAGCAAGTGCGGTCCTTGCCAGGCCTTCGTGGGGTCTCTGTCTTCCACCATCAGCGCGTTGGGAAGACTGCCCGGCATCAGCGCCCCAAGCAACTTGAAACAATCGTTGATGGAACGTATGCGGCGGGAGAGCTAACGCCAGTATCGCCGATTCCAAGCTGCAGCCCATGAAATTAAAAATCCCCTGGATGAATCCAGGGGATTTTCTTTTGCTCTGACCCGGTTTTTTATTTAGTCAGCTATTTAATCCACTATGGGTCAACTAGATGTGGGATTCTGCGCCGAGTTCAACTCGTCTTCAAGGTCCACATACTTGGACGGGCACTTCACCAAGATGGCATTCGCCTCGAATACCTCGTCGCCACTGAACGTCCCTTCCAAGATCAACTCAGAGTGGGGATTGAAGAACAGGTCTGGCAGGACACCGGTATAACTGGCTAGCAGGGTGACACCAGGGGCGTTGCCGTCGTTATCCGTGATCATGAACTGGGAGTCGATGGAGTTGCCCTCTCGGCCGAAGGTCCCTTCCACCAATTTGCCGGACACGCGGAGAACACGACCATCTTGGGCTTCTGATTTATCGTTGAACTCGCTGACCGTTAGGAAATAGAGGGCATTGCCGGGGAATGCCGCGTAAATCATGTAGCCCAAGGCCAGGACGATAACCGCACATAGGACCAGAAATCTGGTCCGGTTGGAACGAGGTTGGTCCTCGTCTCCGAATTCGTCTAACGGTGTTAATCCTCTGTCGTTCAAGCCAGGTGTTCCTTTCCCCCAGGCGCGGCTTTCGGGAATGAGTGGCAAGCAGCGGATGCCGCCTCCGCCAGCGGACTTATCATATCATGGCCCCAGACTCCCTGCCACCACGAATTAGCCTCAGATCGGCTGATTTTCAGCGGCTTAAAAAATCGGGTTCCATCTTGCTATTCAAAGTCCCGTTAAGTAGAATTCCGGTAGCCTCATGCACTCCTATTTTGCCCCGAGAGTCCCCGGCGCAGACCACCCAGAACCAGGCTACCGGCAACCCGTCCCAGGCAAACTATCCCGTGCTCTCCAGACTTAGATTTGAATCCAATCATCTCCCCCAAACGAACGATACTGCGACGTTTTAGAGTAAGCGTGCTGTTCTCCGAGACGTCTTCATGACCAACGCTGCCTCAGAGGCTGTTCAAGTTCGCTCGTTAGAGAAGAGTTTTGGCGAGTGGCCCGTACTATGGAACCTAGACCTTTCAGTACCCTGGGGCCAGACCCTGGTGTTATTCGGCGCCAACGGGGCCGGCAAGACCACGCTGCTGCGGATACTGGCCACGCACGTCCGTGCCGACCACGGCTCAGTGGCTGTAGCAGGCCACAACGTCCGTACCCGGCCGGAAGAAGCCAGGCGTCGCATCGGCGTGGTCGGGCACCGGAGCCTGCTCTACGACGACCTCACCTGCCGGGAGAACCTGATCTACTACGGCAAATTGTTCGGCCTCAAGGACCACAAGCCCAGGGTCGATCAAGTATTGGAGATGGTGAAACTGGGCGACCGCGCCGATCACAGGGTACGGACCCTGTCCAACGGCATGCAGAAAAGGGCTGCCATCGCCCGGGCTATCTTGCACCAACCCGATGTCCTGCTCCTAGATGAGCCGGAAGCGGGCCTCGATAGAGAGTCGGTGTCCATCCTGGGCACGATCCTGGCCGATTTCGCAGAGTCTGGACGCTCAGTGGTAATGACCACCCATGACCTGGACCTCGGCCTCTCTTGGGGCAACCAAGCTGGGGTGCTACGCGGGGGCAAGGTGAATTTCCCAGGCACATCACTGGAGAATGGCAACAACGCGGGAGAAACCGACATCCGCCAAGCGGTTGCCGACGCCCTGGAGGCCGGTCGATGAGCGGGCTTTTCGGTCCGATAATGGTCATCGTCTGGAAAGACGTGTTGTTGGAGTTGCGCTCCAGAGACCTGGTGGTCTCCGTAGTGGTCTTCGGGCTGCTGGTGGTAGTGGTGTTCAACTTTGCGTTAAACAACACCCCTGGCCGGTCTGAGGAGCTTGCACCGGGCATCCTGTGGGCGGCATTCGCATTCGCCGCTGTGTTGTCCATGAACCGGGCCTTCGTCAGAGACCAGGAGCAGGGAGGGCTCGAAGGGCTGCTGATCTCGCCGGTTAGCCGGGATGCCATCTTCCTGGGCAAGGCGTTGACTAGCCTGATATTCATGCTAATGGTCGAAGCGGCGCTGCTGCCGATCTATGCGGTGATGCTGGATTTCTCGGCCCTGTCCTGGTATCTGATGCTGACAATCTTCCTGGGCACGCTGGGATTTGCCGTGGTAGGCACGCTTTTCTCGGCCATGGCGGTACAAACCCGATCGCGTGAGATCATGCTGCCGGTGCTGTTCTTCCCAGTGCTGTTGCCGGTGATCATCGCAGCGGTGGAAGCAACGACCCGTGCCGTGGGAGGAGAAACGTTTATCGGCCTGGGCCGGTGGCTGCCGTTGATCGGCGTGTTCGACGCCCTATTTTTGGTAATATGTCCGTGGGTTTTCTCGTTTGTAGTAGAAGAGTGACCTAGCTTGGCAAACACTCAGGGCATGAAACGCATAAGTAGTCTGGCGTAGCAAAGGAATGATTTAACTTGGCAAACACTCAGAGCATGGAACGATCAGGCGGCTTGGGCGGGTTCCCTAGTATCAAGACGATCTTGGCCTTGATAACAGGCGTGATGATGCTGGTGGACCTGTATTTCATATTCATGGTCGCGCCAACCGATTCCGTCCTTGGCCACGTACAGAGGGTTTTCTACTTCCACGTGCCCATCGCCATCGTATCGTTCCTGGCGTTCTTCGTTGTGTTCATCAGCAGCCTGGGTTACCTGATAAAACGGACGCCCAAATGGGACGCCGTCGCCCACGCATCGGCGGAGGTCGGTGTCGTCTTCGTCACTCTGGCGCTCCTGACCGGCATCATCTGGGCCCGGCCGGTCTGGAACACCTGGTGGACATGGGAACCCCGTCTGACCACCACAATGATCCTCTGGTTGATCTACGTGGCCTATCTGATGGTCAGGTCATACGCACCGACCCAGTCCAAAGGCGCCATCTATGCCGCGGTTGTCGGCATCATAGGGTTCGTCGACGTCCCCATCGTCTATTACTCAGTCGTCTGGTGGCGGTCGATACACCCTTCTCCGGTGGTGGGGCCGTTCGCCCAAGCAGACGCACTGGACGGCACCATGGCCCTGGTCCTGCTGTTTTCCTTGATCACATTCTTGTTCTTCTTTACCTACATGGTGGCGGAACGGATGGAGCTTCGGAATACGGAAGAGGCCCTTGGCCGCATCAGGTTCACTCTACGGCGCAGAGGCCGTTAGGCCCAGCGCATCCCTTTCACGCATCCTTTTCAATGGCAAATTCTAAGGAGACGGCTTGCTAGACTTCATACTGCTGAGTTCCCACCTACCATCATCCAACCTGCCCTACCTGTTTGCGGCCTTTGCCGTTAGTTGGGTGGTGTTGTTCGGCTACCTGTTCTACGTGAACCGCCGCCAGCACGAGATGAAGAAGGAAATCGCGAGACTTCAGAACGTGCTGGACCAAACTCCGGAAGAAGAGTAACTGGCGGCCTGGCCCCACTGCCGGAGGCAGGCGAACTCAGGCATAAACCATTAGTGGATCAAACGAGAAGAAGGGCAGGTGATTATACCTGCCCTTCTTCTCCTTCTTCTGAATCTTCTGTGATCTAAGAACCTGGCTGATGGCCTTTGAAACGCTCTCGCAGTATCTTTTTATCCATCTTGCCCACGCTGGTCTTCGGTATCTCTTCGATGAATACGACGTCGTCCGGCATCCACCAAGAGGCGAACTTATCCCTGATGAAGTCCAGCACCTGGGCTTTGTCGAGCTTTCCTTGGGCATCGGCATTGGCAACCACGCAGGCCAGCGGGCGCTCCACCCATTTCTCGTGGGGTATGGCGATCACCGCCGCCTCCAGCACGCCCGGATGGGCGATAATGGCGGTTTCCAGATCAACTGACGATATCCACTCACCGCCGCTCTTGACCATGTCTTTTACGCGGTCTCCAATCTGTATGAACCCGTTGGCGTCCACTGAGGCTATGTCGCCGCTGTGGTACCAACCATCTATGAAAGTCTCTTCGCTACGCGGGTCATTGTAGTAGCTGTCGGCGATCCAGGGGCCTTTGAACAACAGCTCGCCGCGCTGCTCGCCGTCCCAGGCCAGGTCGTTCCCAGCGTCGTCCACCAGCCGCATCTCCAGTCCGGGCACCGTCGGCCCCTGGGAACCTGCAAGTTGAACCTTATCTCCCTCGGAAAGATCTCCAAACCGGCTGGTGATTCGATTGTAGGAGATTATGGGCGCAGCCTCGGTCATTCCGTAGCCCTGGACGAGGGAGGCTCCCAGTTTTTCTTTGTAGGCTTGAATCAGGCTGCTGGGCACGGCTGACCCACCGCTGATTATCTCGCGTAGGCTGGAGAAATCGTAGGTCTTGCCAGAACGCTCGATATGGTCGAGCACGGCTATCCAGATAGTTGGAACGCCTATGCCAAACGTGACCTTCTGCGAGTCGATCAGGTTGCAAATAGCCTCAGGATCAGGCCTGATGCCGGTGAGCACCTGTGTCGCGCCAACCATGGCGGAGGTGTAGGGAATACCCCAGCAATTGGCGTGGAACATGGGCACGATAGGCAGCGCCACGTCGCGTTCCTGTAGACCGAGGGTGTCTACCTGTGCCTCCATCATCGAGTGCAAGACAAGTCCGCGATGGGTGTAAATCACCCCTTTTGGCCGTCCGGTTGTCGCCGACGTGTAACAAAGGCCAGCAGGGTCGTTCTCATTGATCGTGACTGGAGAATATGTTTCAGAAGCGCCCGATAGCAGGTCTTCGTAGTTGTGGGCGGACGGTAGAGACGTGGTGAAGCTGCGGTCATCGGTCATGATGATGAAGTGCTCCACCGACTCGAACCGGTCGGCCAGAGGCTCCAAGATGGGGACCAGATCAGGGTCGACCAGGATCACCTTGTCTTCGGCGTGGTTGATTATGTAAACCAAGTCCTCGGTGAACAGCCGGATATTTATCGTATGCAGTACCGCACCCATCGGAGGCGTGGCGAAATAGGCTTCTAGGTGCCGGTAGTTGTTCCAGGCGAATGTCCCGACGCGGTCTCCCTTCCCCACGCCCAGGCCGGCAAGGGCATTCGCGAGGCGGGATGACCGGTTCGCCAAGTCCGCGTAGGTGTAGCGATGAACGCCGTCTCCTTCGCGGGTGATGATCTCTTTGTTTGGGAAGAATACGCTCGCCCGTTCCAGGAACTGGTGGACAAGAAGAGGGTAATCCATCATGGCGGCGGGGCCTCCGATTAGATTGTTCGAAAACTCGGGCACTTTAAGGGGCATGGAAACTAGGGATGCTTGATGCTGATTCCGGTGCCCACGATCAGAACTTTCTGACCGGTTACACCAAATTCACGCAGACTGATTAACGAATATTAGATGCACATCGGCAAGGGGGTCAATAGATATCAGCCGGGCTATCCGCGCTCTCAGAACAGGCTGTCCCACGCAGCTTTGACTGTGCCTGCACGCCAGGTTATGATTCCCACTGATTTGGGACAGCGTGCCTAGATTCGACAATCAGACCTGTATATCCGGAGGCAGCTTTATGAAGGCCGTTTATTTCACCGAGCACGGCGGCACCGACAAATTGGTCTACGGCGACCGTCCCGAGCCTGAAGTAGCCCCGGGCGAGGTCATGCTTCGGGTGCGTGCCAGTGCTCTGAACCATCTGGACTTGAACCTGCGCGCCGGCACGTCCTACAACGGCGCTCTGCCTCGAACGCTTGGCTGCGACATTGCTGGGGAGGTAACGGCTATCAGCCCCCAGGCCAACACCTCGCTCAAGGTCGGCGACCGTGTGATCCTCAATAACCGGGTCACCTGCGGGGTCTGCGACAACTGCAATATGGGCGAGGACCAGTCGTGCACCAGCGGCAAACGGATCGGAGTGGACCTCGACGGTGGCCACGCTGAGTACGTGACAGCCCCCGCCGCCAATGCCCACGTGATACCGGATTCCATGGGATTCACTGAGGCTGCTACCCTGCCTATCGCAGCACACACGGTCTGGCATTGCTTGATGACCCAGGCACAGATGAAGCCTTGGGACACGGTCCTGGTGCAGGCTGCCGGGTCAGGCGTCGGTAGTATGGCCATCCAGATGGCCAAGATGGTGGGCGCCAGGGTGATCACCACTGCCGGCAGTCAGTGGAAGCTGGACAAGGCCAAGGAATGGGGCGCTGACGAGGTCATAAATTACCGTGAGACACCTAAATTCAGCGAACGGGTATTGGAACTGACCGGCGGCCAAGGCGTGGACCTCGTCTTTGACTGTGTTGGCGCCGATATCTGGAACGAGAACCTGCTGTCAATGGCTCCCAGAGGCCGATTAGTCATCACTGGAGTCACTTCCGGCACCCAAGTCGACATGAACCTGTCCCTGCTTCATAATCGGCCCCTGCAGCTCATGGGGAGCGGTGGCCGTAGCAACCGGACCTTCGCCGACTTCATGAAGGTGGTGCACCACGGTTCCCTGCGCGGTATAGTGGCCAAGGTGTTCCCGCTGGACAATGTCGCCGGCGCTCATCAGGCCATGGAAGACCGCGATTTTTATGGAAAACTGGCCATCGAGAGCTAAGCAGTGATTGTCTGAAACGACGACAAGCTGGTCATTGAGAGCTAGAGCTAAGCAGTGATCGTCCAAGCCTAACCAATCTCAAAAAGATGAAATCATCATGTATACCCGAATTTTGGTCCCCCTTGACGGGTCCAGTCTCGCCGAGCAAGCGCTGCCCTATGCGGGCCTGCTGGCCGGGGCATTGAATATTCCCGTCAGCCTCTTGAATGTATT